>WNFL01048498.1_pt1 | contig 14068 bp, 11 predicted proteins | sample 5400361 | NCBI WGS metagenome assembly WNFL01 (sample SAMN13153351, study PRJNA577476) | soil metagenome | isolation source: 40 cm soil on Douglas fir-dominated hillslope | place: USA:California | collected 2013-09-17
CCCTGCACTGGGCAGGCGGCGGCGGTTCCTCTCACCCGCGCGCGCAGGCGCGCGCTGCCCTCTCCCGATGGGAGAGGGGATGGTGCGCCCTTGCCCGCGAGGCCAAATCGGCCGACGATGACGACAACACCAGGGAGGATCTCATGGGCATCGCATTGACCCGCGCGCTCGGAAAATTCGTCTCCGAGGTGACGTTCGACAAGCTGCCGGCCCAGGCTGTCGCCGTCGCGAAGCTCGGCTTCACCGATTGCGTCGCGGTCATGGTCGCAGGCAGCAGCGAGCCGGTGGCGCGCATCGCCCACGAGGTCCTGGCGGCCAAGACCAATACCGGCGAGGCCCGTCTGGTGCCGTCGGGGACGCGCGTGTCGGGGCCCGACGCCGCGCTGGTCAACGGCGCCGCCGGCCACGCCTTCGACTTCGACGATGTCGCGCTCGACGGCCACCCGAGCGCCGTGCTCGTGCCCGCGATCCTGGCCGAGGCCGAGGCCGTCGGCGCGTCCGGCAAGGCGATGATCGCCGCCTACGTCGCGGGCTACGAGACCTGGGCCGAGCTGCGTGCGCGCCAGCTCGATCCTCTGCATTCCAAAGGCTGGCATCCGACCTGCATCTACGGCGCGGTCGGCGCGGCGGCGGCGTGCGCCTCGCTGCGCAAGCTCGACGCCGAGAAGACCGCGACCGCGCTGGCGATCGCCGCCTCGGAGGCGAGCGGTGTGTCGGCCAATTTCGGCACCATGATGAAGCCCCTGCAGGTCGGCCGCGCCGCCCAGTCGGGTGCGCTCGCGGCGCGGCTCGCCGCCGCCGGCCTGACGGCCTCGCTCGACGCCCTCGAGCACGCCAACGGCTACCTGGCGGCGATGTCGCCCAAGGGCCGGCTCGATCTCGACACCGGCGCCGACCATCTGGGCAAGACCTGGCGCATCGGAACCGAGGGTCTGAACGTCAAGCAGTACCCGATGTGCTACTGCACCCACCGGGTGATCGACGCCGTGGTCGATCTTGCCAACGCCCACGACATCAAGCCCGCCGACGTCGCGCGGGTCGACGTGCAGACCGGCGAGCTCCAGGTCGCCCTGCTGCGCAACCACAAGCCGGTCACCGGACTGGAGGCCAAGTTCAGCCTCGAGTTCGCGGTCGCCTCCGGCCTGGCGGCGCGTCGCGCCGGCCTGGCCGAGCTGACCGACGGCTTCGTCAACCGGTCCGAGGTCCAGGAGCTGATCGGCAAGGTGCACTACCGCACCATCAAGGACGACAGCAACGAGCTGTTCGCGCCGTTCGACCAGGTGACGATCACCTTGGCGGGCGGCAAGATCGTGCAGAGCCCGCCGGTTCCGCACGCCCGCGGCAGCGTCGAGGCGCCGCTCAGCGTCGCCGAGCTGCGCGCCAAGTTCGACGACTGCGTCGCCGACAAGCTGTCTGGCGCCGACGGGGCCGCGCTGTTCACCGCGCTCGACAAGCTCGAGACGCTGGCCAGCGCCGGCGAGCTCAAGCTCGCCACCCTTGCCACGCCGAGCCGCGCGGCATCCTGATCGGGAGACCGTCGTGACGGCTGTCGGCGAGCGTGCGCGTCGCAACACCATCGGCGACGCGCTGCACCGCGCCGCCGCCCGCTTCGCCGACCGGACGGCGCTGACCTACGGCGACCGGGTGTGGCGCTATCGCGACCTCGACCAGGCCGCCGACCGCGTCGCCCGGCGCCTGCTCGACGCCGGCCTGAAGAAGGGCGACCGGGTCGCGGCCTACGGCCGCAACTCGGACGCCTATCTGCTGCTGTGGCTCGGCACCCTGCGGGCCGGCCTGGTCCACGTGCCGATGAACTACGCCCTGACCGGCGGCGAGCTGCGCTACATCGTCGAGCAGTCGGGCGCGAGCGCGGTGATCGCCGATGCGGCGCTGGAATCCAATCTCGTGCCGGCGCGCGATCTCGGCAGCGTCAAGTTCTTCGGCCGCTTCGAGGGCGGCGGCGAGGTCGACGTGCTGGCGGCGGCCCACTCGAACCAGGCCGTGGTGCTCGACGTCGAGATGGACGAGCGCGACGTCGCCCAGATCGGCTACACGTCGGGCACGACCGCGATGCCCAAGGGCGCGGCGATGACCCACCGGTCGTTCCTCACCCAATATCAGAGCTGCATCTACGATCTGGAATTCCGCGGCTCCGACCGCGCGCTCGCGGCGCTGCCGCTCTATCACACCGCGCAGCTCCACGCCTTCACGATGCCGCAGCTGCTGGTCGGCGCCTCGACCGTGCTCATCCAGGCGCCGCAGCCCGACATCGTGCTCGAGCTGATCGAGCGCCACGACATCACGTCGTTCTTCGCGCCGCCGACGGTGTGGATCAGCCTGCTGCGCCATCCCGACTTCGACAAGCGCGACCTCGGCAAGTTGGTGAATGCGTATTACGGCGCCTCGATCATGCCGGTGCCGGTGCTCCAGGAGCTGCGCCAGCGCCTGCCCAAGGCGCGCACCTTCAACTGCTACGGCCAGACCGAGATCGCGCCGCTCGCCACCGTACTGCGCCCCGAGGAGCACGAGGCCCGGCCGGCGTCGTGCGGCCGGCCGTGCTTCAACGTCGAGACCCGGGTGGTCGACCCGGAGATGAACGACGTGCCGCCCGGCACCCAGGGCGAGATCGTGCACCGCTCGCCCCAACTGCTGGCGAGCTACTGGAACAAGGCGCCCGAGACCGAGGAGGCGTTCGCCGGCGGCTGGTTCCACTCCGGCGACGTCGGCTATTTCGACGACGAGGGCTACCTCTACATCGTCGATCGCATCAAGGACGTGATCAACACCGGCGGCGTGCTGGTCGCCAGCCGCGAGGTCGAGGAAGCGCTGTTCACCAACCCGGCGGTCTCCGAGTGCGCGGTGATCGCGCTGCCCGATCCCAAGTGGGTCGAGGCCGTTGCCGCGGTCGTGGTGCTGCGCGCCGGCATGAGCGCGACCGAGGCCGAACTGGTCGCGCACGCGCGCCAGAGCCTGGCGCCCTACAAGATCCCCAAGAAGGTGATCTTCACCGACAACCTGCCGCGCAACACCGCCGGCAAGCTGCTGAAACGCGAGCTCCGCAAAACGTACGCCGAGGCGTAGGCCTCTGTCTCGGCGCGCGGCCCTTAAGGGAAAAGGGGATTAGGGAGATGGGTGGGGATTAGGGGGATGCAGCGCGAAGCGCACGCCATTCACCCGACAGTCCCGTGCGGCTGCGCACGAAATGGATACGCGCGGCGCGCGCTGCATCCCCCTAATCCCCACCCATCTCCCTAATCCCCTTTTCCCGTAAGGAGCGGGCGGTCAATTGAGCTTGATGCCCTTGGTGTCGATGACCTCCTTCCAGCGCGCGGTCTCGCGGCGGATGAAGGCGTCGTATTCGTCGGGGGTCGAGCCGACCGGCTCGAGGCCGAGCTCGCGCATCTTCTGGGAAAAGGTCGGATCGTGCACCGCGGCGGCGGCGGTCGCCGATACCTGCGCGATGATCGGCCGCGGCACCGTGCTGCGCATGATCAGGCCGAGCGACGAGCGGGCATCCAGGCCGGGGAGGGTCTCGGCGACGGTCATGACGTCGGGGCGCTCCGCCAGGCGCTTGGCGTCGAACACGGCCAGCAGCTTGAGATTGCCGGCCTCGACCTTGGGGCGCGACGAGTACCAGATGTCGATCAGCATCGGCACCCGGCCGGCCATCACGTCGAGCTGCGCCGGGGCGCCGCCGGAATAGGGCACGTGGGTCAGCGTGATGCCGGCCGCGCGTTCGAGCAGCTCGCCGACCAGGTGCGTCATCGTGCCGACCCCGGGCGACGCATAGGCCATGCCGCCCGGCGTCGCCTTGGCGAGCGCGATCAGGCTCGGCAGGTCGGTCGCCGGCAGGCTCGGCGTCGCGGTCACGGACATGGTCTGGTACGACACCAGCGACACGCCCGCGATGTCGCGCAGGGTGTCATAGGGCATGCTGGCCTGCAGGCTGGGATTGATGACGTGGGCCGAGATCGCGACGCCGATCGTGTAGCCGTCGGCCGGCGCGTTGATCATCGCGCTGGTGCCGATGATGGTGCCGGCGCCGGGCTTGTTCTCGACCACCACCGGCTGGCCCCAGCGGGTCGACAGCTGGTCGGCCATCAGGCGGCCGACGATGTCGGTCGCGCCGCCGGGCGCGAACGGCACGATCAGGCGCACCGGACGGGTCGGATAGTCCGCGGCCAAGCTGGGCGCGCTGGCGAGTGCCGCCAGCAGCGCGACGAATAAGACCCTCACCCCGCGCGTGAGCGCAACCCTCACGCCGCCTGCTCGTCCGCGCCGGTCAGGTCGTCGACGGTGCTGCGTCGCAGCTCGCGCCGCTGCGCCGGGTCGAAATGGCGGCCGCGATGCAGCACGCAGCGGTTGTCCCACATGACCAGGTCGCCGGCGCCCCAGATGTGCGGGTGCACGAACTTGCGCTGGGTCGCGTGCTCGAGCAGGTCGAGCAGCAGCATGCGGCCCTCGGGCAGGGTCATGCCCAGGATGCGGCGCACGTGGACGCCGATGAACAGGTGCTTGCGCCCGCTGCCGGCGTGCTCGCGCACCAGCGGCCATTCGACCGGTGCGATCGTGGCCTTCTGGGCCTCGGTGTAGTGGGTGTCGCCCAGCATCATGCGCGAGTGCAGGGCCCAGTGCTCGCCGATCAGGTCCTCGAGCTGCTCCTTCATGTCCTCGGTCAGGGCGTCGTAGGCCGCGCGCATGTCGGCGAACTCGGTCTCGCCGCCGCGCCCCGGCACGACCTGGGCCGTCAGCACCGAATATTTCGCCGCCGGGCGCTGGAACGAGCTGTCGCTGTGCCACAGCTGGTTGGCGATGTTGGAGTACAGCTTGGCGCTGTCGCGCGCCACCACCGCGCCGTCCATGCCGATGTTGGAGATGTCGATCGATTCCTCGTGCTTGAACCGGTTGGGGGCGCGGAAGACCTTCTTGAGCCCGATGTCGAGCCGGCCGAAACAGCGCGTGAAGGCGAGCTGCTGCTCCTCGTCGAGCGGCTGGTCGTGGAACACCAGCACGCCGAAGCGGTCCATCGCCGCCTCGATCGCGGTGACGGCCCCCGCCGTGAGCGGCCGGCGCAGGTCCAACCCGCTCGCCACGGCGACGAAATCCGGTCCGACCGGCTTGAGCGTCAGCCTCATTGTCTTTCCTCTCACATTAAGTTTAGCGCCCACCCTTGCATCAGGCCACCGGGAGGATCAGCATGAAGGCGAACCAACGGCCGGATTCGATCGTCAGTAGATCATGAGCGTCCAGCCCCCGTGCCCTCGTGCGTTCGAATCACTGTCCGAGTCGCTTCGGCCACACGCCGAGCGTTGGGCGGTGCAGCTGCTCGAGGTGCCGGACGAGCAGGTGCCGCGGATTCTGGAACGGATGCTGCGCGACGTCCTGGAGGCGGTCGACGACGACGATTACGACGACGACAACGTCGACGAGGTCAAGGAGTGGCTGCGCCTGGTCGGCCACGCCATCGTCGAGCGTCGTCACGAGCTGCTGATGCGCGTCGCCGGGCGTGAGCCCGGTGCATGGCTCAGGCGCGGCCGGGCGCCGCCGGGTCCTGCAGCGCGATCTCCATCCATTGCTTGCCCTTGTAGCCGAGCTGGCGCGGGAAATTGTCGGCCAGCGGCCGCGGCTCGCGCAGGCTGAGCCACAGGCGCAGCATGTGGCGGCGCCGATTTTCGTCGGACCAGTCCTCGAACTCGGTGCGCGAGTGCAGGATCGTGTAGTTGTTGCAGAGCTGGATGTCGCCCGGCTCGAGGTCCATGTCGAGCCGGAAGCGCTCGCTGTAGGACAGCTCGACCACCTGATCGAGCGCGTCCTTTTCGATCCCCTCGAGCGGCTTGCCGAGCTTGGCCGCGCCGGCCTTGATCTGGTTCGGCACGATGCGGCAGCTCACGGCGCCGTCCTTGACCCCGAACACGGGGATGCGCTGCGGCGTCACCGGCGCCTCGCTGAGCGCCGCCTCGCGCCGGATATAGTGATAGCCGCGATAGAGCGGCGCGAGGCACTCGGGCCGCGTGCGTGCGATCTCGGCATGGATCGCGGTGGCGCTGACCAGGCTGCTGAGCCCGCCCGACTTGGCGGCGCGCAGGCACAAGAGCCCGACGATCTCGCAGCCGTCGGTGTGGAACGGCAGATGCGCGCGCGTCTCGTAGCCGCGCACGTCGATCTGGCCGTACGGCCGGCCCTGGTCGTGGACGTGGCCGAGCAGGTCGCCGCGCGGATTCTGCCCCAGTGGCGCCCCGAGATGGGTGCCCATGCCGTAGAAGATCCAGCCGACCTCCTCGTCGCTGTAGCGCGCGGTCGGCAGGCCGCGCAGCACCACGAAGCCGCGGCCGCGGGTGATCTCGTCGAGATGGCGCGCCAGCGGGGCGCCGAACACCGGCAGCGGAAAATTCTCGCGGGTCATCGCCTCCAGGGGCACGCCGCGCGCCTGGAAGCCGCGCAACGCGCGGTCGAGGTCGGCGATCTCGGCGTCCGAGAGGGTGACGATCCAGCGCGGATCGTCGGCCAGCTCGGGGCCGCGCCAGGCCGACGGGTCGCGCATCGTCGTCTCGGTGGTCGTCGCCATCATGCCCCCTGAGCTCGACGGTAGGCCGTGCGGCCCGATCCCGGCAACCCTGGCCCGGCAATCCTGGCCCGGCGCAGGCCATAGGGGATTATGAGGGCAGACCCTAGTCGGCTTTCATGCCGGTGCGCTTGATCACCGCGCCCCAGCGGTCGATTTCGGACGCGATCAGCTGCTGGAACGCCGCCGGGGTCTCGGGCTTCGGATAGGCGCCGTCGTCGGTCAAGCGCGCGATCACGTCCGACTGCGCCAGCGTCTGGTTGACCGCCTGGTTGAGCAGCGCGGTGATGTCGGCCGGCAAGCCCGCCGGGGCAACGAAACCGTACCATTGCGTCGCCTCGAAGCCCGGCAGCGCGCCCTCCGCCAAGGTCGGCAGCTCGGGCGCGGCGGCGATGCGCTGCAGGCTCGTCACCGCGAGCGCGCGCAGGGTGCCGGCGCGCACGTGCTGCAGCACCACCGGCGCGCCGGTCATGCTGAGCTGCAGCTGCCCGGCCAGCAGGTCGTTGACCATCGGCCCGGTGCCCCGATAGGGCACGTGCACCAGCTGGGTGCCGCTGGCCTCCATGAAGGCCGCCATCGCGATGTGGGCGGCGCTGCCGTTGCCCGCCGTGCCGAACGTCAACCCGCCGGGGTTTTGGCGCGCCAGCGCGAGCAAGCTCGCCGCGTCGGGCACCGGCATCGAGGGATGGACGACCAGGATACTGGCCGTCACCGCGACCAGGGCGACCGCCTGGAAGCTGGTGCGCGGGTCGTAGCCGAGCTTCGGATAGAGCCCGGGGTTGACCGCCAGGGTGCCGAGATGACCCATCAGCAGGGTGTAGCCGTCGGGTGCCGCGCGCGCCGCCATCTCGGCGCCGACGCTGCCGCCGGCGCCTGGCCGGTTGTCGATGATGACCTGCTGGCCGAAGCGCTCGCTCAACTTCTGGCCGATCAGCCGGCCCAGGATGTCGGTGCTGCCGCCGGGCGTGAACGGCACGATCAGGCGGATCGGGCGGCTCGGATAGCTTTCGGCGTGGGCGCCGCAAACACCCAGCAGCGTCAGCGCGAGGATGACCAGACGGCGGATCATGCGGCCTCCCGAACCATCAATCCGGCTTCATGCCGGTACGTCGGATCAACGCGCCCCAACGCTCGCGCTCGGTGTCGATCAGCGTGCCGAAGGCCTCGGGCGAGAGCGGGGTCGCATACGCGCCCTCGTGCTCGAGGCGCTCGGCGATCTCGGGCTGCGCCAGGAACTCGTTGATCGCGCGGTTGAGCATGGTCCGGATGCCGGCCGAAACGCCCGTCGGCGCGACGAAGCCATACCACTGCGTCGCTTCGAAGCCGGGCAGCGGTGCGGCCTCGGCGATGGTCGGCAGCTCGGGCGTCGCCGAGACCCGGCGCAGGCTCGTGACCGCGAGCGCGCGCAGCGCGCCGCTGCGGATCTGCGGCAGCACGACCAGCCCGCCCGTCATGGTCATCGACAGCTGGCCGGCGACCAGGTCGTTGGCCATCGGCGCGGTGCCGCGATAGGGCACGTGCGAGAACTGCGTGTGGCTGACCTCCATGAAGGCGGTCACCGCCGTGTGCGCGGCGCTGCCGTTGCCGCCGCTGCCGTAGGTCAGCTTGCCCGGTGACTGGCGGGCGAGCGCGATCAGCCCCGGCACGTCGGTGGCCGGCACCGAGGGGTGCACGACCAGGAAGCTGGCGACGATCGCGACCAGCGCGATCGGCTGGAAGCTGGTCTTGTCGTAGCCCAGCTTCGGGTACAGGCCCGGGTTCACGGCCAGGGTGCCGATGTGGCCCATCAGCAGGGTGTAGCCGTCGGGCGCGGCGCGCGCGGCGAGCTCGGCGCCGATGCTGCCGCCGGCGCCCGGCCGGTTGTCGACGAAGAACGACTGGCCGGTGCGCTCGCTCAGCTTCTGGCTGATCAGGCGCGCCAGGATGTCGGTGCTGCCGCCCGGCGCGAACGGCACGATCACGCGCACCGGGTGGCTCGGGTAGGTTTCGGCGTGCGCGCCGATCGCGCCCAGCGCCGCCAGCGCCAGTGCGACCAGCGCCGGTGCGACCAGCGCGCGGATCACCGCGCGAGCCGGCCGTCGACGATCACGGATCGCGCCGTCATGTCCGTGATGCGCGCGTCGTCATAGCCGAGCTCCTGCAGGATCGCGACGCTGTCCTGGCCGATCTTGGGCGGCGGCAGCGTGTCCTCGCGCACCGCGGACGACCAGCGGTTCGGCACGCCGGTAATCTTGATCGGGCCCTCGGTCGGGTGGTCCATCGTCTTCACCAGGCCGACGTCGGCGATGTGCGGATCCTCGAGCAGGCTCTCGAAGGTGTGATAGGGCATCGCCGGCACGTCGAGCTTATCGAAGATCTCGACCCACTCGGCCGTGGTCTTGCCCCTGAGCGCGGTCGCCCGCAGGTCGAAATAGGCCTGCACGTTGGCGAAGCGCGTCACCACCGTGTTGAAGCGCGGATCGTCCTTGAGCTCGGGCCGGCCGATCGCCTCGAAGAAGCCGAACGCCTGCGCATTGGTGTTGGCCGAGATGCAGATGTAGCCGTCCTTCGTGGGCAGCGGCTTGGCCTCCGGGTTGATGACCCGCGGATCGCCGGTGCCGCCGAGCGGCGGCTCGAAGGTGCGCAGATAGAGATGCTGCTGCAGCACGAACGCCGCCATGTTCTCGAACATCGGCACTTCGATCGTCTGGCCTTCGCCGGTGCGCTCGCGGTGGAACAGCGCCATCGCGATCTGCTGCACGGCGATCAGCCCGACGATGTGGTCGGCCATCACCATCGGGACGTAGCGCGGCTCGCCGGTGGCGCGCTCGTAGCATGCCGCGACGCCGGTCGAGCCCTGGATGATGGTGTCGTAGGCCGGCTTGGCGCGATAGCGCCCGTTCTGGCCGAAGCCGACCAGGCTGCAATAGATCAGCCGCGGGTTGCGTTCAGCACAGCTCTCGGGATCGAGGCCGAGGCGCTTGAGCGCCGGCGGCCGGATGTTGGCGACCAGCACGTCGGCGCGCTCGACCAGCTTGGCCGCGATCTCGCGCCCCTCGGCCGCCTTGAGGTCGAGCGCCAGCGAGCGCTTGTTGCGGTTGAACGCCAGATATTTCGACGCCATCTGCGGCGTCTTCGACTTGCCGCCGAGCGTGCGCAGCAGATCGCCCTCCGGCGGCTCGACCTTGATCACCTCGGCGCCGTGATCGGCCAGCGTCTGGGTGCACACCGGCCCGACCACCACCGCGGTCAGGTCCAGGACCTTGACGCCGGCCAGCGGCCCGCCGGCCATCAGGCCAGCTCCACGCTTGCCGACAACGCGGGCGCGCCGTCGGCCGCAGGTTGCGGGTCTCGATCGTCTTGTACGGACGGTTCAGATGCGCGCGCCCGAGTTCGAGCAGCAGCATCGTGGTCAGGCCGCCATTGACCACGCGCTCGGGGTAGCCCTCGACGGTCTTGGTGTACTCGGTGTCGTAGTGGATGCGGTGCGCGTTGTAGGTCAGCGCCGAATAGCGGAACACCATGACGGCGTCGGGCACCACCGACCGGGTCCACGCGGCTTGGCCGGGCGCTTGTTGCGCCGCCGCGGCACCACCGCCCGCGCCCGGCTTGACGGCCTCGCGGTAGACGATGTTCTGGGTCTCGGTGACGACCGGCTTGCCGCGCACCGTCATCCGGTGCTCGACCGTGACGAAGATCATGCGGCCGCTGCGGCCGTCCTTGGGCTCGATCTTGGCGATCTCGGACACGCGCTCGGCCTCGTCGCCGATGCGCAGGGGCGCGTGGAAGACGACGCGGCGGCCGGCGAACATGCGCCGCGGCAGCGGCACCGGCGGCAGGAACTGGCCGAGCTTGGCGTGGCCGTCGCGGCCGATCTCCGACTGCGGCGTCAAGGGTCCGAACAGCAGCGCGTACCAGCCCTGCGGGACGGCTGCGCCGTCGACCAGGCCGTCGAGCGGCTGGTCGAGCAGGGCCGCCGTGCGCAGCGCGGTCTGGCGCGTCAACTGGTCGGTCATGGTCTCGGTGCGGCCGATCCAGCTCCGGAGTTCGTCGATCGCGTCCATGGTCAGCTCCAGTACAGCCGCGTCGGATTGTCGACCAGGACCTTGCGGCGCAGCGCCTCGTCGTCGGTGACGCGCGCGAACAGGTCGACCAGCTCGCCGTCGTTGGGCATGTCGTTGGCGATGTTCGGATGCGGCCAGTCGGTGCCCCACAGGATCCGGTCGGGTGCGGCCGCGAGCAGGGCCGCGGCGAACGGCACGGCGTCGTGGAACGGCCGCTTGCCCGTGGACGACACGCGTTCCGGGCCGCAGATCTTCACCCAGGCGAGCGGATTGCGCATCAGCTCGAGCAGCATCTTGAAGGGCTGCTGGTCGAGCCCGCCCTTGGCCTTCACGCGGCCCATGTGGTCGATCACGAACGGCACGCGGATGCGCTTGATGCGGTCGGCGTAGGTCAGGATGTCCTCGGCGTCGAGGTGGAGCACGACGTGCCAGCCCAGTGCGACGATGCGATCGAGGGTGCGGTCGAACACGTCGAGGTCGGGCGCGCCACCCAGATGGGCGACGAAGTTGAAGCGCACGCCCTTCACGCCGCCGCGGTCGAGATCCGCCAGCTGGCTGTCGGTGATCGTGCCGTCGACGATCGCGATGCCCTGCGGCGTTGTCGGTGCCGTGGCAGCTCGCCTGGACGATCACCGCGCGTTCGGCGCCGATGATCTTGTGCAGTGCCCGGAGGGCACTCACCGGCGCATCGGGCGGCGTGTAGCTGCGGTCATCGGCGTAGGGGAATTTGCCGGCCGGGCCGAAGACGTGGCAGTGCGCGTCGCAGGCGCCGGGCGGCAGCTTGTAGGCGGGTGTGATCGGGTTCGGATCGGGCGGCTTGCAGGATTTCATGGGAGGGTGCTGGCTCCTGCGGGAGGGGCGCGGAACGGGGGCATCACTGTGGCTCGATGCCGGCGCGCTCGATGACCGCGCGCCACTTGTCGATCTCGGCGATCAGCATCTCGTGCAGCGCCGCCGGCGTGCTCGGGCGCGGCTCGATGCCGAGATCGAGCAGCGACTGGCGCACGTCGGGCATCTGGAGCACGGCCGCGACCTCGCGGTTGAGCTGCGCGATGATCTCGGGCGGCGTCTTCGCCGGTCCGGCCAGCGAGTTCCACGACGACACCAGGTAACCCGGCAGGCCGCTCTCCTGGACGGTCGGCACCGCGGGCAGGCGCTCGAAGCGATGGTCGGACGACACCGCGAGCGGGCGCAGCGCCCCGGTCTCGATCTGCCCCTTGACCGCCGCCAGCATGTCGAAGCCGAGCTGGATCTCGTTGCCCCGCAGGGCGGTGATGACCGCCGGCGAGCCGCGGAACGGCACGGTCACGGCCTCGATCCCGGCCATCGACTTGAAGAGCTCGGCGGCCAGGTGCTGCGTGCTTCCCGGATTGATGGTGCCGATGCTCAGGCTGTTCGGCTTGGCGCGCGCCGCGGCGATCAGGTCCGCGACCGTGCGATAGGGCGCGTCGGGCCGCGTCACCAGGACGACGTCGAACTGGCCGATCTGCGAGATCGGCGCGAAGTCCGTGACGGCGTTGTAGGGCAGGGACTTGTACAGCGACTGGCTGACCGCGGTGCCGTTGGTCAGCAAATAGAGCGTGTAGCCGTCCGGGGGTGAGGTCGCGGCGGCCTCGGCGGCGATCACGCCGCCGGCGCTCGGCCGGTTGTCGACCACGAAGCTCTGGCCCAGGCGTTGGCCCAGCCGTTGCGCCACGACGCGGATCGTCAGATCGGCGACACCGCCGGCACCGAAGCCGACGATGATCCGTACCGGCCGCGTCGGATAGGGATCGGCCGCCTGCGCCGCCGGCACGGCGTGCGGGCACGTGGCGAGCAGGAAGACGGCCAACGCCAGTCGTTTCAGTCCCACGAGTCCTCCCGGTGACCTGTCGTCGCCTGGCATGGTGCCCATCGGGCCCGGCAGGTCAATGGCCGGGGGCGGCCGGCCGATCGTAGATGTGATTGTAGTCGTTGGCATGCGCGCGCGGTCGCTCGGCGAAGCCGGCCTCGGCCAGGCGGGCCGTGATCGCGGCGTGGCTGGCGGCGTCGTTGATTTCGATCATCAGCGACCGAAGCCCGGGCGCGCGCAGGGTCTTGGCCATGCCGGCGACGATCGCCTGCTCGGGGCCGTCGACGTCGATCTTGACGTAGGTCGGCGTCACGCCGGTCTCGGCGACGAAATCGTCGACCGAGATCACGCGCACCCGCTTGGTCGACTGCGCGTATTTGGCCTGCCCGGCGACGTGCAGGTAGTTGAGGTTCTCGGGCAGCGCCAGGAAGCCCGAGCGCTCGCCGACCGCGACCGCGTAGTTCTCGACGTGGGTCACGCCGTTGAGGGTGAGGTTCAGCGCCAGGTTGTAGCCGCCGATGAACTCGGCGTCGAAGGCGCAGATGCGGGCCGGGCCGCCGGGCTTGAGGGCGGCGTACAAGGTCTCGGTGCCGAAGTTCGCGCCGATGTCGAAGAACGTCGAGCCGGGTGCGAACGCATCGATCCAGTCGAGCACCTCGGGCTCGCGCCGCGCCCAGGCGAACGCCTCGTTGCGCGTGCCGACCTGATGGAGCGGCAGGCCGCACGCGATCGACACGCCGCGGACGTCGAAGCGCCGCACCGGCAGCAGGCGGGCGAACAGCTGGTGGAGCTTGGGGCCGCTGAGCGCACGACTCACACATCGATCCAGCCGACCCAGCACGTCAAAATCCTTCCCGTGACGATTGAATGATCGGCCGGCCGGCTCTGCCTGCCGTGGATCTCACGCGCGAGGATCCTGGCTCAGGATGCCAATGACTGATAGCTCACCGCAACCAGCAGGCGGTCGGGCTTGGGGCCGCCATCGGCCGAAAACGGCACGATGAGGCGCTGGTAGACGCGCCGGGATTTTCCAACCGACGCGTCGACTTCCTGCAATCGCGGCGCGCGCATCGTCACCGTGGCGCGGTAATCCGCCGCGGCCGCGTCACGATATTGCCGGCCTGGGAGGTCCGCGATCCTGCAGCCTGCGAAATCGCGCGCGCCGATCTCGGCGACCCGTCGCCCGAACACGCGGAACCGGTAGTTCATCGGGTCCGTCGCGCTGGCGTCGACCGTGTGGACCAAGCCGCTCAACCCCAGGCGCCGGAGCAGGTCGGGATTGATCATGTCGTGGGACGGCACGTGCCGCGGCGCGCGCCGCTCGTTCCACCACAGGTGGAGACTCATGAGCTCGCTCGACGCGTCGGCGACCTCGCGATCGCGTCGCTGCACACCGTCGGTCCGATCGGATCCCTCGGCCGCGCGATCGCGGTCACGCGCCGCTAGGCCCGGCTCGTGGCTGCCGGTCAGCCGCCGGCGATAGTAGCTGACGATGTAGACGCGCAACGCGCTCGTGAACGACCCGTCGGGTCGATCGATCGCAATCTCCGTGCACAGCTCGTTGACCGTCAGGCCCAGTCCGCGCGCAATCTCGTCGAGCGCAACCATGATCTCGTGCTCGAGCCGGATCGT
>WNFL01148191.1_pt1 | contig 14068 bp, 16 predicted proteins | sample 5400361 | NCBI WGS metagenome assembly WNFL01 (sample SAMN13153351, study PRJNA577476) | soil metagenome | isolation source: 40 cm soil on Douglas fir-dominated hillslope | place: USA:California | collected 2013-09-17
GGGCGCATGCAAATGGCGAAAGATAGTCGAGCGCGAGAGACCAACCGCCTCGCCGAGCGATCTAATCGCTCGCTCGGCAGTCGGTCTCTCTCCTATTTCCTTTTGCAGTAGCTGCATGATTAGTTGGCGCTGGTGGCTTAGTTCTCGGCTTCCAGTTTCTGCAAGAGCTTTTTTAAAAAGTCGTTCTCCATGGTGAGCCGGCCCACCATGCGTTCCAGTTCGTTGACGCGGGCTTCATCGGTGTAAGCGTGGCCGCGGCCGGCAAACGCTTTCTCTTTATATTGGCGTAGCTCGCGGCGCCACTTCGAGATGGTGTTGTCGCTGACTTGATATTCGCGGGCTACTTGAGCCTGGCTCTTGCCGGCTTCGACCTCGCGAATGACTTGCAGTTTGAACTCGCGCGTGAATGTGCGTCGCTTGAGCACCGCCGTCTTGGCGGCCACTGCGCCCCTTTTGGTCATCGTTAAGCCTCCTCCCCCGTAGGGATATGTGCTTAACTTTTTGTCTCAGTCAAGGGTGCAGTTCAACACGTATTGTAGTTGGCTAGCGGTACGGTGTGGAACCTGCTCACTTCGGCGCGCTTCTGCGACACAGTTATGCGAAATCTGGGCCACTTTGCTTGCTGAAGGCAAGTATCACTGTTCGGCTTCCACTTTCATTAGCTATTCGGTTTTTTAGTAAGGGCTGTCTTCGTTCTTATCCTGGCGTCTCGCTCAATGGATCTCGCGCAATTTGTAAGGGGCGTGACCAATTTTAGTCCATCGCATTTTTGGCGCGCCCATAAGTCTAATGAATGCAATGGTTTGCGTAAGAGCGCCCAATCACTGAGCGAATTGAGCACCAACTGGACGCCAAGAGTTTGAATTCCTCCCAGGACGGTTGCAACCAACGGTATGTGCGAAAGACCGCGCTGTCGCGCGGTCTTTCGCATCTTGTTGGGTTACTTGCACGTTTCTGATTTACCTAGCTTGTGAGGGTATTGTCAACTTTAAGTGAAGATCCAAGGTCATGGCTACCATTTTTGGCGCTCGGCAAAGGCGCAATCCCGAACACGCTTGGTAGGCTCCGTCAAATTCTCTCTAAGTGACAATATCCTCACAGCTTTGGGATACACCGCGCGTCGCTGAGCTATGAAACCGTTCGAGAATGGTGCCTTAAGTTTGGTCAGACTTACGCCAGCGGGTTGCGCCACAAGTCTCCTCGCTCGGGCGATAGGTGGCACCTCGACGAAGTGTTCCTAAAGATCAACGGGCGCCTGCATTACCTCTGGCGAGCAGTAGATCAGGATGGCGACGTATTGGATATTCTGGTGCAGAGCCGGAGGGATAAGAAGGCAGCAAAGAAGTTCTTTCGCCGGCTATTAAAGGAGTTGCAGTTTGTCCCGCGTGCGATCATCACAGACAAGCTGAAGAGCTAGAGCGCGGCAAAGGCTGAAGTGATGCCGAGTGTCGAACACCTCCAGCAGAAGTATCAGAACAACCGAGCGGAGAATTCGCATCAGCCGACCAGATTGCGAGAGAAATTGATGCGACGGTTCAAGTCGGCGGGCTACGCCGCGCTGGTGCAGTGCGGGTGCCCGACCTACACGGGCCCCCTATCAAGTCGGGACACACACCGATGCGTTCTCGGGCCAACTATGTCTGGTCCGCCGCATATAACCCGACACCCACCCCGACATCCACGCTGGGAAGCTAGCGTTTTTGTCTGCCTCCTCTGGAGAATCTGTGTAATCTGCGGTTTTGATTTTGGCGTTCCGTACGGGAGTCGAACCCGTGTCGCCGCCGTGAAAAAGAAGCGAACTACCGTAATTCAAAGGAACTTCGCGGCATGGATAGCACTCTACCCCATCTGAAGGACTCACGGGAACGCTTATTGGACTCTTAATGGACGTTCGTTCATTAGGGGTGAAACGGTTCGCGCACCCGACGTCGATGACTTTGACTTGGCCTGAGAGGTTGCATAGGCCAGGCTGCGAACAGTCCAACGCAAGACTCGGGGAAAGCCTCAAAAATGCCGTTCAATCCACATTCTTTAAAGCACTGGACCGCGGCAATAACTATCATTTTCTACTGACATTTATCCTCGCGGATCTTGTCAATCTCACGTCACAGGCGATCCACCCATTCGGGAATTCCCTGTGAGCGCGAGTCTTATGGTGTTTTTGGTCTTGCCGAAAATGATAAGGAGATTTGTAAATTAAAAGGCGCGGTTATAGAAGATTGAGTACACCCCACCTGGTTAGATCGTGCCTTGCAACAGCTAACCTTATCCATAAGCTCAGTGCCTTCGGCTACGAGGGTTGGTCCAGAACGGAGATGCGTCTTATCTATACCGCCGAGTCCCAACAGATCGCCTATGCACGAAAGCGTTGGAACCACTTAGACGGCCGTCTGAAACTGGCATTGATTAACTGCTGGACTTCGGCGTCGGCAATTTGCTCACCTTCCTGGGACTGGGCCAGTCTGCGGAGCTTGCGGGCCGGGCTTGTTGCTCATACGTAAAAGTGCAGCGTATGAACGGAATGAGGCAAGGGGGATGAGGCCCCGTTACAGATCCTGTCAGGCGGGACAAACAATAATTGGCGAGTTTGGCACGTCCTGAGCCTCGCGTTCTCTTTCAAGCTTCTCGAGCTTCAGGCGCAGCTCACGTATGAGTAGGTCCTTCATGATGGCGTCCGCCTTCCCTCGGTGGTACGCGACCCAAGCGAAGACCGAGGTAAAGATCGATCCGATTGTCATGAAGAAGGCTTGAACGAGAAGCATGATCGCCTGGGCCGTCTGTAGAAGCGACATCCTGGCCGGGGGCGGCATCTGGATAACAACGGTCGGCGTATCTGCTGAAGTCGTAGGGTATACAGAGCGAACCTCACTAACGCTTAAGTGGTTTGTCATCCCACTCGACGGAGCCCATTCATGGGCGGCGATAACCATCAAAGAACTATGCTCGGTCACGACCACACTCTTCGAAAAGCTCATATCAGTCCTGCCTACTATGTCAAAATACACAGCCTCAGTTCCGAGATCGAAGGATTTGGCGTCGAACGCAATATCGAAGTTCGGACTGTTTACGGCCACTTGGGCGGAGTCAACCTCGCGCGGCAATGACGGTCGTATGTCGGTCAAAGAAACCGGAGGGATGTGCGGCTCGTTCGTTTCCTGTGTGAAGTAGAGTCCAAATAAAGAAACCGCAAGGACCGCTTGTGTTATAGCGATTGCCCTCCATGTCGATGGTTTAAGCAAATCGCTGATCGCGATGACACGCTTCCACAACGCTATGGAAGCTCTGAGAACGGTTAGTCCTGCCATGGTACACGCTCCTTCGTGAGTCGCCGAACGTAAGACGTTTCCTCTGGTTAAGCATTAACGCCGAACCAATAGAGATCTTGGGGCAAAGGTAAGAGCCGCCGCTTGGCTACGTCAAAAATAGTCGCCAACCCTTGGAGCGTGCGCAATCAAGATTCGTGCCATTGGCTATTTCGACACCAGGCTGGACTCCGGTCTCAGACCAGCCAAAAAATCTCTGAGCAAGAATTCCTTGGTTTTGGCCGGCTGATTCCGGAAAATGGAGGGCCATGCGTAAGGTGTCGTTCGCCGGAAGCGGATATCGCTCGACAGGAACAGACAGAAATACTCTCAGGGATGTACCTTCATCGGGAGACAGGGAGTTGATCTGTAACAGTACCCGCGTCGGGATTTGAACCACAGATCGACCTTCAACCTTCCGCGGAATTTCCATGACGGCAAGGCGGTACCCATCCGGCACGATCACCTCGAGTGCGAGGTCGTCGAGGGTTCTTTGGGTCTTGTTGGAGCAACGAACCATCAATCCGTACTCATCAACAGCAAACGTCTGGTCTAAGCAGTTCGCCTGCGGACCGCTCCGATTGACCCAACTTTGTGAATCTCGTAAAGGCTTAAACCGTCAAAGGACAAAGGAGTCTTCTAGCCCAGACAACTCTAGGAGGAAGCCCTGAGAACTGAAAACGCTTCCGAGTCCACCCAACACGTTTCTTGGCAAGAGCAAGATTGGTCATGTATAAGGACTAAGTCTAGTAGATGTTCATGGGGGTATGATCGGATTTTGCGGAGGTTTCGCCTGTTTATCTATCTTGAATTTGGAAGTGAAGAGAATAATGCCCATTCTATTTAACAAGCTAATGGGACGGCGTCGCACAACTCGGTTTTTAAGGGGTGCTTTAGCTTCATGAGCATCGCTGCCAAGAAATCCCACTCGCCAGCACCGGTCTGTAATCATTGCGGAGCTCGCATATCAGATGCGGCTGTAAGTATCCCGCGTTTATGTCCACCCACAAGTAGAGATCTCCGGGTTTTGTGTTAGAAGAAATTCTCTGGGCGTCATGTCTCCCAGAGCATCATGTGGTTAGGCACCACGATCACTCTACTTGGAGCAGCTCAGAGCATCTCCGCTCAATGGAGCACCGCCGGCGGCACGAACCCGCGAATGCCATTGCAAAACAGGGAGGAGGATCACAAGTTTCAAGGGCCGTCTCAGAGCGTGACGGCGAGACGGGCCTCGATTACATGCACGCCCGCTACTACGCAAGCACGCAGGGACGCTTCATCGGGGTCGATCCGTTAAGTGGCAATGTTGCCGATCCGCAAAGCTGGAATCATTATAGTTACGTTACCGCGTTTACCGGAACCATCCTTCCGGTTGCTTATATTCCACTTGATCAGAATGGCAATATCATTAAGGGAGGCCATGGAGTCATTGTGCAAGAGAACGTCACGGCAACTCAAGGGGATCAGCCTACCACTACTGGACAACGCGAAGCTCCGCCGAGAGGCGTGCTTATCGATCTCCACACATTTGGGACGGGTATGTCTACAGTAGTTGCGACGCAACGAGTTGACATCGTTCAAGGATCGATCAGGCTCTCAAGTTCTCCCATCCAAATAAGAAAAGATGCTACTTCCGGAACAATTACGGTTAAGACGACAACTCCTGTAAGGGTGCATTAGTCTAAGAGAGTAGAAGAACGTGGGAGATTTCCAAATTTCCTGAGGCTAGTGCTAAAGGGAAAGACTTGGCTTAGATTGGATGAGGCAGTCTAAGCGAGTTGGGCGCAAAAAGAATTTCAGATCGATGACTTTTCTTTGAATTCGGCTGCGTTAGGAGTCTCCCGAATGTTATTCTTAAATTCGAATAGAGAGACAGTGGAACAATATTGGTGATGTACTTACGGTTCGGAGGTCTGATCATCGCAACTAGACTTTTCAGTCTTGCAGTACTTATTTTGGCAGTGTTCGGCGTTGGTAAAGTTGTTTCCGCGCGGCAAGTTTCAATTCCAGGCAGAGATGAACATTTCTCGGAAATGCGGCTTGAAAGCGTTCAAATTGAAGCGCGAAGCCTCGGACAACTGCTTTCTCGTCTGTCGCTTTCGCACAAGATTCCGATTGGTTTGGAAGTAGCGTTAGGCGACCAATTAGGCGACCAATTAGGTGACTATTCTATTAACTTCAAAGCAGGGAGCCTGAAGGATTTCTTGACGAAATTAGTGACTCAGCACGAGGAATATCAATGGGAAATTAAGGATGACGTTGTTAACGTCTTTCCGAAAGACAATTATCGGGACGTAGTCGTGGAAGAACTATTATCAACCGAAATAGGAAGGTTCTCTGTCAAGCAAAAGACAAGCTGCTGGGACCTCGAAAACGCGTTAGCTGACACTCCCTGAAATACGCAGGGTAATTGAAGCTCACGGAATCGCTTACCGTGGGCCGGGCCCTAACGGGTTCTACATTCCGCAGGTTGGACGGGACTTTACGCTTTACGTTGCGAATCTGACGCTGAAGTCGATTCTTAATAAGGTACTCAAGGAGAGTCCTGTGGTTACGATGTGGCTTATTAAGCGGGATAATCGTGGTCAGACGTTCTTCATTAGTCTTGTTGCTGGACCAGAAGATTCTTCAGCTCGGCACTAAGTGCTTGAAGCCATACCTAAATTGTCCCCGACGCTCCGCAGAACCCTGGTCCTTCTGCCAAAATTGAGGCGCCATCTCCTACCTTTTTCATAAACCAACCGTGGAACGGACAGTTCTTCACTGGATTCGCTTCGGTATTAACGATAACCCTGATAGGCAAAGACGGTAAGCCAATCCTTGATGCAACCGCGATGGGCTCAGTAGACGGGAAGTCGGAGTGTGCCGGACGGAAGGAATCGCAAATAATTCAAAATCCAAGCGAGGTGAGGATCACAGACGGCAAGATTCGCGATCTTGTTGGCGTCGGAGCGTATACGAAGGAAAAGATAACTGACGAGGCGACTATATGAGACACATTCGTAATTAACTCAAGAGGCCCTTGCACACAGATGACAACTAGCACGCTGAATGTGAAATCGGCCAACATTCGTAAGTTTTCGATCAAACACAACCTTAAAAGTACCCTGCGCAAGGGTAAGCAACAAAAAGGGGTGCTTGGATTCATGAAAGCGACCTTTGGAGCTTTGCAGATCAAGTTCCAAGAACGCAGGGCAACTAACCAAGCGGTAGAGTTATCAAAGCCAACGCGAGTGATAGTTCGCAAGTTTGGTTTTTCAGAAAAACTGCTTGACAGGATCGGTAGTCTTGTCTTATACAAGACCGTTCGCGCGACTGTCATGTCGCGCACGGTGAGGAAGAAACTTCAATGATGACGAGCAGGACATACAAAGAACACGTAGCCAAATGGCAGCCGTCGGGCGCCATGCGTGGCGTGTGTCTACGGACCGGTCTGAGCTTGTCACCCGTCAATACGTTTAGCGGCAGACTCGGACAAGCGACGTCCATAGATAGCCGTTACATCAGGCAATAATTCGCGGGAGCGGCCTCCCGCTCCCAAATCTCAAAGCAAAAACGCGAGAATTGTTAGGAGCGGGCAGCTTCCCTGGGAGGCTTAAAGCCCGCTCCTTTTGTTTTTTGACAATTGAAGTACCTTTTTGCGAGATGAAGGCAGGGAGCCTTCAGCGGATGACAGCGCCGTTGCTTTGCGAGAGTCCCGAGCGTCGCCATCCTCAGGAGAAGTGTGCCTCGAAGTGTATTCGCGGTACGTTTCTCTCTGCCTTCATCTATTTTTTAGCGTAATGAATTTTATTTTGCATGTGTGGCTGAGCAGCAAAAGCACCCTCCTCCGAAATCAGGCGTCCGGAGTGACTTCGTAGGGTCGAGTCCTACCGCATGCACCGGACTCTAATTCAGGGATGTACGCTAACCGGCAAACCATCGGTCTCCAAAATCGAGATTCTCGGTTCAAATCCGAGCGTCCCTGCGAACACCGCGAGCGGCAAAGGGCCAAGAGCCAAGAGCCAAGAGCAAATCCGAAATCCGCAATTCGCAATCCGAAATTCTTCTTTGGAAGGGTAGCCTAACTGGTAAGGCAGTAGTCCCGAAAACTACCGCGCGTTTGTCGCTTGCAGGTTCGACTCCTGTCCCTTCCGCCAACCGATTGATGATTGCTGAACGCGGAATGCAGATCTAAATACAAAAATGACTGGCCGGATATCAATCCGCAATCCGAAATCAGCAATCCAAAATCGAAGGAGGCGTCGCCTAACGGTATGGCAGCGGTTTGCTAAATCGCCGCGCTTTGCGTGTGCAGGTTCAAGTCCTGTCGCCTCCGCCAATTCTTCGGACCTGTAGCTCAGCGGAATGAGAGCGCGACTCTGCGGAGGTCGAGGTCGCACGTTCAAATCGTGCCAGGTCCACCAAAACATTGCCGATTTCCGATTGTTGATTTGCGATTCGTCTTCCAGTCCGAAGAGCGGTCTAGAAACACGGGAAACAATCGGCAATATCTTTGCCGGCGTAGCCCAATCGGGAGGAGGCGCTAGTCTTAGGAACTAGACAGTGTGGGTTCGAGTCCCTCCGCCGGTACCAATTCAACATTGTCGATTGCCAATTGCCGATTTCCGATTTCCGATTGATCTGTTTTCAAGAACGTCTGGTAAGAGAATCAAGTTGGCAATCCGAAATCGAAAATCGGCAATGCGTTTGCTCGCGTGATGCAATCCGGCAGACATCGGAAGCTCAAACCTTCCGTCTTGGAGGTTCGAATCCTCTCGCGAGTACCAATTTCAAATCAATTCGCGCGTGTAGCCCAATTGGAAGAGGCGGCTGACTTAAGACCAGCTTTCTGATGAGTTCGAATCTCTCCACGCGCACCAAACAATCACGGGGATGAACGCGAAATGGAAAGCGGACTGATTTTCAATCAGTTGATTTGCGAGTTCGAGTCTCGTCATCCCTGCCAATCGCCAATTGGTCTGTAACCGAGATCGTAACAATCGGCAATGCCTTCTGTGGGTCGTAGCTCAATTGGCAGAGCACCGCAATGTGACTGCGGCCCGTGAGGGTTCAACTCCCTTCGACCCACCCAAACCCTTGCCGATTTTTTAGCTTCAGGCTCAACGCTTCTTTCGAGCGGGCTTTGATTCCCGCTGGAGTTTCTTAAGGTGTGCGGCGAGTTGGGGGATTGGATTGGAGTTTTCTATTGAGAATTCTTGCGTGGTTATGGTGGATTTCGCTTTGAACCTCTTGAGGAGAGCCTCAAGTTGAATGCCCAATTCGAACGCATCCTCGGAACTGCTCCTCATGTCAGTGCAAGTAAACACTACCTTGAGCTTAAGCGTGGATTTCTGTTTCATAGGGCTGATTCTAGCTGACGGTTCGCAGACCCACAATGCAAATCAGCTCGTCGTATTGCAGTGCCGTAGGCACAAAATGTTTATAGACCACGACGCTACCGTAGAAACCGTTGCGCCCATTTATGGGCGACAGAAATATTAAGCTCCTAACGAAGCTGATGAGTTCTTTTGGGCACGATGATCCATAAACATTTCGCCGCTACGCGGCTGATTATTTGACTTCGGAACTGTGGCCGAGAGGTGAGGCACCTGATTGTCGATCAGGTCGATGACGGTTCGAGTCCGTTCAGTTCCGCCATGCGTCAGTAGCCAAATCGGATCAAGGCACCTGCCTCTTAAGCAGGGGATTGTGAGTTCGAGTCTCACCTGGCGCACCATTTTTCAACTAGACTTAGAAAGGAGGTAACAAATGCCTTACAAGAAGCTACCAATCGGTGGCGCACACAGCGAGATCTTGTCATGGGCCAACCACGATTTCAGCATCGAAGAGCAATCGATGCTTAGAAACGTTTCACGCCTGCCTTGTCTGTTCAAGCACGTCGCGCTGATGCCTGATGCCCATCTCGGCAAAGGCAGCATGGTGGGTTCGGTAATCGCGACCAAGGAAGCGGTGATTCCCGCAACCGTCGGCGTCGATATCGGCTGCGGCATGATGGCCGTGAAGACGCCATTCAAGAGCGGCATCCTTGAAGGCAAGTTGAAAGACTTGCGATTGGCTATTGAAGAAGCAATTCCGGTCGGCTTCAGCGCGTACAAGGAATCAGTTGATGAATCCTCGTACTGGGATGGTTGGAGGGACTTCAGCGAGCTTCACAAGGGCGTGCACGATCGCAAAGGGAAAGCAATGAAACAGTTGGGCACACTCGGTGGCGGCAACCACTTCATTGAAGTTTGTCTCGATACAGAAAACTTCGTCTGGTTGATGCTGCACTCGGGCTCGCGCAACATCGGCAAAGAGTTGGCTGAACGTCACATCTCGACCGCAAAGTCGCTGTGGAGATTGTCGGAACTTCCGGCTCCTGATCTCGCTTACTTCATCCAGGGCACGCCTGAGTTTGCTGCTTACTGGAAGGACTTAAAGTGGGCGCAACCTACGCGATGAAGAACCGCGAGATCATGATGGCGCGTCTGTTGAAGACCTTCAACAAGATGTTCAATCATCGTCAGCCCTTCAGACCAGAGCTTCAGGTCAACTGCCATCACAACTACGTGGCGCTCGAAGAGCACTATGGCGAGAAAGTTTTCGTCACCCGCAAGGGCGCCATCAACGCCGACAAAGACGTCTACGGCATCATTCCCGGATCGATGGGCGCGAAATCGTTCATTATCAAAGGACGCGGCACACCGGAGAGTTTCAACTCCTGCTCTCACGGTGCGGGCCGCAAGATGTCGCGTGGCGCCGCGAAGCGAGCCTTCACGAAAGATGACTTGGCTCGTCAGACTTCGGGAGTTGAGTGTCGTAAAGACGTAGGCGTGCTGGATGAAATTCCCGGCGCTTACAAGTCGATCGAGGCGGTGATGAAGAACCAGGACGACCTGGTTGAAGTCGTCGCTGAGATCAAACAAGTGGTTTGTGTGAAGGGCTGAGAAGAATTTCGGATTGCGAAATTCGAATTGCGGATTTCGCAACTCCGAGTTGAATTCAGTTCTTCACGCGAGCCTTCACAATCGCTTCATCAAATTTCAAATCGAAATTCCAAATTCTCTTTCGGGGTGTGGTGTAACGCTAGCATCCGAGTTTTGGGCACTCGTGGTGACAGTTCAACTCTGTCCTCCCCGACCAATAGAAAATTTCGGATTTCGGATTTCGAATTGCGGATTTGTTCCAATAGTTGGGTGAACGCGGTCTGCGCACCTGGCGTGCAGAATGTTTTGCAATTCGGAAATCCGCAATCCGCAATCCGAAATCTCTTCGCTCCTGTAGCTCAACTGGAAGAGCGCGACGCTTCGAACGTCGAGGCTGCGGGTTCAAGTCCTGCCAGGAGTTCCAAATCTTCGCGGAAGTGATGTAGCTGGAAACATGCGAGTCTTCCAAACTCGCTTCGAGAGTTCGAATCTCTCCTTCCGCTCCAATTTGCGCGCGTCGCCAAGCGGCTAGGCGCCGGATTGCAAATCCGGTATACGTGAGTTCGAATCTCACCGCGCGCTCCAAAATTCTTGTCAGTACCACCTGCGGTAGCGGGTGGTTGACCGCTGACATTGACATCAAAGATCAACCCGCCCGCTACCGCAGGCGGTTCTGACTCAAATCACAAACGAAAGGAGGTGCCGGTGATGGCACTAAATGGCAGAGTTCTGCTGCTCAACCAAACCTACGAGCCGCTCGGCACCGTCAGTATCGCGCGCGCAATCATCATGACCTTCAAGAGCACCGTCTTCGTCGAAGAATTCGACGGCGACCGAGTTCTTCGTTCGGCGCATGATGAATTCCCAGTGCCTTCGGTAATACGCCGCCGCACTTACATCAACGTGCGCCGCCGCCGCGAGCAATCGGGCATGAAGCGCTTGCGAATTTACATGCGCGACAAGTTCCGCTGCCAGTACTGCGGCGAGAAGAAGGGCGTGGCCGAGCTAACGCTCGATCACATACTGCCACGTTCGCGTGGTGGTGATAACTCGCCGGTCAACATCGTCGCGGCATGCATCTCGTGCAACAACCGGAAGAGCAACCGCACACCGGAAGAAGCACGAATGCCACTGCTAACTTCGCAGTCAGCGCTGCGCGTAAAGCTCGAACGCGTCGTGCTTTGTCACTATGCGGAAGCAAGAGCCGAGTGGCGCAAGTACCTGTTCATGGACGTGCATGACGATCGTGCCGTCATTGAGAAGGTGCACAACGAGCAAAGGCGGGCCTGAGAAAATCTCTGGCCCTCCAAAAGCCCGAAAGGTTGGTTCGATTCCAACTCCGACCACCAAAATGTCAGAACCGCCTGCGGTAGCGGGCGGGCCAAAGGTTGAGAGGTATGGCCCGGTCGCTACCGCTCCCGGTTCTGACAAGACTGGCCCGAGTAGACGAACTGACGAAGCGCTGTCTTATTTACAAAAGGGCAAACCAGAGGTTGAAGGTTTGAATCCTTCCTTGGGCACCAAATTCGATTACCAAGTTATCGGGGCGTGACTCATCTCGGCAGAACTTTGACTGTCAGGGATCGTGGAGTTCGAAGAGGCGTGGTCGGCCTCACGCCCCGACCAATAGAAAATGGCAATTCTATTTCGTTCATTGCCGTGTTCAATTAGAATGCTTTTTGCGCAAACCTCAGACAGGAGTAAAGAATGATGGAACTCAATCAAGAGATTTACATTGGGGATGTTGGTGGCAGGAGTTACGCCAAGGCGACGCATTGCGATCTCCAACTAACTCAAACGGCCTTTGGTGTTCGTCTCGGATTCAGATTCAAAATAGTTCCTCTCTCCCCCGACGAGAATAACCCGATCACCTTAACTGGTTGGGAAGTTGACCTCTCTTATAGAAGCTCTCAAGGAACCGTTCTCGTCGGCAGAACATTTTCTGGCTTAGCTGATCACGTTGAAGAGCGTCACGAGATAAATCGTCAGGAATGGTATCTAACGAGGCAACTTGATTTGACTGCGACCGACTTTGTCCTTCTCGTTGACAGAACTCATTCTGAGGATGTGGTCTTTGAGTTTGAAGCCTCGCCACAGTTATACCGCCCTAAGTACGCAGCAAAACCAAATCAAGGAACTTTGACCATTCCGCAATCGAAATGGTTGGAATACCTAAATCAGATTGGTAATGACCGATTTGAACTCATAACAATCAGGATTCCTGTGAAGTCTAGTCACCTTCATACTCCATTAGTCGAGGCTCTTGGCAAAATTCGGCAAGCTGAGACGCAATACTTGCGAGGTGAATGGAACGCGGCGGCAGCCTCTTGCCGCGCAGCATGGAGAACGGTTCTTTCCGCAGCGCCATCAGGAGTCAAGCCTTTCGACCATCTTCTTTCTACTGTGATTGGTGATCCGAGGCGAAAGGGATTTGCTTTGGCGGTGACAAAAGGCTTTCATGATCTCCTCAACGAAGGTGTACATCTTGAAGGTGATGTTAAGAATGGCACACCCGACTCCAACCTAAACGCAGAGGATGCCCTCTTGTGCATTCATTTGTATTCTGTGGTGCTTGGCTATCTCTCAGCAGTAACTAAATGACCAGTCTGGCCCGCGTTCCCGGCGTCGGTCTTCTAAACCGAACCTCTAAGAGCTGGGTGGAAAGGCACGAGGTTCAACTCCTCCGCGGGCTTCCAATCATAAGTTTCAAGTTGCAGGTTTCAAGTCTCAAGTTACGGATATCGAACTTGAAACTCGAAACAATTCTGGCTGTGTAGCTCAAGCGGCAGAGCAAGCGTCTCATAAGCGCGAGGTTGGTGGTTCGAATCCACCCACAGCCACCAAACTTTTTGGGCTGGTGATGTAACCGAGAGCATAGAAGTCCTGCAAACTTCTTGTGAGGGTTTGAATCCCTCCCGGTCCACCAAATTGCGGCGTAGCTCAATTGGATAACAGAGCGGCGGTCTTGTAAACCGAACGATAAGGGTTCGACTCCCTTCATCGCCTCCAGCTCGGAACGATGAACCATGAACGATGAATGATGAAGTGAAGCAACGCCGTTCATCATTCATCGTTTAGCGTTCATCCTTGTCTTTTGTGGCGTAGCCAAGTTGGTAAGGCACCGCACTGTTAATGCGGCCATGCGAAGGTTCGAATCCTTCCGCCACAGCCAATTCTTTTGACCCGGAGTGAGCCCCGTCGGGTCAACCACTTCGCGGTGTAGCTCAACGGCCAGAGCACTCGATCGGTAATCGAGCGACGCAGGTCGACTTCTTCCTCCGCGACGAAATCCAAGGGCTTCACGGGGCATAGCTCAACTGGAAGAGCAGCCGCCTTATAAGCGGTTTTAGCGCCAGATCAGCGCGAGGTTCTGGGTTCGAATCCCAGTGCCCCGAAACTCTGTAACTTCTTGCGGGATGGTGTAACCGGCAACACATCGGGCTTTGAACTCGAAGATGAAGGTTCGACTCCTTCTCCCGCAGCCAGTCTTTCAAGCTCAACCCAAAAGGTACTTCGATTCGTTTGCAACGGAAACGATTTTCTACGCGCTGATTGCCAGAAGAGAATCGCGCAATTGAAGTCGAGACTACTTAAAGTCCGTAGCGCAAACATCGCCGCTGCTTGTCAACTACATTCTCTGACACGCGTTTGTGAATCGAACGCGGAACAGCCAGAATGCGGCGGCTGAATTCCTGCCCGGCAGCCCGCTACGCCACAAACTTATAACCGTGGCCGCGCATGGTGAGAAAATGCCGCGGTTCCTTCGCGTCGTCTTCCAGCTTCTGCCGCAACCAGCCCACGTGAACGTCAACGGTGCGGGTCAGCATTCCGGTTTCATAGCCCCAAACCTCGCGCAGC
>WNFL01349805.1_pt1 | contig 14065 bp, 14 predicted proteins | sample 5400361 | NCBI WGS metagenome assembly WNFL01 (sample SAMN13153351, study PRJNA577476) | soil metagenome | isolation source: 40 cm soil on Douglas fir-dominated hillslope | place: USA:California | collected 2013-09-17
GAGGTGAACACGAGCGGCGCGGTGGCGCTCGGCCCGGGACCGCAGGCCCCCGCGGCGAACGCGGTCGCGATCGCCGCGATCGCCGCGCGAGCGAGATTCGGACGGTCCATGGCGACCTCCGGATGAGACGTCGTCGCGTCTGGACTGTCACAGTACCGCTCGATGTCCGACGACGCGTTGCTTCGCCATGCCGGCGATCTGGCCGCCGCGTATCTCGCCGACGTCGACGATCGGCCGGTCGCCGTCGCGATCGAGCCGGACGCGATGCGGGCCCGTCTCGGTGGACCCGTCCCCGAAGCCGGCACGGCCCCGGAGGACGTGCTGGATTGGCTTGCAGCCGCGGTCGATCCCGGGCTCGTCGGCAGCGCCGGGCCTCGCTACTTCGGCTTCGTCATGGGTGGCGCCCAGCCGGCGGCGCTCGCGGCGGACTGGCTGACGAGCACATGGGACCAGAACGCGGGGCTGTTCGTGCGATCGCCGGCCGCGGCGGTCGCGGAGGAGGTCGCGGGTGGCTGGCTGGCCGAGCTCCTGGGCATCCCGGCCGACGCCAGCGTCGGCTTCACGAGCGGCGGCACCATGGCGAACTTCACGGCGCTCGCCGCCGCCCGCCACGCCCTGTACGCCTCGCTCGGCTGGGACGTCGAGGAGCGGGGCCTGATCGGCGCACCCCGAATCCATGCAGTCGCGAGCGACGAGTCACACCCGACGGTCTTCGGTTCGCTGCAGATGCTCGGCCTCGGCCGCGGCGAGGTGCACCGCGTCGCAGCGGATGACCAGGGCCGGATGCGACCCGAAGAGCTGCGCCGAGTCCTCGCCGGGCTCGACGGCCGGGCCATCGTCTGCGCTCAGGCCGGCAACGTGAACAGCGGCTCGTTCGATCCGCTGGGGCCGATCGTCGACGCCGTGCGGGCCCATGGCGGCCCGTGCCTTCGACGCGCGACCTGATGCGCGGGTACGAGATGGCCGATTCGTGGTCGACCGACGCCCACAAATGGCTCAACGTGCCGTACGACTCGGGGGTCGTGTTCGTCCGCGACCCCGCGGCCCACCGAGCGGCGATGTCCTTCGGCGGCCACGCCCACGCCCAGGTCGAGCACGTCGAGGGTGGCCGCGACCCGTACGACTGGGTCCCCGAATCCTCGCGGCGGGCACGCGGGTTCGTCGTGCTCGCGGCATTGCGGGCCCTCGGTCGTGCCGGCCTCGTCGACCTCATCGAGCGCTGCTGCGCGCATGCCCGGCACATGGCCGAGCGACTCGCCGCGGGACCGGATGTCGAGATCCTCAACGACGTCGTCCTGAACCAGGTCCTCGCCCGGTTCAATGTCCCGAGCGGCGATCTCGAGGCCGGAAACGCCCTCACCCGGGACGTCATCGGCCGGGTCCAGGCCGACGGGACATGCTGGCTCGGCGGCCGAACCTGGCATGGCAAGGGCGTCATGCGGGTCTCGGTCACGAGCTGGAACACGACGCCCGCCGACATCGACCGCTCGGCGGATGCGATCCTCCGCTGCCGCGCGGAGGCCGCGCGCGCCTGAGACCGCGCGGGCCTAGCGCATGTTGCCGTTGTGGCCGAGGCTGAAGCGGCCCGGCTGCGGCCAGTACGCGAGACCGTGCGGGTTGACACCCGTGGCGATCGTCTTGATCACCGCGCCTGTCGCACTGTTCACGACCGTGATCGTCCCGATGTACCGATTCGAGATCCAGAGCTGGGACCCGTCCGGCGATTGGGCGATCATGTCGGGCGTCCCACCGATCGACCAGGTCGCGACGACCTTCAACGTCGCGATGTCGATCACGGACATCGAGGCTCCGAGTCGATTCGTGACGAAGAGCCTCGTCGCATCGCGACTGACCGCAAGGCCGTGAGCGCCGTTCCCGGCCCGGATGAAGGACAGATACTTCAGGGTCGCCGCGTCGATGACGTCGATGCCGTCCCGGACCTGGTTCGCGACGAAGAACTCGCGGCCATCCGGTGACAGCCGAACGTCGGTCGGCGAACCGCCGACGTAGAGGGACGTCTTGATCTTCATCGCGTCGACGTCGACCCCAACGATCCGCCCGCTGTACTCGCAGCTCAGCAGCAGGGTCTTGCCGTCCGCTGTGAAATCGAGGTGATTCGCCCCCGCCCAGGGAATGCCGACGAACCCGATCTTCTTCCAGCGGGCGTTATAGAAGACGAGCCCATTCGGGTCCGTTGGCGACCCCTTGAGCATGTCCTCCACGACGATCGAGCGGGTGCCGTCCATCGTGAAATAGAGGTTGTACGGGCTGGGCACGGAGAGCGTCACGCCGTTCGGACGTCCGGTCGTCGGATTGATCTCGGTGGCCGTCCCACGCCGGCGTGATGTGCTCGGGATACTTTCCGACCGAGAACGTGCGAACGATCTTGAACGTCGCCGGGTCGATGACGACGACGTTGCCCGACTTCTCGTCGGGCACGTATACGAGCGCGGGCATGTCCGCCCAGGCCGCCTGAATCTGGCCCCCGATGGTCGCCCAGTACACGCCGCCCAGGGCCTCCCCCGAAGCTGCAGGAGACGGCAAACCGATCGTCGGGGACGGGCTCGGCTCGATGGAGCTCGGGGACGTCGCCTCAGGCGACGGGGACGGCGAAGGTATCGATGCGTCGGGCCCGGATGGCGAGGGACTCGGCGCGGGCGAACACGACGCGAGAACGAGCAGGGCGGCCGCGATCGGCGCGAGGAGCCGGTGGGTCACCGGCGGAGTATATGGACGTCTTGGTCGGGGGTGACCTCGCGCCAGATCCCCATCGGCGTCTGTTCGTCACGCTGGCCCAGTGGGTTGTCGTCGAACGAGCGCTCGAGGAGTCGACGACGGTCGCGGGGCAGCGTCGCTGCGACGCACCAGGCCGGCTTGACGTCGTTGATGTCACAGATCGCGATGTCGTACCCCGTGGCGGCCTTGAGGTCACGGACGGTGCCGGGTGGATCGGCGGGGGCCGGGATGCAGCACTCGTAGAACGCCTTCACACCCATCGTGTGCTCCGCGTCCATCATCCGGGCGTTCAGGCCCGCGACGAGGTAGAACCAGCCGCGTTGGCCCAGGAGCCGTCCGATCGGATGGATCGCGGCTGCAATCAGGATCCGTGGGATGCCGGTCAGCTCGATCGCGTACTGCATCGCGTACGGGCTTCGGAGGCCGGTTCCGTAGGTCGTCTTCGTCACCCGGGTCGAGAGCCACCGGGCAAGGCTGGTTGGATGGATGGTTCGCCAATCCCGGGCCCGGCCCTGCATGATCGCGACGGCCGACTCCGACAGGACGACCGTATCGCCGGGACGCAGCTCCGGGCCTGCATTCGAGCGGATCGCCGCGGCGATGTCGTCACCGGGCATGAGGACCGGTGTTCGAATCGGGACCCGCTCGAACATTCGGCCCTCGACCTCGACGGTCCTCGGTATCGATCGAGCCATGGACGACATCGGGGTCAACCGAATCCGACGGCGATGACCGTGGCGAGCAGCTTGGTTGAATCGCCACCAATCAGGTAGCCAATGCCGCCCGCGACCACCGCGGCGGTGTCGGCCATCGGTTGCGGCAGCCGACCTGCCAGGGTCGCCGTTCCAGTCGCCGGGTCGATCTCCCAGATCGCGTCCTGGGCCACGCCGCCGGATCGGCCACCCGCCACGAGGAGTCGACGACCGATCACCAGGGCTGCGGCGTGGGAGAGGCCATGGGGCAGATGGCCGATGACGCGGACCGAGCCGGTCGCCGGATCGATCACCTGAATCTCGGCGAGATCGTGCGTGCCGTCGATCCCGCCAACGCAGAAGATCGAGCCCCCGACGGCGGCGACGGCCGGATAGCGAGCCCCGGCGACGAGCGTCGCGATGCGCCGGAAGTGGGCGCCATCCGTCGTCGCCAGGACGGCGAGATCCAATCGAGCCGGGGTCCCGCCGCCGACGACGAACGCCTGACCGGCAAGGTCGACCGCGGCCAGGTCGGCTCGCACGCCGGGGAGCTGGCCGACCACTGCCCCAGGACCCGCTTCGACGACCTGGACGACCTTGACGGGCGACCCACTGCCGCCCCCGAACACGATTGCCGAGCCTCCGACCATCGCACCACCGGCATCGTGAACCGGGTCGGCGAGATGGCCGATCACGGCGATGGTGCCGCCAGCGGGGTCGAGGCGGAGGATCGTCGTAATCGTGCCTGCCCGCGTCAGGCCGCCGGCAAGCAGCACGGTCTCACCGTCGGCGAACGCCACCGCGCGGCTGACCGCGTCCGGCAACGTGAGCGCAAGGGTCGTGACGACCAGGCTCCCGCCCTGGGAGGCCGCCGGGAAGCCGCCCGTTGCATTCGGAGTGGGCGCTCCGACGACGGGCCGTGTCGGGGTGGACGCACTCGCACCCGATTCGAGCGCCGAAGGCAGACCGCACGCTGACACCGCCGCAACGACCACGAGCAGGTCGAGGCGTGCCGAACGTCCCGCCGCTCTCAGGCTACACGCGCCGCTGACGATGGCCTTTTCGGACCATACCGGACATGACTCTCCGGCTACAGACCACACCGGACCGCACCTCCAGCATCTCGACTGCATGGATATCGGCCGCCGCCTCGCCGTGCCGATCACGTTGGCACTCCTGCTCGTCTCGATCATCCCGATCGGCGCCGGGATCGCCTCCGCGGCTTCGTTGCGCCTGGCGTCGAACTGCGACCTGAATCTGAGAACCCGGCCCACGACCAGCGCGACGCTCCGGGCGCGGATCCCGAGTGGCAGCGTCGTGACAGCGAGCCGCAAAGTCGATGGTGGCTGGTACTCCACCCGCTGCGACACGGCGGTGTCGGGCCACGCCTGGTACGCGATCACAGCGATCGGCGGCCGAACCGTGAAGTCGCTGTACGGCGTGGTGACTCTGTACGCGGCAAGCCGCCTGTTCAAGGCGGCGCCAAGTGGACCGATCGAGGGCATCGACGTCTCGCAGTGGCAGGGCCGGATCGACTTCGGGCGGGTCGCGGCCTCGGGCCGGCGGTTCGTGATCATCCGGGCGACCGCGGGTCGCCTGACGACCGACAGTCGCTACTCCCGGAACCGCGCGGCGGCGGTGGCCGCCGGGCTCGCGGTCGGCGCCTATCACTTCGCCCACCCGGACACGCAGATCGGGAGCGCCAAGCTCGATGCGATGCTCGAGGCCGACCACTTCCTGCAGGTCGCCAACTACCGCCACGGGATGCTCGCGCCGGTGCTCGACCTCGAGACCGGCGGGCGCCTCGGGACGGCGCACCTGCAGGGCTGGGTGAAGACCTGGCTGACGCGGGTCTACGCGAAGCTCCACGTGCGAGCGGTGATCTACATGACCGAGGCTTTCTGGAACAGCTACATGGGCGACACCCGCTGGTTCGCCGACAACGGCTACCAGGTCCTCTGGATCGCCCACTGGGGCACCGCGGATCCGGCGGTCCCGGCGGCGAGCTGGGCCGGCCACTCGTGGACGATGTGGCAGTACGCCGACTGCGGCAAGGTGCCGGGGATCTCGCACTGCGTGGATCTCGATCGGTTCCGGGGCCCCGATCTCGGCCCGATCACCTACTGACCGGCGCGACCGCTCAGCGCAGGATCTCGAACGCGTCGAGGTCGACGCGCGGATGAGTCGCGGTCCCGACCACGACGACCCGGAGCGTGTGCGTCCCGAGCGACGACCACCCGGCGGAGAAGGCGACGAACCGGTACTGATAGGTCGCGGCCCAGAGGTTGACCGTCGTCACAAGGATCCCGTCGACGTAGATCCTGGCCGCGCCGCGGCCGGGACCACGGGTGGTGACGAAGGCCAGTCCCCGGGCTGACGTCGTGAGGCCCACGTAGGCGCCGGCCACGGACGCCGAGCGGAGGGAGCCACCCGAGTACGCGCTGGAGCTCGTGAGCGTCCACGTGCCGTGATAGCCGATCGAGCTGCTCGTTTGCTGAAGCAGGGTCGGCGAAACGGCGATCCCGGCAACCCAACCGCCGATGTTGCCGACCCGGTCATGCGCCCGGACCTCGTAGCGATACGAGTGTCCGCTCGCGAGCCATGCCGACATCGACGGAGCCGCGAGGCCGGTCCCGATCACGATATACGCGGCGCCGTCGACGCTCCTCGCGATATCGTACGAGGCCAGCCCCGAGCCCCCGACCCAGTCGGTCGCCGACCATTCGACCATGGCCGGGACCGTGGTCGTGAGCGCGCGGCCACTCCGCAACCGGACGGTCGGTGCGAACGTCCTCGGCGCGGTCCGGTCGATGATCACGGAATGCACCGCCGAGGCCTCGCTGAGGTTGCCAGCCGCATCGACGGTGGCCCCGGCCGGTATCGAGATCGTGAGCGTCCCGCTGGCCGGGGCCGCCTGTTCGATCGTGAAGCCGTAGTGGGCGCCCGAGCCGACGACCGGGTAGATCGTCCACGGCGTCGCGGCATTCGAGGTGCCACCGATGGCGATGTCGGCCGCGGTCAGCGGCTGGACGGGCTCATTGAACGTGACGGTGATGTCGAAGTGCCCCGCCGAGGTCGCGGCCCACCTCGGCGTGTACGTGAGCGTTGCGGTTGGCTTCGTCGTGTCGTCAGCGAACGTCGCGCTCGCGGTCGCCGGGCTCGCCGGCCCGACATTCGCGCTGCCGTCGACGACGCTCCCGGCATTGAGGCCGATGTCGATCGTGCCGGCGTGCGGCGCGTTCGCCTGGACGATGACCGTGTAGGCCGACCCGGCGCCGATGACGTTGCTGACGGACCAGCCACTCGACGACCCCGAGACGCTGAGGTCCGAGGCGGTCAGGCCGGTCACGGGCTCGTTGAAGATCAGGCCGAACCCGATCGTCGAGCCGCCGGTTGGCGTCGTGGCCAGCGTCTTGAACGACGTGACCGCCGGCGGCGCCTGGTCGACCGACGGACCGACCGTCGCCGCGATCCGGTTGGCGACGTTCTGGCGCAGGGTCGGGAACGTCGGGTAGAAGAGCGCGCCCGGGCAGTCGGTATTGGCCACGTTGCGATGGCCCGAGATGTGGTTCAGGACCTGGGACGTGCCGAGATCGGGGTTCGTATAGGTGGACGAGGTCAGCGGGTTGATCCCGTGCCGCCCGGCCTCCCAGGCGAGGAGCGTCTCCAGGGCTGCGCGCGCCGCGGCCGTGGGCTGGACCGTGTCGAACAGGCCCAGCAGGACGATGCCGAGCGTGCCGCTGTTGAAGTTCTTCGCGTGAGCGCCGCGGGCGACGTTTCCGGCGTCGTTCTCGCCCGTATGGGGCTCGCCGGCGGCATAGGTTCGAGCGTGCCGGCCCTCGTAGATGTGGCCGGCCGCGTCGATGAGGAAGTTGTAGCCCATGTCGCCCCAGCCGCGGATGATCGTGTCGTCGTAGTAGATCGCCCGGATCGTCGCGGCCGGGTCTGGGTCGTTGTTCCGGCCGGCGGTGTGGTGGACGATCATCGTCTGGAGCGGGTAGTAGCTCGGGGGCCACTTCTCGTTGCCGGCGTAGTCGAATCGAAGGCTCTCGTCGGCGCCCCAACCGGCTCGGGTGATGATCGGCGGCGCGCCAACCGCGGCATCGACGACCTGGGGGGCGGTCGCGACCGTCGGGCGCGCCGGGCCGTCGCTCTGGAACGCAACAACCGTGACGTCGCCGAGCGCTCGATCAGTGGTCAGACGCGCAAACCGGGCGCCGCCCGCCCAGATGACAGGGCTGTACGTCTGGTCGGCTCCGAGGACGACGTTCTCATCGGGCCACCGACTGCCGCTGCTCGCATCGTCCGCCTCGACCGGGATGACCTCGCCGAACTGACCGGCGGTCGTCGCCAGCTGGAGCGAGACCACCGCGTTCGGCGAGCCTCGCCAATGAAGGCTCACGTCGCTGGCCGCGAACGGAAGCTCGACGTCGACGGTGTCCCGAAGCTGGGCGACGACCTTGCTGGCGCGGACCGGCACTGGCCCGGCACCGAAGACGAGGCGCGGCAGCGCCGGCTGGGCGACGAGCCCGGCTCCGGCCAGCGCGAAGCTGGCGACGAGGACTGCGACGAGCGAACGCGGGCGTGGGCTCATGGTCCTGGGCGGCCTCGGTTGGGGACCCAACCCTATACCCCGCCTACGATGTTGCAATGGCAAATTCGGGCGTTCTCGTCCTGATTCCGGCCCACAACGAGGCGGCCCGGATCGAAGAGGTCGTCAGCTCCGCCCTTCGCCACGCACCGGTCCTCGTCGTGGACGACGGCTCCTCGGACGACACGGCCGCCGTCGCCGCGGCGGCCGGTGCCACGGTGCTCCGCCAGCAACCGAACCAGGGCAAGGGCGCCACGCTCCGCGCCGGCTTCGCGGCCGCGCTCGGCCGGGACGTCGACGCGGTCATCACGCTGGACGGGGATGGCCAGCACGATCCGGCCGAGATCCCGGCGTTTCTCGCGACGTATGCGACGCGGTCGGTGGCGGTCAAACCGACCGAGCTGATCGTCGGGCAGCGTGACTTCTCGCGGATGCCACCGTCGCGACGGCTCGCCAACTCGCTCGGGACGCTGGTCCTGTCGGCCGCGCTGGGCCGCTCGATTCCGGATAACCAATCCGGCTATCGCCTGATCGGCAGGCGGCTGATGGCCGCGATGGCCGACAGTCGAGAGGACGGCTTCGCGTTCGAAGTCGAGATGATCGGGGTGTGCCTGCGCGAGGGCTGGGAGCTTGCCTGGGTCCCGATCCGGACGATCTATGGCGACGAGGCCAGCCACATCCGAGCGGGCCGCCATCTTCGGGAGTTCCTCACCGTCACCCGCCGCGCGCGCCGGATCGCCCGCTCTCGACCTCGCTTCTAGGCCGTGACGCGGCCGCCATCGAGGCGGAGGTGCGGCAGGACCTCCTTGCCGAAGACCTCGATGAAGGCCGCCTGGTCGCGCCCGACGTTGTGGATGTAGATCTCGTCGAAGCCGAGGTCGAGGTAATGCTGGACGTTCTCGATCTGGCGCTGGAGGTCCGACGTGATGAGCATCCGGTTCTCGAAGCTCTCGGGGCGGACGGCCTTGGCCATCGCCGCGAAGTCCTCGGGGTTGCGGATGTCCTGCTTCGGGAACGGCATGCCGCCGTTCGGCCACTCGACGACGGCGTTCGTGGCCGCTTCCTCGTCGGTTCGCGCCCACGAGACGTGGAGCTGGAGGAGTTTCGGCATCTTCGTCGGGTCCTTGCCGGCTTCGCGCGCGCCGACCTCCATGTTCGACCACAGGTCCGCGAGCTTCGCGTCGGCGGCGCCGACCGTGATCATCCCGTCGCACATCCGGCCGGTCCTGCGGGCGTTGACCGGGCCCGCGGTCGCGACGTAGATCGGGACAGGGACCTCCGGCCGGGTGTAGAGCTTCGCGCTCTCGACCGTGAAGTACTTGCCGTGATGCCGGACGACCTCGCCGGTGAAGAGCTTCGAGATGATCTCGATCGACTCGAAGAGCATCGTCGAGCGCGTCCCGACCTCCGGCCAGTAGCCGCCCACGACGTGCTCGTTCAGGGCCTCCCCGGCCCCGAGACCGAGCCAGAACCGTCCCGGGAACATCGCGCCGAGCGTCGCCGCGGCGTGCGCGACGACCGCCGGGTGGAACCGGAATCCCGGGCAGGTGACACCCGTCCCGAACGGCAGCGTCGTGCGCAGCCCGAGCGCACCCATGAAGGCCCAGGCGAATGCGCTCTGGCCCTGCTGCGGCGTCCAGGGATGGAAGTGCTCCGAGACCATGAAGCCGGCGCTGAACCCCGCGCCCTCGGCCTGGCTGCACCAGTCGAGGAGGTCGTTCGGATGGAATTGCTCCAGCGACGCCGCGTACCCGATCTTCGCCACGGACGCATGGTACGGGCGGTCTTCCGAGGCTGTGTCACGATGACCGCTGATGGATCTCGATGTCTTCGTGACCCGTGGCCTGGGCGACACGTCGTACCTGCTCGCGAGCGGGCGCGAGGCGGTGCTCGTCGACCCACAGCGGGACGCCTGGCGCTTCATCGCCGCCGCCGAGGCGCGCGGCCTCCGGATCGTCCGGGTGCTCGAGACGCACGTCCACAACGACTACCTGTCGGGCGCCCTCGAAACCCACGCGGCAACCGGCGCGGAGATCGTCGCTCCCGCCCGCGGGCGCTACGAGTTTGAGCACCGGGCCGTCGACGATGGCGACCGAGTCGAGCTCGGCGAGTACGTCCTGACTGCCCTTGCGACCCCGGGCCACACGCCCGAGCACCTCAGCTGGCTCGTCACCGAAGCGAGCGCCGTCGCTCGGCCGGATGCAGCCGCGCCCGATCCGATCGCGGCGTTCACGGGCGGCAGCCTGCTCGTCGGCTCGGTTGGTCGGACGGACCTGCTCGGGCCGGCGCTGACCGCGGCCCTGACCCTGGATCAGCAGCGGAGCCTGCGGCGCCTGGCCGCCCTGCCGGATGCCACGCGGATCCTGCCGACCCACGGTGCAGGCAGCTTCTGCAGCGCTGGACCTGTCGCCCGCGGCCGGACGACGACCATCGGTGACGAGCGCCTCGCGAACCCGACGTTTGCCGGGATCGACGCCGACGAGGTCACCTTCCGCGAAGAGCTTCTCGGCAAGCTCGGGCTCGTGCCCGCGTACTACGCCCACATGGCCGGGCTCAACCGGCGCGGGCCCCGGATCCTGCGCGGCTACCGCCCGCCACCCGCCCTGGACCCGGCCGCGTTCGAATCGGCGGCCGCCGCGGCGGGCGGGGCGCGGGTGGTCGACGCTCGCGGTCGCGCGGCGTTTGCCGAAGCCCACGTTCCCGGCTCGTTGAACATCGAGCTCGATGACACGTTCGCGGCCTATGTCGGCTGGCTGCTGCCGTTCGGGGCGCCGATCCAGCTCGTCCTGCCGGAGCCAACGGAGGAGACCCTCGAGGAGGCGACGACCCAGCTCCTCCGCGTCGGGTACGAGCGCGTCCTCGGCTGGCTCGAGGGTGGCGTCGAGAGCTGGCAGCGAACCGGACGCGAGGTCGGCTCGTATCCCATCACGACGATGGATGCGATCAATGCCGGCACCGAATCGCTCGTTCTCGACGTCCGCCAGCCGATCGAGTGGCGGGACGACGGGATGATCCCGGGATCGCAGCGCATCTTCGTCGGTGACCTGCCGGCACGCCTCGCCGAGGTGCCGGCCGATCGACCCGTGACGGTCGTGTGTCGATCGGGGGCCCGGGCCGCGATCGCGGCGAGCATCCTCGATGCCGCAGGTCGGGACGTCCGGCTCGTTGCCCGCGGCGGCGCCACGCACTGGACTGGCGGCTTCGAGACAACGACGCCCGATGGAGGACGGTGACCGAGATGGAGCCGATCGACGAGCCGCGCCTCTCCCGCTTCCAGCCGACGGCGAAGGAGCCCGGCCTGCACCTGCCGGCTGCCGTGCGCGAGCCGCTCCGCCTGGGCGTGCTCATCGCGTCGGTCATGCTCGCCTTCGGCGCCATCTCGAGCTGGGTGGAGGTCTTCCTGCCGGGCCGGGGGTGGTTCGAGCAGAGCTCGTTCGCCGGTCCGAACGACGGCGGGATCACGCTCGAGCTGGGACTTGCGATCTTCGCCCTGGCCTGGGCTGACCGGCTCTGGAACAACCGGCTCGCGGTCCTCGTTGCCGCCCCGTTCGTCCTCGGGCTCGTCGCGCTCCTCGACCTGCGCGTCGCGCTCGCCGCCGCGACGACCTACCTGAACGGCGAGGCGCTGCATAACTCCGGCGGGCAGGGCTACCTGCTGCCCGGGTTCTGGTTGACGATCGGCGGGGCGGCCCTCGCCACGCTCGGCGGCGGCATTCGGATCTGGCGCGCGCGGCACACGACGCGGTGGACCGTCGGGATCGCCCGATCGTTTGCCGGCGCGGCGGCTGGTGGGATCGCCGGAGCGGGGTTCGGCTTCTTCGTCGGCATCACGATCGGAACGCGGGTCACGACGGGCCAGATCGGCGGCGTCACCGGGAGCGCGATGATTCTGTTCGCGATCGGCTTCGCGTTCGCCGGCGCGTGGCTCGGTGCCGTTGCCGGCAGCTTCCTCGCGGCCTCGACGAAGCGCACCTGACGCACGTCATCGGGTCGCTCTTCGCTCGCGCGACCGCCGGGCCGTCGTACCCGCCCTCGCCCGAGGACCTCGAGGACGTCCGAGTCGCCGGCCTCGACTTGCCGCTCCGGGCGACCGTTGCGCTGTTCGTCGCGACGCTCGTCATCCTCCTCGACTACACCGGCGCGCTCAACGATCCGAGCCTGCCCCGAGCGGCTGAGCGCGCGATCCTGTTCGGGCTGGTGCCCCTGGGTGTCGTGCTGCTCGGCTTCCACGACAGGCCGTCGCGATACGGGCTCAAGCTCGGCGAGTGGCGTTGGGGTCTCGGGCTCCTGCTGATCGGCCTCGCGATCATGACCCCGATCATCCTCGCGCTGGCCCAGGCGCCGGCGTTCCGCGACTACTACGGCGGCGGCGGCCGCCCCGGACTCCTGCCGACCCTGCTGACCAACGCCCTCGAGCTCTTCCCGGCCGAGTTCGTCCTGCGCGGCTTCCTGCTGTTCGCGCTCTACCGGCGCATCGGGCCGCTGGCGCTCATCGTCGTCCAGGTCCCGTTCATCTTCGCCCACATCGGGAAGCCCGAGCTCGAGCTCTACTCGACGTTCATCGGCGGCACGGTCTTCGCCTGGTTGAACTGGCGCACCGGCTCCATCGTCTGGAGCGCCCTCGGCCATCTCTATGTGCTGACCCTGATGCTGGTGGCGGTCGGCGGGACGTCCTGATTCGGCTATCCTTGCGGCCCCTATGAAGATCGGAATCGCGCGGGAGACCGCGCCCGGAGAGCGGCGAGTCGCGCTCGTGCCCGACGCGCTCGCGAAGCTGACCGCGACTGGCGCCGAGGTGCTCGTCGAGTCGGGAGCGAGGCGCCCTTATCCCCGATTCGGCCTTCGTCGACGCCGGCGCCACCGTCCTCTCCACCGATGAGCTGTACAAGTCCGCGGACGTCATCGTCCGGGTCCAGAAGCCGTCGGATACCGAAGCGAAACGGCTGCGCTCCGGCCAGGCCGTCGTCGGGCTGCTGCAGCCGCTCCTCGACCCGAAGCTCATGGCCCGCCTCGCCGAGCAGGGCGTGACCGCGATCAGCCTCGACGCGATCCCGCGGACGCTCTCGCGGGCCCAGACGATGGATGCGCTGTCGTCGCAGGCGAACGTCGGCGGCTACAAGGCGGTGCTCCTGGCGGCGAACGCGTTCGGCCGCTACTTCCCCCTCCTCACAACCGCCGCCGGAACCGCGAAGCCGGCCAACGTCCTGATCCTCGGGATCGGCGTGGCCGGGCTCCAGGCGATCGGCACCGCGCGGCGGCTCGGGGCGGTCGTCAAGGCCTACGACGTCCGGCCCGAGACCCGCGAGCAGGCGGAGTCGCTCGGGGCCCAGTTCGTGAAGCTCAACACCCAGATCGACGCGACCGGCGCGGGCGGCTACGCCCGCGAGCTCACGCCCGAAGAGCGGGCCACCCAGCAGGCCGAGCTGAACGAGGTCATCGGCGGGATGGACGTCGTCATCACGACGGCCCAGGTCCCGGGCCGCAAGCCGCCGGTCCTCGTGACCGCCGACGCGGTCGGGAAGATGAAGGCGGGCTCGGTCATCGTCGACATGGCCGCTTCGCCACTCGGCGGCAACTGCGAGCTGTCGAAGGCCGGCGAGACGGTCGTGACCGACGGCCTCGTCACGATTCTCGCGCCCGACAACCTGCCCGCGACGATGCCGATCGGCGCCTCCCAGTTCTACGCCCGGAACCTGTCCTCGCTCCTGCTCCAGCTCATCAAGGACGGGTCGCTCGACCTCGATCCGGCCGACGAGATCGCCGGCCCGGTGACGATCACGCACGGGGGCGAGATTCGCTCCGAGGCCGTCAGGAAGCTGCTCCAGCCCTCGGAGGCCAGGGCATGAACGACGCTGTCCTCACGGCGCTGACGATCTTCGTCCTGGCGATCCTGTGCGGCTTCGCCGTGATCTCGAAGGTGCCGGCGACGCTCCACACGCCGCTGATGTCCGGCGCGAACTCGATCCACGGAATCGTTCTCGTCGGCTCGATGCTCATCGCCGCGACGGCGACGGAGCCGCTCAGTCAGATCCTCTCCTTCATCGCG
>WNFL01385145.1_pt2 | contig 14064 bp, 16 predicted proteins | sample 5400361 | NCBI WGS metagenome assembly WNFL01 (sample SAMN13153351, study PRJNA577476) | soil metagenome | isolation source: 40 cm soil on Douglas fir-dominated hillslope | place: USA:California | collected 2013-09-17
CACAATTGATGAACCGCGAAACCACCATCGAGCCCCGACAAGAAATCCTGCGCGCTGCAGCGCGCCTGTTTCAGCAACAGGGTTACGACGCGACGTCGATGAACGACGTGGCCGCCGCTCTGAAGCTATCGAAGGGAGGGCTGTATCACCACTTCCAGTCGAAAGACGAGATCCTGTTCCATATCATGTCGCACGCCATGGACATCACGGAGGAACGGGTCATCAATGCCGCGCGCCGCATCGAAGGCGCCGAAGAACGCCTGCGCACGCTGATTCGTCTGCATATCGAAGTTGTACTCAGCGAAGAAGACCGCGAGATCACGGTCATGCTACATGAGAACCATCCGCTGCCGTCCGCGTTCCGGCGCAAGATCAATGCGCGCAAGAAAGACTACGTACACTTCGTCGAGAATCTGATTGCGGACGTGCAGCGGCAGCGGAATTCTGCCTCGCAGGTCACGCCCCGCGCCGCTGCTTTTGCGCTGGTCGGGATGATTAACTGGATCTATCAGTGGTACAAGCCGGGCGGCCCGCTTACCGGCGACGCGATTGTCCGTCAATATACGGACATCTTTTTTCGGGGAGCGATGGGCGCGTAAAAGCAATTCTCAGTTCCCGGTTTTCAGTTGCATCCCGTGGACCATTTTTTCCATCTTGATGACCTCAATCGCCAACGCGCCTCGAAGGGAAAACTCTACCTGGAATTTCTGCGCGTTCCGGCCCTGAGCGCCGGCGTCTACGCATTGCCCAAGGGCGGCAGCGATCCACAGAAACCCCATCGCGAAGACGAGATGTATTATGTCGTCCGCGGGCGCGCGCGCATGCAGATCGGTGACGAGCATGCCGAAGTGTGCGCTGGATCCGTAATCTTCGTGGAAGCTGAAGCTGAACACCGGTTCTATGACATCAAGGAAGAACTACAAGTCCTGGTTTTCTTCGCACCTGCTGAACAGGACTGAGTTCGGGCGCTACGCCACTTTGGTCGGCACCCAATATATTTCTTCTTTGAGGTTCTCTTTCTGAAACCCGATGCGCTTCATGATGCCTTTGGCATGCTCGACCATTTCAGGATGTCCGCATAGGTAGCCCACACTGTTCTCTCCAGCGCATCCCCATTGGTCGGCATATTTGCGGATGAGGTCGTCCACGCGGCCAACTTCGCCTTTCCAGTCGTAGGTAAACCAAGGCGCTTCCTTCGCATACTTTTCCAGTTCTTCGCGGTAGCCGAACTCCCAGGAGCGACTCGCACCATTCAGCAGAAACAATCTGTGATCGCCCGCGAAGCGGCCTTCCTTCCAGTCTTTGACCAGTGTGCGAAGGTAGCTGACAAAAGGGGCTACGCCGGTAACGGTGCTGATCATCAAATGGTTTTTGCGCGCGGCCTGCGAAGTGTCGAGAGTGAAGCGGCCCTTGGCAACCTTTCGAATCAATACATGATCGCCAAGTTGCAACTGGTATAGAGGAGGCGTGGTAGCGCCCTCGGGCACCAACTCAAAGAAAAATTCGATTTCCTTCTCATAAGGCGACGACACGATCGAATAGGGCCGCTCTACGCGGTGGCCGTCGTTTTCTACGCCGAGGGTAGCGTATTGTCCGGGCGCGAAAGAGAATTCTGCCCCTGGATCGACGCGGATCATCCACAGGTCCGGCGCGAAGTCTTCGCGTTTGGTAATGCGAGCCCGGTAGTGCTTGCCGTCCATAGGAAATCAGGTCTCAGGTCTCAGGTCTCAGGTCTCAGGTCTCAGGTAAGGCGAACTCTGCTTTAACTTGATGTCAAAAGTGTCGTTGACGGCGCAATTCGCAGAGGCTTTGTCCGATCAGCGCTGGTTTTCGTGAGACCTGTCGCCTATGACCTGAGCCTGCTTCAAAAAGAGAACAGCCCGCAAGCTTTGCAGCCTGCGGGCTGTCCGGTGGACTGGTTGGGATTGACTGAGGCGGTCACTCTCGTGGCCCCCCGCTCATTCCAGCCCATACTCACGGATTGTTGCGAGAGATGTCCCTGATTACCCCGACCAAAGGGTCTTCAGGAACTCCCCATAGAATTAGAGCAACCGCTCTAAGTCTCAGCCACCTCACCTGGTCTGGTACTACTATGACAATCTGAACTTTGCATCCGACCACCTCCTTTCCGGTGTAATCGCAGATTACAAAAAAGCGATCCCGTGAGTCAACTGCACAGGGGTGGGGTTCCGAGGAAAGCAACAGAAAGGCAGGTCGCAGGTGACAGGTCTCAGGTGGCGGGAAAATCAAAATCACAATCTGCTGTACATGCCCGGCGGGCATCTACCTCTGCTATTGGCCGACTCCTAGACTGAACTTACCCTGCACAAGCGGGCCGACTTTCCCCTAAGTCACAGATCTTTAAACCAGTTCTCGGTTCCCCAATTCTCGCTCAATTCGGCCGTCAAAGCGTTGGAAGCTGGGAGGTGTCCTCATCCTTTCCACCGATAGGCTTCCTTTTGCGGCAGCCCGATATGGCTCAGAACGCGATTGACGAACTCCTGCGCCATCGCTTCGAAGGTTGCCGGGCGATTGTACAGGGCGGGTATGAGCGGAAATATCGTGGCTCCAGCATCTGCTGCGAGCGACATATTGCGGATATGGACCTTGTTGAGCGGCGTCTCCCGCACGCACAGCACTAGCGGGCGGCGCTCTTTCAGGGCCACGTCGGCGGCGCGCTCGATCAGGTGGGAGGCGATTCCATTGGCAATGCGGCCGAGAGTGCCAACGCTGCACGGGATGACGACCATCGCGTCCGAAGGATATGACCCGCTGGCCACATTCGCACCGATGTCTGCGTTCGCCTGCTGGTGAATTTTGGCGGAAGGTGTGCCGATGATTTGACGTAGCAGGTCAGCTCGGCCTTCGATTCCGAGTTCCTCGGCCAGCACGCGCAAGGCGCTGTCGGAAGCGACGAAATTGACGGTCTTAACCCGGTCGTCGCGCTCGATGGTAAGCAGCAAGTGCTTGAGAAATAACGATCCGCTAGCGCCGGTGGTGGCAATCGTAAGGTTTTCCGGTGGCGGGATATACAAGAACAGCCCCCTTCGGCGAAAGCCGCTAATTGCATCGAAACATTGAGGATAGGGAGCTACAAGGAGCAAGTCAAGGCAGCTTCGAGGCGGTCGAACCCGAGTAGAGGCAGCTTCGAGGCGGTCGAACCCGAGTAGAGAACGACGTTTTTCTATGGCAACGCAGGGCATCTTACGATCGCGGCGCAGTGCAGCGCAGCTTCACGCCCTGGTGGGCGTCGAGCGTGAGATCCGTTCGTACGATCATGCCGGAGGACGCAAGTATCTTCGCGATTTCCGCGATGCCTACCGCTCCTACGAAACGATCCTGACGCCCGAGCAGGTTCGCAGCGAGATCGTCAACGCAGAAATCGTGCTGGTGGCCGACTATCACGCGCTGCCGAGTTCCCAGCGCTACCTTGCGTCTCTGCTTCGGTATCCGGAGGTGCACCAACGTCCCGTAGTTGTGGGCGTCGAGACAATTTTCTCCCGCGACCAGCATATTGTGGACGAGTGGATGCATGGAGAGATTGAGGAAGCAGAACTTCGCCAGCGCATCCGGTTCGACTTCGACTGGGGATACGATTGGACTCCGTTCTACGAGATGCTCTCTGCCGCCCGCGACCATGCTGTCGGAGTCTATGGACTCGACTGCATGCCTCGCGAGGACTTGCGCAAGATTGGGGCGCGCGACCGGCACGCCGCCGACAAGATTGCCGAGATTCGCGGTAGCCATCCCGATGCGCTTGTACTCGTGCTCTTCGGAGAGTCTCATCTCGCGCCCCGGCATTTGCCCGCGCAGATCCGTGAACGCATGCCGAAAGCCCGCATGCTTACTGCCTTGCAGAATGTCGACGCACTCTATTGGCGGGCTGCTGGCGAACAAACGGACCATGTGGAAGCTGTCCGTGTGGCGGATGACGTAGTCTGCGTCTTCAATGCCACGCCGCTCGAGAAATACGAGAACTACCGCCTATATCTCAATCGCTGGGGCCGCGACGAAACTGGAGCAGTGGACCTTGGCCCAACGGTTTACAACCTGATCGACGGGCTTGTACGTTTTCTCGGAATTAACCTTTACTCACCGCACAATACGACCCAGCCGCGTCTGTTGGTCGACATGATGCCCGAGGTTTATTCCCGTAACTCCGATGCACTGTTGCGCCGGCTGCTGTCTCGCAAAGGCTTCTCGGTCGCCCAGCGCCGAGCGATGATGCGGCGCGTCCACGAACGTGGGAGCGCGTACCTTGCGCCGCTCAACACTTTTTACATTCGCCAGTTTCAAATGATGTCGGCCGCCGAGGATGCCGCGCGTTTTCTGCATCACGCCTGCCGCGGACTGCCGGATCGCGTCAACGGCACGATGCCAGCTCCGCGGGGGCCACACGACGCGTTCTACGCCGCAGCTCTGGAAAATGCTTTGGCATGTTTCGGATCTCGCATCCTGTATCCGGCCCGGCCTGCGTTTCGTGACGCCGATCTGCAAGCGCTGTACGAACTGACGCGCGAGGATCTCGAACAGCAGACTTCACTTCCCTACTCCGATGCGATTGAAATTCTGAACTTCCTGAGTTGGCATCGTGAGTCGGTCAATAAGCCGCCGCGTCGGGCCGCGGGCCCGGATTGGACTCGCGTTCTCGCATTCAATGGACGCAAACGGGAGTACGTCACGCAACAACTTGGATACCTGCTGGGAAACGATCTGTATGACGCTTATCTCGAAGGTCGCGTCGGGACTGCCGTCCTGCGCAGGCTGTTCCTCGACCATCTCGAAGAACCGAACGCGGCCTGCGAAGCCTACGCAAATCTGAGCGCCAGGCTGCGGTAGAGAAGTTCCGCAGCTATCCGGGATCATCAGTTAGCCTGCACGCTGACCTCTGCGACCTGCCAGTTCCCCTGATATCCTCACTATCGCATGCCGGAAGACCCTCAACCAGAGCGCCAGACGCCCGACTCACTGATGCTGTTCGGGTTCTGGTATCGCGCATTGCCATCGAACAAGCTAGGTCGCGGCAAGCTCACGAAAGCAATGTTGCTGGAAACGCCGCTCGCCTTGGGCCGCGACCGCTCCGGACGCGCGTTTGCCCTTCGCGATGCCTGTCCGCATCGCGGCATGCCGCTTTCGTGCGGGCAACTGGATGGCGAACAAGTGGAGTGTTCGTATCATGGCTGGCGGTTTGACGTGCACACTGGACAGTGTGCGCTGATTCCGTCGTTGGTGGCGGATCAGAAGTTAAGAGTCGATCGTATTTATGCGGGAAGTTATCCCTGCGAAGAGCGCGACGATTTCATCTGGGTGTTTATCCCCGATCCCGGCCCCGTCGGCGCTGGCTTCACCAAGCCAGCACCTGCGCCGGTTCCTGGTCCCGAGATTCCGAAATTCAGCGATCGCTACAAGCTTGCTTATCTCACCGCCGATCTGCCTTGCTCGGTTGATCACGGCATAATCGGGCTGATGGATCCGGCTCACGGGCCATTCGTCCACCAGGCATGGTGGTGGCGATCACGCCACTCGATCCATGAAAAGCAAAAGAATTTCGAACCGATTCCGTACGGCTTCCGCATGAGCGCCCATACGCCCAGTTCCAATAGCGCACCCTACAAGATCCTGCGATTCTATGCGGGCGCCGATTCAGTCACGACCACGATCGACTTCGTCCTGCCTAACATGCGGTCGGAAGTTATCCGCGTGGGTAAATACTGGTTCTCGAGCCTCACGACGGTGACTCCGATTAGCCGCAATCGATGCCGCATCGACGTTGTCGCCGCGTGGAACATCTTTCGATGGGTGCCGTTTGTGCCGGAACTGCTGAGGTTTGTGTTCGCAAAGTTTGTAGAGCAGGACCGCCGGACGATGGAACTACAGTCCGAAGGCCTGAAGCACAATCCGCACCTGATGCTGATCGACGACGCCGACCGTCCAGCAAAATGGTACTTCGGGCTGAAGAACGCGTATCTCGACATGAAGAGGAATGGCGGGGATTTTCAGCATCCGATGAGCGGGCCGGTGACGTTGAGGTGGAGAAGTTAGTAACGCACAAGAGCAGGAACCTCACCAAACGATCTTGAGCCCCTCATACAAACCGAACTTCTCATCCGGGGTCACGATTGGAATCTGTTCGGAAAGGGCCTGCGCAATGATCTGACGATCGAAGGGATCGCCGTGGTGCAGCGGCAGGCCAAAGAGACGGAATGCGTGCTCGGCGGTGTAGGGCAAAACGCGAATATCAAGATCGTCAATCGCCTCGCGTGCAATTGAGCTTGAGATTCCTAGTTTGCCCAGAGACGCCTTAATTGCGATCTCGGCCAGGGAGATGGTGCTCAGCTCGAGAATGTTTTCCTGGTTTTGCAGTACACGGACGGCACGCTTGCTGAGCCGTTCCGGCGCTTCCACGGCATGAATCAGGACGGCAGTATCCAGAAGCAGGCGCAACTCAACGCCCCGCCAGAAAGTCTTCCACCGCTTCATCTGACATCGGTTTCCACCAATCCTGATCGAGAATCTGAATTTTGCCCCGGAGCGTTCCGAGCGTCCTTTTCTTGCGGGTCGGTTTCTGGGTGCGGACCAGATCAACGACAGGAATTCCACGACGGCAGATGGTTACCGTCTCGCCATCCTCGACCGCTTTAATCAATTCCGGCAACTTATTCTTGGCGTCCGCGACATTGACTTGCATGTGTTTAATGATAGCTATCTAAGATGGCTATGTCAAGCAGGAGTCGTAACTAGCGATCCTCGTACGAGACTCTAGCCGTGCTTTCCTCCACCAGCCAGTCCAGCGCTTCTTCTCGCGTTTTGAAAGTCGCAATGTCCCGCTGGGAGAACGTGTGAAAGCCTTCGAGGAGGGCATGGGGAATCTCGGTGGTACCAACCCAGGCCGTCTTCTTGATGAACGGCCGGTCGAGCGTCAATACTTCTTTCATCCTGGTCGCGACCGTTCGGTCGATCTCGGCGTCCGTAAAATCGGCGAAGGTTAGAAGCGATTCGCGGGCATGTTGCGCTACGGTGATGCGCACGTGCTCCAGCAGGAGTCGCATCTGCTGCGTCGTTGCCTGACTGAAGTCGCAGAGCAGAATGCGCTTGCCCTTATGCTCGATGAAATGGATGCGATCGTCCATAGTGCAGCGCTTCGTCCGTGACCTCCATGTCCTCTGTGGTTAAGAGAAAGCTTGAACCACGGGGGTCACGGAGAAAACCTACCCCAGTAGCAATTCCACTACTTTGTACACGTCGGCCAGGGCGGAGTCGAGAGCTTCGGGATTCTTGCCTCCGGCTTCCGCCAGGTCGGGGCGTCCGCCGCCTTTGCCGCCGACTTTCTCAGCAATAGCTCCGACGATTTTGCCTGCCTGAATGCGGCTGGTCAGGTCTTTGGTGACGCCGGCAATCAGCGACACGTTGCCGTTGCTGGCGGAGCCGACCACGACTACGCCCGAACCGAGCTTGTTGCGAAGCTGATCGATCAGAGTGCGCATCTGCGGCCGGTCGAGGTTGTCCACGCGATGGGCCAGCACTTTCACGCCATGAACTTCTTTGACGTTGTCACTGGCCGACGCAACCGAAGACGACGCCGACTTCATCCGCACCTGATCGAGTTCGCGGCCAAGCCGCTTGATCTCGGCGTCGCGTCTGTCCAGTTCGGCGCGCAGGGCATCGGCGGGCGAGTCGGCTTCCTTGCTGGTCAGCGATGCGACCACTCCTTCGAGTTGGTGATCTTTGCGGAAATGCTTGAGCGATCCCTCGCCGGTGATGGCTTCGATCCTGCGCACGCCCGACGACACGCTGCCTTCTTTCAGAATCTTGATCAGGCCGATCTCGCCGGTCGCGAGTGTGTGCGTTCCGCCACAGAGTTCAGTCGAGAAGTCGCCGATCTTTACAACACGAACTTTGTCGCCGTACTTTTCGCCGAACAGGGCGATGGCGTGGTACTGGTTGATGGCCTCGTCGATTGGAACGTCGGTGATGGTTTCGACTTTGATGTTGCGCAGGACTTCCTTGTTGATGATGTCCTCGATGTCCTGCAACTCTTCGTCTTCGACTCCGGTGAAGTGCGAGAAATCGAAGCGCAGATGATTGGGCGCAACGAGCGATCCCGCCTGCTTCACGTGCTTGCCGAGAACTTCTCTTAGGCCGGCATGCAGGAGGTGCGTGGCGGTGTGATTGCGCATCGTGGCTTCCCGGATGTCGGTGTTGACTACGGCGTCGACTTTTTGCCCGACGCGAATCGACTGCTTGGCGATTACCTGATGTGCGCGTACACCCTGAATGGGGGAGTAGCAGCCGGTCACTTCGGCGACGACGGTGTTGTGGTCGTCGGAGTACAACCATCCGCGGTCGCCGACTTGTCCGCCGGATTCGGCGTAGAAGGGCGTGTGGTCGAGGATGATCTCGCCCTGGTCGCCGGGATTGAGTTCTTGCGCACCCTGGCCGCCTTTGATAATGGCTAGGACTTCGCAATTTTCGGAGCGGGTCTGGCGGTAGCCTTCGAAGGTGGACTTCGGAAGCTGCTGATAAGCGGGATTGGCGGTTTGCTTGACGGCGCCCTTCCAGGAGGCGCGGGCACGCGATTTTTGTTCCCCCATCGCCTGCTGAAAGGCTTTTTGGTCCAGGCTCGCTCCTTGGTCTCGCAGCACATCTTCCATAAAATCCAGAGGAAGCCCATACGTATCGTAAAGTTTGAAAGCGATAGTTCCAGGCAGCACTATGGGTTCCGTGGAGACCACCAAGCCAGGCAGTTTTTGCAGAGGCTCATTTCGCTTGACTTGAATTTCATTTAGTTCCCTTTCCAACATGCGCAAACCAACATCCACCGTGTGCGAAAACCGTGTCTCCTCGGCCAAAACGGCCTTGCTCACACGCTCAGCTGTCTCATTCAGTTCCGGGTAGGCGTACTGCATCAGTTCGCGGACCACGAAGACCATTTCGTGCAGAAAGGGCTTTGTCTGGCCCAGCAAGCGGCCGTGCGTAATCGCGCGTCGGATAATTTTGCGCAGTACATAACCTCGACCTTCGTTCGAGGGCAAAACGCCGTCGGAAATGAGAAACGTCGCGGCGCGAGAGTGATCGGCAACTATTCGTAGAGAAGCTTCGGGATTGTCAGATGCAACTGCATCGTCTTGCGGGTTGTATCCGGTCAATTTCTCCGCGTGCCGAATCAGCGGTTTGAACAGGTCCGTGTCGTAGTTGGAAAACTTTGTCGGATCCTGAAGATTCAGTACTGTCGCGGCTATGCGCTCCAGCCCCATCCCGGTATCAATCGACGGCTTCGGCAGCGGCGTCAGCTTGCCGGAGCCATCCCGGTCAAACTGCATGAACACCAGGTTCCAAATCTCGACATACCGCCCGCAGTCGCACGGAAAATGACATTCGGCATGACCCTGCTCTGAGGCCCACGGGCCCATGTCGTAGTGAATCTCGCTGCATGGGCCGCAGGGGCCAGTGTCGCCCATGGCCCAAAAGTTGTCTTTGGCTCCCATCCGCTTTACGCGGTCCTCGGCAACGCCGATGCCGAGCCAGTAAACTTCTGACTCCACATCGTCGAGGAGCACCTGGCCTCCGCCTAAATCTTCGCCACCGAAAACAGTTACGTAGAGCTTTTCTATCGGGATGTTGAACCACTCCGGCGACGTGAGCAGTTCCCAGGCGTAGGCGATGGCGTCTTTCTTGAAGTAGTCGCCGAACGAGAAGTTGCCGAGCATCTCGAAAAACGTGTGATGGCGGTTGGTGAAGCCGACATTTTCCAAATCGTTATGTTTGCCGCCCGCGCGAACACATTTCTGCGAACTGGTGGCGCCCGCATTCGTAAAAAGCAATGTTGGGTCGTTCTGCGGGACGAGCGAGGAGGAGTGGACCTCGCGATGGCCCTTCTGGATGAAGAAGTCCAGGAACTTACGGCGGATTTGCGAGCCAGTGAGCATGGAAAGTTAAATTCTAAATGATTAGGGACGAGGGCAGAGGTTAGAGGTCAGATTGCAGAGGTGAAAACCCTGTCGCCTGGGAGAGCGCAGCGAAGGGCTTTTACCACGGGGGTCACAGAGGACACGGAGGAAGCCGCTCCTTCCACACAGCAATTGATTTTCCCCGTGTCCCCCGTGACCTCTGTGGTTATGATCTTTCGTTAGTCTGCAAAAAGCTCTACTGGGGAGAATGGTATGGGGTGCAAACCAGAAGTACTACGACAAGTTCCGCTCTTTGCTTTGCTCGACGATGATGAAGCCGCGGTGCTTGCCGGACAAGTCGAGGTGAAGAGTTTCGCTCCGCGGCAGCGGATCTGGAAGATTGGCGACAAGGGTGGACAGGCTTATGTGCTGGTGTCGGGAATGGTCCGGGTCACGACCATCGACGAAGACCATCAGGAGGTCGTCGTCGATGAGCCTGCGCAGGGAGAGTTCTTCGGGTTCGCGTCGATGCTCGAACAGACGCCGCATCAAACTAACGCAATCGCTCTGGATGAAACGGTCTGCATAGAGGTCGACCGACACGACATTTCGGTACTACTTGAGCGCAAGCCGCACGCTGGCATGGATATGCTGACCGTGCTCGGCCGACAATTCCACGCTTCGCAGCACCTGGTGCGGTTGCGCGCCGCTCGCAATCCCAACGACGTGATCGAGGAAGAAGAGACATTCGGCGAACGAATCGCCGACAGGGTCGCGAGCTTCGGCGGCTCGTGGACTTTTATCGTATCGTTCGGGCTCGTTCTGATTACTTACGCGAGTCTTAACATCGGCCTGGCTGCACGCGCGTGGGATCCGTATCCGTTCATTCTGCTCAATCTGTTTCTATCGATGCTGGCGGCGATCCAGGCGCCGATCATCATGATGAGCCAGAACCGGCAGGACAAGAAAGACCGGCTCCGCAGCGAACTCGACTTCGACGTCAACCGGCGCGCGGAGTCGGAAATTCAGGGCCTCGCGCACAAGATCAATCTTATTGGAGACAAGATCGGCGACGTTGAGGATCTGCTCCGCAAGCAGACCCCCCGCGGTACGCCCAGCACGTCGTAGAGAGCAGAATTACTTCACTGTGTCTTCGGTTTTTTCCGCGCCTTTCTTAACTGCGTGCCCGGTCTTCTTGGCGCCTTTCTTAACTGCGTGCCCGGTCTTCTTGGCGGCGCCTTCGGTCGTGTCTTCGGTCTTGTCGGCGGCTTTCGCTGTGGCGTGGCCGGTTTTCTTCGCTGCCTTCTTGGTGGCGTGCGCAGTGTCCTTTGCCGCGTCCTTTACGTCGGTGGCGGCGTCCTGGGCGTAAGCAAACGAGGCCAAAGCCAGCAAGGCTAATGACAGTTGGTATTTCATAGTTCCTCCAGATGGAATTTTGGAATGGGTAGAGTATGAGGGAGAAGAGCAAGGACACGCAAGCTTCTCTTCTCTCTTCGCCGCAGGGTTTTCCTGGCTACCTTTGCCATTCTTGGCGAACTTTACGGTTAAGGCTTTTGAGCGCAAAGGAAGCCAAGAGAATCGCAAAGGGCGCAAAGAAAACCTTTCAACTCTCATCCCGTCTGGTCCAGCGACTCGCCTTCCAACGCAGTCAGAGTTTCGTCGTCCACATCCCATTTCTTGAGGATGGCGAATATAGTCTTCGACTGAAAGCCCGCCCGTATTAGTTGACGGTAGACGCGCGCCGTTTGTTTCTGGTCTTTCGGCTTCTGAAAGCGCTTGCGGCGCAGGTAAGCGCGGGCGAGTTTTTCTTCACTGACGTCTTCGTAGGTCGAGTCCACTGCCTTTTCGATCACATCGCCGTGAACGCCTTTAATCTTCAAATCGGTGATCACGCGGCGGCGACCGAACTTTTCGTTGTCGCGGCGAAAGGATGAGTACGCGGCGGCGTATTTCGCGTCGTTCAGGTATCCCCGGTCTTTCAGACGGACTGTTACCAACTCAACCAATGTTTTGCCGATTTCTGTCTCGGCTTCGACCCGGTTGCGCAACAGGCGCTTCAGTTCGGCGACCGACCGCATGCGTCGCCCGAGCGCTCCGACGGCGTACTCGTAGAGCTCGTCTTCGGTAAAAAGCTTTCTGGGGCGGCCGAAGCTCATGCTTACACGATAGCGCGGAGCTGAACACCGAAGATAGGCGATTTCTTTCGCTTGGCCCGGTGCGAATTGGTGGAGACGCGGCCGTGCCGCGTCTCTACCGATGGGCCTGTGTCACTCCTGACACGATTGCGTCTCGCGGCCCACGAATCACGTATTGCGTTCCCAGATAACCCTTGTATTTACAAGCTTATACGTGTGGTTTTCCCCTTGCTTTGTCTGTGTAGTAACGAGGAGGCGCAATCATGGAAACGCTCTTGCAATTCGTGGTCATCATCGGCGGACTGACATTCTCATTCGCTGCCGCTCTTCTGATCGAAGAACTCATTTTCGGACGGATCTTCCGAGTAGTGTTTGCCCGCCGTCCGGAAACTTCCAACCCTGGACAAGAACAATGAGAGGAGTACGACCATGCTGTTGCTGAAATATCTGCTGGTGGGCACGGGGATCACGATGTTCGTGGTTGCCGCTGGAATTCTCACATACGACCTGTACCTTCTATTGGCCTACCGGCGCGCGTGTCTTGGTCCATTGGGAGACGCGGCGGTGGTTCCGCTTCCGCCGACCGTCGTGCGTTGGCGGACTACCATCGCGCTTGGCATGCTGGCCTGGGCGCCGTTGCTCACTTCGGCGGCGATCGTTTTCGTGCCCGGAATCATGTGAGTCAGGCGGACGATGCGCGAGATGGCAAGCCGCAACAGTAGGGCAAGATACTCGGCCGTGGCGCTGGTGTCTTGCCGGCGCTACATGGCGATCTGGCTAAGACTATGCGTGAAGCGGCACAACTCGCACGCTATAATCAGCGCATTCCACAAATGTTTGGGCGCTGGTCAGGCAGTCTGCGGGTAGGTTGGCTGGCATCATGCATCTTTGCAATCGCTTTCTTCTCTTCTGCCGCATCCGCATCCGTTTTCGGTGATTCCGCTCGCCAACTAGCGCACAAGATTGCTTCGACAACCGGACCGGGCGCGGTAGCTCTCGACATCACAAATCGATCATCACTGGATGACAACTCCGTCCAGGAAATCCGCAGCGCTCTGGAAGTCCAGTTACGCACGGAAGGCGTGCGCACTGCCAAGTCAGACGAGGCGATGGGATCGGTGCAGGTGACGCTCTCCGAGAGCATCCGGGAATACGTATGGTCGGCGGAAATTGTGATTGGGACGGACCAACGCAAAGTCGTCCTAGTCTCAGCACCACGCCCGCAATCTGCGGCAGGACCCACATCGGCGATGCCACTGCTGGTGCGAAAGAATTTTCTCTACGCGCAGGAGCAGCCTATCCTTGACGCCGCCCAACTCGAAATGTCCGGCGGGGCGCGGCTGTTGGTGCTTGATTCCAATCAGGTCGGCGTGTTTCGACAGCAGAGCGGACGCTGGGAACTGGAGTCGTCACTCGCGATCGCGCACACGCGCGCTTTTCCGCGCGATCTCCGGGGGCGCGTGCTGCTGCGTCGCGATCATTTGTTTGACGTCTATCTGCCAGGAACGATTTGCCGATCCAGCGCGACTGCGCCGCTCACGCTTGCATGCAATGACAGCGACGATCCATGGCCTCTGACCGCGGACGAGGGCGGAGTGCGCGCGTCTTTTGCTGGGGCGCGGAACTTCTTTACCGGGGCATTCTCCCCCAACATCGGAAAAGTCTCCAACGGTCCTTCGTTCTATTCTGCCGCGGCGTTGCCTCGTTCCGGCTACACGTTATGGATACTGGCTGCCGTGGATGGGTCGATCCATATGCTCGACGGGATGACTGATCAGGTGATCCGGGGCGCAAAATGGGGCAGCGATCTGGCTGCGGTTCATTCCAGTTGTGGAACCGGGACGCAATTGTTGGTGTCCGAAAATGGAGAGCCCGCACAGGACAGTCTGCGCGCCTTTCAAATCCCCGACCGCGACCCGGTGGCGGTCAGCGCGCCAGCGGAGTTCGATGGGGCGATCGTCGCGCTCTGGCCCGAAGGCAGCGCTACCAGCGCGATCGCGATTGTGAGGCGGGCGGATACAGGTTGGCATGAGGCATATCGC
>WNFL01392329.1_pt1 | contig 14063 bp, 18 predicted proteins | sample 5400361 | NCBI WGS metagenome assembly WNFL01 (sample SAMN13153351, study PRJNA577476) | soil metagenome | isolation source: 40 cm soil on Douglas fir-dominated hillslope | place: USA:California | collected 2013-09-17
TATACGTTTCATGTATACTGCTTGTAATTCCCTGCAATACAACTATTTTGAATTATAACTGATATACAATGCTGCCACAATGGATGGGAACGCGCAATCAACTGGCGAATGTAGCATCGAAATAAAACTATGGGCGGTCCATCGAGGAGCCCGTTGCGCGCAGAGGGTGAGCTCGCGACCGGACAGCAGCCTGTATTATATGAGTATATGCGAACCAAGGATAAAAAGAAATCTTCAAATCGACAGTCTTCATCACAAAGGGAAGAGAAATGTACGAAGCTGATCCAAGAGGCGGACGCCTGGTATAGCCTTCTTGATGCGCTTCTCGAGCTGACAGTACGGGGTGGCAAAGGTAACATCGGTAGCGTTGGTGGCTCCGCCGCCGCCGGTGAGTAGGGCGACGACGCGGCCACTCCGATCGGCGAGGATCGAACTGTTGGTGTAGTGTATGACTCATCACACGTCATGTCTGTTCCTTGGGTTTCTCCTGTTGTTTGATCCATTCTGTATATATGGCCGCACTATATTTGTCCATATATACTACACGGTTGTTTCCCCCGGCGTCAGGTTGGTCGTGCTCGTCCAACACGAACCCGAGTCGCCCCCAGTCGAGAAGGCGCCACATGCGCCGTCGTAGGGGACCTCGCGAGACCAGAAGTCGATCCCGATCCCGGTGTAATTGTAATGACGGACCAGGGACTTCAAGCTGCTCATGCACCCCATGGTCGTGCCCGTAGTCCTGCCGTTCTTGACCACCGTCAAGACGGGTTCGCCGTTGGCGTTGAGCTGCTTGAACCTAAGGAGTTCGCTCTCTGGAACGACGCCGTGGAGCTGTAGCAGGCCATGCTCCGGGTACCCGTAGCCCTCGCGGTCGGCGACGTTTGGGAACATACGCTCCAGAAACATTGCTTCGTCGAGTTTGTCGCCTGTGTGATTAAGTATAAGTAAACAACATGTTATGTATCAGCGAGATGGGAGACGTACCAATGTAGATCTTGTTGCCCTGGAATCTTCCCTGAATGCGTCCCTTCTCATCTTGAGGGCGGCCCAGTCCCTGCGGGCCCGTGGTCGGAGGAGACGCCGATGGGGTCGGCGAAGAGGACATGGGCAATGCGGCGGTTGTCCGCGATGGACATGTACTTGGTGACATTGTTGTGGAGAAGGTTTTGCTCCTTGATAGTTCCCTTCGCAATACGCTTGGAGGCCTCGATCCTATCGGTGATCTCCCCGTCTGTATCTACAACGCCGCGTTCCAGCAGACCCTGCAGCCCTTTGATCCTCTTCTCCTCCGTCTCGATGCTCAGCTGGAGGCCGCAAGCTCTCTCTCGATCCGCTTGACGGCGAGCTGGTATGCCTCGTTCCCAAGAGCTCCTCGTGCCTTTCAGCCTACTTTTCCGACAAACCCTTATTGTCGGGAACATTAGGGGGGGGGGGCGAGCGACATGGGCTGCCGTGATACCGAGGAGGTCGCTGCGTCATGAACACACTGAGAGAGCCCTCTGCTTGAGGGGCGCGACGGCGATGCCGAGCGTGGATGCGAACGGAGGCGGAACTAGGTGACGGGCCCGTCGAGCACGGGTCGAGGGACGGGAGCTTGGGGCTAGGAGTAGCACCGGAGAAGGACGTTGCGAATTCCCTGATGGCGATCTCAATGTCGTCGAAGCCAGCCTTGGTGATGATGTTGATCTTGACGTATTCGGCAACGGACTTGGCAACTTCGAACTCGATAGTGTCTGGCTCCACCCCGAGAGTTACCACCAGCGGGAAGGATGGCATTTCACTCCAACGTTGGCGAAGCCCAATCCCATTACAGCGGTGAACGTCTTCTCGACACCCTTGAGGTATGCCCCGGTGTCGGTGAGGATCCCGTCCCAGGCGGACGGCCGCCGATGGGGCGCAGTTCGCGACGGAAAGGTTGGGCGTGGGGACCACCCGTGGTCTTGAACACAAACGGTGCCCCGCTCAGGCCGTGGGTGTCAGTAGACGCGTCTGGGTAGTTGTTAAGAAGGCGGCCTCTAGAGCTCTTGGCGTTTGCGATGATTGGGTAAATTTTGAGGAACGCCAGTTCGACGCCATCGATGTTCAAGTCGACGCTGGGGAGGAAGGGTTAGTAACTAACGAGGACAGATCGAACCGAAGCTGAGGGCTTACTTGTGGATTCCATGTCTGCGAAGCCCTGAGCAAGTTCTGGTGAATGAGTGAATGAGTGAATGGGGAACTAAGATCGGTTGTGTTTGGGCTATAGACGACCTGTGTCTTTTATAGAATGTAATACAATGTAAGAGTTCTACGGAAGCAAAGGTGAATGTTTGATCGTGAATCTAAAACAATAAATATCTACGGTAACATAAGAAATATCCGCAGCTGCGGGAACTAATCGCAATTTGGGGGGACCGCGCGCGGTACGGAGGGTCGTCGTGCCTTGGTGTCCCTAGGCGCCGGTCGTAGTACTCCCCCAATTAGCTGTCATCTGCTCGGGTTCTATGGGTTTCCTGGGCTCGGCTTTCTGGGCCCACCAGGGCCGTCAGACCCCAAATTATCCAGGCAACCCAAAAATCATATTTAGGTCACTTATATTTAGATTATTCTCCCAGTTAAACGGTACACGAGACCTACTTTCACTTTCACATCACTACTTGGCTTGTTGAGGTTGGAGTTGGAAATAGGTGCACACGACGTCGGCGGACATTCAACAAACGCAGGTGTGGTAGAGGCGAATGCGGATGTGCAAAACGCCCGTAGTAAACGCCCATGTCCATGGCCAACTGTGCGCACGTAGCACCTCAGTCCCAAGCCACAAGTCAGCATACCGCACCGCCAAACCAGTGGAATCCTCGCAATTAGTTGTTCGAACAACGCTTCTTTCCTAATAAATCTGGTACATGGCCAGTTCTCTTCGCGGCAAGGCCACCAGACGACAGCCCTTTTGACGATTATTATGGGCGAGGTCGAAGAGACATAACAAAACGAACTAAAACACAGGATCAAGGTATCTAAGGCATGTTGGCAAGTCTGCCAGAAAACTCGTGGCCGCACAAGACCGACATAAAAATAGCGCGAAGTGACGAGAAAGGGATGACATAGCGAAACTGTGACTTTCGTGTTACAGCAAGTTGGGTCCGTTGTGGTCACACGAAATGTGCCTGTTTAGCGGCCGTGGGCGTGCGACGGCCCAGGTTGGGGTTGACGAGGGTACATGACCGAGCCAGGTGGAATAGGCGAATATTGTGGTATCTTCGTTAGTAACACTCAGTCCATCAGTGTGGACCTTTCCCACGTTCCTTTCCCACTTACCATATGCGAGAATCTCGGGAAGTTCTTCTCAACCGAAGGCATCTGCGGCAGTCGATGCATGTTCGGCACTGGGTCTCTCTCCTCCTGCATATATAGCTGCTGCAACTCCGTCTCCGGTTGGTGCTTGGCTGGGTTCGAAAATCCTCTCGGCAGATTACTCAAAATCTTCCTCCACTCATCTGGCTCGCCGTACCCCCCGGCACTTCTACTGGTACTCGCTGAGTGAAGACGCCCCTGAGTGGCTGCCTGTGGTCCGGTCACATACGCCGTCTGCCCGTTGGTCTTGAGGTGTGGTGGTGCTACCGATGGAGCAGTAATAGTAGCAGTAGGTGGAAGTCCGCTGGGTGCGGGCGTCCCAGTACTAGGGGAAGTCGGTGCGGTCCCCTCGTCGCTCCCCCAGCCCTCGGGCGGTGGTTCAGGCCAAGCGGGCCCTGGGAAGAACAACCCTGGCGGGACGTGATCGAACGCGAAGGCTGCTGGCACCTCCTGACCCAAAGAGAGCTTTTGCCCAAGCCTAGAGTGATTCTCATTGTTCCAATCCTCCTCAGGCATCAGATATGGTATGTCCCCGTGACGATGCTCCTCGTCCCACGACGGGAACGCCTTCTTCGCTAGGGCTATCATCATCGGGTGCGCACCTCCGTTTGCGTCCTTCCGCTCCCACCGCCAACGGAAGTGCGGAATCAGTCCGAGCGCGCTATACACATCTTCCATGCACACCGCCTTGGGGAGGAGCCTGTTCCGGGAGATGTAACCGAAGAGGATCGTCATTGCGGCGATATGTAGTGGCATTGGAGAGGTGAAGAAGGCAATCGTCGGAAGATTAATCAGCTGGCAATGAACGACAATCACGTTATGCGCTGTCTTGATAGCTGAAGAACATGGTTGTCAAATAGGTGTGTGGCAGGGATTAACTACTCAACACTCACCATCGTCAAGCGCCTTAAACTTGACCCAGTCGACGATATCCTTGTTGGTGAACATTGCACGCAGCAACAACAACCGCGCGATTCCGTACTTGAGGTACGACAGCCCAATATCCATCGTGAGCTCCCTCGCAAGCCTACCTTTCCGCTCCTCGGGCCAATCTTGTGTACCGTCAAAGTAAGGCGCATAGCCTAGCGGCAAACCCTTAGCAAAGCTCGTCATAGAAAGGAGAATCCTCCGTGCATGGAGCATAAACTCTTCGGTGGACTGCGGCGCGGGCCGGTAGAGCGAGTTGATGATGTCCGCTTGGACATCCGTGAGCGCCTTGCTGTCCACGAAATGCTCCGAGACGGTGATGCTGACGGTCGGTGCTGGCGTGTCGAAGTCTTCTTGGGCGATGGCGAGCGGTCGACCGAGGAGGACGGATGTGCCGCGGTCGTGGATCATGATGATCCACCAAAGGTTGATGCGCAACTCGCACTCTTCTGGTGAGAATGTCGAACCCTGTCGTCTGGGGTCGTGGTGCAGGCCCAGTTCGATGGCCAGACGGACCATACTGCCGACCAAGCGCCAAAGGGTTCGTTGGTGCCGCTGGATTCCCGTCAGTGATAAATAAAACACACGGAGAGGTGAGTAGTGAGGGCATACCTCAATGTACAGGTACCATTGCAGAAGAATCAATGCTTGCAAGCTGGACGTTGTGACCCTAAGTTCTGGCTTTACCACGAGGGCCTGCTCGAAAAAGTCTTCGTGAGTCGGCCATCCGTCGATTTTCACTGCCCGTTTAGGGGCCGTCCCAAACAGCGCCTCGGCAGCAGGAGAAGAGTACAGGTATGCGAGCGTGCCGAGCGCGAGGATGAGGTAGACGCTCAGTAAGAAACCAGGGTCATCGTGAGGCGTGTTGGTCGAATCATCATAGAGCGCGTTGAGCCTCCTGACAAAGTTGGATTTCTCAAACACCGGCCGGTGATAGTTGAGCCGCTCAAAGTATATGTCGACGATCTTCTGCGTAAACTCGCGATCGCGGGGGAGACAGACGTTGAACGACTGCGAGCCGATATTGACAGAGGGATCGGGGAGAGGGCCGCGATTGAATCCGCGGAAGATCCAGTTATTTCTGTTCCTTGGCGAACGCGCGTTGGCGAGACCGGTCTCACGCCCTGAGGCCAGGCCAATGGCGAGGTCTTCTCTATCTTCGCTGTTGGGGCTCACTATGAACATTCAGGGTCAGGGGGTGAGTGAGATACGCTGAAATAGAATAGACGCACTCATGGACAGGGACGGATCATTGGTGATAATGGAGGATACTTGGAAGCTCCTGAGTACATTGTTAAGGTTGGACATGTCTCTTCCTTTCGGGTCCTGGCCTCGCACACTTGACGTGCTCTGCGCTGAGTTGGGGCGCGCCGGACCCTGGGGAACTTGTGGCGAGTCATAATTCGGTGAGGGGCCGTATGCAGGCGGGGGATGTGCCACCATAGGGCTACCTTCCATGGGAGGATAATAGTTCGCCTGATGGTTGTATTGGTAGCGCCCGCCCTGGACGGAGGGTGGAAGAGTAGGTGAAGAAGCCCCAGGACCGACCTCGCGCAGCGGGAATGACCTATTGTCAGGCACATTCATTACAGACATAGGGTAGATAGGCGAGGGAGGAGGATAGCCGGAGTTGGGAGGAGGTATTGACGGGGGTGGTACATCCGACGAAAGACCCTCACGGGTGAGGATTTGGTCGATCTTGTTGAGTTCAAAATCTGGGATATATTTCCTGAGAAGGGCTTCGCATTGTGAAAGCTTGCTTTCTAGGCGTTCCATGTGTCCACGGGGCATAAAAGTGTTACTTGAGTGCGGTCTTATAAGAACAGTCGCTCATCTAATCCGAATATGATACACGTACCGATGGCGATCTTCTTGTTGACAGACGACGCCTGCAGCCGCACAAGAACCGCATCGTGGATGGAGCGAGTCGCACTTGAAACGGAGTTGTCAGTATGGAGCGATGCTCGTTGCAGATTGTAAATATGGCGGGTGCATAGTAAATATAGGATTAAATATTTTTGCGGGAAAACGACGCGAGTAGCCAGTGAGCGCGGCAAAAACCGACGGGCGACGCCGGACGTCTACGAGTATCGACGATGGGTGCGATGAGCTCACCTTGATCTTCTTCGCCCGGCATCGCTCGTGGGAGCGTCGCAGCCGTCGTGGTTCGCCGCCGCCGTTACCGCTGCCGGTGCCGCCGCCGCCTTCGCCCGATGCGCCGGCGTCGTCGGTTTTCTTGCGCTTTCTGCTCGGTGCCGGGACAGCAGGAGGCGGCGGCAAGGCAAGGGCGGGGGACATCAGTTGGTCGTCTTCACCGCTCGAGTCAATCTTCATCGCCGGCCCAGGCATTACGCTGCTGCCGCTCGGTCCAAGTCGCCTCGAGCTCGCGTTGCTCCTTGGGGGAAACACATCGCCCATGGCCACTCGACCTCGTAGTCGCTCAAGGTCCAAACTAACGTCCTAGGATCTCTAGGGTCTGCGGTTTGCTTGCTCAGAGCTCAGAACCCCCCCATCATCTTAGCCAGCGCGCGAGTTTTATCCGTTTTTCCTCACACGTGTCCAAGGGCAGGCCTGGCCCTAATGCTCAGCAGCCAGGCCATAAGTCTATTAGATACATACACCCCTCAATATCACACCACATTTGCTCTTCTATCGTCCATCATCCCCTCCTGCCCCGCTCTTTCATCCTCAGACCCGTCGCCCATGTCCTCCTCCTCGACAGCAGACGACCGACCCTCGCTGTCGCTCAGCAACACTAGCTCACCATTATTCTGATTCTCCTCCACGCGCTCAACCTCCAGTGCCGCAGCCTCCTCCTTAGCAAACGCCCGCCGCAAGACCATTGGCAGTGAGGCACCCAGTGCAATCGCGGACAGTCCGAGAAAGTTTCGCCATGACACGAGGTGAAAGTCGTCCGCTGATGTCATTTCGTCAAGCTCCCCTAACCGTCCAACAGTCCAAATGTGAGTCATCTCGCTCGCCTTTGTGTTAACAAATCGCCCTACCTCCAATCGTGGTATGGATGACCGTAACCCCAAATATACCAGCAGCTGCGGACAACCAGAATATCCCCAAGCCAATTCCCACGTGCGGACACATGATGTTAACCACCCAGTGAGGTGGTAAGGGTGCCAGTCTGCAATGTTACCTCGTGAGCGCCTTGCCAACTTCAAATACACCCTGCTCTCACCGTATTATAATTAGGAACGTGAATAAATTATCCTGTTGGTTCTGGACCTTTGCACGCCATGTATCCAGGCGTGCATGCCACTTGGGCAATGTGAGGAGCGCAGGGGCAAGAAAGGCTGAAATGAGATAGCAGAGCGAGGCACCAGTAGCGACCAACTATCAGAATAGCCTCAGCCTGATCGCGCGCGGATTCCACATCCACTCGGCCCACTCACCACACACACGAATGGCACAGACCGGACTACACCCCAGATGGCGCCCGCAAGGATACTCATGTACATTGAACCGGGCAGGGAGAACGCTTGCAAACTGGAATGGGTGTGGGTGCTCAGGATACATAACCAGGTTGTCTGTGGTGCGCTTGGGACTCACTACAAATACACACAAATGAACGAGATGAGGATTCGGTATGGATGGATGTCTCTATACTTCTTGAGCAAAGTATTGAGCGTCTTGAGGTCTTCAAAGTTCTTCGGGACATGGAGTTTCTCTTTATCTTCGCTGTTCACATGAAAATAAGCGCGTGGTGGAAGAGGATGGCAGGGCTTACTCTTGCAGCGTTGGACGGGCGAGGTAGAGGGTCCCACCAAGGATGAGGGTGACGACGATGAAGAGGGTACCCATCTTCAAGCCAGCGATGGCGAGTGCGCGCCGGGTTGAACCATGTCCATTAGCCCCGCCTCCGCGCATCCTATGGTGGTGACGACCATAACCAGCTTCGGTGAGTGGCGAGGTCGTACTGTTTAGCAACGGTGCTTGATCGATGTCGTTGTCGTTGGGAAACGTATCGAGGGTGTATGTCGACGCATTCAACGCGGGTGACGACTCGAGCGAGGAGGCGCTGACGGGTAAAAGGGGGGCAAGAGGGGGTAGTTTTTTCGACTTGTAGGATTTCCTTGGTGCAGGATTACCGCTCCCTGTCGATCCGGAGCCAGGGCGTGTCAATTCCGCCATAAATGGTCATGGAACAAGCTGAATGGAGGCTGGGAAAACTTCAGCACCACCGACATCGCCATGTAGGTAGATGCTCATGGAATACCCAAAGGGCGTATAATATAACCATATATGCAACTTCTAATTGCCTCTGGATCCACGAGGGCTGCCTCATATGAGATGTCACTGATCCATGCGTAGCACGCTCCAATCCAAAGAGATGACATCTACAAATGGTGAGGTTGCCCAATCTAACTCCTCGCCTTTCATTCGATTCTGCACGCCGACACGCTCATTGCCAGTTGCCTCGTTGGCACTAGAGAGAACTTCGATGGCCCTATCACACTTATTCAGTGGAAGCTCGATGCATGTGTTGTGTTCAGTCACGCGCTGCAACAGCAGGAACCTTGATAGTATCCTCCAATCCTGCGTTGGTTTGAGAGTGCAGCAAGAGATACCCGCGTTTACGAGATCACGCATTAATGTTGTCTCTCTGCGCTCGTCGTACTAAGGCGACCCGAGCCACTGATAAACCTCTCTCGCGCTTCTTCCGCTTCTTCCTTCTTCATAATACCATTTCTCGTCGGCTTGGGTAGAGCTGGTTGTTCCCTGTCGTTCCTCATCGCCGACTGCCAGTAGCGCAAATTCCCCTTCTTTGGGGTCCATACACTTACCCAATTATTATCCCACAAAGAATGTGTCATACAGTACACGATGTTATGCCAAAGGGGACGCCTTTTCGCGTCGGTGGTCGCATCTCGCATCCTCTTGCCTAGCATGCCCACTACGGCCCATCTGGCCCATAAATCGGCATTCATTATACTAAAGTCAGATAGAGGCGTTTAATCGCCTGATCGCATGCGTTGCGCTCGAGGTGAAAGGTGGCTGGGAAATATATTGCGGAGGACGAGGTGTAGGCGTCAACTAATGGTCCTGTGGTGAATCGATGGCATCTGGTTTCAGGATGTTGGGACGTATGTGACGGCTTTGCTACCGTTCGGAGTAACCCTTCACCGTTTTGTTTCCATTCAAATATCTGCCTTTGTTTTATTACCTCGTTCCGGTGCTGCATCACTTGAATGCATTCATATATTAACGGTTGCCTAGAGTGGTTCAGCCTAAAATTCGGCACTGGAAGGAGAATAAATTGGATATACCGGGCCTTCCGGCTAAGAGAAAAACAAGAAATACCTGTCAGTCTGCCAATGGGTCTTACCCCCGCCAGAACCATTTCGTAGCTCTCCACTCTGCCTTACAGTATTACATCCTTATTCTCGCCTTCGCGTTTATTGTAATCTTCGTAAGTGAACTCTTTATAGTCACGTAGTCCGGAGACTCGGAAACAATGGTCCCATGACCAGCTATTTTTATCGTGAGCTCGACTTCCACACGCCTACCTCTCGACCTCATTGCCCGCGGAGGAAGACCGATCTCGGATGATTCCAAACTTACTTGCATGTTCTCTGTGTACAGTCTCGCTTCCATTCTCCCTCATCCACAATATGACTTTCCAGGCCGCCTCGGTCGTACACACGCTACATCAGGCTCGCTCTTGACAACAATGCAAATTCCGGGCTGGACAGTTTTCCCGTTCCGTTGGTGCATCCTCTGCACCCGGCGGTGCTGAACGCCACCCGGTCAAAGGTGGTTTGGGCCGACAGCTGTACAGCGGGGTTACACGCGCCCTCCAGGGTAGCTGTGAGTAGATGGATTGACCGTACGACTGCAATTACCGTATGATTTATTGGTGGGACACTCGTATCTGATGTTCTCCCAATCGCGTTCAGCACGTCCGTGCTGACCGAGGGCGTAACACGCCAACGCAGAGCTTCTACCTACAGGATAAGGCGCCTTGAACTCTTGGGGTCTCTGAGTATCGAAATATGAACCACCGCCTCTCCCTTACTCGTATCAGCGGTAAGTGTTCAGACAGTATTTTTTTTATTGGATTGTGATTTAGGTTGGACGCCGCATTGGTAATATGGTATTTGCAAGGAATTTCAGTCATTTATTTCTTGGTGTGAAACTCCCATGGAGCCAAGATGATGCCGCCATTACTTCTGCTGTTGTGGCACCAGGGTGAAAAATTGGATCTTAGAACTATCCTTCGCGTCGACAGACATGGAGATAATTAACGTAGACGAAGTAATTCACGAAATTTCTGCCATTCCTGTGTATTTCGAATATATATCCGTTGGACCCTAAGTCTCCATACAACTTGAAGAACGTTCCCAGGTTTTCCCAATAACGCTTGATGCGATTCTGAATGACCAGCCTAGTTCTGTTGAGTCTGAGCTGGCATTATATCGGCTTCTTCCACATCCCAGCCTGACAAGGTGCTCCGGACGTCTCTATGCTCACACCGGCCCTGGTATATTACCCAGAAAACAGTCTCTGACGCTCAAATCCCTGAAGTCTAGCTCAAGCGACACGTTTCATTCACCCCCTCCATTCCATCACCGATTATGATCGTTGCTGACCATCTAGTCAGGAACCCGCGCTACAAGGGCCGATATTCATCACCACTGACTATGTATATATTGAAACTAGTGAGGAGAGCATGAGGGAACGGTGTGTAGGGCGCAATGGTAGTGTCCATGATGTGGTGCGCCCCGAGTGCTTGGCGGGCACTAAACTATCAAGATTCAGGTATACCTTGAATGTCTTATCTAGGTGTTCTATGCATTACTGAGACCTCTCATCCTACAACCTGCGCCCAGGGGTCCGGGTGACCTATGGTAATGCGGCTAGGTGCTGGCTGCCCACGTTCCCGGCTTCAAAAGTGGTTGTCCATGGAATGCGAATTCCAGTGAATATCTCGTCTATGGCACCGAGTACCTTTCCAAACCCTGATCTGTAGGCATTTCAAACAAATTTCTCGTGCTGTGTGCACATACTCCCTCTCATCCCTCCCCTTTCTATTCAATGTCAGAATACTTACATCCTCATCGTTGAGATTGCGGTCCTGTTTCCATTCGCATGTTAGGTGGCGAGTACAGTGCACGCGGTTGCTATACATCATGATAGTTTTATCAGGGCATATGTATATCATACTGGGTACTCAGTATATAGGCTACTCACTTGCCAGTATTTGTGTAGTTTTTCGCACCTCCGGGGGATCTTATTCGCTGGATACAAATAAATGAAAAATTCAAGCAAAAGGACTGAGATCCGTGATGGGGCTATGTCAGGTTGTTACGAGCTGTTTATATCCCTGTTTTTGATTCAGCGCTTTGATCGGCGCGGTTGGCAGGTGAACAGTGCAAAATTCACGTGCATGGAAGAAGTGTGGCACCTGAACTTGCTTCTGGCTTCTGACCCCGTCTTCACCGAGAACATTTGTGTCGTTTACGGCTGTAGCTGAGATATGCTCGGCTATGTCTTCGGCGCCGTCTCTACGGGTAAGGCAACCGCCCCACGTTTCGAACGCAAGCCTCCAACTCATTCCTCGAATTTCTTGCCAACTACAGCCACAACATATCTATCGAGCACATCCACACCTTCTGTAGAATTGATTCAGTATTCACCGTCCTCTTCGTCAAGAATTCTCCCGTTGCCTTCTGCTCAGTCACCTTCGATCGCCTCATCGACTCTGGCCAGCTTCCATGACCTAGATGAGGGGCAATACGATGTTATTCACGATGTACTACAACATGAAGATCTTTATGCCGTCCTTGGAGTTACTAGAGCCCGTGCGGATGATTCTGCCGCCCTTCGCAGAGCCTATCTCGCTCGCAGCCGACGGTGCCATCCTGAGTGAGGCTGTCCTACATTCGATATATTTCTGCTCTCTTTGACACTTGCCGGGATGCAGCAAGTTTCCAGATTACCATCCCGCTACGCTCGCATTTCAAAAGGTGTCGTTTGCGTACAACGTTCTTAGCAAACCCACGACAAGAAGGGCATACGATATGAACCCGCAAAGGTCCCGAGAGTACTTCTCCGATCAACCACCGGCAGAAGACACATTCGATGGCGTCCTTAGTGTTGTCCTTGCTGATTTCATGAAAGGGGATTTTGAAGTAATCAGGACCTTCTTGCGTACGCGTCACGATTTACCTCCTTTGTGTACCTCCTTGACTTAAGCATTCCTGCAGAGGCCGTCAGTGAGATCAATCCAAATTTGAACCTGCACGACGGTACCATCGAATCTGTCATCGGGACTTTTCGGAAGCTAAGAAGCGTTATGTTAAGTGAGTGAACCACCCTTCCACAACTTCTGCTGACGAGGAGACACAGGTGGTCGAATATATGCCCGCGTTTTACGAAAAGAACTGCTCCATATGCATGATATTCAGCACTCTCTGCGGTTAGTTGATAAGCATTACTTTTAAATACTACTAATTGGCCCACCACTCCAGCCAACTTCCGTATCTCGCAATCTCTGCCCGCCTTCGCCTGACTATTAAATTTGCGCGCATATTCCTTAGTCTTCCTATTGCCATCGACAAAGCGATTGAGGCGCAAGAAGCGGAAGAAGCTCGTCGTGAAGCAGCACGACCTCTGACACCTGAAGATGCTCAAGTTAGCCGCCAGAGGGGCCAACTCCTTGGGAGTAAAATGACTGGGCTCCTACAACTTCTTGTCCTTGCACTGGAGAAGAGCGAAAATATTTTATGAACAACCGGACTTGGGAAAAGGCAGTGGGATTGACTGTCACTCCTCAGAAGTCAACACTGCATCAAGGCATGACTACTATCCATTTATTTTCAGTCCGTTATTCTACGGGGCTATGTCGTTTCGTGTATGAGCCTCGCCTCGCGCCGTATGACTGTTCTCTTAGACACCATTGTTTCCCATCACGCGGATCATCGCCCTGTTCATGTATCCACCGTGTCTCAATCCTGTTATCTTGTTCTCTTGCCCATGGTAAATGTTGCTGACTTGTATCAATGCTCTGGGATGGACAGGATTATGACCTTGCTTCCATAATACATGTTGTACCTTTCCAGCCTGCTTTATGGCCCCACCTCGTCCTCACGATCACGACATAAGGGCCCGACCGGTCGGCCGACTCGACCAGCCATCCGAACACGGGGTGGTTCAAAGCAAAGAATCCCGCTCAAGACAAGCTTAACTCGATCCCGATCCCTCCCTCAACTTGTGATGACAAGGTAAAAAGAAGACAAGACAGCGCATTGTGTCCAAACAAACGAATAACTCCAGCTCTTCTATTCGAAACCTGGCTGTACCCACGTTTCTGCGCCTCGTAGGCCATGGCTTTCGGCCTCTGTTGCTGAACCAGTCACCACTTGAAGCCACAGCAGTCGTCGCTTTGGTACCAACGACGCTCCCTTTTTCAGATTTTGCGATACCTTTACCTCTTTTCTTTGTTTCCTAAAATGCTTCCATGGAGGCAGGCTGCTGCCAAAGAACAGAGCCCCTGTACAGCAGGTGGAAGGTTTTGCTAGGTTTGAATCATGAAGGGTTTTGACGTTCTGTTGGCCGTTCTTCCGCTTTGAATCCCCGATCTGCACAATCAATGCAGCGTCCTTATGTGCAGGTAGTCCGATCTCGAGAATGCACAGGCCCTACATACAAAGTTTAATTGCCTCGCTACCAATCGCAAATATCCGCAGTTGAGGCTACGTGGCCGCTTGGCGCCTTGGGCGCCTTGTACACTCCTTAGGTAGAACACAATTTCAGGTGGACGCTATGTCTTCAGGCACTACATAAGGCAGAAT
>WNFL01145913.1_pt7 | contig 14061 bp, 9 predicted proteins | sample 5400361 | NCBI WGS metagenome assembly WNFL01 (sample SAMN13153351, study PRJNA577476) | soil metagenome | isolation source: 40 cm soil on Douglas fir-dominated hillslope | place: USA:California | collected 2013-09-17
TATTGCGTCCGGCGTTGCCGAACCCGATGGTTGGAATCGTGAAGGCTGTGGCGTTAAAAAAGGCGGTGCCTGCGTCAATCGGAAGGCCGGTGGCGTTGGCGCGTCCACTGCCGATGTTGCCGGTGCCGTTTGTGTCGGACACGTTGCCCAGCACGCGCGCGGTGAAGGGCGATCCGGTCTGCGCGGTAAGGTTGCTCGAAAGATTCCAGTCCTTGAGCGACTTCTCGAGGAACTTATGGTTGTTCAGCAGGCCGGTTTTGCCGCCCACAGGCGAGGCGTAGCTGAAGCTGCCGGTGACCGCGTGGCGATGATCGAAGCTCGAGAGCCCGCGCTCGGCGCGAATATCCTGGTCGTTCTGCGCGACGGTATTCCCCGCGCCTCCGAAGTTAGACGAATCGTCAATCGACTTCGAGAAGGTGTATAGCATTTGCGCAGAGAGTCCCGCGCGCAGGCGCCGCATGATGCGCAGCGTGCCGGAGTGCAGGATGGAATTGCCATCGGCGCTGTCGAAGGTGAAGCCGGTGGCGTTGCCGATCGCCAGGCGTTGTTCGGCGGTCAGGGGCGAACCGGGCGCCGCGCGATTCGGCGAGCGCTGGATGTCGAGGCGCGTGCCCTTGGTCCCGGTGTAGCCGGCTTCGATCACCAGGCCGCCACGAACTTCGGTCTGCACCGATAAATTCCAGGTCTGCGCGTAAGCGTCGCGATAGAAGCGGTCGACTGCGAAAGTGTTGGTGATGGTTTTTCCCGCGGGTGTGACCAGCAAGCCGGTGGCGAGCGTCAGAGGAGCGGCGGTGCTGGTCTGCACGGAGCTCGAACTCGCGAAAGGCGGTTGAGCGGCAAGCTGGCGCGCGAATTGGTTATACACGCCCAGGTTGTAATACCAGCCGTAACCGCCGCGCAGCACGGTCTTGCCTTTGACGGTCGGTTTCCAGGCGAAGCCGAAGCGGGGTGAGAAATTATTGCGATCCGGATTGATCAGAGTGTCGGAGAAACTGCCGCTGTAGGGGCCGACGCCGCCCGCGACGACGTTCGATACGGCGGTGAAACCCGGGGCGATGTCGAGATTTGCGAGGCGTCCATATTTTTCGTGCGACGGAGTGAAGTATTCATAGCGCAGTCCCAGGGTCAGGCTGAGATTCGCCGAAACGCGATAGTCGTCGGAGATGAAGGCGCTATAGCTGGTGCTGCGGAAATATTGGCTGGACGCGCCAAAGCGGATCGATTTCGATTGCGGCGATCCCAGCAGGAAATCGGCGAAATCCCACCCGGTGTTGGCAAGCGGCCGTCCGGAGGCGTCGAAGGCGCTGGTATCGAGTCCGGTGAAGGTGAAAGTGCCGCGTCCGTTCGAATCGGTGATGGTGTTGGTGAGGTACCAGCGGTAATCGCCGCCGACGTTGAAGTTGTGTTTGCCGCGATGGAAGGACACGTTGTCGGCGATGCCTTCGCTCTGAGTGGCGCTGGTGACCGGGCTCGCGTCGCTAAGGGCGCCGTAGTTGGTGAAGCTGAGATTGGGCGGTCCGAAATTGCGCGGATCGGGCGAGGCTCCGAGAATGCCGAGCTGCGCGGCGACGTTATCGCCGAACGCGAAGAACGGGATCGTGTCGCTGCGATTGCGGTTGAAGCTGACGACCAGGTTTTGGAAGGAGCGCGCGCCCAGCGTGTGGCTCCAAGTGACGCTCGAGTTCATGCCGCGGCCGCTGGCTTCATCACGGAAGCCGAACACCTGCGCGTTTTGCCCGTCGCGATTCTGAAAATTGAAGGTCACCGCCAGACGGTCCTTTTTCGTCAACGTCTGATTGAAACGGGTGTTCAGGCTCTGACTGTTGGACGGGACTGCGGTGATGAAGCGGAAATTCTGAATGCCGTTGGTAACGCCCAATTGGTTGGGGAGCGGAATGAATTTCAGCAGCCCCACCGCGATGGGATTAAGCTGCTCGGTGGGGATTTTGTTGCCGGCGAAAGGCTGCCCGTTGGTCGGATTGTAAATGACGGAGCCGATCGATGAGAAATCGCCGCCGCGCATCGCCGGAGTGGGCAGGGTCGCGAGCTGGTCGTAACCATTGCGCAGCAGGTTGCCGGTGTAGTTGATAAAGAAATTGCCCTTGTTGCTGTCGTCGATCAGGTGAGGAATGATCAGTGGCCCGCCGATGTTGAAGCCGAAGCGATTCTGGGCATACGCTGCCTTTGGAGCATCCACGCCGTTCAGCGCGAAGGGCTTCGCGTCGAGAGCGGAATTGCGGAAGGTGTAGAAGGCCTGCATGCGGATCTGATCCGCGCCGCGCCGGGAGCGATTTCCGATGAAGGCTCCGTTCGCCCCGCGTCCACCGCCGGCACGATCGCCGCGTCCACCGCCCGGCCCGCCAGGTCCACCACCGCCGCCGCGTCCGCCGAAGCCACCACCACCGGGTCCGCCGCCGCCGGGGCCGCCGCCCGCGAAACCTCCGCCACCTGGGCCGCCCCCGCGACCTCCAGGTCCGCCGCCACGTCCGCCCGGTCCAGCTCCGCGGCCAGCCGGTCCAGCGGCGTCTGCGCCAGGTGTTCCGGGCTCGCCAAATCCGCCGGGTTCGAATCCGCCGCGACCCAATCCGCCGAAGTCGCGCATGTCTTGGCCCGTGGTTTGCAATCCGGCGCTTAAACTTCCATTCACCAGGAACGATTCATTAGAACTTTCGGAGGAAACGGGAGGCGGCTCAGGGGAAGCAGTCGCGCTGACGTCGGTGCTCTCGACCTGCGCTTGGTTTCGATCGAAAGCGCGGGCACGCTCTCGCAGACTGAGGGTGAAATCGCTCTTCGTGCCGGTCGCGCTGACGCTGACTTCCTTGCGCACTGGGTCGAAGCCGAACATGCTGACTTCGACGTTCCACAGGCCGGCGGTCGTTCCGTCAACGCGGAACGCACCATTTTCATCCGTCACGGTGAGTAGGATCCGATCGCCCTGCGTGGCTTTCACGGTGGCCCCGGGAATGGCCTGGCCATCCGCCTTGACGATTCCTGTATAGGGGACTGGCCCGGTCTGGGCCAAACTCAATTGGGAGAAAACCGCCGCGAGACACACGCCGGCGAACAAAAGCTTTGTCATGATCGACTCGTAAACCTCCGTCTACCGGCGTGAGTCCCGTGATGGGTTGATATCTAGGTGCCCGACTTCTTCAGAACGATCTCGGTTGGGCCTTTGCCGCCTTCTCTTTCCACCGTCATCTTGATCGTGTCACCTGAAAGGGTGCCTTTGTAGTTGGTGGTGAACTTGCCCTTATCGCCCATGTCGCGCACGGTCCTGAACGAAACGGTTGCTCCGTCGACCTTGCCGTCCATGATGTCGGCCGGTCCGCCACGTCCGCCCTCGATGGTACCGGTGAGCGTGGTTCCGTCGGCCTTGAAGTTGAAGATCTGGGGACCACCCTTACCGCCACCCTCGCCCACCCACTTGCCACTGACGTCGGCGCCGAACGCGACCAGGCTCGCCAGAGCAAATAGCGCGAACAATATTGAAAGTTTCTTCATGTTTCTTTCGTCCTCTCTTTTAGTTACAAGCAGACTTCGCTGCATTCTTAAGATGACCCTGGGCGGGCCGAAGGTTACACGGCGCGATTGCTACCGGTGACCGCCGGGCTGCGGAAGGGCCACATCAGGTTGAAGATACGACGGGGGTATTAGTGGTTTCGAGTTTTCTTCAGGAGCGCAGCAAAAAGGGGCGATTGGCGAGAGATGGGAGTCGACTGGCGGGGGCGGGCGTTTTCGGGTTATTGCATCTGATTCGGCGCGATTTTCTTGGCTGGAGCTCGATTGGTCTCCGATTCCACCTTGTAGTCCGCGGGGACCTGGAACAAATAGGGCGCGGGTTCGGTGCGCTGGAGATGCGTCAATTGATAGGTCACATCGGCGGTGCGGGGGTCGTGACGCTTGGTCATGACGACCAATTGGAGGTCAGGCGAATACCAGCGCTCCCACAGCGTCTCGATGGGTCGATCGTTGCCGATGGTGCCGGCTGGAATGCTGCTGGTGACGCGCGTTCCCTCGACCCTCAGACCTTCCATGGTCTGCGCCGGCAGTTGCTCGGTTCGTCCGCCGTCGGCCTTGGCCACTGCGACCTTGGCCTTGAGTTTCGCTTCCAGCTCCGCACCTTCCTTAATCTTTGCGTCCGCCAGCGCAGCGGCGAACTTCTTTTCCACTTCCGCCGAGACTTCGTTTTTCAAAGGCACCTTGATCGCCAGTGGCCGCGAAACCGCCGTCTTCCGTTGGGGGTTCAACACGTGCGTCACATTCGCCACCGGATCGAAAATCGAAACCGTGTGAAACTCGCCATTGGCGTCGGCTTCCTGGCGCGCGGTGCGGCCGGAGCCGTCGCGGAACACGCGAACCACCGTCTTCCGCCGGATCGCGTTTCCATCGCCGAGCATCTGTACGGATTCCGTCACCGCTTCGGCAGAATACGGCGATCCGCTCACGGTGGGCCCGGTGACGCCGAACTGCGCCGCCGCGAGTTCCCCCTTCATGGTGGCCAATTCAGCGTCCAGCTTGGCTTTCATCGCTCTAGTCTTGAGTTCTTCTTCGGCGGACTGCCCCCAGGCCAGGGCGCCCAGCGTGAGTCCGATCGTTACGATCCAGTTGTGTCGCATATTTGTCTCCTTTTCTTAAATCACTAATCGAATTCCATGTGCCAGGCCGTCCTCGCCCAGCAAAACATCGGCTTCTACTTCCCGCGTATCGGCCGTTTCGACCAACGGCGAGTCGCCGAAGGCAGACAGCGGCAGCTTGACGCGTACCACCAGTCCGGTGCCGATCGGTTCGTCGTCCAGCATCACGAAGCTGGTGAGATCGGGGGTCGGAAATGCCGTCGGCCGAGTGCGGACCTGACGCTGCGGGATCAGCAGTGCGATGGTCAGCACTGCCGCCGCGGCTGCGGTCCACGACATTCGCAGATAACGTCTCCGCCGGAAGTGCGCACGATACGCCGCCAGCGTGCGGGTCTTCACGATGGGTGGGGCTGCGCGCGGCGGCTCTTTCGCCAGATCTCCCAGCGCGCGAATTAAGTCGTCTTGATGCATGTTTCGCAACCCTTCAGTTTCCCGACCGACATTTTCTTAATCAATAGCGCCCGCGCCCGGCTCAGGCGCGAACACACCGTGCCCTCGGAGCACTCCAGAATCTCCGCGGCCTGGCGATAGTTCAGACCCTCGATATGGCACAGTGTCACCACCTCGCGATAGCGCAGCGGCAAGGCCAGCACAGCTTCTCGCAACGATTCCACTTGCTGCTCCGCGGCGAGATCGCCCGCCACGTCGACGTCGGCGGCCCAATCCGATTCTTTCTTAAGCGCCACCATTCCGCGATCGCGCGCCTGGCTACGGCGCAGCAGGTTCCTTGCGACGCCGCACAAATACGCCGCCAGCGGGCCACGCGCGGGATCGTACTTCCCGGCGTCGCGGATCAGGGCCAGAAAAACTTCCTGCGTGATCTCCTCCGCGGTGGTCGTGCTTCCGCTCAGAAACAGCGCGAAACGGAAGACGCCGGCCTGATGGCGGTCGTACAGCTCGGCAAAGGCGGATTCATCGCCCGCCGCGCCTCGTCTGAGCAGTTCGCTGTCCGGCTGCTGCATCGCTTCTAGTGAGTATTGCGCCGATGTCGCCAAAAACATCCAAATTATTTCAGTTTGGCAATGCGGCTCCTGTGGTAGCGTAGGAAGTCATGGACGCCCTGGGAATGGTTGAGACCAAGGGACTGGTTGGTGCGATCGAAGCCGCCGACGCGATGGTGAAAACCGCAAAAGTGGTGCTGATGGGCAAAGAGTACATCGGCGCCGGATTCGTCACCGTGACGGTCCGCGGCGATGTGGGCGCGGTCAAAGCCGCTACCGATGCCGGAGCCGCCGCCGCGCGTCGAGTGGGCGAGCTGGTTGCGGTGCACGTCATCCCGGCGCCGCATAGCGACGTCGAGAAAATTCTTCCAGGCGCGCCCAGGAACGCGAAGGGGCCGGGCGAGAAGTAGCCGGCTAATCGAGCAGCATGCTGCAAGATTCCGACCTGATCTCCATCCAGGAGGTCCGCTCGAAGGTCGAGCAGGCGTACACGGCGTGGGGCCGCTACCGCACTTTTTCTCAAGAACAGATCGACGTGATCGTCGAAGCTATGGCCGCTGCTGCGCGCGCCCATTCCCAGCGACTGGCTGAGTTGGCCGTGCAGGAAACGGGATATGGCAACGCGCCCAGCAAGTATGCGAAGAACATGCTGGCGGCTGAAATCCTTCCGGCGCGGATGCGCGGAATGCGCACCACCGGCATCTTGCGCGAGCTTTCCGAGCAGGGGATCGTCGAGTTCGGGACGCCGATGGGCGTGGTCGCCGCGATCCTTCCGACTACCAACCCGACTTCGACCGCGATCTATAAGACGCTGATCTCGCTTAAGGCCGGTAACGCGGTGGTGATCAGTCCGCATCCGCGGGCGCGGGCGTGTTCCTGCGAGACCGCCGCGATCCTAGCCGACGCCGCGCAGAAAGCGGGCGCACCAGAAGGTCTGGTCGGGTGCCTGGGCGGAGCGAGCATTGAGGGCACGACGGAGCTGATGCGCCACACCCGCACCGCGGTGATTCTTTCGACCGGCGGCAGCGGCATCGTGCGAGCGGCGTATTCCTCGGGGACCCCTGCGTTCGGCGTGGGCCCGGGGAATGTTCCGGTTTTGGTCGATACATCGGCCGACTTGGGCGTGGCGGTGGGCGGCGTCATCGAAGGCAAGAGTTTCGATTACGGCACGCTGTGCTCGAGCGAACAGACGCTGGTAGCCGAGCGGTCGATTCGGGATCGCATTCTAGCGGAGTTGACATCGCGCAAGGCGTTCCTGTGCGACGCCGCGCAGACCAAGGCGCTGGAGAAACTGCTGATCGTTCGGAATTTCGCGATTAATCCGGACTGCGTGGGTCAATCGCCACAGAAGATCGCACAGATGGCCGGGTTTGAGGTGCCTGCGGACACGTCGATCATCGCGGCCGAGATCGGGGGGATCGGCAAGGCGCATCCATTGTCGGCGGAGAAACTTTCGCCGGTATTGTCACTCTATTTCGTGGACGATTTTCCCGCCGCGCTCGACGCTTGCGAAGCCGTCCTGCATTTCGGCGGCCTGGGTCACACTTGCGGGATCTACGCCAAGGATGATTCGCGCATTCGCACTTATGCGATGCGCATGCCTGCATTTCGCGTGGTGGCAAACACGCCCACTCCGAAAGGCTCCACGGGAATCAGTACCAATGTTTTTCCGGCGATGACGCTTGGGTGCGGCGCAGTCGCGGGAAACAGCACCAGCGACAATGTGAGTCCGCTGCACCTGGTGAACATTAAGCGGCTGGCATATCCTAAGACTGAAGAAGTCAGGAGTCAGGAGTCAGGAGCCACGAGAATAGAAGTCAGGAGTCAGGAGTCAGAAGTCAGAATGACGGAAAAGGCGCCAGGACGGGTAGAGATTGTCGCAGCGGTGGAGCGATTCCTAGCCAAGCGTGGAACATCCGCACCTGCGGAGGCCTTGTGGCGCGGGCTTTCACCAGGACCCGCAAGTGGGCAGCCTGCAGCGTCGGCTTCAGACGACGAACCAAAGCCCGTATCCATCACCGTGGTCGATTTCGTCTGCGAAGACGACGTGCGGCGCGCGCTCAAAGACTCCAAGAAAATCTTTATCGGACCCCGGACCATCGTGACTCCCTCGGCACGCGATTTCGCCAACCAGCACGACGTTCTGGTCCTGACCTCCCGCAAGTGAAGTGGAATCTACCAACCACCGATGTGGCCGCCGTCGCCGCGCTGGCTGCCGCCTTAGGTGTGTCACTGCCCGCGGCCCGAGTGTTGCACGCCCGCGGCTATGGCGATCCTGAACGCGCGCGACGCTTCCTCGACCCCTCCCTGGCCGACCTGCACGATCCTTTCCTGCTCCAGTCCATGCACGCCGCTGTTGCTCGACTGCGGCGGGCGATCGAACAGTCTCTATGGCGACTACGACGTCGACGGAACCACCGCGATCGTCGTTCTAAAAAAAGCCCTCGACATCCTGGGGGGCATCGCGACCTTTCATGTCCCGCACCGGCTGCGCGACGGCTACGGCATGAAGAGCGAAGTGGTCGAAGAGGCCGCGGCGCAGGGTGTCAAGCTGATCGTCAGCGTCGATACCGGAATTCGTGCGAACGAAGTAGTGAAGCACGCGACCGCGTTGGGGATCGACGTGATCGTCACCGATCATCACCTGCCTGAAACCGAGCTACCGCCCGCCGTCGCCGTGCTGAATCCCAACCGGCCGGATTGCGATTATCCGGAGAAAAACCTGTGCGGCGCCGCGGTGGCGTTCAAGCTGGTCGACGCGCTGTTACGATCCTTCGACGATCCGCGGCGGGAGCGGCTGCTCGAGTCCTTTCTCAAGTTAGTCGCAATCGCGACCGTCGCCGACGTGGTGTCGCTCACCGGAGAAAATCGCGTGATCGTCAAACTCGGCCTGGCGGGTCTTGATAAAGTCCGCAACGTCGGACTGCGTGCGTTGCTCGAAGTCGCGGGCATCACGCCGGGCGAAGCTCCTACCGCCGGGCAGGTCGCCTTTCGCGTGGCTCCGCGGATCAATGCGGCGGGTCGCATGGCCAGCGCCGCCGACGTGATCGAGATGTTCCTGACCGACGACGAGCCGCGTGCCCGCGCGCTCGCCGCCCAGCTTCACGAGCTTAATACCGATCGGCAGCAGACCGAAGCCGAGATCGCGCGCGCGATCTTCCAGCAGTGCGTCGACCTTCCGGTGACTGATCACGACGCTGCGCTGGTGTTCGCGGGCGACGGCTGGCATCGTGGCGTGGTCGGCATCGTGGCGAGCCGAGTGGTCGAGCGCTTCCATCGTCCGGCCTTCGTATTGGGAATCGAAAACGGAATGGCGCAGGGTTCGGGCCGAAGCATTTCAAAATTCCATCTGTTGGAAGGCCTGGAGTCGATGGCCGACCTGTTCACGAAATTCGGCGGCCACCGGCAAGCCGCCGGATTGTCACTCCCGTCAGCGCGCCTCGAAGAATTTCGCGAACGCTTTCGCGCGCATGCGGCGACGCTGCTTACGCCGGCCGATTTCGAGCCGGTCCTGGAAATCGACGCAACGCTAGAGTTCTCTGAGCTCGACGACGCTTCCGCCGCCGACGTCCTGCGCCTCGCGCCCTTCGGCTTTGGCAATCGCGCGCCGCGCTTCGCCGTTCGAGGAGTCGAGGTGGCCGCTGCGCCTGAGATTCGCAACGAGAAACACGTTTTCGTACGCCTGCGCTCCGACCGCCGGACGTTTCGTGCCAAGGCTTGGAACTTTGCGGCGCGCGCGGACGAACTCGAACTGGGGAGACACCTGGATGTCGCGGTGTGTCTGGAGGACGATGCCTACTCGGCCCGCCGTGGCTACGCACCGTGGCAAGTGATCCTTGAGGACGTTCGGTGTGGGGCCAGCCATTCTTGGCTGCCGCCGGCTTTCTAGCCGGCGATTGGCTGCCCGCCATCCTGGCGAGTCGCCGGGTGGAAACCCGGCTGCAGGCTGAAAGCCTGGCCCCACTACAGATCGCCGCGAATTGTCTTCGCGAACCGTCGGCGTTTTAGTTTATGCTCTAGAAAAAGCTGTTTCGTGTACCTTGGTCCGCCGGTCGAGGGCGGGGGTGTTGGGGTGGGGGGAAATCTGGATCGCATCGTTAGCTTCGGGGACTACGAGCTAAACCGGCGCACCGGAGAACTACGCAAGCACGGCGTTAAGGTGCGTCTGCAAGGCAAGCCTTCGCAAGTGCTCATCAAACTGATTGAGCGGCCGGGCGAAATGGTGTCGCGCGAAGAACTGCAGCGCTGCCTGTGGCCGGAAGACACCTTTGTCGATTTTCAGAGCGGACTCAATACTGCCGTCAACCGGCTGCGCGTGACGCTGGGCGATTCGCCGGAGCGCCCGCGTTATGTCGAGACGCTGGCGCGCAGTGGTTACCGCTTCGTAGCGTCGGTGCACGAATTCGAAGAGCAATTGCGGCCGTCCGAGACCGCGCCACACTCCGATGCATCTGACGTAGCTTCGTCGTCTCCCGCTCCGGCTCGTAATTCGCGCACGTTCTGGTACGCCGCCCTGGTGGTCGGCATGATCGCCGCCGCGGCGGGCTTCGCTTTTTGGAGCACGCGCAAGCCGGCGCCCGCGCCGCGCGTGCAACAGATCACCTTTCGCCGCGGATCGCTCACCAACGCGCGTTTCGCACCCGGCGCGCAGTCGGTGGTGTACAGCGCGCAATGGGATCGCGAATCGATCCGTCTTTACACCACCAATCTGTTCAGCCCGGATACCAAAGACCTGGGATTTGAAAACGCTCTGCTGGGCGCGCTCTCTCGCGGGGGCGAGTTGGCGATGTTCGCGGTGGGATCGGGAATCGCCGGAACCGGGGCGAGCTTGACCCGCGCACCCATGGCGGGTGGCGAGCCTCTGTGCATCGCCAAACACATCGGCTGGGCGGAGTGGGATCGCGACGGCAAGCAGTTGGTAGTGGTCCGCCTTTTCTCCGATCATTCGGTGCTGGAGTACCCCATGGACCACAGCGTGTACAAATCACCCGGCACCATGAGCCATTTACGCCTTTCGCCGGATGGGACGCAGGTGGCCCTGCTCGATCATCCGATCCGCGGCGACGACGCGGGCAGTGTGGTGGTGGTGCAACCCAACGGAAAGTCGCGCGCAGTGTCCACCGGTTGGGCCAGCATCGGCGGCCTCGCGTGGTCGCCATCGGGACGCGAGGTATGGTTCACTGCGGCAAAGACCGGCGCCATCAAATCGCTATGGGCGGCGACGCTCGAGGGCAAAGTGCGTCCCATCGCGGCCATGCCCGGTCCGATGATCCTGCACGATATTTCAGCGGATGGTCGCGTCCTGATCTCAGGCGGTCTGCGGCGGACGCACATGCTGGGCATGCTGCGCGGCGATAGCGTCGAGCGCGATTTTTCACTGTTCGACTGGTCGGCAGTGGAGGATATTTCCGCTGACGGAAACCTGCTCCTGTTCGACGAAAGTGGCGAGGGCGGCGGCGCCAACTGGGCGGTCTATGTTCGCAACGCTCAGACCGGAGCCAACACGCGGCTGGGCGATGGACGGGCCGGAGCGCTGGCGCCGGATGGCCGCTGGGTCGCGGTCATCGATACGCAAGGTAATCCCGAAATTACGCTGCTGCCGGTAGGGGAGGGAACCAGCCGCAAGGTTTCCACCGGCGGCGTGACGGCCAATTGGGTTCGCTACTTTCCGGATGGCCGGCGGCTGCTCATCACTGGAAGCCAGAAGGGCGGCAAGATGCAGTTGTACGTTCTACCGCTCGACGGCGCGCCGCTGATCCCGCTGAACGAGTACCTGCGCGACGCCGTGATCTCGCCCGACGGATCGCGCATCGCCGGGTCCGATTTCGAAGGCCGCGTAGCCGTCTTACCCGTAAGCGGCGGGTCGAAGACGCCCATCGGTTCCCAGGCGGGTCTGTGGCCGATCGTCTGGTGCACGGATGGCGGGTCGATCCTGGTGCAACACTTCGATGGTCCCACTGCGGTCCCCCTCAGCCGGCTGGATGTGGAAACTGGCCGACTGGTACACGTGCGCGACCTGGTACCAGCCGACCCGGTCGGATTCCGCAACATGCTCCGAGTCCAAGCTTCCGCTAGTCAGAATGCCTACGCCTATACCTTCCTGCGCAGCCTTTCGGAGTTGTATGTGGTTGACGGTTGGCGCTAATCGGCTAACACACTGGCTGCGAATCTTCTTGTTTTCTTACCGTTAACGCGTGAGATAGAATTTACCTCCGGTCCATTGCCGATTCGACCGTCTGGGTCCACACTACCCCCATTGAAATCTCAGCTGCCGCACCATGCGGGAAGCCCAACAATTCCCGTGTGGGGCGGCACCGAGCTCGCTTTGGAGGGGATACCATGTTTCGAAAATTCCGCTTGGCCGCACTGTGTCTAATCAGTGCTCTCGGCCTGTTTGGACAGGCCAATTCCAGCGCCACATTGCAAGGGGCCATTACCGATAAAACCGGCGCCATCGTGCCGAACGCCGCGGTGCGGATAAGCAACAAGGCCAACGGTCTGTCGCAGGAGCAGACCAGCAATGCGTCCGGCGTTTACCGGTTTGAGCTGCTGCCGTCCGGGGTGTACTCCGTCCGCATCTCTTTCACGGGATTCGCCACCATGAATATGGAGAACGTGACACTGGCGATCGGCCAGACGACCACCGTGGACGCGGTCATTTCGCCCAGCCAGCAGGCGGAGACGATCACCGTCGAAGCCAGCGGGGCTCAGCTTCTCGATGTGCAGAAGACCGATATTAGTCTTCCGATCACCACCAGCCAGATCGAGAATCTGCCGCTAAATGGCCGCGACTTCGCGAATCTGGCGCTGCTTGCGCCTGGCGCGCGCCCGGTGAACTCTTTCGACCCGACCAAAAACCGCATGTCGGTGTTCGCCACCAACGGATCGAACGGCCGCAACGTGAACGTCACGGTCAACGGGATCGATGACAAGGACAATACGGTGGGCGGCCAGGTGATGCAGCTTCCGCTCGAAGCCGTGCAGGAGTTCATCGTCAGCACGCAGCGTTTCTCGGCGGTGAATGGCCGCAGCGAAGGGGCCGCGGTCAGCGTGATCACCAAGTCCGGCACTAACCAGGTGCACGGCTCGCTATACTTCTTCGATCGCGAAGAAGCCTTCAACACTCTGAACTTTTTCGAGAAGAAAGAAAACGGCGGCCTGGGTGAGAAGTCGCCTTTCAGCCGCCAGCAGTTCGGCGGGTCGATCGGCGGCCCGGTTCGCAAGGACAAAGATTTTCTATTTTTCGCCCTGGAACGCCAGCGCGAGCAGACCAGCATCGTGGCCGATCCCACCGCCTTTCGCGAACTGAGCCTGGTTAAGTTTCTGGGCGCGCAGCCGCAGCCGACCTATCCCACGCCCTATTTCGATTGGCGTTACAACGGCCGCTTCGATCATCGCTTCAATGAGCGCCACAATCTCTTCGCCAGCTACAGCCGGCAAAGCAATAAGGGTGATAACGACCAGATCGCGGCCACCCAGGATCTCACGGCCGGGAACACGACCATCAACGAATTGATCCTGTCCAACCTGACGCTCAACTCCGTATTGCGGCCGAACATAGTCAACTCCTTCACGGCGGGCTATCAGTATTGGCACAACCTGATCGACACTACCACCACGGGTTTCTATCCAACCTTCCCGGGCGGCATCGCGTTCGGAAAGAATCCCAACGTGCCGCAGGAGTCGTATCAATCCAAGTGGCAGTTCCGCGACGATCTTTCCATCACCTTCGGCCGGCATGCCTTTAAGACTGGAATCGATTTCGTGAATGAGCCCAAGCTGGGCGGATTCTTCGTGTCGAACGGCAGCGTGACGCCGGCGTTTATCGACGTTCCCAGCATCATCCTCAACGACAAGGTGAAATACCCGCAGGGCTTCGCCACGCCGGGCGCGGTCCAGACCATCACGGGCTCGGCCGGGGATCCGTACTTTCAGATTCGCGGCGCGAAAATGCTGGGTGTCTATGTCAACGACGATTGGAAAGTCAGCCGGCGCCTCACTCTCAACCTGGGCGTGCGCTGGGATGTCGATACCAACCTGCTCGGCAACGACCAGCACGCAAATAATCGGACCTATCTTTATATGAAGGCCGTCGGCAGCGCGTACACCACTGCATTGCCGCGCGATGACAAGAACAACTTCAGCCCGCGCTTTGGTTTCGCCTGGGACGTCACCGGCGCTTCCAAGCACGTCGTCCGCGGCGGCTATGGCATCTACTTCGGCCAGGTGTTCCTGAATGTTCCGTTGTTCGCGATCCAGCAGACTAATGCTGCGCTCTTCGCCCAGACATTGTCATTAAGCAGCGCGAGCATCGTTCCGACCACCGGCAAGCCGCTTTCGCAATTCCGCTTCGGTGTCGATCCGCTGCCGTCCATTCCGTTTCCGACCGGCGGGCAATTGCCGGCGGGCTCCGTCGGCCGGCTGATCGATCCGAATTACGCCAGCCCGTACACCCAGCAGTTCAACATCGGCTACGCCTGGTCGGT
>WNFL01433324.1_pt1 | contig 14058 bp, 10 predicted proteins | sample 5400361 | NCBI WGS metagenome assembly WNFL01 (sample SAMN13153351, study PRJNA577476) | soil metagenome | isolation source: 40 cm soil on Douglas fir-dominated hillslope | place: USA:California | collected 2013-09-17
ACTGGCGAAATTGAAAGAGCGCGCGGCGCATACGAGCATAGAAGGCTCACGGATGTTTAATCCCGGTTGGCATATGGCTATCGAATTGAAATCGATGCTCACCGTTTCGGAAGCCGTCACGCGTAGCGCTCTGGTCCGCGAGGAAAGCCGCGGCGCTCACAGTAGGATCGATTTTCCGGAGCTGAACCCCGAGTGGGGCACAAAGAACAATATTATCTGGCGCGACGGTAGCGCGATGGGACTGCGGCAGGAGAGGCTTCCAGAGATGCCGGCAGAGTTAAAACAAGTGTTGGCCGAGGACAAATAAGCGGAGGCTTGATGGCGGACGCGCTTCTGAAAGTGTTTCGCGGAGATAAGGACGGCGGCCAGAGCGTCGAATTCAAGGTGCCGGTGGCGCCCGGCATGGTTGTGCTCGATGCGCTGCACTATATTCAGGGGCACCTCGCGCCGGACCTCGCGGTGCGTTGGAACTGCAAGGCAGGGAAGTGCGGCTCGTGCTCGGCGGAGGTAAACGGGCGGCCGCGGCTGACGTGCAAGACGAGAATGGATTCGCTGCCACAGAACGAGCCGATTACGGTGATGCCGCTAAAAAGTTTTCCTGTGATCAAGGACCTGGTCACGGACGTCTCATGGAATTACAAGGTGAACAAGAAAATCCCGCCGTTCACGCCCAAGCCCGGAGCGGACTGGAAGTTCTACCAGGATGACGTGGACCGGGTGCAGGAGTTTCGGAAGTGCATCGAGTGTTTTTTGTGCCAGAACGTCTGTCACGTTCTGCGGGATCACGCCAAGTATGAGCAGTTTGGCGGACCAAGATTTTTTGTGCGCGTGGCTGGTTTGGACATGCACCCGATGGATGGCGTCTCGCGGACAAAACTTCTGAAGGACGAGCTAGGCATCGGGCTTTGCAACATCACAAAATGCTGCACGGAAGTTTGTCCCGAGGACATCCATATCACGGACAATGCCATCATTCCGTTGAAGGAGCGAGTAGTGGACCAGTTTTACGATCCCCTATTGTGGATCGTGCGGAAAATTCGAGGAGCGGGGCAGAGTTAGGGCAACGGCAGAACTTCCGAGTAATTGAGCTCGACGGAGGGCCCATGGACCTTAAACTGAAAACCATTTCTAAATCGGGGATTCCAGAGGCTATCGCGAAGGCGGAGTTGTATCGATATTTGAATGAGCCCGAGGAGGCGGAGTCGATTTGTCGAGATGTTTTAGCGGCAGAGCCGAAACATATGCTGGGTTTGCGGACGTTGGGGCTGGCGATAACGGATCAATTTGCCGGCGGCCCTTCGGACCGCTACTCCGAAGTCGAGGCAATTTTTCAGCGTTTGGCGGAGCCGTACGAGCGGCTCTATTACATGGGTCTGTTGTGCGAGCGACGTGTAAAGGCCCAGTTGCGCGCTGGCCGGGCACCGCATACGTTACTGCCGCTGTTGGAGCAGGCGCTGCAATGCTTCGGCGAGGCGGAGAAGATTCATCCACCGGGAAATGATGATGCAATCCTGCGATGGAATCGTTGCGTCAGATTACTGCAGAGCCAGCCGGACTTTGAGGCAGAAGAGATCGTGTCAGTAGAAGCGCAGGACGGCCCGCCGTCGTAGGGCAAACAGCGTTAGCTGGACTGCAAGTTGACGTGAAGCACTTTTAAGCCGCGCAGGCGCGGCTTCAGGTTCCGATAGCGAGACGAGCAAAGGATTGCTGGCGGCCGTCAGGTGGTTCGCTGAGAAAAAGAACGTGAGAATGAGTAGTGGCCGCCATATCAGCCTGTATTGTGCTATGACGAACGCAGAAGCTGCTTGAATACTAAATTGACATCACGGCTCGCACTATTTCCAACACGAACAGCTGTGCAAATCGCGATCCGTTAGCTACTTTCCGCCTGCGGAGTCCCCCGTGCTATGGATTTGTATTGTGAGACGGTTGGCCGCGGCAGCAGTGATCAAGATGAATTCGCGGAAACATTTCCGACCGATCCATTGAGCTTCAGTATGAGAACGCGGCCATCGGAGTGGAACGAGCCGCCGGTTGCGGTTCTTGCTTCTTTGAGTGCGTTCGCGGGAAGAGCATGGGCGACTTCGGCGACTAAGCCCGTGGCAATCAGAGTTTTTTCGACGTAATCGCGCTCAAGATCGACATCTGGATCAATTTTATGGGTTATGCCGTCGTTGCGCTCGTCACGCTCGAATCCAATGTCGTGCGTAGCCGCGCCGACCCAGAGCGTTTTCCCGTCCACTTGAAACGGCGCTTTCCAGACGCGCAAATGGTTGCGCGAGGCTACGACCTTAATCGGTTCCGCATGGGCCCAACCATAATCCTGTGGACGCCCGAAAAGGTAGAGTGGGCTCATCGGCATCGTGAGGTACGATTCTTTCGAAATGCTTTCGAGGACGCCGTGAAGCACGGTGCCGCGCACGTCGGCATCCACCTTAACCCATCCCGCAGCCTTGAAAACTTTTTGCATGGCGTCTTCCGAGCCGAGAATCAGGAAATTAATCATGTCGCCGGGATTATCATTTTTGTCCGCGACACGGCGCGGGAGCTTCGCGAATATCTTGGCGTCTACGCCAGAAATTGTTGGCACTTGGCGCGCTGGACGATACGCCGCACCGGGGTCGGGCGCATGGATAGCGATGTGTACGGTATACGTGCCGTCGCCCATGTCATCGTCAGCTTGATTGATGCCGATGGCGAGGCGCCCAGCAACGGGGGCGACGAAGTCGCGGTGCGCACCCACCAGAAAGGGTTGCGAGATTTCCGCATCTCCAATGCGGCCGATGAGCGCTCCCCGGCCTGCGTCGTTGAATGGCAGAATGCGCAACAGATCCTTGAAGCCGCGTGTAATGCCTTCGGGTCCGTTCTCTTCCTTGGCGTCCGCATAGCGAAGCTTGCCGGTGGCAGTGATAACGATGTGCTCGCCTGGTTGAACATCAATTCCAGTGTCCGACCAAGACTGTTCGCCAGTGATTTGAACTTCCTGGGAAAGACGCCGCTTGCCCAATGGAATTTCTTTTGCGTCTGACTGAGTGGTGGGGGGCACCGGATTATCGTGGCGCACGAGTTGCGCCCCAAGCCGCGCAGGGCAGGCCAACGCGGTGTAAACGGAGCAGACGAAAACAAAGATCGCCAGCTTTGTCATAGGATTGGGCTTTTCACCAAGGCAACCCGGCTCATACTAAAGAGATGCTTTCAAGTGACGGAAGTGTTGCTAAATGGCCTCGTGGAGCAGGCACTGTCCCTTCCTTGACTCTCCGCAGCAACGCCTTGTATGTTGAAAAGATGCAGGGGCCTTACCGACAAAACCAATACGGCGCGCGGTACCCACGCAAAGCACCAGCTCCAAAACGGATTCCATGAAGAGACTTTTTAGTATTGGTCTGATTTCGCTCGTCTGCAGCGCAGCGGCTGTTTCGGCCGCGGCAAGTTCGCAATCGTCCTCGACTCAGGCACCGCCACCGCAGGGCCCCCGCACGCACACAAGTCCGGCCACCAATGTCTCAGTTGACGGCAGCGAAGCGATGTTCACGACCATGTGCGCGCTGCTCGCGGCCGGATTCGAGTCCAACGTGAGCGCGGCCAATTGGCATCCGGAGCGCGCGCAGCTTCGCGAGCGGATGCAGCACCAGCAAGGACCGGCCGTGGATGCGGTACGCGAATTTTACAAAAAGCACCAATTGGCCGATGAAGGCGCCATGCTCTCGCAGTACATCTGGTTCGGATTGGTTTCCGGGCCGGCGCCCAAGTTTGAATTGAGCCTGCGGCGCGACGATCTGCCTCCGGAGGTTATCGCGCTGGAAGGGTTCAGCGAAATCCTTGCGACCTATTATCAGGAGCAGAAGATCGGGCGGCTGTGGCGCGAATTGCAGCCTTTGTACAACCGGGACATCGAACATCTCCATGATTCGGTCTCGCAAATCGTCTTCGTGGCCACCAACTACCTCCGCGAGATGATGAACACTGCGAATCCGCGCACGTTCACCGTGATAGTGGAGCCGCTTGTGGGACGGATAACGAACGTGCGCAACTTTGGCGACCATTATGCGATCGTGCTGAGCGGAGCGGACGACGTGCCGACGGACACGGTGCGACATGCGTACCTGCACTTTTTGCTCGATCCGCTGCCACTACAATATCCGCACGTTGTGGCTGTAAAGCGGCCGTTGTTTGAGACGGCGGCGCGCGCCCCACGGTTGGTGCCTGACCTCAAAGATGATTTCCCATCGTATTTCGCGGAATGCACCGTACGAGCAGTGGAGCTGAAACTGAAGCGGATGTCGCCGAGCGAGCGCGTGGCCGCGATGGATACGGACGATGCTGACGGTTATGTTCTGGTCAGACCTTTGTTCGTGGCGCTGGGGAATTTTGAGAGATCCGAGCCTTCCATGAAGCTCTTTTTCCCCGAAATGGTAAGGTCGATTGACATCAATGCGGAAGCCAAGCGCTTGCAAACGATAAAATTTGCGCCGGCGAGCGCCGCAGCGAAACCGGATGAGACGGCAAATGAAAGCCTCGCGCGAAGAAGGAAGCTGCCACCCTCGACGATTCCGAACGATCCGGAAGCAATTGCCGCGCTAACGGAAGGAGAAAGACGCATCGCGGAGAAGAATCCGCGCGCAGCGGAATCGTCCTTTCAAAAAGTCCTGGCCAAGTATCCGGACCAGACGCGCGCGTGGTACGGCATCGGATTGGTGGCGTTGATGGATCACGATGGAGTGAGGGCTAAAGAAGTCTTTGGCAGGCTCACGTCTGGCGAGCATACAGCCGCCGATGACCCGATGGTGTTGGCCTGGTCCCACATTTATCTCGCCCGGATCTACGATGACGAAGGGCAGGCGGATCAAGCCAAAGCGCAATATCAGGAAGCTCTGGCTGTCAGCGGGAGCCCAGACCAAGCCCGGCAAGCAGCGCAAAAAGGCCTTGCGGCCTTCACTGGAGGCAAGCCGTCCGAGAGACCCTAGAGAAAATCGCCCCGAGCGTGGCATCTAATTATCAGAAGGAGTGCGTTCAAGCCCACGGACTCCAGAATAAATCTTAAATCGGAGAGGTAAATTGATGAGAGAGCAACGGAAGATCTGGGTGGGCGCAGGGACGCTCACGGCATTTTTACTGTGCAGCACTGTTTCCCGGGGAGCGCAAAGCGGACAAAGCCAACCGGCCCCGCAACAACAGCCCGCTCCCACCGGCACCGATAAGGACAAGCAGGCCAATCCCGCTCCGCTTTCTATGGATAATGCGCCTGCGCCTGCCAGCCCGGAAGAGGAGTCGGCGGCCAAGGCTGTTCAGCAGGCGACTGACGCAAATAAGAAAATTCAGCTCGCCGAGGAATTCTTGCAGAAGTACCCGGAGAGCCGTTACCGGCCGACGATGTATCAGGCGTTAGTGTCCGGCTATTTCGCCACACAGCAGGTGCCGAAAATGTTGGAAGCAGGTGAAAAGGAAGTTGAGATGAATCCCAATGACGCGCCCGTGCTCGCCGTAATGGGGCAGGCCCTGGCGCGCACGTATAATGCCAAGGCGCCCGATGCCGCGAAACAGTTGGACAAGGCCGAGCTTTACTCGAAACGCGCCATCGAAATTACTCCGACGTTGCCGAAGCCGGAAAATCTGACGGAGGAAGCCTTCAATAACGCGAAGAACGACACCTTGGTCATGGCGCACAGCGGCCTCGGGTTGGTCTACATACGGAGAGGCAAATTTTCCGAAGCCATCCCGGAGTTGGAGCAATCAGTGAAGGCGGACACCCATCCGGATCCTGACCCGGTCAACTATTATTTACTGGGCGTCGCCGACAAGCAGACATCGCACTTTGAGGCCGCCGCGGCCGCGTTCTCAAAATGCGCCGCGGTACAGAGCACCTTACAAGCGGCGTGTAAGAGCAGCGCGGAAGATGCAAAGAAGCAAGGCTCTTCGCAATTGAGCGCTCCAAATTGATGGAGCGCTACTTGCGCAACTATTTGTTCGATGACAAATAACGATGAGCAATTGGAGGCGCGGCTGGGCCGCAAGTTCCGCAATCCCGAATTGCTCCAGCGTGCGCTGACGCACAGCTCGGCCATTCCGGAGTTGCGCGCCGCCGATGCTAGTAATGCTCCGTCGACCGAGAACAATGAACAGTTGGAGTTCTTAGGCGACGCCGTTCTGGACCTGCTGGCCAGCGAGTACCTTGTGGAGAAGTTTCCGAAATGGAGCGAGGGACAGCTTTCTAAGAGCCGGGCGCGGCTGGTGAATGCGCAAGCTCTGGAGTTGGCCGCTCGCCGGCTCCATCTCGGCGAACATCTTCGGCTTGGTCGTGGCGAAGAAAAGACCGGTGGCCGGGACAAACCTACTCTGCTGGCCGACGCCTTCGAAGCCGTGGTGGCTGCGATTTATCTGGATGCGGGATTGGCGGCCGCGAAGGAAATGCTGCGAACGACTCTCTTTGAATTTGCATTGGAGGAGCGTGGCACCCAGCTATTTGAGGCCGACCGCAAATCCGCTTTGCAGGAATTTTTGCAGGGCCGCGGGAAGCCTCCCGCCGAATATCGACTCGCCGCGGAGCGCGGGCCCGATCATCAGAAGACCTTTCAGGTGGAAGTCTGGATCGACGGCTCCTGCATGGCCTCCGGTCAAGGGAACACAAAGAAAGAAGCTGAGCAGCGTGCTGCAGGCACGGCACTAGAACGGTTGGAGCAAGCCGCAGTGAGAAGTTGACACCAATATGCGCGAAGAGACCATGACCGAGGAAGCTATACCGGAGAAACCTGCCGCGAAACCCGCGCGTCGGGGCGACGAGGCGACTTTTTCAGAATACATGGAGTCGCTGCTGGTCACCGTGATTTTGGCCCTTTTCGGCACGACCTTCATTGTGCAGGCATTCAAAATTCCTTCCGCAATTCCTTCCGCCTCGATGGAGGGAACGCTGCTGATTGGCGACCATCTCTTGGTGAACAAATTTATTTTTGGAGGCCGCGGCGCCTGGTACGAAAAACTGTTGCCTTACCGGCCCCTCGAGCGCGGCGACATAATCGTTTTCAAATACCCGTATGCGGACCACCAGCATTTCGTGAAGCGGGTCATCGGATTGCCGGGCGATCGGCTTAAAGTCGAGGATCAACGTGTGTACGTGAATGGCAAGCCCTTGAGCGAGCCGTACGTCGTGCACGATCCCGGCGCTGGATACGATCCTTTGAATTATGCGTTTCCGCCGATGGGCAATCAGCTGTACTCCAGCCCTGTTGTGCTGGAATGGGCGCATGAGATCAAGAAATACGTGCGCGGCGAAGAGATTGTCGTTCCGCCGGGAAAATATTTTGCAATGGGAGACAATCGCGATCACAGCCTAGACAGCCGCTATTGGGGATTTGTAGATCGAGAAGCCATCATGGGCCGGCCTTTTTTAATCTACTGGTCGGTGGAGGCTAACAGCGCGGACTACGGGCAGAGCAGCTTTTTTCAACGGCTGAAAAGCGTGATCGACACGTTGTTGCACTTGCCGCAGCGCACTCGTTGGGGCCGAATGCTCCGCACTGTTCATTGAGTATTCTCCGACTCGCCTCGCTTCCCATTTTGGCAGTACTCTGCGAAACTTTCGGACATCATGCACCGTGTACGCAAATGGTGGAGACTCGCGCTGTGGATCGTTGCGCTTGTGATCGCGGCACAAATCGGCGCCTCCTTCCTCGCGCGCACGCACGGCTTTCACAATTACCTCGTTGCACATCTCGAGAGTTCCTTTGGACGATCCGTGGAGGTCAGGCACTTTAATGTTTTGCTGCTGCCCAGCCCTGCGCTGGACGCCGAACTGGTAAGCATCGCGGAGGATCCCGCGTTCGGTAACGAGTATTTTCTGCGTGCTGAGCGTCTGACCGCCAGGCTGCGCTGGAGAAGCTTGCTGCGAGGGCGTTTTGAATTCGGCACCCTTTCGCTGACCCGCCCGAGTCTCGTTCTGGTGCGCAACGACCAAGGGGAGTGGAATCTTGAACGGTGGTTGCCGCCGGCAAAGTCGGTTCTGGGTGCGGGCTCCAGATTCTATGGCCCGCGTCTGCGGCAAACGCCCTCTAATCGCCTCCAGAAGATTGATGTTGACGACGGTCGCATCAATTTTAAAATCGGCGACGAAAAACTACCGTTCGCATTTTTGGGAGTTTCCGGCAGGGTAGAGCAGGTCTCTTCCGGCCGCTGGCGCTTGCAACTCGAAACCCAGCCCTGGCGCAGCGGCGTAACGCTGCAATCCACCGGTACGCTGATGGTGCGCGGCGACGTCGCGGGAACCTCAGCCCGCCTGCAACCTGCGGACATCGAAGTACACTGGGGCAAAGTCTCTCTTGCGGACCTGCTCCGTTTGTTTCGCGGATACGACTATGGAGTGCGCGGCGTTTTTGCGCTGGATGGCACCGCAAAGAGCCGAGTCGCCGGCGCTGGCACACAGCCGGGCGAGTGGACGTTCTCCGCCCAGGCGCGCCTTGCGCAGATTCATCGCTGGGATTTGAGCGAGCGTGCCGATAACCCCGCCGCCAACGTGAATCTCGAAGGACGCTGGAACACCGGGATGCGTAATATTTCCGCGGAGCGCCTGGTCGTGGAAACCGCCAAATCTAACCTGCGGGGCAGCGCGCGATTTGAAGTGAATGCAGCTCCCGCGTGGGAAGTTCGGCTGGACTCTGCGGGCGTCCAAGCGGCCGACCTGCTGGCGTGGTATCGCGCGTTCGATCCTAATGTGAACAAAGCAATTGTTGCGGACCAATTCTTTACCGGCGCAATCGCGCTGCGCGGGTGGCCGCTGGAGATCGAGGAAGCAGCGTTCTCTAGTTTTGGCGGCGAACTGCGCATTCCCGGACTAAGCTCACCTGTCCGAATTGGTGCTTTCCAGGGTGGCCGGCAGCGGGCGAACATCAACATCGGGCCAGTTCGCATCTCTTACGCTGCACCGGAGCGAAGCGAAGCGGTGCCCCTGGCGACGGCAGGGACAGCGAAACGCCGGAGCCTCGCCGAAGGCAAGAGCGTGGCGAACATCGGTTTCACACATGATTTCAGCACCCGGATTGGAAGCTTGGGCATCGACGCCCGGACGGACAATGCGCAAGACGTGTTGAAGATTATGTCCGTCCTCGGACGGCCAATGAGCCGCGGCTGGGAACTAACCGGCCCCGTCTCAGCCGCGCTGCACTATCAATGGGACAATGCCGCCGCGACCAAAGGTTGGAGCGGCCGCGTGGACATGAACAAAGCGACATTGCAGGTTGCCGGCCTCAACCAGCCCCTGCAATTGAACAAGGCGCGGATGGACTGGAAGGACGGATTGCGTGCTGCCAGTTTGATCGAGTTGGAGGGGTTCGGCGCGACCTGGTCCGGTCAGCTCATGGAAACTGCCTTCGCAGACGAGGACGGCGGCTCAAAATGGAATTTCCAACTTCACGCAAACCACTTGGATGCCGCCGATCTCGATCGGTGGATGGGTCCGCGCGCAAGGCCCGGCTGGCTGCAACGTCTGCTCCCCGCTTTGCTTGGAAGCGCGGCGAACCCTCGGGCGAGTGAACTGTTGCGCCGCGTGAATGCGGAGGGCGAGCTAAAGATAGACGAGTTTACACTCGAGGAAATCAAGCTGGGTCAGGTGCGCGCCAGCGGCGCTTTGCACGATTTACACTTGGATCTGCGGGAAGTGGAGGGTCGCTGCGCCGGCGGGATATTACATGCCAAATTGCGGGCCGCGTTCTTGCCGCGTCCATCGTACGATGTGACCGCAGAACTCCAACGCGTCGATCTGCAGCAAGTTCCTGTTTCGAGCAACTTGCTCGAACGCTTCACCGGACTCGCCTCGGGAATTGTGCATCTCACAACCCAAGGCGTCGGCCGGGACGAGTTGCTGCAGCACTTGGCCGGCAAAGGCGACTTGAAATTGCGAGACGTGGAATTTCGCGGCTGGGATGTGAATGCTAGTATGGCGGACGGTGCGCCGCATCAGGGTGCCTCACGCTGGACCTCGGGAGAGGGCACTTTCTTGGTGCGCGATCGAGACATCATTTTTCCGGGATTGCGGCTGGATGGAACCTCGGACATGACTTTGCTGAAGGGCACGCTGAGCTTTGCACAGGTTTCGGATTTGACGTTGGAAACGTTAGTTGACGATCTAACTGGCATCGCCCTTCCGGAACAAGGCTATGTGCTGAAGATTTCGGGCCCGCTCGATGTGCCGAAAATTTCGATTGAGCGGCTCGTTGCACGCCGGCCCGCCGATTAGGCGTATGCTAATGCCTTTCGATTTCGTTCGGTAATACCTGGTCGGAGATGAAAATGAAGAAATGGTTTCTGCTCGTGCTTGCGATCGTGTGCTCGATGCCCCCTGCATCTGCGCAGCAGAGTGTGACCCTGGAAGAGCTCCTCAGCGCGCCGTTTCCTGAGAATTTGACGGCCGCTAAGACGGCCAATCGCATCGCCTGGACGTTCAACCAGGAGGGGAAGCGCAATATTTGGGTTGCGGAAGGACCCGCGTTTACGGCGCGCAGGCTTACCTCTTATCTTCAGGATGATGGACAGCCGCTCTCGGAACTCAATTTCTCCGAGGATGGCAATACCATCGTGTATGTCCGCGGCGAAGGCAAAAATGCCTCCGGGCAATTTCCCAACCCCACCACTAATCCCGCAGGAACCGAGCAGACCGTGTGGAGCGTCGCCTGGAGTGGCGGCGAGCCTAAGAAAGTTGACGCCGGCGACTCACCAAAAATCTCTGCGAAAAGTGTCATCGCCTACGTACGCGACGGGCAGATCTGGACCGCTTCGTTAGATAGCAGCGAAAAGCCCAAGCAACTGATCGTCCGCGGCCAAAACCATTCCGAAGAATGGTCGCCAGACGGATCGCAGTTGGTTTTTGTCTCCACGCGCGGGGATCACAGTTTCATCGGTGTCTACCAAGTGGCCAGCAACTCTGTGCGCTTCCTTGCTCCGAGTGTCGATACCGATAGCGACCCGGTGTGGTCAACAGATGCTACGCGCATTGCGTTTGTGCGACGTCCCGCCGAGCGGCGCGACACGCCCGCAGGCTACTTCCTTCAGCCCGATAACCCGCATCCCTGGTCGATTTGGGTCGCGGATATTTCGACAGGCAGCGCGCGAGAAATATGGCACAGCAGTGGCTTACCGGATGGCTCCTATCCTTTCATGGCCAAAGACACCAGGGGCGGCGTCATTCGTTGGGCCGCGGAGAATCGGTTGCTGATCGCGTCGGAAGAAGACGGATGGCAGCACCTCTACTCTCTTTCCGTCGAAGGCGGGATCCCGCACCTGCTGACTCCCGGGAACTGCGAAGTCGAGCAGTGGTCCCTGACTCCGGATCGAGAAACCGTACTTTTCAATTCTAATTGTGGCGACATAGATCGCCGTCACCTCGGGACGGTCAGCATTACCGGAGATCATCCTGCCCAATTCACCCGCGGCGAGGGCAACGAATGGAGCCCGGTGGCGCTGAGTGACGAGCAAACGCTTGTTTACCTCGGCTCGGATGCTAAACGTCCTGCGAGACCGTTCCTAAGCAAGTTAAATGCAGATCACGGAGCACAAGCGCTCGCCCCCGAGACTTGGCCCGCCAACTTTCCGTCCCAACAATTAGTTGCGCCTCAGCAGGTGACGTTCAACGCTGCGGATGGCATCGAAATTCATGGGCAACTTTTTCTTCCGCCAACCGGTGGCGCTAAGGAAAAGAAACCGGCACTCGTCTTCATGCACGGCGGCCCCATCCGCCAAATGCTGCTTGGCTGGCACTACATGTATTACTACGCGAATTCCTACGCAATGAATCAGTACCTCGCCAGCCGCGGCTACGTCGTGCTTTCGGTCAATTACCGCAGCGGCATAGGCTACGGCCGCGGGTTCCGCGAAGCTCCAGGCCGCGCAGGCCGCGGCGCCAGCGAATACAAAGACATCGTCGCCGCAGGCAAGTATCTTCAGAGCCGCTCCGACGTCGACGCTTCCCGCATAGGATTGTGGGGAGGAAGCTACGGAGGCTATCTCACCGCTCTCGGTCTGGCGCGCAACTCTGACATTTTCGCCGCCGGCGTGGACTTCCATGGCGTTCACGATTGGCCCACTGATAACTGGGACGGCAAGAACATTTCCCCGGAGCTTACCAAGCTCGCTCATGAATCATCTCCCGTGACTTCCGTCGAAACCTGGAAGTCTCCTGTGCTCTTCATTCATGGCGACGACGATCGCAACGTGTACTTCACGCAAACTGTTGATCTCGTGGCCCGGCTGCGAGCTCGCGGCGTAGCTATTGAGCAACTCATTTTCCCAGACGAAGTGCACGATTTCCTGCTGCACCGCAACTGGCTCGCCGGTTATCGCGCCACGAGCGACTTTTTTGACCGCCGCTTGAAACAGCGCAGCGATGCAAGCCGCACAACTGCCAAGACGCAATGATCTTCACTATGACCAGCCGTTGCACAAGTCGCATCCGCAAGTTGGCCCGCCGCGCGGCATATCCCGTGTTTGTCTGCGGCTCGCTCGCTCTGTGCGTAGCGTGTTTTTGCGCCGCCAAAGACAGACTGGCACCCGTGAATCTCTTTCCGCGATTGCAAGCGGGGCAAGCCTTGGCCTACCAGATCAGCTATCACAACGACAAACACATCAAGACCGAAAGTTCGATAATCGTCGCCACTCCCGCCGATTCCGCTAAAACTGACGTGAACGCCTTGCTCCGCCTCGAAATTCTTGGCGTTCAGGCGCAGGGCGATCGCGCCATCATTCGCGCGCGCACAAAATTTGAAGTCCTCGCCTCCGATTCCCACCTCAAGACTCCCGGCTTCGAGCCGTCTCCTCAGCTGCAAAGACAGGACCCGAAGGGAAAGTTCGTCGAGTTTACGATCCTTCCAGACGGCCGCCTCGATCAAATCACTGGCCTCGATGCACTTTTCCCCGAGCAGCAGCAAGCATGGCAAGAATGGGTCTCGCGGTTTTTGCTCGGTGCTGAGCTGCCCAGACCGGGTGTACGGATCTCCCAAAAATGGAATTCCGCCGAAGCGGAGAAATCCCCAGCTCCCATAGCCGGCCTTCGCTGGGTGCGCCAGTCTATTTACGTCGGGGATGAGCCTTGCCGCGCTGTGCAGTTGACCCTGCAAGGCAGCGTCGCTCCGGCAGATGCTGAACCGGAAACCTGCGCCGTGATTCTAACAACCGCCACTCTGAACCAGGATTCCAATGAGAAAAATGCTACGCCGGAGGACTTCAAGCTCCATGAATTGCGCACCGCGGGTACAGCCCACGGCTCCAATCGCATCATCACCTACATTTCTTTGAAAACGGGTCTGCTCATGCGCGCTAGCGAAGAAGCCACTCAAGAAATGAATGTTACTGTGGCAAAGGCCGATGGCTCCAATCGTGTCCACTACAACGTAAACGCGAAAAGCCGCTCCGAAGTCGTTCTTGTTGTGCAGATTGCATTGGATCCGACCAATTCCCGCTGATTTCGAGTCTCTGATCGCAATCTGTTCCTATCAAATTTTTTCCTTGGCCCCAACATGGTCCGCTGCCACGGACACTTGCCCGCGGGGGTATAATGAAGGTTTCGGCTCACCCCAGAGAGCCGGCAGGAGACCTGTCCGTGCAATTTCGACTGCGCAGCAGCTACCAACCACGCGGTGACCAACCCGCGGCCATCGACCAACTCGTCCGCGGCGTCGAAGCCGGCGATAAGCACCAGGTTCTTCTCGGTGTCACCGGCTCGGGCAAGACTTTCACGATGGCCAAGGTCATCGAAGCCGTCAATCGTCCTGCGCTTGTTCTCGCGCACAATAAGACTCTGGCCGCGCAGCTTTATCACGAATTCAAGAATTTTTTCCCGGAGAATGCCGTCGAATATTTCGTCAGCTACTATGATTTCTACCAGCCCGAGGCCTACGTGCCCTCCGCCGACGTATACATTGAAAAAGAAGCCACCATTAACGATGAGCTCGATAAACTGCGCATGAGTGCCACGCGTTCACTTTTTGAGCGCCGCGACGTAATCATCGTCGCCTCAGTTTCCTGCATCTACGGTCTCGGCTCGCCCGAAGCCTATTACGGCATGCTTGTCATGCTCGAAAA
>WNFL01057352.1_pt1 | contig 14057 bp, 22 predicted proteins | sample 5400361 | NCBI WGS metagenome assembly WNFL01 (sample SAMN13153351, study PRJNA577476) | soil metagenome | isolation source: 40 cm soil on Douglas fir-dominated hillslope | place: USA:California | collected 2013-09-17
CTAATCTCTGAGCTCCTCCCTTGCATCTTCCGCTCTGGATCAGTTAAGGTCAAATCTACAAAAAATGATTTGTTCAATCACATTAAACATCTATCATGCACCACATGATTGTATCTTCCTCTCCTACTCCCCATTTAAAATGGTACGTGCCCTCGTTTTTGACCTCAACTTAATTCCTTGCTTCAGCGTGCCTCATACACTCGCATTCCGCCCCAATATTTCGCTGATTGAACCTCAGGGAAGAGCATCTAGACACGAAGAAAGGCTATGGGAACGGGTATAGGGTGTCCCGAGAGGACTTAGAATCTCAAATACTAGCAAAGGAGTTGCTCTCGGCGATGGCGCCAATCTATGCTTCTCTGGTCCCATTTCAACGTTTCTCCAGACCTGACCTGGGTAAAGAAGTTCTCGTACACAAGTCCTCCCTCGCCATCCTCCCATCCTCCCAGCCTCCTTACTCTGTCCCTCCCATCATATCCGCCTGGACAGCTCAATTAGGCCGTTAGATCCCTTTCCCGCTGCCCCTCTTTGCGACCGACCTTAGACTTCCATGCCGGATGATGGAGAACGGACTGCTCTGTTGGGGCCCCGTTCGTCACCTCGACCAGCAAACGGCATAAATAAGCCGCATCATCAGAGGGATGGACATGCCCAGATGGCATCTGGTATTGTCAACCTCAGCAATACCATTCTGGGCACTGGGATGTTGTCATTCCCGCTGGTGCGAACTCCCGTTCACCGTTCAAGAAGTGTTGAGTGTTGATTGAATTCACGGATATAGGCAATGGCTAGTGCAGGGATCATACCCGGTATACTCACATGCTTTTTATCAGGCGCAATTGCCGCCCTAGGCCTGTTTTTTCTCTCCAAATGTGCAGCAAAGGCTCCGCACCGGCGCTCTTCGTTCTTTGCAGTGTCGCAAATGACCTTCCCTAAGGCTGCCGTATTATTCGATGCTGCCGTTGTGATTAAATGCTTCGGTGTCTCTATTAGGTGTGCAATCGACCCCAGTTGTCCTTGTAATCAAATAGTACCGGAGCTGACGGAAGGCTTCTACTACAGTTACCTCATAATTCTGAAATCACTAATGCCTTCTGTCGTGAAGGCCTTGTACCATGTCTTGTTGCCATACGACCCGCCGGAGTGGGCGCTCTCTGGTCGCATCTGGATATCCATCTTCATGGTTCTGCTCGTCCCACTGTGCTTCCTGAAGAGCCTGCACTCTCTCCGACACACTAGCTATATTGCTTTATTTGGAGTGGGTATGTTCCGCGGCGCTTCTATGTCAAAGGATGATTTGCTGACGAGAGTGAACGTAGCGTACCTCGTTACTATCGTTGTTGTATGCTATATCTCACCACCTAAGGGCTCCTCCCCTCCTGGAGAGATTCACCTCATCCACTTTACCCCGTCGTTCATTTCAACATTCCCTATTCAAGTCTTTGCATATACTTGCGGGCAAAACGTACGTCCTTCTCCCTCCCTTGATTTATCTGGTCCTCCTGCTCACCACTTGAGCGCAGATCTTCCCCATTCACAACGAGCTGATCCAAAACACGCAAACACGGATGACGACCATCATCCTAACTTCGATCTTCTCCGCCTCACTTATCTACGAGGTGGTTGCAATCCTAGGCTATCTTTCGTTCGGCTCGCGCGTCACAGCCAACATAATTGCGATGTATCCATCCACCACCCTCTTTATCGCGGGCGGCCAACTCGCAATCGTCGTCCTTGTCATGTTCTCGTACCCCTTACAGGTGTACCCCTGTCGGATCTGCCTGGACAAAGTCGTTCTGGCGATATTTGGTGGAGCCAAGGACGGCAGGATCGCGGTGCAGACGAATGAAGAGGAAGCAGCGCGCCACGAGGAGAATAGTGAGGACGAGGACAGTGCAAGCGATGCTGGCTACGACCATGGTGCCCCTGATGAAACGAGTCCGCTACGACATACCTTGCTTACAGCGGCCATCGTCATCCCCGGATTTGTAATTGCATACTTCGTCGACAGCCTACAGCGGGGTGAGCTTTTCTTCCTCTCCGATGAAAAAAGAGCATTTCTCTGACTCAATACCAGTGCTCTCGTTTGTGGGGTCCACTGGCTCAACCGCGATCAGCTTCATTCTACCAGGGCTCTTCTTTTGGAAACTATTCAGGGATGACCCAAAAGAAGTGTTCTTCGTCTGGCTAGCGAAGATATTGACCCTGTACGGATGTTGTGTTATGGTTTTCTGGTGAGTGATTCCATCCGCACAGTCGAGAATGTGTGTATGCTTACCTATGGATCCTTTAGCTTGGGTTTCAATATTTACGAGATTGCGCATTCCCACTCTTAACCAACTATGGACATGGATAGACCGAGGGGATGGTGCTTAATAATTCATTGAGATATCAGGCTTCTAGCCTACTAATCGGAATGATACCTTAATCATCATAACTAGTAAAGTCGATAACGATGAATCCACTCTATGGAAAGTATTACAATCCATCAGGATGTGGAATCTCACATTGGTATTGCCACCTCTTTTAAAGGCCGTAATTCACCTGCAAGGTCATGAAACCGACCAGGCGATGATCTCCGAGGCCTAATCTTGGAACCCTACCGTATCGATCTTCGTCAAACATCTACTACCATTGAGGCTATAAGATTGGCTCAGAAAGCTATACACAAGCGATATGACATCCCTAATCGATGTGGAACTGCCATGATGAACTGCGTTGACAGCAATGCCGAGCTTAATGGCACGTTTATCCTAGTTCCACAAGCAAGACCTTAACACTCATTGGCCCTTCCCAGGGTGATACCATATCCTAAATCATCACGCCTGGTGGCTACTTTATGTCAATCCAAGAGCCGCATATTCCGTTTGAAATTGACTACTTATCACTTTGAGCCTAAGAAACACGAGTCTTCCTCTCGTTTTGCTTGCCTGACCTTTCCAGAAAGAACCCCATTAACAACTGGGCCATCTGCCTCGGATCTCGTTTGGTTTTCTCACCAATGAGAGTACGGCAAGGTGCTCCACTTGCATCGGTGCCCTCGTACACAAGTTTTGACCGGGCTCGGACCTAGTCGCACATCCTCCTCTCCATCTTCCGCGATGAGCAGAAAGGTTTGTGATGTTTTCTGTTTCCTCCACCTACCAATTCAGTCGGTAAACCGCGACGACCGCTTGTTCAACGTCGATCTTTGTTCCTCCTACAGTACGATACTGACTCGAGTGCGACGTCTACCTCCTTTTCGTCCTACCACGACCAGTTTCCCCTCTATGCCCGTAGGACACCAGCATCACCCCCCATCGAGTTTTGGACGGGTACAGGGGCGCTGCGCGACGGCAACCCCAACTTTGCCAACAACGCTCCAGAGTGCTCTCGATACCCACCATTTGGCGTCAGTACTGCTGCCACTATGCAGTCGGGTGTTTATGCTTAGAGCCCACGTCAGTCGCCACCCCCTCCACTGGCGCCAGTACAAATGCGCCCCAGCGCTCGTCAAGGTACACCCGCACCTCTTTGACGACCTTTTGGCTTGCCAGCACCCTCGTCCGACCTACAGTCTCCATGGTCGGTTGCGTCAAGCGTGCCGTCACACGCCAGTTCGATATCCCAACAAATGTATGGCGCGACGGACGAGCGAGACCTCGAAAAGTGACTATTTGAAGGCACCTCTCGTCAGAATATCTCCAGCTTAATCAGGCTTTTGTCCCCTCAACGCCACCAACTCCGGCGATCAGCCCCCGCCCACCAGCATACTATTATATCCCCTCCACGACTGCATCTCGTGCAGCAGCTTCTGGTAATAAAATTCGAGAGAGGAACCCAACCTCAGAACCACGAAGCGGAACTTCACCGCAGCCATTGTTCAATTCAACCGGAGGAGGCATACTGCCTACGAATAAAGTCCCCACCGGTATCTCCGGAGCGCCCAGTTAGATCGATTCGCGCCCAGGTGGATACAACCAATCCTTGTCGACTCGGGATAGCGTCCTTAGCAGTGAATTTTTTGCACCATCTGCGACCGCATCGGCAACAAATACTCAATTACCTGAATCAGGCGCGGGTCTTGAGGCAGATGCAAAATGGCTGAGTGGAGTGGGTACGATGGTCCAGACTTTCAGCAAGGCCAAGGGCAGAGAGACAAACAGCGTACCAGCCACTCTGAGGGGTAATGGAGTTGCCGTCCTGATGGGAACGGCGCGTAGTGGGCACTGGGTAAATCATTTAGATATCCGGACCCACAGGGAACGCATTGCGGGTGGGTGTGTTCCATTCGCCTGATTTTGGCGTGCACCCACGCTAACCACAACCTCGTGTACAGGTCGGTACTACGTGGACCCCAGCCTGGATGTTCCTGATCCACTAAAGACCAACTCGCTCATCCCGACATATCGCCGACCCCGCTCGAACAGCTTCTCTGAAGGAGCTCCGACTCAGAGTCGCACGAATGGAGAACGGGACTCGCGAGGTTTGGCCCCTTCTTCTCAGAAAGGGAAACTAGGGTCGCAAGGGAAGCCGGGTGCTACCGCAAACGAGACGACCTGCCACGCACTGATTGACTCAAATGTGGAGATATTGACATTAAGCTGCATGTTGGGGGTTTGGGAGAGGAACATGCCAAGAAGGCTCTGATCGATGTCCGGAGCAAGACTGGGAAGCTTAGGGTCAAACCACCACCCAGGAGGGTTCACCTAGATGACGTAACTGCGAAAAGGTACGTCTTGCCAACCAATCGAGGTTCCAACCCCGACTAAGGCGTCACAGGGAACATCGACATTTTCCTTCCTCGTTCATTCAGCGGACCACTTCACGTACACTCCGTGGTGGGTGAAATTACCATTCTTTCTAGACTGGCATCAACTATGGAAGTCGTCGCACCCGTGAGGACGATGCTCTGGTGATGATTTCTCCAGCCCCCCGACCCCGTGGACGGTTCTCTCTGATGACGATAGCTCAAGTATGGAAGTCCCTCCCGCGACGCCGATTGAAGAGGAAATGCCGCCAGGACCTCTTTACGCTGGGCAGAACCGGGGTTCTTTGACGGCCATCTCGGAAACTGGTGGATCAATGACTACACATTCAAACCCTAGACCACGAGTTGGATCGCCCTCCCCCAAACCCTGGTCCAAGTACACCCCGGACCAAGACAATGGGAGATTTTGTCGCCGGCCGGCCGATTAGCCTCCTGTTTGATTTACACCAACTGAGGCCGTGCGGTACAAAGGGTTTTTCCGCCGGTGCACAAGATTGGAATGGAGATTTTGTCAGTGTTGTCAGTGCGAAGGGAAATGTGGTTGTGGGCATCGTGGGGGAGGATGTAGAGACTGGAAAGAAGGGTTTCTGGAAGAGATTGATTGTCGCCTTCCAAAGAACAAAATGACATGAGCTTCATCAGAGTCAGGACGGCTGATATATATCGGACCGGTCGCCATATTGACGCGGGTCGATAGGTGGATGGGGATGGTTTCTTTTGGTTCCCCAGATTGGACATTTGTCTCTTGTGGACCGTGACCTCTGGGCCCATAATTTCAGGGCCGGACACATTGTTTTTATTGGGGTATATTGTCAATACCTATTCTGGTTCCCTGCCTAGTCTTTATTCGTGTAATTGAAACGTCAGTCCCAAAAGAAGGATCTCTAGTTTTAGTACTGACCTTCAGAGTCAGACCCGAATTCGGGACTTCGAACAGACCACTGAATGCGCGTATTTTCAATCATCACGAGCTTACATTTTGGTACACAAGTGGACGAAAAGAAAGAGAACACAGAGAGACAGACCCATACACGACGAACCAGGCAAACAAGGCGAGATAGATCAGAATTGGACGTACGCGCGCGGACAGATGCAGACCCATGATCCCCTGAGCAGCACGAATTGGCGATCCACACCATACCAGATAGTTTCCGACTACGCGCGAACGAGAATCTATTAGTGCTCCTAAAATAAGTCCATTGATGATATCCAACCGTACTAGCGTATCGTGTATCGCCTCCGGTGCAAACACTACGAGCACCTACTACATCTATGCCGATGTTGCAAATCTAACCCGGATAACATCCGAACCGTTTCTTTTGTTTTGGCTTCTGCATCTTACATTGTTTCGCATTGGCACCCGGCGGCAATGCAATTAGTACTCCGACTCGTGGTGTACGCTCGCTCCGGTGCTCGTGCTCCAAGCGCCTTCCTCCATCTTCTGCGACTTGCGCGACTTGATGTGGTCCAGGAGCATCGAGCACCATTCTTCTGATAGCCCCGTGAATTCACCATTGGAGAATCCGACGTGGGTAAGGTGCACGACTTGGATTGGACACGAAATTTCGCGCGCGAGAGGTTGTTTACGTAGGCCGAGACCTGTGAAAAAGGCGTGAGAAAAAGTGTACAAACTACTTCAGGGTATGGCGTACGATTCCACAACGATTCCCGACGTGTTCGACGCCAACTGTAACTCAGACGATTTTTCTTCCTCACTCTTCGCAACCTGTTCCCCAGAAGCGTATTAATACGCGGAGCTCACGTAAAGTTTTGAATCCTTGCCTCTCGTCCATGGCGTGGTCTTGTAGATACATGTATTAGGAGAGTCCAGCCCAAATGGGGACCACACTAGAACGGGTGAGAGAGCGAAAGAATGGGGATCAGAATCAACGTTCCAGTGAGTGCCCTTTTATACTTTTTCAAAGGGCGTGTCAATGGGGTTGTTTCTGAAACGCATCGAGGACATGCGGTGGACACGAGGATGGGCCACGACGAACAAACGACGCTGCATTGTATGTGGTGACGCACAAGAGGGGGTACACTGTACTCCAGGGCAATAAATGGCTAAACTGCTGCGGGCTGGTTCATGCGCGGCCGGTCTTTCGTGGCCACGGATCGGTCCGTTTCTGGAAGCGCCCGCTGAGTTGCAGGCTCCTTTGAGGCTTCATATCGCTGTTGATAACGATCCACTCTATGAAGTTGCCATAACCATCGACACATTTGGTATCCTTCCATTAATATCCGATTGAGACTGGGGTTTGCTCCAGTTGGGGAGTAACCGCAATGATCATTGACTCGATGGTGTGATATTATATCGATAGGGGTGGTGGGTAAGCAAAGGTATGGGTGATAAGCCACTCACCTTCGGTCCAACTTTCACGTGAGAGCGGCGCTCCCCCAACCTTGCGTCTTTGTGAAGACTCAAAACCCGAAATTGCATCACCAGCCTAGCAGTTTGCATTGCCCAATCGTTCATCGCCATGTATGGTGAAACTGACCGGCACCATCAATGAGCAGCTTGGAGTCCGCGCAGTATGGTCATTGCAAGTCGAGGTGCAGCCTGACTTGCCTTGGTTCGTCCATAATGGTAGCGTGGGCGACCGAAGGGGTCTGCAGGTTGATTTGACCAGGGTCTAGAAGCCCATTCGTACAGCGGCAGTGTAATTCGCTAGATACTGATGTGCTAGAGGGGCAAATACCGTATGGACGAGAATAGAGTAAACCGCATGTAACGAGTGGTGGAGAAGACAGGTGGCAAAGGAAATATGCGACCCCGGCCGCTTCCTGTGCAGTATTTCGTTACCCTGAAGCATTTGTGCAATTGAAAGTAGGGACCAGTGGTCAAATATTGGCACGAAACTGCGAATGGCTTGAACCTAGCTCGACGATAAAAGGCCTCATTGGACTTATGAAAAACCTTTCTGGTCTGTATCCACTGGGTGCAGAGTGATGTTTGGAGTTGTCAATTGGATAGTAGATTGGGCTGAGAATGCGAAGGTTGCATTCCCTCCTCTGACTGATCGCCTCAGGCCTCTCATACGTTGTACACATCGTAAAGGTACACCAAGAATAGTATAACGTGGCCACTATAAGACAGGTGTGTCCCGCTGTAGGGGCATGAACGGAAGGAAGCTGATCATATCGATACCTTCACACAGGATGAACGCCTTGACTCCTTGTTTCTCCTCGTTTTTTAATCGATCCAGGCGCATATCTTAGAGGCTTTTTGGCTGGGTTGTTGATAGGTTCGGGTCCAACCACTTGACCCGATACTACGATTGACAGTTTGTTGGAAAATGTTGCCCAGAAATCTTTTGGCACGCTCTGGACACCTTAAACCCATCAGTCCTCGCCACCGTCTCGTATTGATAGCCCGTAATTCCATTCCGACGCGACACACGAGCGTTTTCCAAAGTTCAGCCTTCCACTCTTCATCCCGTAGACAGGATGAACTACCCAAGTCGCCCTTCCAGACATTCGTGGATGTACTTAGGGAGGAAATACGAAAGAATAGAGAGATACAGGACGGTGTCAAGCAGCTTCATGGCGAGGTCGATGCAGTGAGAGATTCAGAGGCCATGCGACGCGCCAAAGAGGCGTATGAACGAGCCAGAGTATGTCCCTATGATTTGAATTTCTAACCCGGCTTTCCACCTTTCTGTGCCGAAACTCACTCGTTTTTGCGGCAGCTCACAACGTCCATTCGCGAAAACCCAAAGCTAAGAGCCGCGGCGGAAGAACTCAAAAAGCGTGGAGAAGTTCTCGGAGATGCTGTATCTGAGGCTATCAGGACAATGGACGAATCCGAATTCATGAAAAGTGTACGTCCGATGTCCGTTTCCTCGGAACTGGACACGGGCTCATATTTCTTCTGCTCAATTACTGTAGATGCGGAAAGCCTCGGATGCTGTATCGAAGAGTGTAGCCAATGCTACCGAACCGATACGCAATACCGAGGCGTACAAGACCCTCGCAGAAACCGTCCTCGAAGCGCTCGATGATAGTGGAAGCGTTAAGCATGCTGGCTATGAGGAGAAAGAGACTCGACGGAAACGGCGTCAGATGCGGCTCGCTAAAGCAGGCTTGTCTGGAATCGCCAAAAAGCGTACCGCTGTGAATCCCGAGTGCGTTCAAGGCTACCCACTCTCGCTTATATTTTGAATTTCAATTCATACTATCCTTTCTCCAGAGCCGGCCAAGCACTCGTCCTACATGCCGACGCCGAAAAGCGAGAAAAGTGGGAAGCCATGAAAGAGACGAACCCATTCTTGCGGCAATTCGTCTCTGCCAAGAAAGCATGGGGAGAGTCAGAAAACCCCGTCATTTCTTCAATACGCGGCGTAACTGACTCCGTCTCGAGCTTTCTTTTCGACGAGACGGAGAACGCGCAGGTTACGAGGATGCTGAGGGCCATGGACCCTGGCTATAATCCAGAGACCTTCCAAAGGGAGCTCAGAGAGTATATCATTCCTGAATTGATCGATGCCTACCTGAGCGCGGATCAGCAGGCCTTACGACTGTGGTGTGGGGAAGCGGTACGCCACTCCCGTGAGATAAAAGTTCTTCCCTATTTAACTGAACGTGCATTGGTCTAGACCTATAATGTCCTCTGGGCCACTCTCGAAACATACCTTAAGCAAGGTCTCACGAGCGATAGCAAAGTGCTCGATATTCGACAAGTCGACGTAACAAGTGGGAAAATCATGGAGAACGACATCCCCGTACTAATCGTTACATGCACCACGCAGGAGGTGTTGATCTTCCGAGACCGGAAGACCCGTGAAATCGTTGTCGGTCAGGAAAACAAAGTGGAGCAATGTACTTACTCCGCTGCTATCACGAGAATACCTGAGGAGATGGATAACGAGATTACTGGCGGCTGGAAGGTTGTGGAAGTGCGTAATCCTCTCGATCTCGTTTGCGGTTGATCCTAATTTATGTTTTGAACCCCAGATGGGCCGCAGAGCATCTCGTGCATACCTCTAGATTCACCGGCAACAAACGAGTACAGGCGTCTCGCGCCTAGTACAAAATGTCGAGCATTTCGCCCATTCGCCGTCGCGTATCTTACTAGATCCATTATCGGGCCTCTCCCTCCATTGTAGCTTCTTCATATTTTTCACATTTCTTTTGCTCACACTCAAAAGAATACACACTACTCACAACTATCGAAATTGGTGGTACCGCAAGTCAATATGAGAACTACATAAAGTCCAGGAAGAGGAGATTCTCTATTATCCATTGCTAGCAGGTTTTTACAGTACTAGCGTATGTCCCAATTAGCTGCTAGTAACCTGGTGGTGGTAGGAAATATAATCAGGATGATCTACCCAGACATTTCCATTATAACCTGGCTGAAATGCCGCATTGACCATATCATATACACCTGGTTCATGAGCAAGAAGAGTGACCTTCATGAATAGGTAGATTGAAAACGTGACCGGGGCCGCGCCCTCTGGCGAATGTCCGCGGGTGGTCCAGTGTGAGGTGCTTATCCAGGGTGGGATATTTGAATTCTCGAGATTTTACCAAAATGCTTACAAGCTTGTTACATCCGTTTCGCGTTACACCCACCCACTAATCGACGTGCCTAATTTCCACTTGCTTATAACTTGTCATGGTACACGGATCCACCCGGGAACGGACACCCTACCCACAATGAAAGACAAATAAAGCTAGCGAGAATAATAATAGCCAATCTTCCCTCTAACCAAATCGCCTGTGTTGCCGAAATGACAGTACTAGAACTGGTTGGTCGGCGATGATGTAATCTTACACCTTCCTCATCCTCCTATCTCATGGTGGATCTTCTTTCTCCCTCGTCAAGCGTCACGCTGCCTATACTAGATGGTGGTACCCGAGCAAAAGCCTTTGGATAGGGGTCGACAGGCAACCGTCCAACGTGGTCGGTATAGGTCCTGGATGAATGGAAATCGTCCTCTCCGCTCGAAATCGGTGCAACTTTCGAGTTGTCAAAGTAGATATGGTCAGTGTAGTAAAGACCGCGCAGCGAGAGAACGAGGTGGTTGGAGGCTACACAGGAGATGCATATTGCGATACTGGTACATGTGATCCAAATCAGTTCACTGACTTGCGGAAGGTAGATATGTCGGAGAAAGTGAAGGAAACGCACTCGGAGTCCATAATTGGCCAAAATAGAACGTTTGTGGTAGCGGACACAATGGTAAAGACAAACATGCTGATGACTATGAGGTAGTACGAGGATCCATGTTTGAGGAGGGCATCCACGATTGGGGGTGTTATTTGGGTCTTCCAGCTTGAATAAACTTTCTTGAGCAGAAAAGAGAAGACAACCACCTGTTTGGTAGACATTGAGCGCTTATAGTTTAGGAGAGTATCTCAAGGGTACCTCTAGTATAGCACCAAAGAGGTAGCCCCAGAAATATTCGGAGGGGGGGGATCGTTTGCAAATCGTAATAGTTATCGGCGCTGGGAAATCATGAACGTAGATGGACCATAAAGAGGAGAAGGGGCTCACGAGTGAACACATCACCGGCAACCACCTTTGGTTGTACATTGCGGAGTGCCAACCCAGCCCCTATGGTAACCAAGAAAGAGATCCCCATGAAGGTCCCCACGCGCTTTGATTTACCATATAGCACCCATATCCGTAGCATCAACACGAGCTCGACAGTCGCAAAATTGATCTGGGTTTTACGGTAAGCATGGCCTCACTGCCAGTAAGCATGTAACGCACAACCGCCAGATAGGCTGACACGGTGGAGAGACGGCATCTAAGGTCGCGTCAAATGTAATCTATCACGCCACTACTTGAACAACCCTCACAGTGGATTCGTAGGTGTTTGATGTGTGAAATAAATGAACCGCAACGCGAAGCCCACCACAGGAACGTAGCGATTCTATGATACAGCTCAGATATCGGCTAAATGGTTCCGATTCCATGGTCTTACCAGCACGAAGAGTACCTTGGCCAACGTAATGCGGGGCTTGACCATCCAAACGAATTGGACTTCGAGATCGAAAGTGGTTAGGATATCGTAAAGAAAAATGACAATTGAAGCAAGGAGGAGCTACGGTAATAGTGTGAATGGAGAAACCCCCTCTGCTATGCGGATTATTTGCTTGCCTCGGTACCAATTTGCTGTTTATGTACGAAGTCGAGCAGGTCCGAGTACGCAATGCCCAACCGTTCCAGTTCCGCAGATTGGCCGCTGTCCATACTGCATACAATGTGTGTCTAGGAGGGCGGGGGGGAGGCGTGCCACCTTGCTGCACTGGTTGAAGTGCTGGAGAATACGGAAGGGGTGAAGGACAGATAGTTCAGGAGATGGTGAAACTGCGCCGATATATGCTATCCAGAGGCACAAGAAGGCGCATCTTGTTAAGCCGGAACGCTCGTACATTCATTCTACCAAATCGTCCATCTTTGTGGAATGAGGGATTCTCCCCGCTGTCCCCGGGACTGTGGGTTGGTAAGCAAGCAATGGACCCACTCTTGATCTGAAATAGGCGCCGGGCTGCGATCCTCAGCACAGGCTATAAAACCGCCACAGAGGACCTATGTTCGGGGACAGGGGCTATACATAAAGACGGTCCCCCTGATTCGGTAAATGAGAACCAAAGTCCGTGTGTTGCGGGGATTGTCTAGGCCCAAATATTCATAATTGGAAGTAATTTGTATGCAGAGAGTGACTATGGATATTCCTCTGGAGCCGTGCCTTAGGTGTGGGAGTAAGCACAACGATAGAGCCACTCAAAAAATTCAAATCGGCTACAGGACGCAGACACTAGGCACGACGAAAACAATACAGATCGACAGGAATAGGTTGACATGGAACTCGGAATGGCACACAGCCCTCTCAGGGGAGTCAAGTGCTCACACTGCTTCTCCTCCCCAATCGGGACCTCATTTCGACATCCAATGGTGAAGAGTCGGTGTCTTGTGTGTGAGCAACCGCTTCGTTTTCGAGGGTAGTGGTCACATCCATTGTATTTCGTGGACGAGCCACCCACGTCTCGTCCATTGTAGTGGGCCCACCGGCCAAAGATCCATCGACTCTTCGTAACCCGATCATGAGGTAGTTGCAAGAGATCGAGCACATGATAATCACGATACTGTATCATAAATGAGGGTCCACTGCAAGTGCTGAGGAGACAAGCTGACTCACTTTGCCCTGAACACTGGGAAGTTGAGCTAGGAACAGTCTCAACAAAGTACAAGCAGAGAGATGGGGAACATACCTCCGCTCTAGTAGTGCTGATGATTGCGAGAATGAGGCCAAAGAGCGCGACAGCGTAATACACTGCACCGCTATTACGGAAATGTCAGGGGACGGCCCAGAAGACAAGCTTCAATAGACATAATAGACGTACTGTCTAATTAAGGCGGAAACGATGGGGTTAGAACGCGCAGTAACCATCCACACCCTCGAGATCAATAGCGAGAACGATGTGCACTTCCCTATGGTCAGCTTCTGCGCTAAACGGAGGAGAGGCAGTTACCTCCATGATAACCGCCAAGAAGTAGACGTATGCTCCCTTGTATGCTCCCTTTCCTAAGGGGTCGAGGATTGGGCAACCAACGATGATGTTACTGGCTGGGGGTCGGTCAATATTGACAGTAGAGGTGGAACAGAGGCCATGCTGACTCACGGAACTGTGCCAATGGGAAAAAGTACTGAAAAGAAACGAGATCAGATACAACAACGGATGGGTAAAGACATTCCCTACGTTGATTTCCACGTGGATGAGCCCGAGTCCTAGGGCGAGGCCGATCACGAAGATCGTTATAAGCAGTATGCGTATTTTCCGGCTTTTCTCCCAGAGAATCCAGACCCGTAACATTAATATCACCTCTACAGCCCCAAAATTGACCAAGGAAAGGAATAACATGACTGGAGGAAGACGACATGCCTTCAAATGGCGTTAATGAAGTGCATATGATCTGGGGCCTTACCTACTTGCGGAGATGCGACAAATGGCGGAATATTACCCATGCTGGTGTTGAGAAAGATGCTAATGCCAATCAGGCAGAACGGGACATAACGATTCTAGAAGGGGCAATAAATAATAGCGAGCACTAAGAAGGAGTCAAACTAACCACGAGAAATACAAGTCTTACGCCGTCACGCCACCACTTCCGAGCCGACCACGCGAATGCGACTTCTTCATCGCTGTATGGACAATCTAAGAGTTCTGCAAAGTCGATGGTAAACACAGATGACTCACAAAGTGATAAAAAAATCATATGTATAAAGTGCGCCTGCAGCAATGACGAACTTGTGGACTAATTTAGTGGGTAACGCCTCCAAAACAGAACACCTAC
>WNFL01347203.1_pt1 | contig 14055 bp, 17 predicted proteins | sample 5400361 | NCBI WGS metagenome assembly WNFL01 (sample SAMN13153351, study PRJNA577476) | soil metagenome | isolation source: 40 cm soil on Douglas fir-dominated hillslope | place: USA:California | collected 2013-09-17
GTGAGGTTCGCGCCGGTGGTGTCGATGCCCAGGTCGCTCGAGATCGCGGCGAGCATCTCGTCGCGCGACAGCGATGGCACGGCGAGGTAGATCGTCTCGACCGTCTCGGGCAGGCGCTCCATGAGGACGCGGCAGAGCATCGTCTTGCCGCTGCCCACCTCGCCCGTCACTTTCACCAGCCCCTCGCCGGCGGTGATCGCGTACACGAGCGCTTCCAGCGTGGCGCCGCGGTTGGCGCCCGAGAAGAAGAATTCGGTGTGGGGCGTGATGCGGAAAGGCGCCTCGCGAAGCCCGAAATGTTCGAGGTACATCGTCATCGGGTGCCCTTCAGCTGCGTGTGTCGGTATCGGACGCGGCCAGTCTAGCACCGGGGCGACCGGCGGCTTCGAGCCTTCCGTAGAGCGTCGTGCGCGAGATGCCGAGCAGCTTCGCCGCCTGCGACATGTTGCCCTGCGCGATCTCCAGCGCGGCATCGAGGTAGGACTGCTCCACATCCTTCAGCACGGCGTCCAGGCTGAACGGCTTGCCGGAAGTGAGCTCCGCGCGCGCCCGCGCCACCGGGTCCCAGCGCGGCGCGTCCGACGAGGGCGCGAGCTCGGCCTCGAGTTCCGCGGCGCCGACCGTATATCCGGCGTACTTCGTCATGAGGCGTATCACGACGTTGCGCAACTCCCTCACATTGCCCGGGAAGCCATACGTCGACCAACGCGCGCGCGCCGCATCGTCGAAGGAAAAGGACTTGCTGCCGGTCTTGGCGGCGAAGAGCGCGCGGTAATAGTCGAGGAGCTTCAGCCGGTCGTCTCCCAGCTCGCGAAGGGGCGGCACCTGCAATTCGAAGACCGAGAGGCGGTGGTAGAGGTCCGAGCGGAAGCGCCCCGCGCGCACTTCCTCGCGCAGGTCGCGGTTGGTGGCCGTCACGACGCGCGCGCGCGAATGCCGCGTCTGCGTCTCGCCCACGCGCTGGTATTCCCCGTTCTCCAGCACGCGCAGCAGTTTCGCCTGCAGGTCCGCGGGCAGCTCGCCGATCTCGTCGAGGAAGAGCGTGCCCTCGCCCGCGTCCTCGAAGTAGCCGCTCTTCGCTTGTTGCGCGCCGGTGAACGCCCCCTTCGCGTAGCCGAAGAGCGTGGGCTCCACGAGGGTGGGCGAGATGGCGGCGCAGTTGAGCGCGAGGAACGGATGCTTCGCGCGCGCCGACAGGTGGTGCAGCGAAAAGGCGACGCGCTCCTTGCCGCTGCCCGATTCGCCTTCGATCAGCGCCGGGAATGACGAGGCGGCGTAAAGATCGATCTGGCTTCGCAGGCGGCGTAGTGCCGGGCTGTCGCCCACGAGCGCGCGTGTCTCTTCGCCGTCGACGCCGTGGTCGATCTCGCCGGATTGCAGCGCGCGCGACAGGATCTTCTTCAGCGTCCCCGGCTCGCACGGTTTCGGGACCAGCTCCACCGCGCCCAGCGCGCGCGCGCGGCGCGCGTTCGATTCCTCGTTCTGGCCGGTGAGAACCAGGATGCGAACACGCGGTTCATGGGCAAGCAGGTCGCCGATCAGCTTGAAGCCCTCGTTGGGCAGGTGCTCGACGGGCGGCAGGCCCAGGTCGATCAGCGCGAGGTCCGGCACGAGGCCTTCGCGCAGCGCGCGCACGGCGGCCTCGCGGTTGCCCGCGTGCGTCACGTCGTAGTCGGGCGCGAGCGCGTAGGCGAGGCTTTCGCGGATGAGATCGTCGTCGTCGACGAGAAGGAGGCGCGGCTTCTTCAAGCGTCCGATTATAGGCGAGCGCGCAGGGTGAAGCTGTTAGAATGGCCCTCTTAATTCCGCGCAATTTTCCGAGTGACCGATACGAGCCTCGTCGAAGTCGAGTCGGTGAGCTTCGCGTACGCCCGCCGCCCGATCCTCAAGGGCGTCTCGATGCGCGTGCCGCGCGGCAAGGTGGTCGCGATCATGGGCGCGTCGGGCAGCGGCAAGACGACGCTGCTGCGCATCATCGGCGGGCAGCTCGCGCCTTCGAGCGGCGCCGTGCGCTTCGACGGCGAGAAGGTGCACGGCCTGGATGCCGATGGCCTCTACCGCTTGCGCCGGCGCATGAGCATGCTCTTCCAGTTCGGCGCGCTCTTCACCGACATGTCGGTGTACGAGAACGTCGCGTTCCCCCTGCGCGAGCACACGGACCTTCCCGATTCGATGATCCGCGACCTCGTGCTGATGAAGCTCGAGGCCGTGGGCATGCGTGGTGCCAGCCGGCTCAAGCCCGCGGAGCTGTCGGGCGGCATGGCCCGGCGCGTGGCGCTCGCGCGCGCGGTGGTGCTCGATCCCACGCTCGTCATGTACGACGAGCCCTTCGCGGGACTGGATCCCATCGCGCTCGCGGTGATCGCAAAGCTCATCCGCACGCTGAACGACTCCCTCGGATCGACCTCCATCATCGTGACGCATGACGTGATCGAATCGCTGCAGCTGGTGGACTATCTCTACTTCATCTCCAACGGCGTGATCGTCGGCGAAGGCACGCCCGACGAGATCCGCAGGAGCGAGCTGCCGTACGTGAAGCAGTTCGTGCACGGCGAGACCGACGGGCCGGTGCCGTTCCACTACCCCGCGCCGGCGTACGCGACGGACGTGGGCCTTGCGGGAGGCGCGCGTGCTTGACCTTCGCCGGCCGCTCGGGCGCCTGGGCCACAACGTGATCGACGGCGTCTGGCGCGCGGGCACCATGGCGCGCTTCCTGTGGCTGGTGCTCGCCTCCTCGGGCACGAGCTTCAGCCGCTTCCGCCTCGTGATGAGGGAGGTGTACTTCAGCGGCGTGCTCTCGCTCATCATCATCATCGTCTCGGGGCTGTTCGTCGGCATGGTGCTGGGCCTGCAGGGCTACGAGACGCTGCAGAAATACGGCGCGACCGAATCCATCGGCGTGCTGGTGGCCCTCTCGCTGGTGCGCGAGCTGGGGCCCGTCGTCGCGGCGCTGCTCTTCGCCTCGCGCGCGGGCAGCGCGATCACCGCCGAGATCGGCTTGATGAAGACGACCGAGCAGCTCACCGCGATGGACATGATGGCGGTCTCGCCCATGGCGCGCGTCATCGCGCCGCGCTTCTGGGCCGGGATCATCTCGATGCCGATCCTGTCGCTGCTCTTCTCCGCGATGGGTGTCTTCGGCGGCTACATCGTGGGCGTGGTGATGATCGGCGTGGACAACGGCGCCTTCTGGTCGCAGATGCAGGCGGCGGTGGACTTTCGGTATGATGTCGTGAGAGGCATCGTGAAGTCCTTCGTGTTCGGCATCGCGATCACGATCATCGCGACCTTCGAGGGATACGATGCTCCGCCGACGGCCGAAGGGGTCTCCGGCGCAACCACCCGCACCGTCGTCACCTCCGCCCTCATGATCCTCGCACTCGACCTCGTGCTGACCGCATTCATGCTGCGGTCGGCGGATTGACGGAGCCGCCATGGAAAGAACGAGCATCGATCTCTGGTTCGGCGCATTCGTGACCGCCGGTTTCGTGGCGCTCATGGTGCTGGCGCTCAAGGTGGGCAATGCCGGCGCCGAGCGCGCGACCGACGTGTACCGCGTCGAGGCGCGCTTCGACAACATCGGCGGGCTCAAGGTGCGCGGGCCCGTGAGGAGCGCGGGCGTGCTCGTCGGGCGCGTGGCCGACATCCATTTCGACAATGAGCGCTACCAGGCGAAGGTGACGCTCGCGCTGGACTCGCGCAACAAGTGGCCCAAGGACACGAGCGCATCGATCCTCACCTCGGGCCTGCTGGGCGAGACGTACGTCGGCCTCGAGGCGGGCGGCGACGACAAGGTGCTCGCCGCCGGCGACCGAATCACCATCACGCAGTCCGCGGTCGTCCTCGAGAAGCTCATCGGCCAGTTCCTCTTCAGCAAGGCGCAGGAGGCGCCCGCCTCGTCCGCGCCTGCGCCCGCGGCCGCGCCTGCCGCGGCGGGCACGAAGAAATGAGTCCGCCGGAACCGTCCCTCGCCCGTTGAGGTCGAAACGCTTCCCGCGCCGACAAATCCCCAGGAAAGAGACATGAAACGCATCCTCGCCGTTCTCGCATTCGCTTTCGCGCCGGTCCTCGCTTGCGCGCAGGAGTCCCCGGACGCGCTCGTGAAGCGCACCACCGACGAAGTGCTCGCCATCATCAAGGCCGACAAGGACCTGCAGTCGGGCAACATGAGCAAGGTCGTGCAGCTCGCCGAGCAGAAGGTGCTGCCGCACTTCGATTTCGAGCGCATGACGCGCCTGGCCGTGGGCCGCAACTGGAGCCAGGCGAGCCCCGAGCAGAAGCAGGCGCTCGTGAAGGAATTCCGCACCATGCTCGTGCGCACGTACTCGTCGTCGCTGTCGCAATACCGCAACCAGACGATCGACGTGAAGCCCACCAAGCTCGGCCCCGCCGACAAGGAAGCGGTGGTGAGGACCGCCGTGATCCAGCAGGGCGGCCCGCCCATTCCCATCGACTACGCGATGGAGAAGATGGACAGCGGCTGGAAGGTCTACGACGTCGTGATCGACGGCGCCTCGCTCGTGACGACGTATCGGGGCACGTTCAACGACCAGGTGCAGAAGGGCGGCATCGACGGGCTGCTGAAAACGCTGCAGGAACGCAACGCGGGCCCCGCGCCGGCCAAGAAGTGAGCACCGTCGCCGCGAACGAGGTCCTGCGCATCGAGGGCAACCTCTCGTACGAGACCATTCCCGCGGTGCTCGCCCGCACCGAGGAGTTCGCGGCGCGGCCCGACCTGCCGCAGGAAATCCGCATCGATTTCGCCGCGGTGACCGGCGTCGACTCCGCCGCGGTCGCGCTGCTGCTGGATTGGCGGCGCATGGCGCTCGCGCGCGGCAAGACCCTGGTCTTCGAAAACCTCCCCGCAAACCTCCTCGCGCTGGCAACTCTCTACGGCGTGGCGGAGCTCATCCAGCCCGAATCCTGATGCCGGCGGTGCAGGCCGCCGAGGTGCGCAAGCGTTTCGGCCCGGTTCGCGCGCTGGACGGCGTGTCCCTCTCGGTGGAGGAGGGCGAGTTCTTCGGCCTGCTCGGTCCCAACGGCGCGGGCAAGACCACGCTCATCTCGGCGCTCGGCGGGCTCGTGGTCGCCGATTCCGGAACGCTCTCGGTGATGGGCCACGACGTGACGCGCGATTACCGCGCGGCGCGCCGCGCCGTGGGCATCGTCCCGCAGGAAGTCGTCTTCGATCCCTTCTTCACCGTGCGCGAGACGCTCGAGATCCAGTCGGGATACTTCGGGCTGCGCCGTAACGCGGAGTGGATCGACGAGCTGCTGCAGCGCCTGGCGCTCACGTCCAAGGCGAACGCCAACATGCGCGCGCTTTCGGGCGGGATGAAGCGCCGCGTGATGGTGGCGCAGGCGCTGGTGCACCGTCCGCCCGTCATCGTTCTGGACGAGCCCACCGCCGGCGTGGACGTGGAGCTGCGCCAGACGCTGTGGCAATTCATCCGGTCGCTCAACGCCGCGGGCCACACCATCGTGCTCACGACGCATTACCTCGAGGAGGCGCAGCAGCTCTGCTCGCGCATCGCGATGATGAAGGATGGGCGCATCGTGGCGCTGGGCTCCACCGCGGGCCTGCTCGCGGAATTCTCCGAGCGGGTGCTGCGCCGCGCGCGCCCGTGCGGACCCCGCCGGCGGGTTCCGCATCCCGATCGCGGACGTGGCGCACGTCGAGGAAGCGCTGCGCGAGCTGCGCACCGCGGGTGCTGCCGTGGCGAGCCTCGAAGTCGCCGAACCCGAGCTGGAAGAGGTGTTCGTGAAGATCATGCGGCGCGAGGAAAGGGTGCTGTGACGGGATTTCCCACGCTGCTCTACAAGGAGGTCCTTCGGTTCTGGAAGGTGAGCTTCCAGACGGTGGCCGCGCCCGTCCTCTCGGCGATCCTCTACCTCATCGTGTTCGCGCACGCGCTCGCGGGGCACGTCCAGGCATTTCCGGGCGTGAGCTATGTCGAGTTCCTTGTCCCCGGCCTCGCGATGATGGCGATGCTGCAGAACGCGTTCGCCAACAGCTCGTCCTCGCTCATCCAGTCGAAGATCACCGGCAACATCATCTTCATCCTGCTTCCGCCCATGGCCCCCGGGGAGATCTTCGCCGCCTACCTCATCGCCTCGATGATCCGCGGCGTGATGGTGGGCCTGGGCGTGTTCGCCGCGACCGTGTGGCTCGTGCCGGTGCCCCTCCTGCACCCGCTGTGGGCGCTTGCGTTCGCGTTCGTCGGCACGGCGATCCTGGGCGTGCTCGGGATCGTCGCGGGCATCTGGGCGGAGAAGTTCGACCAGCTGGCGGCGTTCCAGAACTTCCTCGTGGTGCCGCTCACGTTCCTCGCGGGCGTTTTCTATTCGATGCACACGCTGCCGCCCTTCTGGCAGTCGGTGTCGAAGCTGAACCCGTTCTTCTATGCCATCGACGGATTCCGGTTCGGCTTCTTCGGGCAATCGGACGTGGATCCGTGGGCGAGCCTCGGTTTTGCGACCGCGACGCTCGCTGCCTTATCATGGACGACCCTGCGGCTCATTCGCCGCGGCTACAAGTTGCGCCACTAGGAACCATGGTCGAGCCCGGCTCCATCGAGCGGTCCATCCGCGACGGATTGCCCGTGACGCATCTCGAGGTGAAGGGCGACGGAGCGCATTTCGAGGCCGTCATCGTGAGCCCGAGATTCACCGGCCTGAACCGCGTGCGCCAGCACCAGCTCGTGTACGCGGCGCTCGGCGATCGCATGCGCGAGGAGATCCACGCGCTCTCGATGAAGACCTATTCCCCCGAAGAGTGGGACGCGCGCTGAAAACGACAGCGCCCGCGTAGGGCGCCCACCGACAGGAAGATGCAGAAACTCTCAATCCAGGGCGGCACACCGCTCGCCGGCGAGGTCCGCGTCGCCGGGGCGAAGAATGCGGCATTGCCGATCCTCACCGCGGCGCTGCTCACCGCGGACCCCTTCCGCGTGTCGAACATGCCGGACCTGAACGACGTGCGCACGATGGTCGCGCTCCTGAAGACCATGGGCGTGAAGGCGGCCATGTCCGCGGGCGCCGTGGACCTCGACGCCTCGCAGGTCACCTCGCCCGTCGCGGGCTACGACCTCGTGAAGACGATGCGCGCGTCGATCCTCACGCTGGGGCCGCTCACCGCGCGCTTCGGGGAGGCGCGGGTGTCGCTGCCCGGGGGCTGCGCCATCGGCGAGCGCCCCGTGGACCTGCACATCAAGGGCCTCACCGCGATGGGCGCGCAGATCACGATCGAGGCGGGCTACATCCACGCGGCGGCGAAGCGGCTGAAGGGCGCGCGCATCTTCATGGACACGGTGACGGTCACCGGCACCGAGAACCTGATGATGGCCGCCTGCCTTGCCGGGGGCGAAACCGTGCTCGAGAACGCCGCGCGCGAGCCCGAGGTGGTCGATCTCGCGCACTGCCTCATCAAGATGGGCGCGCGCATCCGCGGCCACGGAACCGAGGTGATCGCGATCGAGGGCGTGGAGCGCCTGCACGGGGCCGAGCATGCGGTCATGCCCGATCGCATCGAGGCCGGAACGTTCCTCGCGGCCGCGGCCGCGACGCGCGGCAGCGTCACGCTCATGGCCGCGCCCGTCTCCAGCCTCGACGCGGTGTTCGACAAGCTGCGCGAGGCAGGCGCCGGGATCGCCGTGGGCGACAACACCGTGCGCCTTGCCATGAAGTCGCGCCCGAAGGCGGTGAGCCTGCGCACCGCGCCCCACCCGGGGTTCCCCACCGACATGCAGGCGCAGTTCATCGCCATGAACACGATCGCCAGCGGAACGGCGGTGGTGACCGAGACGATCTTCGAGAACCGCTTCATGCACGTGCAGGAGCTGCGGCGCCTGGGCGCGAACATCGACATCGAGGGCAACACCGCGATCGTGCACGGCGTTGATTCGCTCACCGGCGCCACCGTGATGGCGACCGACCTGCGCGCCTCGGCGAGCCTGGTGATCGCGGGGCTCGTCTGCGAGGGCGAGACGGTGATCGACCGCATCTACCACCTCGATCGCGGCTACGAGCACATCGAGCGGCGGCTGGGACTGCTGGGCGCGCGGATCACGCGGGTATCCTGAAGCCCGTGATCACGCTGGCACTCGCCAAGGGACGCATCTTCGAGGAGACCCGGCCGCTCCTGGAGAAGGCGGGCGTGCGCGCCTCCGAGGATCCGGAGGTCTCGCGCAAGCTCGTCCTCGCCACGCAGCGCGCGGACCTGCGCTTGCTCGTCGTGCGCGCGGCCGATGTACCGACCTACGTGCAATACGGCGCGGCCGACCTCGGCGTCGCGGGCCTGGACCTCCTCGCGGAGCACGGCGGGCAGGGCCTGTACCAGCCCCTCGACCTCGGGATCGCGAAGTGCCGCATGGTGGTCGCGGTTCCCGAAGGCTTCGACTATGCCGCGGCGGTGAAGCAGGGCGCGCGGCTTCGCGTGGCGACCAAGTACATCGGCACCGCGCGCGAGCACTTCGCCGCCAAGGGCGTGCACGTGGACCTCATCAAGCTCTACGGCTCGATGGAGCTGGCACCCCTCGTGGGCCTGGCCGACGCCATCGTGGATCTCGTGGACACGGGCAACACGCTCAAGGCCAACAAGCTGCGCGTGGTCGAGGAGATCATGCCGGTGTCCTCGCGGCTCATCGTGAACCCCGCATCGATGAAGTTGAAGCGCGAGTCGATTGCGCCGCTCATCGAGGCATTCCGCAAGGCCGTCCATGGCTGAGCCGCGGCGCCTTTCCACGCGCGAGGCGGGCTTCGAGGCCGCGTTCGCAAGCCTCACCGCCTTCGAGGGCGCGCTGGACGAGGGCGTCGAGCGCGCCACCGCGGAGATCCTCGAGGCCGTGCGCGCGCGCGGAGATGCGGCGCTCGTCGACCTCACGCGGCGCTTCGACCAATGGACGCCGCGCTCGCCCGCGGACCTGGAAGTGCCGCGCGAGGCGGCGCGCGAAGCGCTCGCGAAGCTCGACTCGCGCGAACGCGAGGCATTGGAGCTCGCCGCGGCGCGCATTCGCGCCTACCACCGGCGCCAGGTGCAGGATTCGTGGCGCATCGAGGACGCCGAAGGCGCGGTGCTCGGGCAACAAGTGACGCCGATCGATCGCGTGGGCCTCTACGTGCCCGGTGGGAAAGCCGCGTATCCGTCATCCGTGCTGATGAGCGCCGTCACCGCGAAAGTGGCGGGCGTCCCGGAGCTCGTGATGGTGACGCCCACGCCGCGCGGCGAGATGAACGGTCCCGTGCTCGCGGCCGCCGCCCTCGCCGGCGTGGATCGCATCTTCCGCATCGGTGGCGCGCAGGCGGTGGGCGCGCTCGCCTTCGGGACCGAATCCGTGCCCGCGGTGGACAAGATCGTGGGTCCGGGCAACGCGTATGTCGCGAGCGCCAAGCGGCGCGTCTTCGGGCGCGTGGGCATCGACATGGTGGCCGGTCCCTCGGAAGTGCTCGTGATCGCCGATTCGAGTGCGCGGGCGGACTGGGTCGCCATGGACCTCTTCTCGCAGGCCGAGCACGACGAGATCGCGCAGGCGATCCTGCTCTCGCCGGACGCGACGCTCATCGAGAATGTCGCGCAATCGATGAAGCGCCAGATCGGCGAGATGCCGCGGCGCAGGATCATCAGCGCATCGCTCGCCGGCCGCGGCGCGCTCATCCACGTGCGCGACCTGGACGAGGCGTGCATGCTCGCCAACCGCATCGCGCCCGAGCACCTGGAGCTGGCTGTTGCCGAACCTGAAATGCTCCTCGCGAAGATAAGGCACGCCGGCGCGATCTTCCTCGGGCACCACGCGAGCGAATCGCTGGGCGACTACTGCGCGGGGCCCAACCACGTGCTGCCCACCTCGCGCACCGCGCGTTTCTCCTCGCCGCTGGGCGTGTACGACTTCCAGAAGCGCTCGAGCGTGATCGGCGTGTCGCAGGCGGCGGCGCGAACTCTGGGGCGCGTAGCGGCCACGCTCGCCCGCGCCGAGGGCCTCGAGGCGCACGCCCGGAGCGCGGAGTTGCGCAATGACGCGGGGTCAGATCGATAGAGTCCAGTCGACGCTCTGAACCCATGTCGCGTTCAATCAAGACACCCAAGGGTCCCGAATCGCTGGTGCGCGACGAGGTCCGCGCGCTCACTGCCTACCATGTGCCGCCCGCCGAGGGCATGGTGAAGCTCGACGCCATGGAAAACCCGTACCGCCTGCCGCCCGAGCTCGCGGCGAAGATGGGCGAGCGGCTGGCGCGCGTTGCCGTGAACCGCTATCCCGATCCCTCGGGGGAACGGCTCAAGCGTCGCATCCGCGAGACGATGAGGGTCGATCCGTCGCTGGAGATGCTCCTGGGCAACGGTTCCGACGAGATCCTGCAGCTCATTTCGCTCGTGCTCGCAAGACCAGGCGCGACGGTCCTCGCGCCCGAACCGTCGTTCGTCGTGTATCGCCTCGCCGCCATCGCCGCCGGCATGCGCTACGTGGGCCTAACCCTCCGCGACGACTTCACGCTCGACGCGGACGCGCTCCTGGCGGCCATTGCGCGCGAGCGCCCGGCGCTCACATGGATCGCGTATCCCAACAATCCCACCGGAAACCTCTTTCCCCGCGAGGCGATCCTCGCCGCCGTGCGCGCCTCACCGGGGGTGGTCGCGGTAGACGAGGCGTACTACGCGTTCTCGGGCGGGGCCTCGCTCCTCGACGAGGTGGGAAAACACCCCAACCTTGTCCTGGTGCGCACGGTATCGAAGCTGGGGCTCGCGGGCCTTCGCGTGGGTGTGGCGATCGCGTCGCGGGAGTGGATCGACGAGCTCGAGAAGCTGCGCATGCCGTACAACGTGAACTCGCTCTCGGCCGCCGCGGCGGACCTGCTGCTCGAGCACCGCGTGGTCTTCGAGGGCCAGACCGCGGCGATCGTCGCCGAGCGCGCGCGCCTGGAAGCGGCGCTCGACGCGATGCCACGGGCGCGCCGCTTTCCGTCGGCCGCCAATTTCATCCTCGTGCGCGTGCCCGACGGGCCGCGTGCGTTCGAGGCCCTGAGGGAGCGTGGTATATTGGTGCGCACGTTCCACGGCTCGCATCCCCTGCTCGCCCACTGCCTGAGGCTCACTGTCGGAACACCCGACGAGAACACGCGAATGCTAGAGGCACTCGCCACAGCCCTCGGCTGAATACTCCGATGCGCAAGGCCGAAATCCAACGCGATACACGGGAGACCCAGGTGAGGGTCGCCCTCGACCTCGACGGGCGCGGCGAGTCGCGCCTTTCCTCCGGCATCCCTTTCCTCGACCACATGCTCGACCAGATCGCGCGCCACGCTGCGCTCGACCTGGAAGTGAAGGCGAAAGGCGACCTGCAGATCGACGCGCACCACACCGTCGAGGACATCGGCATCACGCTCGGCATGGCGATCGCCAAGGCGCTGGGCGACAAGAAGGGAATCCGCCGCTACGGCCATGCCTACGTCCCGCTCGACGAGGCCCTGTCGCGCGCCGTCGTGGATTTTTCCGGGCGCCCGGGGCTCGAGTGGCACGTCGACTACAGGCGCGCCCGCGTGGGCGATTTCGACGTGGACCTCACGCACGAGTTCTTCCAGGGTTTCGTGAACCACGCACAGGCGACGGTGCATATCGACAACTTGCGCGGCGACAACGCGCATCACCAGTGCGAGACGGTATTCAAGGCATTCGCGCGCGCGCTGCGAATGGCGGTCGAGCCCGATCCGCGCGCTTCCGGCGTCGTCCCCTCGACGAAGGGCTCCCTCTAACTCTTTCGCATCCCGCGCAACGTGCCTCGCGCCCCGCAACGAATTTCCATCGTCGACTACGGCATGGGGAACCTGCGCTCCGTGCAGAAGGCCTTGCAGCATGTCGCGCCCGAGGCCGAAGTGAAGATCACGTCCGACCCCGGCGATATCCGGGCGGCCGATCGCGTGGTTTTCCCGGGACAGGGCGCGATGCCCGATTGCATGCGATCGCTGCGCGAATCCGGTCTCGGAGAGGCGGTTGGAGAGGCGGCGCGGGGCAAGCCCTTCCTCGGCCTTTGCATCGGCCAGCAAATGCTCTTCGAGCGCAGCGCCGAAGGCGACACGCCCGGGCTCGCGCTGATTCGGGGCGAGGTGAAGGGCTTCGAGCGCCGGCCGGGCATGAAGATTCCCCACATGGGCTGGAACGAGGTGCGCCAGGTCGCCCCGCACGCGCTGTGGAAGGGCATCGAGGACGCGAGCCGGTTCTATTTCGTGCACAGCTTCTATTGCGAGCCTGCCGAGCGTGCGATCGCCGCGGGAGAGACGGACTATCCCGATGCCTTTACCTCGGCCATCGCGCGGGATAATATTTTCGCGACGCAATTCCATCCCGAGAAGAGCAGCCACGCGGGGCTCACGCTCCTTAGCAACTTCGCCACCTGGGATCCCTAGGATTGCGCCCCAGCATCCCATGATCATCATCCCCGCGATCGACCTGAAGGACGGCGCCTGCGTTCGCCTCGAGCAAGGACGCATGGACAAGGCCACCGTTTTCTCGAAGGAGCCCGGCAAGACCGCCTCGCAGTGGGCCCAGAAAGGCGCCCGGCGCCTGCACGTGGTGGACCTGAACGGCGCGATGGTCGGCAAGCCGCGCAACGAGGCGGCCATCAAGCAGATCATCGCAGCCGTCGATTCGGACATCCCGGTGCAGCTGGGCGGGGGCATCCGCGACCTGGACACGATCGAGCGCTACCTCGACGACGGCGTGTCGTACATCGTGATCGGGACCGCCGCGGTGAAGAACCCGGGTTTCCTGCACGAGGCATGCGACGCCTTCCCGGGTCACATCATCGTGGGTCTCGACGCGAAGGACGGCAAGGTCGCCACCGACGGCTGGTCGAAACTCACCGGCCACGACGTGGTGGACCTCGCGAAGCGATTCCAGGACTACGGCGTGGAAGCGGTGATCTACACGGACATCGGGCGCGACGGGATGATGACCGGCGTGAACATCGACGCCACGGTGCGCCTCGCGCAGGCGCTCACGGTGCCCGTGATCGCGAGCGGCGGGTTGAACAGCCTCGACGACGTGAAGGCGCTCATGGCCGTGGAGAACGAGGGCATCACCGGCTGCATCGCCGGGCGCGCCATCTACGAGAACAAGCTCGACTTCTCGGCGGCGGTGAAGCTCGCTTCCGGCGAAGCGTAAGCGGCGCCCGGCCCCGGGAAATCGCGGGATGCTCGCGAAGCGAATCATTCCCTGCCTCGACGTCCACGCCGGCCGCGTGGTGAAGGGCGTGAACTTCGTGCAGCTGCGCGACGCGGGCGACCCGGTCGAGATCGCCAAGCGCTACGACGAGGCGGGCGCCGACGAGGTCACGTTCCTCGACATCACCGCTTCCAGCGACGCGCGCGACACGATCGTGGACGTGATCGAGCGCGTGGCCGACCAGGTTTTCATTCCGCTGACCGTGGGCGGGGGCGTGCGCGCGGTGGAGGACGTGAGGAAGCTCCTGAACGCCGGCGCCGACAAGGTGAGCATCAATACCGCCGCCGTGGAGAACCCCGACCTCGTCGAGGACGCCGCGTGCCGCTTCGGCTCGCAGGCGATCGTGGTCGCGATCGACGCGCGCGCCTGCGGCGCGGGAAAGTGGGAGGTGTACACGCACGGAGGGCGCAAGGCGCGGGGGCTCGATGCCGTAGAATGGGCACGCACCATGGCGCAGCGCGGCGCGGGCGAAATCCTCCTCACGAGCATGGACCGCGACGGCACGCGCAGCGGCTTCGACCTTGCGCTCACGCGCGCGGTCTCGGACGCGGTGGGCGTTCCCGTGATCGCGAGCGGCGGCGTGGGATCGGTGGAGCACCTGGCGGCCGGCATCGAGGAGGGGCACGCCGACGCGGTGCTCGCGGCCTCCGTATTCCACTTCGGCGACATCACCATCGGCGAGGCGAAGCGTTACCTCGCCTCGCGCGGCATCGAGATGCGGACTTGAGCGACAGCGACTGGATCGACGGCGTTGCATGGAATTCCGACGGCCTCGTGCCGGCGGTGGCGCAGGACGCCGTCTCCGGCGAGGTGCTGATGCTCGCGTGGATGAATCGCGAGGCGCT
>WNFL01361414.1_pt1 | contig 14054 bp, 14 predicted proteins | sample 5400361 | NCBI WGS metagenome assembly WNFL01 (sample SAMN13153351, study PRJNA577476) | soil metagenome | isolation source: 40 cm soil on Douglas fir-dominated hillslope | place: USA:California | collected 2013-09-17
CCAAAGCGTGCTTAATCAAAAGGACGAAAACGGCCACGTCTCGACTGACACTCTCAAATTGTCCATGACGAGAGACGGCGTTCAGTTACGACTGATCCTCAGTGGCGGCGATGCCGGCAAAACACGTTTGAAATTTCTTGGCATTTGCCTGACCGACACCCGCATCGAGACCGAATCTGAGCCGCCAAACAAAGCCGCCTGGGACAAACTCATCCCGGTCCCCGAGCGCTCACAAATGAAATACGAAAATGGGAATGTGCTTTGCAGTCCCGCCACGGTTTCGATGCTGCTGGCCTACTGGTCCGAAAAACTTCATCGACCGGAACTGGACCACGACGTTCCCGAAGTCGCCCGGCAAGTCTATGATCCAAATTGGGAAGGCGCGGGCAACTGGCCATTCAATACCGCCTTTGCCGGCTCGTTCGAGCCGCTTCGCGCCTATGTCACCCGCCTGTCACTGCCTGAACTCGAGGCCTGGATCGCTCAAGGCTTTCCCGTCGGACTTTCCGTCTGTTACAACAAGTTGCGCGGAAAAACCGGACCATTCAGCGGTCACCTGGTGGTTTGCGTCGGCTTCACCAAAGACGGCGATCCAATCATCAACGACCCCGGCACCAGTCGCAACGTCCGTAAAACCTTTACTCGCGAAAATCTAATTGCCGCCTGGGCCTGCTCGAAGAACACTGTTTACCTTGTTTACCCGAAAAATGCCAAACTTCCGAAAGATAAGTTCGGCCATTGGGACTCGCCAAAAGCGCGGCGAATAGCGAGTTGGTGATTCATCATTGCTCCGGCGGACCGCCCGCGTCCTCGCGGGCTGCAACTCAGTATGACGAACCATATGGAATTTGTTTGCTGGCAAGTCACTGAAAGCGGCCTTTGCGTTCCTTGATCACGGGAAATATCCGAGGCGCATTGTGCGTGCGATCTTGCTGCCTCCGAGACAGAGGCGGTCCGAACGATCCAAATTTAATTTAACGCCACGCCGCGCCTGATGTAGGTAGGCACGTCGAGATCTTCACCCTTGTGAATTGTCGGCTCGCTCTTGTCGAATCGACCCTTCGATAATATCTCCAGCGGTAACTGCGATTGATGCATCTTGGAATTTTTGCGCCGTTTTCCGCCGTGTTGGCGGGCCAGCATCTGTTCCATCTTGTCCTGCGGCAACGATGGAGCTGGTGGAACGAACCTTGAGATTGGCCTGGATTCCGGCCTGCGGCCAAGCAACTGCTGATCGAGTCCCTCTGGCCGGCCTGGATTGCGCGGCGGCCCTTCCATAGCCGGCGCATCGGCCCCTTTTTTGGCGGCAATCACCGTGACCGCCAGCCGCTCCCGATAGCTTTCATCGATCGCCGCGCCCATCATAACCTGGGCATGTTCGCACCGCGTATGTATCTCCTTCATGACGCGATTGACCTCGGTCATGGTCAGGTCCGGACCCGACGTGAGGCTGATGAGCACCGCGTCGGCTTCCGAAAGCAACTGGCCGGCATCGAGCAAGGGGCTGGCCAACAACTTATCCATCACCTCGCGAGAGCGGGTGGCGCCCATCGCTTCAGCCGTGGCAAAAGCGCTTTCCGCATGCCGATCGCGAACCAGGGCGCAGAACTCCTCGAAATCAATTTCGATCGGCCCGCGAAACGTCAGCAACCGCCAAAGCCCTCGAACTCCCTCGACCAGCAACTCGTTGGTGAGTTTGAAGGTGTCGAGCATGCTGGTGTTCTCATCGATTAATTTGAGCACCTTCTGATTCGGCAGGCAAATCACGGCGTCGGCCGCGCCCTTCAATTCGTCCAGCGCGCTTTCCGCGATCCGTTGTTTTCGGCTGCCCTCGCACTCGAATGGCAATAGCACAAATGCCAGCACCACCGCCCCACTCTCTTTCGCCGCCCGGGCAAGCACCGGGCTGATCCGGCTCCCGGTTACGCCGCCTAGTCCGGTAACGATCATCACCACGCTGGCTCCGGCGATCAATGGCCGCAGCTTTTGCGCGGCTTCGCTTTCCATGCCGCCGCTCAACCCGTTCAAATCCATGACCAAAGTCTCAGGAATCGGATTCGTGACGAACGACTCCGCGTGCGAATTAATCCCGGCAAACTCCATGTCCGCGAGGCCGGCGCCGACCATCAGTTGCATGACCCGCAACCCCGCATCTCCCACGCCGAACGCCTTAATCCGCGGTTTTCGCCGATTGCTTTCCATTATTGGTTTGGTTTCGTTTTCCATGGCGCGTTCTGGTTAGCCGCGTTTAAAAATCTGAGTGATGGTTGATTTGATGCCGCCGTTCCTTGCGCTGCGTTTGCGATGTTGTAATGCGCCAAATTTGACAAGGCCGATTGCCGTGGCAAACTCCGGCTGATCCAGCGCCGATTTGAGTCCGCTAATCGAGTTGGTTTTGCCGAGCATTACCGGCATTTCCAATACTTTCTCCGCCAGCGTGGCAATTTGCGGAATTCGCGCGCCGCCGCCGGAAAGAAAGACGCCCGCTCGCAAATAGTCGAGCACGCCGGCATTTTCCAAATCCTGCGCGATCAATTGAAAGATCTCCTCGATTCGCAACATCATAATGCAGCGCAAATGCTCGAGGTTCACTGATTGCCTTTCACCGCTTCATCCATCACCGCCGAGCCATGCTCGATTTTCAACTTTTCCGCGCGGCTGAGCGGCACTTTTAATCCATAAGCCAGGTCGTTCGAAATATGATCGCCGCCGACCGCCAATACGCCGGTGTGCTTGATGATCCCATTTGCATAAACAACGTATTCGGTCGTTCCACCGCCGATATCGATCACCAGCGATCCCAATTCCTTTTGTTCATTCGTCAACAGCGCCAACGACGAGCCAAGCCCGTTGAAAACAATATCATCAACTTCCAATTGCAGGCCTTTGACGGTCCGAATTGCATTTTGCAGGCGATTGAAATTCCCGTGCATCACGTGCACATCCACTTCGACCCGCGCCCCCAGCATGCCGACCGGATTCGCAATGCCATCGTGGCCATCGACCAGGAAGTGCTGGCGAATGGCATGTATCACATGGTTTTCCGCCGGCAAATTAATGGCTTTGGCATTCTTGATGACGTCCTGAACATCGTCCTCCGAAATTTCGCGATCGGCTGACACCACCGGATGAACGCCGCGATTGTTAAATCCGCGCAAATGGCCGCCGGTCACCCCCAAATAAACACTGCGAATTTCCACATCGGCCATTTGTTCGGCCTCGACGATTGCATGGCGCACGTCTTCTTCGGCAAGTGAAGCGTCGGCAATTTCGCCTTTGCGCACGCCTCGCGAACGAGCCTGGCCGACCCCGACAACGTTAAGGCCGCCTTCGGCGAGCACCTCGCCCACCACCGCGCAAACTTTCGAGGTGCCGGCCTCGAGGCCGACAATAATTGAAGAATTATCAAACATGCTTTTTCTTGCTCCTGAGCGGCTTGGGAGTTTTCGGGTTCGACGGCGGAACATCGCTCGCTTCCAACCAGCGGAGCGGCAGGTTGTTCGTGATCGCCAGATCCAGCGAAGCCACCGCCTTGTTCTTCTCCTTGCCTTTTGCATAAATTGCATACCAGCGGCGAAGTTGCTGATCGAGGTCATCCGTGCCGAACGTGATTTCGCTGCCTTGGTCGGTGGTCGCGACGATTACGTCAGGCGAGCTGATATCCACCTGCTTCAAGTCAACCAGTCGCGCCATCTCCGAATGACTGAATGCCACAATCAAATCCAATGCTCCCCGGGCTTGCCCCGATTCAACGCGACGCCCCGGCCGTAACTCGGTTGGGTTCAGACCGATGAGCAAAGGTAGCTTCTCATCGGCCGGTGCCAGAGGCGCGGTGCGCTGGCTGGCCGTAAGCGGAACGATGACATAACCATTCGCATCCAAAAACAACGTGATATGTTCAGTGTTTCCGTCAGGTCGCCGATGCTCGACCGGACATTGGGCCACCGGTTCGCGCTCGGTGATTCTCAAACAAAGCACATGCGGCAATATCCTTTCGACCGACGCCGACTCGATTACCGACTCCATTTCAACGTAGCGCCGAACCCGATCCAGATCGAGCGCCAGTAGGTTCTGTCCGATTCGGACGCCCGACCACTTTCGCAACTGATCGGCCGACACAACTCCGTCTGTCTGCACGTCGATTCTCCGAATCGCAAACGATGGGTTTTCGTACGCGAAGCGATCGAGCAGCCATTCGCCTGCGCGCCAGCAAAGATAAATTCCGAATATCGTGCCAAAAAGCATGCCGAACGATATGGCCGCCAGGCGCAGACGCGCGGCTTTGACCTGGCCTGAACGCAGCTTGACTTCAAGCACGTGCTCCCGGCCAATTCGCCGGTTTTTGCTTTTTTTCTTAAACCACATGGTGCCGTTACTTCCGCGCTTTCGCCCTGCGCAATGCCAAATCGATCATTCGCTGGCACAACTGCGCGTAATCCAATCCAACCACCCCTGCCGCTTTCGGAAACAAACTCAGCTCGGTCATCCCCGGCAGCGTGTTGACTTCAAGAACCATCGGCGTCCCATCCGTCCGTACCATGACATCCACCCGCGAGTAATCACGCGCGCCGATTGCATTGAACGCGGCTTCGGCGGCGGCCTGGATTCGTCGCGTTGTTTCTTCGTCAAACGGCGCCGGGCACAGGTATTCTGACGTGCCGGCGGTGTACTTCGTCGCGTAATCGTTAATCCCAGTCCTGGTGCGAATTTCGCACACTGGCAGAGCCTTGCCTTCCAGAATCCCGACGGTTGTCTCCCGCCCGGCGATTTTTTCTTCCATCAACACGGTCGTATCATATCGCAATGCTTCCGCCAGCGCCTTGCTCCAATCCGCAACTCGCTCGACGAACTGCAGCCCAACGCTCGAACCCTGGCGCGCCGGTTTCAAAACCACCGGCGGATCCCAGCCCATCGGCCAGCTTGTCGTCGAGGCGTCTAAAACCGCAAATCGCGCCGTGCTCACACCGCCGGCGGCCAGCTTTTCTTTGGTCAATATCTTGTCAAAGCCAATGCGGCTCGCCTCCGGATCACAACCGGTATAGGGAATTCCCAACTCCTCGAGCATGCCCTGGACCGTGCCGTCTTCGCCGAAAGTTCCATGCAAAGCGAGGAACACTACTTCCGTTTCGGGGGGAATTTTGAACGTCCCATCTGCCGGATCCACCTCGGTAACGAGATGGCCAAGAGATTTCAGCGCGTTCACTACCCCCCTTCCCGACCGCAACGAAACCTCCCGCTCCGCGCCCGGGCCACCGAGCATCACGGCGATATTCAACGAACCTGCCAAACGGCCTCCTTCCCATTCCGGGAGGACCCGCATAGCGCAAAAAGGGGCCGGGGTGCAGAGTGGTTCCAGCGACTCGAGGAGTTTAGCTGCTCTGCACCCCGGCGTGTCCGGGTCTGTCCGGTTTTGCCGGATAAGATCATTCGCGAATTGCGAGCCTGGTCCCGAATTTTTTGAATAAGCTCGAGCAGATCGCTCGCGCTCGCTGTGCCGTCATTAACAATAAAATTTCCGTGTTCGGATGAAACATAGGCGCCGCCTATACGCGCGCCCTTTAAGCCGAGTTCGTCGATTAACCGCCCTGCGGGAATTGAAGCCGGGTTTTTGAAAATGCAACCGGCGCTCGGCGCCGATGGCTGGGATGTCCATCGCTTCTGGCTGCACTCTTTCATTCGCTTTTCAATCGCCGTTTTATCGCCCGGCTCCGCTCGCAATACCGCGCCAAGCGCGATCGCTCTTTTAAGGGTTGTGCATTTTCGGTATTCGACCTGGATCTCCCGCGTGGCTAGTTCGGTAATCACTCCGCGATAATCGATTACCCGCACCGATTCCACCGCGTCAAACATCGCCCCACCCATCGCGCCGGCGTTCATGCGCAGTCCACCGCCAACCGTTCCAGGGATTCCTTCCAAAAACTCCAGGCCCGCCAGGCTGTGACGCCTGGCTTCGGTCGCGACCGCGCGCAGTTTCGCGCCAGCGCCGCATTTCAATTTGTTGCCGTTGACTTCGATGTTGCTAAATCCGCTTTGGCTGAGGCAAATCACCGCGCCGCGGACGCCGCTATCTTTCACCAGCAGATTCGAACCTCTTCCCATTACGAACAGCGCCAGCTCATGTTCCTGGATAAAATTCAACGACCGCTTCAAATCTTCTTCAGAAGCCGGCTCGATGTACAAATCTGCGGGGCCACCGACGCGCAAAGTCGTCCGCTTGGCCAGCGGCTCGTCGGCGCTGACGATTGTCTGACTGGTCACTCGTTTCAGCAACTCCTGGGCTAATTGCCGGTGAGAGTTAATATGCTGCGCTGCCATGGTCGAGTTGCCCGTCTTCATGCGATTACCGCCTTCTCATCGCCATTTTCATCAAATTCGAGCGTGGTTGCTGTGGCTTCATGTCCTGAGCCGATAACTTCGAAAATACTCTGGCTGATCTGCTCGGCTGCATTTGGCGCGTGCCACTCAGCCAGGGCGCTCTGAATTCTCTTTCGCGCGGGTCCCTCTTGAATCAATTCAACCAGCGCTTGCACGAGCCGCTCCGGGCCGCCGTCTTTCTGTTCCAACAAACGGGCGGCGCCAGTTTCGGCATAAGCGCGGGCATTGAAATATTGGTGATTATCCGTGGCGGCTGGATAGGGAACGAGCACAGCGGGCACTCGCATGGCTGCATATTCAGCGAGCGATGAAGCGCCCGCGCGGCTGATCGCCGCAGTGGCAGCCCCCAACGCCAATTCCATCCGCGTAAAAAAAGCGTGGGTTTGGGCTGGGATACCGGCGGCAGCGTAAGCGGCCCGGACCTTTTGTTCATCCTGCGGCCCGGTCAGGTGAAACCACTGCAAATCCGGCGAGATTTTGGTCATCATCGGCATTGCCGCCAGCACCAATTCGTTGATTCCGCTGGCGCCCTGGCTGCCGCCCATCACCACCACCACTGGTTTCGCCGGATTTAACCCCAGTTGAGTCCGACATTCTCCAGCATCGAGCGCCTGAAATTCGGGGCGAACCGGCGTGCCCGTAACCCGCACTGCGCGATTATGCAACTGCTTCGCGGCGCAAGGGAAACCAACGCATGCCCGATTGACCACCCATGAAAGCCATCGGTTGGCCCGACCCGGGATGGTGTTGGACTCATGCAAAAACGTGCGGGCTCCAAGGCGCTTTCCCGCCAGCACCGGCGGCGCGCTGGTAAAGCCGCCCATCGCCAGTACCGCATCCGGACGCTGGTTACCGAAAAATTTTCTGGCGGTGCGATACGAGCGACTGAAACCCCGCAGAAATTCCATCTCCCCGCCGCGTTTCAGCCCGATTGCCGGCAACACCACCACTTCCATGCCCACGCTGTCGCGGACTGCTTCCTGATCGACTTGTTTCGGCGAAATCAGCACGGCCACCCGGCAGCCTCTGCGCGTCAACTGCCTGGCTACCGCCAGGCCGGGAAATACGTGCCCGCCTGTGCCGCCGCAGGCAATGGCTACAAACGGATTGGATGGCGATTTATTATTCATCAGGCTCTGGCTGGAACTTTTTCGTCAAGCTCAACTTCACTTTTCTGCGCCGGCTTGCCCTGCCGCGCGACGCTTAATAACAGCCCAACACACACCAGCATGATTAAAAGATTGGAACCGCCATAACTGATGAATGGGAGCGGAAGCCCCTTGTTCGGCAGCGCGCTCGTTACCACTCCGATATTGATGAACGCCTGAATTCCGATCAGCAACGTGAGGCCCGCCGCCATCAGGAATCCAAAAGTATCACGAGCGTTCTTGGCAATGACCAAACCACAAATCATGAAAAGGACGAATGCCGCAACCACCAACAATGTCGCTATCAGCCCCAGTTCTTCTCCGATCACCGACAGGATGAAGTCAGTGTGATTCTCCGGAACAAATCCCAGCTTTTGTTCGCCGTTGCCCAGCCCCAATCCAAGCCACCCGCCGGTGCCCAACGCGACCATGGCGTGATAAGCCTGGTAGCCGACGCCTTCTTTGTGCTCTTCCAGATGCAGCCAGCCTGTCATTCGATGCAATCGCATCGGGTCACAAAGCAACGAAACGGCCAGCCCGCCCACCACAAGGCATATCGGCGGAATGAAATATTTCCATTCCACTCCCGCCAGCAGTAACATCGCCCCGCACACCAGTATCATCAGAATCGTCGTACCGCGATCCGGCTCGACGAAAATCAGGCCAAGCACCATCGCGATGAATCCTGCCGGAATCATAATCCCACGCTTCCAGGTCGGCATTTGCCGTTGAAAATGTTCCCCGTACCAAGCCACGGCGATAATCAGTCCAAGCTTGGCCAGTTCAGACGGTTGAAACCGCACTGGCCCGTAAATAAGCCATCGCTTGGCTCCATTGATTCGCTTGCCATCAATCATCACCCAGGCCAGCAACACAACCGCAAAGATCAGCGGCACCCAGGAAACCTTTTTCAACCACCGATAATCCAGGCTTGCGGCGGCGATGCAACAACCCAGGCCCAAACCACCCCAAATTAGCTGCATCACCAGATAACGCGCGCCCACCTCCGCCATGCTCGCGCTGTAGAGCATCACCAACCCGAGTGATAAGAGCCCTGCAACGCAAATTACCAGGAGGGTGGTGACTGCCTTCATCTATAATCGTCTCGTCGCGATTTTACGGTTCGTTGTTCTCAAAAGAATTTCCGGCTCAAGTTGCCGGGTTGGTCTGGCCCGTAGCAACCGTCGTCCCGTTCGATGTGGCCGTCGGGATTTTCAACACTTGCCCGACTTTGATATTGTCGGTGCGGAGACTGTTGGCCGCGCGCAAGGCCCGGACGGTCGTGTGGTGAGTCGATGCTATCTTGATCAAGGTGTCACCCGTTCGCACCTTGTACATGCCTTCTGTCTTGGCAGTCTCCGTAGGAGCCGTGCCAGTCGGTGCGGCCGGTGTCACAGCCACGACCGGCGCGGGGATATGCAGTTTCTGTCCGGGCTTAATCTTCGTTGGCTCGACCCCCGGATTTGCCTCAGCAATCGCTTTGGCGCTGACATGGAAGTTGCGGCCAATGGTGGTAAAGTTATCGCCGGCTTTTATCACGTACTCGGTTGCGGCTCCCGTTGCGGTATCGACAGCGGTCGCCGGTGCGGAATTCGACGCGGCCCCTGCAGTTGCGGACATCGCGTTCGTGTCGGCAAGCACGGGATTCGAGGCTTCAAACGCCGGCGCGACATTCGTGTTGGCAACCTCCGCGGAAGCCTGGGCTTCCTTGTCATCGCGGCGGCAGCCTTGCATTAAAAGTGCGAGTAAACCGACGCCTTGAACGGCCAGCACACAAAAAACTGCGAGCTTCACTCGAGCGCGGCCTTGCTTCTTTTGCTCCATTAGGGAGCCTTGAGGTACAAACGGACTTTGATTATTCATGGTTATGGTGTTTGGATGGGATTCTGGGTTGTGGTTTGGGTCGTCATGCCCAGGTTTTCGGTGGGAAAAACCCGGTGCAAAAAGTAACTGTTATTTCCTGGACGCATTCTTCGATTCAGGCCTGATTTCCAATATTGCCGCTTATGTTGTGGGTGCCACTCTCGGCACCCCCACTAATTGATTTCACCAATTGGCAAAACTTTTCACCGCGCTCCTGATAATTTCGAAACTGGTCAAAGCTCGAACAAGCCGGTGAAAGTAAAACTATGTCGCCGGAAACTGCTTTTTGAGCAGCTTCACTGAAAGCTTCTAACAACGATCCGTAAACTGTGCAAGGAGTAAAAAGGCTCCAGGCCGCTCTTATTTTTTCGGCAGATTCGCCGATCAAAAATGCCTGTTTTACCCTTTTCGAAAGGAGCGGCCCCGCATCATGGTAATCCAGGCCCTTGTCTTTGCCGCCAGCTATGAGAAAAATATTGTTTTCGCGGCCGGGCGCTGTTGGTGAGGCTTCAAGCGCCTGCTGAAGCGCATTGATATTTGTGGCCTTCGAATCGTTAACGAAAGTTACCCCATTGATCCCCGCCACCTTTTCAAATCGATGCGCCCCGGCAGTATAGGTCTTGACCGATTCAGCCATCGTCTCGAGCGGCATGCGCAGGACATGGCCAACCGCCAGCGCGGCCATTAAATTTTCCGCGTTGTGCGGGCCGCGAAGCTGACAGTGGTCCATATCAATCAACGGTCCGGGCCAGGTTCCCATCCGGCTGATTAACAAACCACGATCGAGATGAATATCCGCTTCACTGTCACGCGCGCTAAAAGTGATCACCTTTCCCGGCACCGGCACATCCAGGCTTCGCAGCCGGGCCAGCGCTTCGCTCTGAATGATCGCCCAATCGAACGCCTGTTGATTCTTGAAAACGCGAGCGGTGGCGCGGGCATATTCATCGGCGTTCGCATAACGATCCAGATGATCCGGCGCGAGATTCATTAGCACCGCGACCGCCGGCCGAAAATATTCAGTGTTCTCGAGTTGAAATGAGTTGACCTGCAAGATTAAGAAATCGAGATCTTTGGTTTGCTCGACTACTGAACAAACCGGGCGCGCCCGGTGACCCGAGAGAACCGTTTTTCGATGGCCGTTCGCGAGAAGCCTCTCGACCAATTCAGCAGTCGTGCCTTTGCCGTTGGTTCCAGAAATCGCGATGCTCAAACAACGCGATTGTTGGTAGCCCAATTCCAATTCGCTGATCATCGGCACATTGTTCCGCATGACCGATTGGACCAATTGCGTGCTCGACGGCACCGCCGGACTCAACACTGCCAGGCTGAAATTTCCCTCCGGCGCTTGCGAGACTCCCAATTCGACTTCAATTCCCAACGGGCGCAATTTTCTGGCGCTGTCGCGCAAGTCAGCATTGTCGGCGCAATCAACGCCGACAACTTTCGCGCCGCTGCGGCGCAATAATTCGCAAGCCGCGCGGCCTCGGCCACCCAGGCCGATCACCAGAACTTCTTTGTTATTCAGTTCAAACATTCTGACAAATGAGTCGTAATGCTCTGTCGCCGCACTCGAACCGATGAAACTGTCACTAAAGCGCATTATCTGATTTTCAAAGTGCTTAAAGCCACAACCGCGAACAGTATCCCCAGGATGTAAAAGCGCGTGACAACCTGGGATTCATACCATCCCTTTTTTTCGAAGTGATGGTGAATCGGGGCCATCAGGAACAGCCGGCGGCCCTCGCCGTAGCGGCGCCTCGTATAACGGAACCAACCGGTTTGCAGAATTACCGAGGACGCTTCCATCACGAACACTCCACCCGCAATGAACAACACCAGCGGCTGATGAATCAGCACAGCGACCATTCCCAAAGCTCCGCCGAGCGCCAGTGATCCAGTATCGCCCATGAAAACTTGCGCTGGATGGCAGTTGAACCAGAGAAAACCGAGTCCAGCTCCAATCATGGCCGCGCAGAACACCGTCAATTCGCCTGCGCCGGGCACGAATGGGATTTGCAAATAACCTGCGACTTTCGAGTTGCCCGCGACATACGTTAACACCACGAAAACAAAGGATGCGATGATCGTGCAGCCAATCGCCAATCCATCCAATCCATCCGTGAGGTTCACGGCGTTCGAACTGCCAATGATTGTCAGCACGATGAGAATGACGCCTGCTATTCCCGCGCCGGCGAGCACTGGGTACTTGTAAAATGGGACCATGACTTCCGTCACCAACTTGTTGGTGGTTGGATTCCCCCAAAGATAAAGCGCGGTGAACAAGCCCAGCGCTCCCTGGACCCAGAGTTTAATGGCCGATCGTGTACCGGCGCTGCTCTGTTGGATTATCTTGGCGTAATCGTCGTAAAAGCCGAGCGCGGTCAAAACGACCACTGAGAGCAGCGCCAATTCGACAAGCGTGTTCCAGCGCGCCCAAAGAAGCGTGGTTACATTTAACGCCAACACGATGAGAATTCCGCCCATCGTCGGTGTTCCCTTCTTGCTCAACAATCGGGCAACGAGACTGCCGCCGCTCTCTGCCCTGTCGGAATATTCCTGGCCGAATTTCAATCGCTTCAGCCAGAGAATCGTCCGATCGCCCAGCCACCAGCTCAAAGCCAGAGCCGTCAATGCCGCGCCCGCCCCGCGAAACGTGATATAACGAAACAGGCGCAAGGGCGACAGGTAGTCCGCCCAAACTGTTCCCACGCTCCAGTCAAGTAGCTTTTGACTCATGTAGAAGAGCATTTAGTTTCGTTTCTCGGCTTCCCCGCTCCGCAACCATTCGGAAACCCGTTCCAATCGCGTCGCGCGTGATGCCTTCAACAGCAGCACATCGCCCGTCTTCACAAATTGTTTCACCGCCGCGGCGGCAGTTTCGACGTCTTCGAATTCAAAGACCCGGTTTAATCCGGCTCCCCGAGCGCCACGCGCCATCGCCGAGGCCATTTTGCCGACCGCAAAAAGCTGGCCCACTCCCAGTTCCGCGGCGCGGCGCCCGACTTCCTCATGCGCGCCTTCGCTGTGCCTGCCTAACTCCGCCATATCACCGAGAACGGCGATCCGCCTGCCCTTGCAGGGTAATTCGAGGAACGCTTCAAGGGCCGCGCGCATCGAATCAGCGTTGGCGTTGTATGCGTCGTCCAGGACGCGCACGCCTTTTACTTCCCAAAGTTGCATCCGCATTTTCGCCGGCTGGCACTCGGCGAGGCCGGCCTGAATCTCCGATCGGCTGAGGCCCAGCTCGGCCCCAATGGCGATGGCAAACAACGCGTTGACGACCTGGTGACGCCCAACCAGGTGAATGCGATAACCTCCCTGGTGTCTGCCGGTGAAATTCTTAACCCGGAAGATCACACCCTTGTTATCCACGTCGATTTCGGTGGCGCGCCAGTCGTTGCCCTCCTGCAGTCCAATCCTCACAACGTTGGCGTGAGTGCGCTTGGCGATTGTATCGGCCCATTCACTGTCTCCCGGAAGGAACAATTTTCCGGTCTGCGGAATCAATTCGCCGAGCGTGCCTTCTTCCTGGGCGACGCCGGCCAAATCACCAAAAAATTCCAGATGTTCGCGCCCGATGCTGGTGATTACGCCAAGCCCGGGTGCGATGAGACTCACCAGCGGCGCCAACTCTCCCGGATGGTTTGTCCCGACTTCCAATACGGCCGCCTGCTTTTTGCTGTCGAGCTTCAGGAGTGTCAGCGGCACGCCAATTTCGTTGTTGAAGCTCGCTTCGCTCCAGACTGTCGCCAGTTTTTGCTTGAGGACGGACGCGATTAATTCCTTGGTCGTGGTCTTTCCGTTCGAGCCGCCGACCGCGACAATCGGCAGTGAAAATCCTTTGCGATATTCCGCCGCCAGCCGGCCAAGCGCCTTGCGAGTGTCCTCTACCAGCAGCATCGGACAGCTCGCCGAATTAATGCCGGCTCTATTTCGGTTGATCATCGCGGCAACTGCGCCGCGGCCAATCGCCTCGTTCACGAAGTTATGGCCGTCGAATTTGTCTCCCGCCAGCGCTATGAACAAGTCGCCCTCGCGGACATTGCGGGAATCCGTGCAAACGTTGGATGCTACGAAGTCGGCGCGCGCGCCGGCGAAAGTGGCGGAACAAGCTCGGACAATAAATTTTGAATCGCGCGCTTCCATTTATGTATTTCTCGCTGACGGACCGCCGCGCATCGACTTGGCGAGGCCTTCTGGCAGAGGCCTCGCCGCCTGATTGAATTGATCGTTTTTCCGCGCTGGCTTTTCCGCGGCGCCATCCTTGCGGACAGCAGACGCAAACAAGTGATGCGAAATGAACGGGAGTGCGCTCATGCTTTGACCTTTCGTTTGGTTATTGGTTTGGATCTCACTACAAAATTTCATGCGATTCAGTTTTGCGCTGGGTGATCGTTTCGCGGCGGATGATCGAAAACCGCCACGCCTTCCGGGTGCTCGCCCGGCTGTTCGCCGTCCTCGGTTTTAATGTTTAAATAAATTGCGGCCTTCTCGGCGATCTGCTTGAAGATGGGTCCGGCTACATCGCCGCCGTAATGGCCGCCTTTCGGCTCATCCAGCACGATTGAGATACAAAGCTCCGGCTTGTCAGCCGGGAAAAATCCGATGAACGAAGCAACGAATTTGTCAGTTGAATAGCCGCCGCCAGGATTGACCTTTTGCGCT
>WNFL01177336.1_pt6 | contig 14053 bp, 12 predicted proteins | sample 5400361 | NCBI WGS metagenome assembly WNFL01 (sample SAMN13153351, study PRJNA577476) | soil metagenome | isolation source: 40 cm soil on Douglas fir-dominated hillslope | place: USA:California | collected 2013-09-17
AGGAGTTCAGTACCACTACAATGCAACGCTTCCTGCGCAGGAAGATTTCTAATTTAAAATTAGCATGCGTCCGCAAGGGGATTGCGGTAAAACATTGAGGAATCGGGGGAAATAGGGTGTGACTGAGAATCAGGGGGGTTCTGGAGAAACCGCTCCCTTTGGTCACGGCTCTGAATCGGCGCATTCGCTCACCCCGGAAACCGCTCCCTTTGGTCACGGCTCTGAATCGGTGTGTTCGCTCATTCGGGCAGCGCGAAGCTGTAAAGCACATTACCGGCTGAGACGGCGATGAATTGCTGGCCGTGGATGGCGTAGCTCATGGGCGCGGCGGCGATGCCCGCACCGGCCTGAAAATTCCACAGCGACTTGCCGGTCTTGGCATCGAGGGCAATGAGGTTGCCTTCGCGGGTCGCGGCGAAGACCAGGCCGCCGCCGGTCGCGAGCAGGCCGGCGTTGAGCGAACCTTGGGAAATCTTGAAATCCCACTCGATTTTTCCGGTGTCGTGATTGATGGCGCGGATGCCGGCGGAGGTGGGTTCGTTCAGTCCGACGGCGCGGCCGCCCCAATACTCGCGGCCGGCTTCGTAGGTTGAAGTCGAGCGAAAAAAGCGCTGCCCCGATTCCTGATACTCGACATACATCCAGCCGGTCTGCGCGCTTAATGACGGAGATTGAAAATTCGTGCCGCCGCCGAGATCGGGATAGACCGGCACGCTGCCGTCGGCGCTAGAGGTGGTGCCCGGCGCAAGCTTAGGGCGGCCGTTCTCGTCGAATCCCGTCGACCAGGTTTGACGCACGAAGGGCGTGGCGCGCAGGAATTTTCCGTTGGTGCGATCGAGCACGTAATAGAATCCGTTGCGATTGGCCTGCAGCAGCAGCTTGCGTTTTTCGCCCGCGAATACGCGGTCCACCAACACCAGGTCTTCATTAGCGTCCCAATCGTGAGTATCGGCGGGGGTGAACTGGAAGTGCCACTTGCGACGGCCGGTGGCGGGATCGAGCGCGACCACCGAGCAACTGAAGAGATTGTCGCCGTGGCGAACTTCGCCGTCCATATCGGGGCCAGGATTGCCGACGCCCCAGTACAGCAGGTCGAGTTCGGGATCGTAGGAGCCGGTGAGCCAGGTGGCGCCGCCGCCCTGCTGCCAGCTATCGCCCTTCCAGGATTCGTGGCCGAATTCGCCGGGTCCTGGAATGGTGTGGAATCGCCACGCGCGCTTGCCAGTAGCTGCGTCGTAGGCGTCGACGAAACCGCGGATTCCGTATTCGCCGCCGGCGACGCCGATCACAATGCGATCCTTCACGGCAAGCGGCGCTTCAGTGATGCTGTAGCCCTGCTTGGTGTCGGCGACCTGCACTTCCCACAGCGGAAGTCCGGTGCGGGCGTCGAGCGCGACCAGCGCAGCGTCCAAGGTGCCGAAGAAAACGCGATTGCCGAGCACGGCGACGCCGCGATTGAAGCGATTGCTCTCGTAGGGATTCACGACCTTCTGGGTGCGCTGGTATTTCCAGAGCTGGCGGCCGGTGCGCGCATCGAGCGCGAAGACCTGTCCGGGAGGGCCGGCGGTGTACATCACGCCGTCGATCACCACCGGCGTGGCTTCGAGGATCGAGTCGCCGGGCATCTGCAAGGCCCAGCGTGCCTGAAGCTGGCGAACGTTGGTGAGATTGATCTGCGAAAGCGATGAGTAGTGCTTGCCCTGATAATCGCCCCAGTAGGTGAACCAGTTGTGCGGCTCGGCGGCGGAATTGCGGAGGCGCTCGAAGGTGAGGCCGGGACCGGGAATTTCAGCGGCGGCAGTTTTCGCGAGGTCGCGAGAGGTGAGGGTCTTCAGGTATGCGACAAGGTCGCGCAGCTCGGATGCGGTGAGTCGCTTGCCGTAATCGCCGGGCATGAGGGACCGATTTTCAGTGCGGACGCTTTCGGCGCCAGGAGCGAGCGTGCGTTTATCGAGCAGGTGCAGCTCGCCGGCGGCGTCGCGAAGTTGAAGAGAGAACGTGTCTTCGTTGAGGCGAACGCCGTGAATCTCGCGACCGTCTCGAGTTTTCACGATGATCATCTGCGGACGGCGGCCGCGGCCCAGGGGACTATCGGGCGTGAGAATTTTCTGCGCGAGGGAAGCCGCGGTGGAGCGACCGGCGGTGGAAAGGTCGGGGCCGGTGACGCCGCCGTGTCCGTTGACTTCGTGACATCCCGCGCAGACTGCTTTGCCGAAGAAGACGCTCTGGCCCGCGGCGGCGTCGCCAACGGTGAATTCGGGGGAATCCTTCTCTGGGGCGCCGGAAAGACTGCGGATGTAAGCGACCAGGTGCCAGGCGGCGTCGGAACCGAGCGCGGCGAAGGGCGGCATTTGCGTTCCGCCGATTCCATTGCGGATGTTCAGGAAAATCTCGCCGTCTTCCGCGCCGCGTGCGAATCGTCCGCTGTTGAGCGCGGGTGCGCGATCGCCACGGCCTTCGCCACCGTGGCAGGACTGACAGGTTTGCTCGTACAGTTTCGCGCCGGCCGCGATGGCGCGAGCGTCGCCCGCGAAAGGATTCCTCGAATTCTCTGGCGCGTGCTGGGCGAGGAGCAGGGTGCTGAAGGTCGATAAAACGACGAGCGGCTTCACGCGCGTATTCTAGCGCAAGCGAATTATGGGGCTGCCGGCGAGTCCGTTTTCAGCGGGCTCTCAAAGGCCGATTCGAAAATCGGCCCGCCGCCAGCATGGCGACCCCACAGAAATCCAGTCATAGTGAAAGGAAGAATGACGCCGTCGATCTATCCGATTCCCGGGCCCTGGAAGGGACAACTCGCGATTCTGGCCCGCCCACGCGGAGGCGACTGGCTCGCGGACGAAATTCAGTACTGGCGGGGCGCCGGTTTCGACGTGGTGGTGTCGCTCCTGGACCTCGCCGAGCAGGAGGAACTCGGGCTCACGGAAGAAGGTTCGCTGGCGGAAGCGCAGGATATTCGCTTCTTTTCGTTTCCAATCCTGGACCGCGGCGTGCCGCATTCACTATCAGCGACGGCAGCGCTCCTGGTGAAATTGCGCCATGAAATTCAGGCCGGGAAAAGCGTGCGTGCATTGCCGGCAAAGCATCGGACGATCCTCGCTGATCGCCGCAGGAGTGCTGATCGTCACGGGCGTCGAGCCGCGTTCAGCACTGCAGCAAGTTGCAGCGGCGCGCGGCGCTCCAGTTTCGGATACACCAGAGCAGCGGGCCTGGCTCGAACAAACGCTCGCGGAGCATTTGTCGTTGGCGAGAGCGAACCGATAAAGGCCGATCGCTGCCCCACCAGCCAAATCGGGGACGTCGGCTAAAGCCGACGCTGCAGCCTGCCCGCTTGCGGGGTAAGAAAAAGCCCGCGCCACAATCTATACGACGCTGGTCTCGGTGTAGTAGCCGAACACGTCGCGCAGGGCGGTGCACATTTCACCCACGGTGGCGTAGGCACGTACAGCGTCGAGAATGTAGGGCATCGTATTTTCGGTACCCTCGGCCGCGCGCTTGAGGGCGCTCAGGGTGCGTTCGACATCGGCGGCGTTGCGGCGGGCTTTCACTTCGCGGAGCCGCTCCACTTGCTTCTTCTCGGCTGACGAATCGATCTGCAGCAGCTCGATGGGTTTCGAGTCCTGCTCGGTGAACTTGTTCACGCCGACGATCACGCTTTCGCCCTGCTCCACTGAATGCTGATATTCGTAGCTCGCGTTGGCGATCTCGGTCTGCGGGAAGCCGCGCTCGATGGCGTTGATCATTCCACCCATTTCGTCGATGCGGCGGATGTAATCGTTCGCGCCCTGCTCCACTCTTTCGGTGAGTTGTTCGAGAAAATAGCTGCCGCCCAGCGGATCGGGAACCGCAGCGACGCCGCTTTCGTGCGCGATCACCTGCTGGGTTCGCAGAGCAATCGTTACGGCGTGTTCAGAGGGCAGCGCGTAGGCCTCGTCCAGCGAATTGGTGTGCAACGACTGGCACCCGCCCAGTACCGCCGCCAGCGCCTGGACCGCGGTGCGCACGATATTATTTTGCGGCTGCTGCCAGGTGAGCGAGCAGCCGGCGGTCTGCGCATGGAAACGAAGCTTCCAACTCTTTTCGTCCTGGGCGCCGTAGCGGTCGCGCATCACGTACGCCCAGATTTTTCGAGCGGCGCGGAACTTGGCGATCTCCTCGAAGAAATCGTTATGCGAATTGAAAAAGAAACTGAGGCGGGGCGCGAAGCTGTCAATATCCAGGCCGCGCTCGAGCACCCAATCGACGTACTCGATTCCATCGCGCAAGGTGAAGGCCAGTTCCTGCACGGCGGTCGAACCGGCTTCGCGAATGTGGTAGCCGGAAATCGAGATCGGGTTGAAGCGCGGCACGTGCTGCGCGCCGAACTCGATCGAATCGGTCACCAGGCGCATGGAGGGGCGCGGCGGATAGATATATTCTTTCTGCGCGATGTACTCCTTAAGGATGTCGTTCTGCAGGGTGCCGGAAATGCGCTGCCAGTCCACGCCCTGCTGCTCGGCGACCGCCAGGTACATGGCCCACAGGATGGACGCCGGCGAGTTGATGGTCATCGAGACGGTGACTTCGCCGAGCGGGATCCCGCGGAACAGCGTTTCCATGTCGGCCAGCGAAGAAATCGCGACGCCGCACTTGCCCACTTCGCCGAGCGAAGCGGGGTGATCGGAATCGTAGCCCATTAACGTCGGCAGGTCGAACGCAACGGAAAGACCGGCCTGGCCTTGCGCGAGCAGATAGTGATAGCGCGCGTTAGTTTCTTCGGCGGTGGCGAAACCGGCGAATTGGCGCATGGTCCACAGCCGGCCGCGATACATGCTTTCGTGAATGCCGCGGGTGTAGGGGAACTGCCCGGGTGGCGGCGGCTCGGATGCGGCCCCCGTGCAGTAATAAGGATCGAGGGGCAGCCCGCTCAAGGTCCGGTAGGTCCGCGGCGGGGCGGAAAGGGTGGGGGGCATCGCTTTTTCATTCTACTCCGTGGCACAATAGGAATCCGGTAGCGCCGCGCGCGCGTATACTAGACTCGAAAGGACACTCCATTAACGATGAAAACCCTCTACAAGATGTTCGGTGTCGCCGCCATCGCGGCGCTCACCCTGGTTCCTTCTTTTGCCGCCGACAAGAAGCCGGCCGCGAAGGAGAAGTCGCTCTACACCCGCCTGGGTGGCAAGAAAGCCATCACGGCCGTGGTGGATGAGTTCGTGGCTCGGGTAGTCGCCGACAAGCGCATCAACGCGTTTTTCGCGAAGGCCAATGCGCCCAAGCTGAAGATGAACCTTGTGAACCAGATCTGCCAAGCTTCGGGCGGGCCCTGCAAGTACACCGGCAAGAGCATGAAGGAAGCCCACAAGGGTATGGGAGTCGCGACTGCCGATTTCAATGCCCTGGTTGAGGACCTGGTCGGCGCTCTCGATAAATTCAAAGTCGGCGAGAAGGAAAAGAACGAGCTGCTGGGCGTTCTGGGACCGATGAAGAGCGATATCGTCGAGAAGCCGTAAGCTTTCTAGAGTTGTCTTTGTGAGGGCGGTTGATTTGCGCCGCCCTCTCTCTTCGTTTTTTGTAGTGGCGCAGGCGAAGCTTTTTGTTACGGTCGCCTGCGTTTTATTTTTCCTTCCGCGCGATCACCTCGAAGTTACTTCCCAGCTTTCGCAGTCCAGGCAGCCGAATTATGCCCTCATCGACGAAGCGCGTCGCGCGATAGCCCCAGCGCCAGGACGGAAACAGCCCCGCCAGCGGTGAAGAGGCGAAATCGAAGGTGTGGTGGGTTGCGCCAAGACCCGCGCGGTGGAAGATTTCCGTGGTAACGCGGGGATCGAGCTCACGCTCGTCGGGAGTCTGATAGCGCCGCATCAGTTTGGGGACGAGTAGTTTTCCGAGTGCGCCGGACAGCCGGTACTTGCTGGGATCCAGGCTGTAGAAGGCGCCGCCCGGTTTGAGGAAGGTCGCGATTTGAGCGGCAGCCTGCTCCAGTTCAGCGTCGGGCAGGTGGTGCAGAAAGAAAATCGCGATGATGGCGTCGAAGCTGCGCCCTTCGAGCATGCCCGCCTCGAGCGTCGTCTCCAGAAATTCGACATTAGAAACGCCGGCACGATAGGCATCTTCCCGCGCCTGGCGGACGGCGGCGGGGGAAAGGTCGACGCCCGTGACGCGCTCGACGTGGGGGGCGAGGAGCAGTTCCGTGTCGCCAATTCCGCAGCCCAGGCTGAGCACCGACGAGTTGCGTCCGGCGCCGGTGACGCGCAGGATCCGGCGGACCATGTACGCGCGCAGGGCCCGAACGGCCGGCTTGGCGAAGTGCTTCTGCGCGAAGCCCGAGTACAATTCCTCGTGATGAGCCAGCTCACGGGCGTGTACGTCGTGGGACAATCTACAGTGTAAGCCTGACAGCTTGGCGCGGCTGCCTCGGACTCTGGTAACCCAGCATGGGGCCCACCCGTCTGAAGCAGTACATCCTTATTAGGCCGCTTAACGCGGCGCAGGTTTGCGCCTGTAGTTTGACGATTTGGGGGTTAGCAGTTTGAATCGTAGATTTGTCATGTCTTTAGCGGGGCTGGTGTGCTTCGCAGGCGGGATGCGCCTGGGCGCACAGCCCACCTACACGATTTCGACCTACGCCGGGAATGGAACGCGCGGCTTTACCGAGGGCGGAGCGACCAGCGGGGCCCAGTTCGCACTTCCCTCCGGCATCGCGTTCGATTCCTCGGGCAATCTGGTGGTGGCCGATCAGGTCAACCAGCGGGTGCGCCAGATCGCCACGGGCGGCGGGAATGTGACGACCATCGCGGGCAACGGCACGGCGGGATTCTCGGGCGACGGCAAGAGCGCCACGGCTGCGAACCTGTTCAACCCTTTCAGCGTGGCGGTAGATTCGAGCGGCGGCGTGTATATCGCGGACTCCGGCAACCACGTGGTGCGCAAGGTGTCGGGCGGCAACATCGCGCCTTATGTAGGGAATAACTTCCTGGGACCCGGATTTTCGGGTGACGGCGGACGTGCCGTGGACGGCCAGTTGGACAGTCCCTTCAACCTGGCGCTGGACTCGAGCGGCAACCTGTACGTCTCCGACACCGGGAACGATCGCATTCGTAAGATCACCACCGCCGGAACGATCACCACCTATGCGGGCGGATACGGCGGCGGCGCGTTCGGGGGAGATGGGGGACCAGCCATTAACGCGCGCCTGAATCAGCCGCGCGGTCTGCGCCTGGATGCAGCGGGCAACCTTTACTTCGCCGACAGCGCCAGCAACCGGATTCGCAAGGTGGCCGTGGATGGAACCATTACGACGGTAGCGGGGGTCGGCACGGCGGGGTTCTCGGGAGACGGCGGCTTGGCCACCGCCGCGCAACTGAACCGGCCGTTGGATGTCGCGGTGGACGCCGCGGGCAACCTCTATATCGCCGATTACAACAACCAGCGCATTCGGCGCGTGGGTGGTAACGGAATTATCACCACCATCGCCGGCAACGGGCGCGCCGCTTATGCGGGCGACGGAGGGCCGGCGACCAGCGCCAATCTGAACTTTCCAACGGGCGTGGTGGTCGACGGAAACGGGAACGTGTACGTCGCCGACAATGCGAACAGCGTGATCCGTCTGCTCACCAGAAACGGGACGGCGATTGGCGTGCCAACGGTCAACGGCGTGATCGGCGCGGGATCCTATGGAGCGTTCACCTCGGTCGCGCCCGGATCGTGGATCGAAATCTACGGCACCAATCTATCCGCGACCGTGCGCTCGTGGGGCGGTTCGGATTTCAAGGGCGTCAATGCGCCGACCATGCTGGACGGGGTCACGGTTACGATCGGCGGGCAATTCGCGTTCGTCGACTATGTCAGTCTCGGGCAGGTCAACGCGCAGGTGCCGTCCGGCGTGACAGCGGGATCGCAGAACATTGTGGTCGGGACTTCGTTCGGCGCGAGCAAAGCGGTGGCGATCAACGTGAATGCGACGCAGCCGGGTTTGTTCGTGCCCTTCGCCATCGGCGGGAAGAACTTTGTGGGCGCGCTGTTCCCCGACAATGTGACTTACGTGGCGCCCCCCGGAGCGGTCAACGGGATTACGTCGCGGCGGGCGCGGCCGGGCGACACGATTACTCTTTACGGCATCGGATTCGGTACGGTGAGTCCGGACACACCGGCCGGGCGGATCGTGCAAGGCAGCAATCAGCTCACGGCAGGGCTGCAGATTTCTTTCGCGGATGTTCCGGCGAACCTGGTGTACTACGGTCTGGCCCCCGGCTCGGTGGGACTGTACCAGTTCAATGTCGTCGTGCCAAGCGTGGCGGCGAGTGACGCTGTGCCGGTGACGTTTATGCTGAACGGGGTGGCGGGGACGCAGCAGTTGTTCACGGCGATCGGGAATTAGGGCGAGCAGTTCCCCCCGAAGAGGCAGTGCAAGGCGAATAATACGAAGAAGACGCCTTCGCCGACCCAAACGAACGGCCGATTGACGACGTGCCAGGCGGCAGGCCAGAAGCCGGGCGGATTGTGATCCACCTTCCGGACATCGGAGGGCGTGATTCGCAAGAGGTAATCCAGGGCACCGCAGGCCTTAGGAGCCGTCATTTTTACGGTCATGACCTGCGGCGACCACTCGGCCACAATCCTCACGCAGCGCTGATCGGTGAGCGTGAAAACTCGCGCGGTCGCGCCCCGATAGAATGTGGGAAATTCGGCAGGTCCGGCGGTCGCCACGCCGAGGCTGGTAAGCAGGAAGGCGAGGGTCAGCAGCTTTCTCATAGCAGCAGCTTGAGGCAGTTGCGCCTTGGGTGGTAGGGAGGGTGTGACAGTTTCGGAAGTGTCACAACCTTAGCTACAAACATTTACCAATCCCCGACCCACGGGCTGCGTACACTTAAATAGATATGCGATACCTGTCTGCGCTGGTCCTATTTGCGGCGATTGCGTCTGCTCAATCCACCCCGACCTTCACCAAAGATGTCGCGCCGGTGATCTACAAGAACTGCGCGAGCTGCCACCGCACCGGCGACATCGCGCCCATGCCGCTGTTGACCTACGAACAAACGCGGCCATGGGCCAAGTCGATCCGCGAAAAGGTTTCGCTGGGACAGATGCCGCCGTGGCACTCGACCGACCCGCGTGGGACGTTTTCGAATGACCGAAGGCTAACCGATAAAGAGAAGGACACGCTGATCCGCTGGGCCTCGAACGGCGCGCCGCAGGGCGATCCCAAGGATCTGCCGCCCGTGCCGAAATTCACCGAGGGATGGGAGATCGGCCAGCCCGACGTCGTGATCGGCATGACCAAGAAGTACGATGTGCCCGCGTCGGGCACGGTCGCATATCAGTATTTCACGATGCCCACCAACTTCACGGAAGACAAGTGGGTGCAGGCGATTGAAGTACGCCCCGGCGAACGCCGCGTGGTGCATCACATCCTGGTGTTTTGCCGCGATGCCGCTCCACCGGCTGGGACCCCGCGCGCCGCGCTGCCGCCACCCGTATTCACGACGGCGGTTCCGAAAATGCCCGGCCTGGGTGACAGCTCACTGGCCGGCGGACGCGGATCGCTGATCGCCACCACGGCGCCCGGCACCAACGCGATGGTCTTCAAACCCGGCACCGCGATGCTGGTGAAGGCGGGCTCGGTGCTGAGCTTTCAGGTTCACTACACCTCCAACGGAACCGCCGCATCCGATCAATCCAGCGTCGGAATGATTTTCGCGAAGCAGCCGCCGGAGACGGAGATTCGCAACAGCGCGTTCGTGAATCCGCTGCTGCTGTTGCCCGCGGGCGACAGTAACAAAGCAGTCGAATCGGCGATCGAGTTCCAGCAGGACGCGCACATCTACGCGCTATTCCCGCACACGCACCTCCGCGGCAAGAGCTGGGAGTATCGGCTGGTGTACCCGGATGGACGCACGGAAGTCGTGCTCGCTGTGCCGACTTACGATTTCAACTGGCAGACCTATTACAACTTTGCGAAGCCGCTGGCCGTGCCGAAAGGTTCGCGCCTGGAAGCCACGGCGCACTACGACAACTCGACTAACAACAAGTTCAATCCGGATCCGACCAAGGACGTTCGCTGGGGCGAGCAGACCTGGCAGGAGATGCAGTATTCCGGGATCACCTATTCGGTGGACAAGCCGGCGCAGTCGGTCAAGTCGGGCGATCGGTAAGGCCGGACCAGGAGGTCCGGCGCGGACGAGGACGTCCGCCCCACATTCACGCGCTGCACTACAGAATATTCACCGCACGTGCGGCTAACTCGGTAAGGCCGGATCAGGAGGTCCGGCGCGGACGAGGACGTCCGCCCCACATTCACGCGCTGCGTTACAGAATATTCACGGCACGCGCGGCTAACAGTGCGATGGTGGTCAACGAAATCAGCGCCTGGATCATCATCAGCACCTTGGCCCAGCGCGACAGCACCGGCACATCGGTCGGTGAAAACGCGGTGCTGGTGTTGAACGCCAAAAACAGATAGTCGACGAATCCAGGCCGCCAGCCGTCTTCGCCCATCTCGATTCGCAGCTCGGGCGTGAGCGTCATCTGCGGGAACAGAAATGCGCCGTCGGTGTGCGATTCCTGCAAATCGCGCGCGTGCGGACCGCCCGCGTCCAGGCGCCAATACCAGGATGCGAAGATCAGCATGTTATTGACCCACAGCGCGGCGGCGGCGATTAACAACTCCGCGGGCGTTTCCTTGTGCAGCGGCAGACGCGACACCAGCAGTGCGAGCGATGCGGCCAGGTCGACTGTCACGAGTCCCACGGCGACATGACCTAATACACGGTTGGCGTCGTGCATTCCGACGCGGCGCGTGATGATCAGCGGAGCCAGCAGTGCCAGCACCAGTACCGGCACCAGCCAGCGCGGGCCATAGGTCAGCGTCGAAGGCAGCTCGAGGTGCAGCCCGACCACCGCCAGCATCGCGATCAGCGCCTGCCAGCGCGGCTCCGCATCGCGCGGCAGCATGGAATTGGTTGCGGTTCCCATTCGAGGACGTGCAATGGCTAGAATAGCGCCTATGCACGAGACCAAGCCTCGCCTCGTCAATTCCGATTTGAAGAGCCTGGTGCCCGACGCGATCGCAGAGGATCGACGTACTGGAAGAAGCTGCTGGCGTGGTTCAAGCAGAACGAGGTCTGACGAATGAACGGCGCAGACCAATGGTACTACCTGGACGGATCGCAAACCCGCGGCCCGGTTTCGTCGGCGCAAATCGCGCAGTTGATAAACAGCGGATCGCTTAGCAGCGCGACACAGGTTGCGCAGGCCGGAGCGCCGACCTGGAGTCCCGCGTCCGTGGCGCTGGGGCACCTGCTGGCCGGAGCGAGGCCGGTCGGACCGGCAGCGCCCGTGGCGACCGCGCCCAGCTACGCGATTCGCGTCCAGTGCATCTCGGGGCCGGACCACGGTAAAGCTTTCATGATCGGTGCCGCGGAGGTTTCGCTCGGCCGCGCCTCGGGTCTCGCGTGGCAGAACAACGTGTTGTATTTCCGAACCATATCGGGCGCCATGGTGCGCGTGGCCGGCACCGACGTGACCCAGGGAACGCTCAGCAACGGGCAGAGTTTCCAGATGGGGATGTCGGTATGGACGGTGGGCGCGGCGCCGGTCGAGCTGACCAATCTGCTGGGCTCGCTCGGGTCGCGTTTGAATCAACTGACCAGTACCGAGAAGCTGGAAGGCTTCAGCGTGCGGAAGATGTTCTCCGAAGTGTTCAAGTCGCGCAAGCCGGGCGAGCTCGAAGAATACTTCCTGGTGGGCACCACCAAAACCACGCCTCCCATCGAAGAAGTCCAGACCGGCTGGCCGACGCCGTGGGTGTTCATGCGCGTGGCGGCGTTCATGACCGGGTTGTACCTGCTGCTGTATTTCATGTTCGATACCTGGCCCAACCCGAAGGCGATCCCGGCGCTGATGACGGTAGGATCGCTGGCCATTCCGCTGACTACGGTGTTCTTATTCTGGGAGCTGAATACGCCACGCAATGTAAGCTTCCACATGGTGCTGGTTCTGGTTTTTCTGGGAACCGCGGGGTCTTTCATCTTCACCTCGCTGCTGAACAGTACCGTAAATCTGGACTGGTTGGGAGCCATGAGCGCGGGCATCGTGGAAGAAACCGCGAAGCTTCTGACTGTGGTGCTGGTGGTGCGGAACGTGCGCTACAAGTACATCCTGAACGGGCTGTTGTTTGGCGCTGCGGTGGGAACCGGTTTCTCCGCCTTTGAGAGCGCCGGCTATTCTTTTGACAATGGATTCGTCAACAACCTGCTGGTCCAGCTCATCAATAATCCGGACCACGTTCCCCAGCAGCCCCTGAAGGATTTCCTGTCCCACGCTTTGGGCGCCGGCTACCAGTCGGTGATCAGCTATATCCATTTCCGCGCGCGTTACGCGCCGTTCGGACACATGGTGTGGACCGCAATTTCGGCGGGCGCCTTGTGGCGCGTCAAAGGCAGCCAGCCATTCCGCTTCGGCATGCTGTTGGATCCCTCTTTTCTGCGGGCCTTCATCGTCCCCGTGAGCTTACACATGTTGTGGAATTCGCCGATTCTCAACGATCGCCAGTCGCTGGGCCTGTGGGCCGAAGTGAAGCCGCTCACGCTTGGCCTGATCGGGTGGTACGTGGTCCTCTTGCTGGTCCAGCAGGGACTGCGGCAGATCAAGGAAATGCAGGTCGCGCACGCCACCGAAGCGATCCAGCAAACGCAACAGGTACTCACCACCACCGGCCGTCACGGCATCGCGCGATGAACCTGTTCCGATGACGATCGAGCCCGTGACGCTGGAGGGCGCGGTGGTGCGCCTGGAGCCGCTGCGCGAATCGCATTTCGAAGCTCTGTGCGAGATCGGCCTGGAGCCCGAGTTGTGGCAATGGACGCCCTTCCGCGTCACAAATCCGGAAGAAATGCGCGCCTTCATCCGCGCCGCACTGGATTTTCAGGCGGCCGGCAGCGCGCTGCCGTTCGTCACCATCCATAAGGCCAGCGGTCGCGTGGCGGGCAGTACTCGCTTCATGAATATCGACGTGCCGAACCGCCACCTGGAAATCGGGTCGACCTGGATCGGCCGCGACTGGCGCCGCACCGCGGTGAACACCGAGGCCAAGTACCTCATGCTGCGTCACGCCTTCGACACGCTGGGCGCGATTCGCGTGGAGTTGAAGACCGACGCGTTGAACCAGCGCTCGCGCACTGCCATTCTGCGGATCGGCGCGCAAGAGGAAGGTATCTTTCGCAGCCACATGCTGACCTGGAGCGGGCGGCGTCGCGATAGCGTGTGGTTCTCCATCATCGACTCGGAGTGGCCCGGCGTGAAGAAGGATCTGGAGGGCAAGCTGGGCCTGAGCGAGAAATAGCCCCCCGTGCTATGCTGTTCAAACTTTAGTGGCCCAGCGCACCATACTTCCTCGCATTTGCATTGCACTCGGTTTTCCGGATGCGGAGATTCTTGCGGCTCACGCGCACCAGGAGTACAACGCCGGCGAAAGATTCTTCGAATTCCGGCTGGATTATCTGGCGTCGCCGGAACAGGGCGCCGCCGCGATCCGCAAATTCCTGGCGCGTCACTCGGATTGCACCATTCTGGCGACCTGCCGTCGCCGCCAGAATCACGGACGCTTCACCGGCAGTATCGAAGAGCAGGTGCGCATTCTGGAAGCCGCGGTGGATGCGGGAGCGCAGTCCTTCGACATCGAAATCGAAAGCGCGGAGAACGGCGCGCCGCGTCTGGATGCGCTGCGCTTGCGCAGCTTGATGCTGCTTTCCTATCACAATTTCAGCGGGACGCCGCCGCTGGACGCGCTGATGCGCCGCATGTTGAAGATTCCCGCGGGCGGTTACAAGATCGTCACCACCGCGCGCAAACCGTCCGATAGCATGCGGGTGCTGGCGCTGTCCCGCGCGTTTCCGCGCACGCCCGCCGTGCTGCTGGCGATGGGCGAGATGGGTTTCCCGACGCGCGTCCTTTCCACCGCCCAGGGATGTCTGTATACTTACGCCGCGCCGATCGCCGCCGAAGGCACCGCTTCCGGGCAGATCTGCGCGCACCAGTTGCGGCACCTTTACCGCGTCGATAAATTCACGCGCGATGC
>WNFL01044359.1_pt7 | contig 14051 bp, 10 predicted proteins | sample 5400361 | NCBI WGS metagenome assembly WNFL01 (sample SAMN13153351, study PRJNA577476) | soil metagenome | isolation source: 40 cm soil on Douglas fir-dominated hillslope | place: USA:California | collected 2013-09-17
CGTTTGAACCTCTATCCCGGGCTCAGGAGCCGCCGCGTGCCCATGGAGGACATCGCAAATCTGATGCGGCGCGACATTCGCCTCGAGTTGAAGAACGTCGAGCAGGAGCCCGGTCGCCGGTCGACCATCGCTTTCGCCGTCACCTACCGCGCGCGAGATCCCCGAACGGCCGCCCTCGTCGCCAACGCGCTCGCCTCCTTCTTCGTCGATGAGAACTGGAAGAGTCGCGGCCAGCAGGCGACCGAGACCGCCGCTTTCTTGAAAGCGCAGATGGACGACATGAAAAAGCATCTCGACGAGAAAGAGCGGCGGGTCGCGAGCATGGGGCGGCTCGGTCCCGCAGGAGTGACGCAGTACATGGTTCCGTACGAGAGCCTCGGCAACCAGCTGAGGCTCAATATGGAGCGCCTGGCGCGCCTGACCGACCGCCGGGAAGCCATCGCCAAGCAGCTTTCCGAGTTCGATCCGGCGGGAGACCCGCGGGCCAAGGTGGAATATCTGACCAAGCTCCGGCGCGACCTGAACGAGCTCCGCAGCCGGCTCACCGACCAGCATCCCGACGTGATCCGCGCCCAGGCGGAGATCGCCGCCCTGGAGAGCGGCGCCACCGAGATGAAGTCGACTGTCAAAGCGAAGCCCGACGGCTCGAGCGAATCCGCCCTGCAAAGATTGCGCGCCGAGCTCAGGGAGGTGGACTCGGAGATCCAAAACGTCAAGCTGGAAGGGAAAAGGCTGCAAGGCGGCATCGGCGAATATCAGAAAAAGCTGGAAACCGCCCGCTCGGCGGAGACGAGCTCGCCGGACCTGGTCCGCGACTACGAAACGACCAAGGAGATGTACGTCGGCCTGCTCAAAAAATACGTCGACGCCCAACAGGCGGAAAGCCTGGAGCAGAGCCGAAAAGGCGAAAGGTTCCGCGTTCTCGACCAGGCTCTGCCGCCGAACCATCCGATCGCGCCGAACCGGTTCCTGCTCAAAATCATGAGCTTCCTCTTCGCCCTGGGTTTCGCCGTCGGCGTCGTGGCGCTGGCCGAGCGTCTCGACACTTCGTTCCACACGGTGGACCATCTGCGCGCGTTCACCCGGGTGCCCGTGCTCGCGAGCATCCGCCGCATCGTCACGGAAAAAGACCGCCGGGTAAGCCGCCGGATTCTGGGACTGAGGATAGCGGCGGCGACTGCGGTTTTGGCGCTCATGGTCGCGTTCTCTTATTACTTCGCCCACAACAACGAAGGGATCGTCTCCATGCTGAGCCGCCCGCGCCCGGCCGAGACGGCCGATCGTTAGGAAGAGTCGATCATGTATCTGAACTTTTACGGATTGCAGAAAAAACCGTTCAATCCGACGCCCGACCCGAAGTTCCTTTACCTGACGCCGAGCCACCGCGAGGCCCTGGCCCAGATCCTTTACGGTGTCCAGGAGGGCAAGGGATTCATCGTGCTCACGGGCGAAGTGGGAACGGGAAAGACGACTCTGATCCAGACGCTGCTCCGACGGCTGGACGAAAAGACCGAGGTCGCCTACATCTTCAACTCCAAGCTGCCGTTCGACGCGCTGGTCGAGTACATGCTGCGCGACTTCGGCATCACCGAAAACCTGAGCTCCCAATCCCAGCGGCTCTTCGCCTTGAACAACTTCTTGATCGAGCGCCGGCGCACCGGACGGAACACCGTGCTCATCATCGACGAAGCGCAGAATCTCGACGCGGCGGCGCTGGAGCAGGTGCGGCTGCTTTCGAATTTCGAGACGCCGACCGAGAAGCTGCTCCAGATCTTTCTCGCCGGGCAGCCGGAGCTGCAGGCCAAGCTGGACCTGCCCGAGCTGCGCCAGTTGAAGCAGCGGATTTCGCTTCGCTGCGTCATCCGGCCGCTCACGCAAGAGGAGACCTACGATTATATCCAGCACCGGCTGCACATCGCCGGAGGGCGGCGGGGCGATATCTTCACCGAGCCCGCGATGAGCCGCATCGCGCGGCACGCCGGCGGCATTCCCAGGATCGTCAACACCGTGTGCGACCACGCCCTTCTTTTCGGCTACGCCGAGCAAAAGCGGCGCATCGACCGCGACACGATCGAGCAGGTGATCGCCTATATCGAGCAGGGCGCGCGGCCCGCGCAGGCCAAGCAGACGTGGAACAGCGCAGGGCGGAGCGGCTGGTCGATGGTCAAAGCGCCGTTCCAGTGGCTTTCCGGAGCGTTGGCGGCCTTGCTGCTGCTGGGCTTCATGTTCCTGGCCCTGCGGTTCAACGCGCTGGAGGATTTCTCGCTGCAAGTGGAAAGCTACGTCGTCGAGGTGCTGCGCTCCATGTTCGGCGTGTTCACGATGTTTCTCCAGGCCGCCGCGAGCGCTTTTTTGACGAGGTGAACATGAGTAAATTTTTCGAGGCACTCGAACAGGCGGAACAGGAGCGGGCGCGCGACGAACAGGCGGCGGGCCGGCGCCGTCCGGCCCCCGCGGGGCCCGATTTTCCATCGGCCCGATACGCCAAGACGACTCCCGAAGAGGCGCCTGTCGCAAAGCCGGCCGAAGAGGATTTCACCGCTCGCAAATCGAATTGGGATTTCTCGGGCGCGCGCGGCAACCGCGGCGTCGAAGACCATCTGGTGGGCATGCTGAGTCCCGCATCGAACGAGGCCGAGCAATACCGCACGCTTTGCTGTGCGCTGGAACAGGCGCGAACGGATTCCAACGTTTGCGTCGTCGGCATTACCAGCCCGGGCGTGGGCGACGGCAAGACGCTCACCGCGATCAACGTGGCTTCGACGCTAGCTCAAACACCCGAGCACCGGGTGCTTTTGATCGACGCCGACCTGCGCCACCCTTCGGTGGGGGGCGATCTGGGGATGGACTCTTTCGAAGCGCCGGGCCTGCTCGACGCCGTCACGAACCCGAAACTGGCGCTGCAAGACGTCGAAAAGCACCTCCCTTCGTTCAACTTCACCGTTGTGACCGCGGGGCAGAGCTTCGACGCTTCACCCTACGAATCGCTGAAATCGCCCCGCCTCGATTCGCTGCTGGAAGAGGCGCGCGGGAGGTACGACTACGTCATCGTCGATACTCCGCCCGTCCTTCCCGTGCCGGACTGCCGGGTGATCGCGCGCTGGGTCGAAGGCTTCCTCATCGTCGTGGCCGCCAACCAGACGCCGCGAAAATTGTTGGAAGAGACCTTGAACATCATCGAGCCGAACAAGGTCCTGGGCCTCGTTTTCAACCGGGACGACCTCCCCCTCTCGGATTATTACGGCTATTCCTACGCGTATGGCAGCGACTCGCATACGAGCGCGAGAGGCGGCTGGAGCGACCGGCTGGTAAGAAGACTGGCGCCTTCCCGCGCCTCCGTTTCCCTGGCGCAGAAATAACTCCGGGACACACGCTTATGGCAACGACACTGCTTTTGATAGAAGGAAGCTCGATCTTCGGCGCGGTGTATATGCTCCTGTCCGGTTGGGTGAATTTCTTGCTCCGGGATTGGAGCTTCATGAGGGCGACGACCGAACAGGCGTTCGCGTTCGCTCTCTGCTGGTCGTTCGCCTTTTACTACAACGGTCTTTACAACCTCAAAAGCGTCCGGAACCTGAGCGATCTGCCGCCGCGGCTGATTCGATCCGTCCCGCTGGCGCTGCTGCTCCTGGGGGTGATCTACATCGTCTACCCGCAGAGCAAAATCACCCCCGGCCTGCTCGTGGTGAGCGCCATGGCCGTAAGCGCCCTGCTCTTCGTGCTCCGCGCGATCGTCTACGAGCTGCTGCAGCGCCCGCCGTTTTCCAAGCGGGTGCTGCTGGTCGGCACCGGACCGCTCGCCTGCAAGCTGCTCCGCGAAATCGAGCAGCAACCCGCCTGCGGCTACGTCATCGCGGGGATCGTCGACGACTCGATGCGCTCGGAGAAGCTTTTTTTCGACTACCCCCTCGGCCGGATCCTCGAGCGCCTCGGCTATCCCTACATGGGGCCGATGAAGCATCTAAGAAAGATCATCGCCGAGGTGCGCCCCGACCGGATCATCGTCGCGCAGCCCGAGGGGCTCGACCGCTGCCCCGTGCGCCATATTCTGCTGGAGTATCGCCCGCACGGCATCGTCATCGAGGACGGCGTTGAAGTCTTCGAGCGCCTGACCGGAAAGGTCGCCATCGAGTGGCTCAAACCCGAGAGCCTGCTCTTCTCCAACGACTTCCGCCGATCGCGCGTCGACGAGGCCCTGGCGCGCGCGACGAGCTTCGTCGCGTCGGCTCTCGGGCTCGTGCTTTGCGCTCCGTTGTTTTTGCTCATCGCGCTGATCATCAGGCTGGATTCCAAAGGGCCCGCGCTCTTCATCCAGCAGAGGATCGGCAGAGGCGGCAAGCCTTTCAGCCTTCTCAAGTTCCGCACCATGCGCCCCACGACCGAGAAAACTTCCGAATGGGCGCAGGACAACGTCGATCGAATCACGCGGAGCGGCAAATGGCTGAGAAAGTTCCGTCTCGACGAGCTGCCGCAGTTCTGGAACGTTTTTCGAGGCGACATGAATCTCGTGGGTCCGCGCCCGCATCCGGCCTCCAACTTCGCTCTGTTTGTCCTGGTGTCCCGAAACACCCCCGAGTGCGGCCAGCCGATCCCCTATTATTCGCTCCGATCCATGGTGCGTCCGGGGATCACCGGCTGGGCCCAGATCCGCTACCGCTACGCCAACGGGCTCGACGAGGAAATCGAGAAGATGCGCTACGATCTTTACTATATCAAACACATGTCTTTCTGGCTCGATCTGCGCATCCTCTGCGAGACGATCAAGGTCGTCTTTTTCGGCCAGGAGTCGCGCGAGTCCGAGCCGGCCGTAGCCGCCGCCGAGCCACCGCAAGAGATGGGCAGCGCCGCCTAAACCCGGAGGGGCTTCATGAAACCCAGCGCCTTGAACTTTTTGGTCTGCCCCGCGTGCAAGACCGACTTGAATCTCCATGCGAAGTCCCACGACGGACTCGAGATCGTCGAGGGCAAGCTGCAATGTCTTCAATGCGGCCGAACGTACCCCATCACGCGCGGAGTTCCCCGCTTCGTCCCCGATGAATCGTATGCCGCCAGCTTCGGACGCGAGTGGAACTGGTTCAGCGTAGTCCAGCTCGACTCGCAGAACGGCACCCGCGAGTCGGAAGCGACCCTCGAAGCAACCACCGGCTGGACGGATAAGGATTATCAGGGGAGCCTGGTCCTGGACGTGGGCGTGGGGGCCGGCCGGTTTGCCGAAATCGTCGCGAACAAGGGCGGCGAGGTCGTCGGCATCGACCTCACGACGGCGGTCGATGCGGCCTACAAAAGCCTGGGCGCCCGCGAGCGGATCCATTTGGTCCAAGCGAACCTGTTCGAGATGCCGTTTCGTAAAGAGGCGTTCGACCTGGTCTATTCGGTCGGAGTCCTGCATCATACGCCGGACACCCGGGCGGCATTCGACCGCGCCGCCGAGATGGTCAAGCCGAGCGGCAGCCTCGCGGTTTATCTTTATGACCGCTACGGGATCAGTTACCACTTTTCCGATATGATCCGCACCGTTACCACGCGTCTCCCCCTGCGAATGGTATTCGTTCTTAGCATGGTGGCCATTCCTCTTTATTACCTCTATCGCGTGCCCAAGCTCGGCGGTGTGCTCCATACCCTCGCGCCGATCTCCATGCATCGCAATTGGCGCTGGCGCTGGCTCGACACCTTCGACTGGTATACGCCGAAGTACCAGTGGAAATTGCTTTACCCCGAGGTGCATCGGTGGTTCCGTAAGTGCGGTTTTCACCATATCCGGCTGGGAGACGAGCCCATCCGGATGTCCGGAAGAAAACTAGAACGGCGGCGCCCCCTGGCTGAAACCGATGTTCCGCAGGCCGATCGGCTGGCGAGCTAGAACGTCCGGGAGATTTCCGAACAGCTCTGCCACGAAGGCCTTCCCTCCTTTCCGCTTGAATTTCGCGTCTAAAAGACCGTCTCCATGGCTCACACTTCATCCGTAGAGTGGTGGCGTCCGATCCGCGCCACCCTCCCCGCTGCCCCGGTCGAGGCCCGTGGCGCGGGCGCCGGCGCCACGCCCTTCTGGGCCCTCATGGCGTTTACCTTCGTTTTACTGCTGGCACCGCAAAGTTTCATTCCGGTTCTCGAGCCGTTCCGCGTGGCTTTGCTCGTCGCCGTCATCGCCACGGCGACATACTTATGGGCGGTTCTCATCCATCGCCAGGCCCTCGGGGTGCGCTCGCGCGAGGCCTTGCTGGCTATCGGTCTCGCCGGATGGGCCGCGCTGACGGTTCCGTTCTCGTACGCGCCGAGCAATAGCTTGGCTTTCATCTTGAATGCTTACGGCAAAACGCTGATCGTCTTCTGGTTGGTCGGCAGCGTCGTGAACTCGCTCAAAAAGCTGCGCCAGGCGTTTTGGGTGTTGACCCTGCTGGCCATCCCTTTGGCACTGACCGCCATCGCGCATTTTTTTTCCGGCGTTTACCTCGCCCCGACGGGCACGCTACGAATCTCGGGCTACGAGGCGCCGCTCACCGGCAATCCCAACGACTTGGCGTTGATGCTCAACCTCATTTTGCCGTTGAGCATGGCCTTGTTGTTGATCCGCCGAAGGCCGGCGATCCGTTTCTTTTTGCTCGCGGCGATGTCGCTGTCGGCGGCCGGAATTATCATAACTTTCTCGCGGGCCGGCTTTCTAGCGCTGGCGAGCCTGCTGATTCTTTACCTTTGGAAGCTGCGGCGCCGGCCGGAGCGGCGCTGGGCTTGGGGCCTCATTCCCCTGCTGATCGTGTGCATCCCGCTCCTCGGACCGACGTATCTCGAGCGATTGTCGACGATCACCAATATGGAAGCGGACAAGACCGGCTCGGCGCAAGAGCGATGGAAAGATATGACGGCCGCGGCTCGCTTCGCGGCCGGCCATCCGATCGCGGGCTCCGGAATCGGGCAGAACGTCCTCGCGGTCCGAGAAGAGCGCGGCCCGGAGGGAGGGATGGTGCACAACGTCTATCTGGAGTACGCCGTGGAGCTCGGGCTACCGGGGCTGGCGCTCTTCCTCCTGTTGTTCTTGGCGTGCCTTAAGTCCGCCGCGCTCGTGCAGCGGCGCGCCCGCAGCACGAATACGGACGAGCTTTTTTATATCGGCGAAGCGTTGCAAATCAGCCTGATCGCCTTTGGAATTGAGGCAATTTTTCACCCCGTCGCATACCATATTTACTTTTACTACATCGCCGGGCTGGCGGTCGCCGCCAAAAACGTCTCTCAGTCAGATAGGGCGCTACATGGAAGCAACTAGAATCAAACTCCTGAAGTTCGTTACGGGCTTTCACATCGGCGGCACCGAACGCCACGTGGTGAACCTGGCGCGCCGGCTCGATCACTCCAAGTTCGACGTGAGCATGGCCTGCCTCGACAAGCAGGGGCCTTTTTTAAAAGACATCGAGCGCCTGCAGATCCCCGTCGAGGAATACAACATCGGCAGCCTCCGCAGCCGTAAGGCTTTGACCGAGCAGTTGCGGTGCGCTCGCGCCATACGATCCAGTCAGATCGAGATCGTCCACACCTACGGGTTTTATTCCAACGTTTTCGGCGTGCCGGCCGCCAAGCTGGGCGGCGTCAGGCGCGTCATCGCCTCGGTCCGGGACACGCTGGAATTGCCTCCGATCCAGCGCCTCGCGCATAAATTCGTTTGCCAACTTGCCGATTATGTTTTCGTCAACGCCGAGGTGATCAAGCGTCGGCTCGTCTCTTATGGATATAACGGCGACAAGATCAGGGTGATAAAAAACGGCATCGATCTATCCCGCTTCGCGAGAAAAAAAGAAAGCGGCAAGCTGCGCCAGGAATTCGGGCTGTATCCGACCGCGCCCGTGGTCGTCGTGCTGTCACGGCTGAGCCGGATCAAGGGGATCGGACCTTTTCTGGAAGCGGCGGCGCTCGTAACCAAGCGCTATGAAGACGCGCGCTTTCTCATCGTCGGAGATTTCAACGACGATCCCGGCTACACGGCGACGTTAAAGCGCCAGGCCGTCCGCTTGGGCCTCGGGCGGCGGGTCATCTTCACCGGCTTCCGGCTCGACGTGCCCGAAATACTTTCGGAAGCCACGATCTCCGTGCTCCCGTGCGAGACCGGCGAAGGGCTGTCCAATTCCATCCTCGAGTCCATGGCGGTCGGGCTGCCCGTTATCGCCACGATCGTTGGCGGCAATCCGGAGATCGTGGCGGACGGAATAACCGGACTGCTCGTCCCGCCGGGCGATCCCGGCGCTTTGTCCCAGGCCATTTCGCTGCTGCTCGCCAACCCCGAGATGGCGCGGACCTTCGGCGCAGCGGGCAAGCAGCGCGTCGTCGAAGAGTTCTCGCTGGAGCGCATGGTGCGCGTGACGGAAAATTATTACCTGAGCCTCCTCGAACAACGCGGCGAACCGAGACCGCCGACGCCGAACGCCGCCGGCCCGTACGCCGACAGCGGCGTCGGCAAGGCCGCCGGCGGCATAAGAAGCCAACAGCACAATCGTTTCCCGAGCCTTCCCTGAGTCGGTCGCGGTAGGACCGGAGCTTGCGGTTTCGCCGCCCCGCATAAAAATATTTGATGGCAACGCTTTTCTATCCCGACCGCCCCGTCAGGGCCCATGAGCGTTCCAAGACCCAGCCGGTCGTGATCCTGAACATGAGCTATTCGGGATTGGGCATCGCCCGCGCTCTCGCGGGCCGCGGCATCCGGATCGTCGGGCTTTCTGCGGACCGCGGCATCTACGGAAATTTTACCCGTTCGTGCGAGGTGACCTGCGCGCCCGATTCGGAAACCGAGCCGGAGCGGTTGGCGGCATTCCTGCTCGACCGGCGCGACCATTGGAGCGGCGCCGTTATTTTTCCCACCAACGATTTCGATGTGCTGTTCCTCGACCGCTTTCGTCGCGAACTCGCGCCCCACTACCGGCTGGCGGTGCCGCCCGCCGATCGGCTGATCAGGATCATCGACAAGCGAGCGCTGGTCGAGGCCGCGCAGCGGGCCGGCGGGGCCGCGCCCCGGACACGCGCGGTCGGGTCGGCCGCCGAGCTCGCGCGCGCGGCGGCGGAGGTCGGCTTTCCCCTGGTCGTAAAGCCGATCAGCTCGTACCATTGGCTCGGGCGAGGCAATCGACGGTTCGCCGGCGGCGCCAAGGCGTTCCGCGCCGACAACCCGGCCGAGCTGAACGACGGATACCTACGGGTCGCCGAAGCTTATCCGGCGGTCCTGATTCAGGAATATATCCCGGGCGGTCCCGAGCGGCTCGCGGTGCTGGGCGGCTATGCGGGTGAAAATTCCGAGCTGCTGGCGTATTTCACGGCAAAAAAAATCATCCAGGCACCGGACGAGTTCGGCACCGGCTGTCTGGTGGAAAGCAAGGAGATTCCCGAGCTCCTCGAACCGACGGAACGGCTGCTCCGCGAGCTTCGCTATCAGGGTATGGCCGAGACGGAATACAAGTTCGACGCCCGGACGGGCGAGTACAAGCTGATCGAGATCAATCCCCGGCACTGGGATTGGCACCAACTGGGAAGCGCGAGCGGCATCAATCTGACCTGGACCGCTTATCGCCACCTGACCGGTCGCCCGGTCAGCCCGCTCCACAGACCGGTCCGGCCGGTCAAGTGGATCGCCGAGGACACCCTGGCTTATTGCTCTCTCCGGGACGCGGCCCACGGCGCGCTCGACGCGCGCAAGCTCTGGAGCGGGCTTTCGGGGCAAAGAATTTACGGCATTTTCGCCTGGAGCGACCCTCTGCCGTTCGTATGCTACTCGCTGACCGTCGGACTGCCGAGGCTCGGGAAAAAAATCTACACCGAGCTCCGCGGCAAGATCGGACGCGACCGATCCGCCGTTCTGCTGTTGGGCCTGTGGTGGTCCTTTCGCCGCGTGACGGAAACGATCGGCGCAAGATAAAAACCCGGCCGGTGGCGGAAGAAAAATTAAGGAAACGGCATCCATCCCTTGCCGCTCGCGCCTGCTCCAGGGAGGGTTTATGGTCGATCACTCACCCGCAGCTTCCGAACCGATCGAAGAGCCGGTCCTGCTTAGTCCTGCCGCGGGCGCCGAACTGGCGACGCCGGCCGGGCCGTCCGTCGCGGAGCGCCCCGCAGGCATGAGCGACCCGGTCGCCGGAGAGCGCGGCATGTACATGGCCGCATCTGCGACGCTGGGCCCCATGGACTTCCTGCGGCGCAGCGCAAACGAGACGGTCTTTCCCTTCACCGCTCCGGACGGGATTTATTTTTTCGCCGCCCGCAGCGGCATCTATCATCTGATGCGCGCGCTCGGACGCGACGAGGTCGTGACGGTTTTGATGCCGGATTATCACAGCGGCGCCGAGGTCTGGGCCGTAAAGGCGGCCGGAGCTTCCGTGCGCTACTATCACATCCGCCGCGACTTGACGCCCGACCTGGACGAGGTAAGAGATCTGTGCCGATCGGGCTGCCGCGTCCTGTATCTCATCCATTATTTCGGTTGGTCTCAACCGGTCCGGGAAATGCGGGAATTGTGCCGGGAACTCGGAATGATCCTCATCGAAGATTGCGCCTTGTCGCTGCTGAGCGAGCACGACGGCCAGCCGCTCGGGACGTTTGGGGACTATGCGGTTTTTTGCCTGTATAAGACACTGCCCGTGCCCAATGGCGGCATGTTGATTCAAAACGCGACTCCGTTTGTGGATGGAAGGCTGCTAGAGCTCAAGGCGGACGACCGCTTATCCACGCTGGCGCGAATATCCGAGCTGATATTTCTAAGGATGCGAAGCCGGTCGGACATTTGCGGCAGAACCATGTTGTCGGCGAAAACGGCCATCGGGAGGCTCCTGACTTCCTTCGGTATAACACGCTTGCCCGTCGGGGATATCACTCCGGATTTTCAATCGGAAGGCTACGAAATTAAAAATCTTACGGTCGGGATGTCGCCGATATCGAAGTCCCTGTTGAAGCGGTTCGACTACAAAGCCATTTACCGGCGGCGCCGGCAAAACTATTTACAATTGCAGCAGCGGCTTGAAAACCAATTCCCCCTGTTTGCACTCCCGGAGGGGGTGTGTCCGCTCTTCTTCCCTCTGATGGTTTCCGACAAACATACCGCCGCGAACGCTTTCCGGGAGCGCGGTATCGAGGCCACCGAGTTTTGGAATTTTGGCCATCCCGACGCGCGGACGGAGACCGCGCCGGACGCTCAGTTCCTGAGAGATCACCTGCTGGAGCTGCCCATCCATCAGGACGTAACCGACGCGCAGGTGGATTATTTAGCGGATCAAGTCTTGAAACTACGGCTGCTTCTCTAACGAATGGTTACCGTGTACGCCCCGCAACCCGCTCCAACAGGAGGTTCAGCCATGCAGGTCAGTTCGGCGTCCGCGCTTTCCGTCGAGGCGTTGTCCGCGCCGGAATTCACGGTCGAAGTCGTTTCTCGGGAGGAATCGTTTCTCGCCCTCGGGCCCATCTGGAACCGCTTGGTCGACGAGTCGGCTATCGACCACCCCTTTCTCAGCCATGAATGGACCCTCGCCTGGTGGCAAGCGTTCGGCGCGGGGAAGGAGCTTCGCGTCCTGGTCGTCAAGCTTGGAGCGAAAGTCGTCGCGATCGCCCCTTTGATGCTGACCCGGGGCCGCCTTTACGGGTTGAAATTCAGGAAGCTCGAATTCCTTTCCAACGTCCACAGCCCGCGCTGCGACTTCATCATCGCTCACTATCCGGACGAAGCGTACGAGGCGCTGCGGAAATGGCTCGCGGGTCACAGAAAACAATGGGACGTGCTCCAGTTATGCCACCTGCCCTCGAGTTCCAGGACCCTGGAAGAACTGCCTCGAATGGCGGCCGCCGGCCGATTTCTCACCGGCACGTGGCATTCGGAGGATTCCCCATACGTGGAGTTTGGCGACGGCTGGAGCGCCTACAGCAAGCGCCTGAGCTCCCATCATCGCTCTCAGATGCGCTACGATTTAAAAAAACTCGGACGGCTGGGAGCCGTCGAGCTGGAGCTGGTTTCCCGCAATGATATAACGGATGCGCTGCAAGACGGTTTCCGGATCGAAGCGGCCGCCTGGAAGGCAAAAGCCGGGACCGCGATCCTCTGCCGGCGCGACCTCCTGCAGTTCTACACCCGAATCGCCGAGGAGTTTGGACGTCTCGGCATTCTCCACCTGATGTTTTTGAAGCTTGGAGGCAAAAGAATCGCCTTCGCTTACGGCCTTTGTTACAAAAACAAGCTCTACGTGCTGAAAACGGGCTACCAGCCGGAATATGCCCCGTATTCACCCTATCAGCTGCTGTGTTACCTCCTGTTTCAGGACGCGTGCGAGCGCGGCATCGACGAATACGAATTCTTGGGCTCGGACACTTCATGGAAACGGCATTGGACGAAAAAAACGAAGCCGCACGACTGGCTTTACGTACTGCCGATGAGATTTCGCACCCTGATAGTTCATTCCGTCAAGTTTCGCGTCATCCGAACCTTGCAGCGCCATCCCCTTTACATCTCCGCGCGCAACGTGGGATTGAACATGAGGTCGAGGGTCTCCTCGTTTTTGTGGAATCTGAAGCCTCGCTTATTCCGGCACGGCTAATCCTAAAGGTGATTCTCCCGTTCGGCCGCGTCCTGCGGCGCCGGAGCCGATGCTGGGGGAGCGCTCCCATGATGCAACCGGCAGAAGACACGGACACTTTGACGTTTCCCGAACCCGGACTCGTGATCCAGACGGTGTCCGACGAGCGAACTTTCCTCGCCCTCAAGCCGGCCTGGAACAAGCTCGTCGAAGAGGCAGAAATCGACCATCCTTTTCTCAATCATGAGTGGGTAGACGCCTGGTGGCAGTCGTTCGGGGCGGGGAAAAAACTCCATATCCTCGTCGTCAAAGCCGGCGAGCGCCTCGTCGCGATCGCTCCGCTGATGCTCGGCGAGGGCCGGATGTACGGCATCAAGGTGCGGAAGCTGCAATTTATCGCCAACGTTCATACTCCCCGGTTCGACTTGATCATCGCCGGGCGGCGGACGGCAGTGTACCGGGCGATCTGGAGTCATCTTTCCAGTCTGACGGACCTATGGGACGTGATCGAATGGAGCCAGATCGTCTTCGATTCGATGACCCTGCGGGAACTCCCCGAGCTCGCCGCCGGGGAGCGCTTTCTGACCGGGCTATGGCATTCGGAAGATTGTCCCTATGTGAACTTTGCCGGCGGCTGGACGGCGCTCCTCCAAAGCCTCAGCCACAACCACCGCTCGCAGATGCGCAAGCGCTTGAGGCGTCTCCGCCGCGTCGGCGCGGTGCGGCTGGAGATCGTCGCTTCCGGAGACGACTTGAACCGAGACGTCGAAGACGGGCTCGCAATCGAGGCGGCCGCATGGAAGGCCCAGGCCGGGACCGCCATTCTCTGCCGGCCGGAACTCATCCAATTTTACCGCCGGACGGCCGAGCAGACCGCGCGCCTCGGCACGCTCCGGTTGATCTTTTTGAACGTCGCCGGGAGCCGGATCGCCTTCGCCTTCGCGCTCTGCGACAAGAACAAGATCTATGTCTTGAAGGCGGGCTACCGGCCGGAATATGCGGCCTATTCGCCCTATCTCCTGCTCTGCTTCCTGCTGTTTGAGGACGCTTGCGCGCGCGGGCTCAAGGAATACGAGTTTTTGGGCGGCAGCGACTCGTGGAAGCTCCGCTGGACCGATAAGACCAAGCCGCAGTACTGGCTTTACATCTTTCCCCGCAGGCCCCGCACCTCGCTCATCCATGCGGTCAAATTCCGCGCGCTCGCACGGCTGCGTCGGAAACGGCTCACGAAAAACCGCTCCGGGGGCGCGGCGTTCCATAATCGCCGCCGGCTTGCTTCTCTCCTATGAATAGGATCGAAAAAATCGACGGCACCGAAGCTTTCGAGAATTTACGACCGGAGTGGAACGCGCTGCTCCAGGCGAGCGCTGCGGATTGTTTTTTCTTGACTTGGGAGTGGCTCTTCACGTGGTGGAAACATCTCGGCGCAGGAAGAAAGCTTTCTATCCTGACGATCCGCGACGGCAAGGAGCTTATCGCCATCGCCCCCCTGGCGCTGAGACGTCCCGGCCTGGGATCGCTCTT
>WNFL01418715.1_pt1 | contig 14048 bp, 11 predicted proteins | sample 5400361 | NCBI WGS metagenome assembly WNFL01 (sample SAMN13153351, study PRJNA577476) | soil metagenome | isolation source: 40 cm soil on Douglas fir-dominated hillslope | place: USA:California | collected 2013-09-17
AGAACTGATCGGCTTGACCAGCGACCGGATTGCGCGGCTCGGAATTGCGCTGTGCCCCGAAGAACGCGGAATTTTTGCCGGCCTGAGCGTCGAGGAAAACCTTTTGCTTCCTCCGAAGGTGCGCCCTGGCGGGCTCGAACTCCGCCGGATTTTCGAGCTGTTTCCCAATCTTGAGGAGCGCCTGTCGAGCCAAGGTACAAAATTGTCGGGCGGTGAGCAGCAGATGCTCGCCATCGGCCGTATCTTACGCACCGGCGCCCGGCTTCTGCTGCTCGACGAGCCGACTGAGGGCCTTGCCCCAGTCATCATCGAGCAGATCGGCAAGACCATCGGCCTGCTCAAGCAGCAGGGTTTCACAATTCTGCTCGTCGAGCAGAATTTTCGCTTCGCCTCGACGGTTGCGGATCGTTACTACGTCATGGAGAATGGCCGTATCATTGACCGGTTCGCCAATGCCGAGCTCGAAGCCAATCTCGGTAAACTGCACGAGTATCTGGGCGTGTGAACTGGAATGCCGGGAGCCAAGTCACCAACAGGAGGGAGCCATATGAAACGGCTGATCACTCTGGCGGCGCTCGCCATCACATTCGGGTGCGGCTCTGCGCAGGCGCAATATACGGACGGAGCAATCAAGATCGGCGTGATGAACGACATGTCCGGGACCTATTCCGATCTGAGCGGGCAGGGCTCGGTCATCGCAGCACGGATGGCGGTTGAGGATTTTGGCGCCGCCGCCAAAGGCATGAAGGTGGAAATCCTCGGCGCCGACCATCAGAACAAGCCGGACGTTGGCTCGAATGTCGTGCGGACCTGGATTGACGTCGATAAGGTCGACGTGATCGTCGACGTGCCGACCTCGTCGGTGGCACTCGCAGTGAACGAAATCGTGCGCGACAAGAACAAAGTATTTCTCGTCTCGGGCGCAGCGGCCTCGGACCTGACCGGCCCCAAATGCACCCCCAATACGATCCACTGGACCTACGACACCTGGGCGCTCGCGAATGGGACCGGAAAAGCGATCGTAAAGACCGGCGGGGACACCTGGTTCTTCCTTACCGCCGACTATGCCTTCGGCCACGCGCTCGAACGCGACACCGCAGCCGTGGTTGAGAAGAATGGCGGAAAGGTGCTCGGAAAAGTGCGCCACCCCTTCCCCGGTACCGACTTCTCTTCGTTCCTGCTGCAGGCGCAGGCCTCGAAGGCCAAGATTATCGGGCTCGCCAATGCCGGGGCCGACACGATCAATTCGATCAAGCAGGCATCGGAGTTCGGTATCACCCAGAGCGGCCAGAATCTCGCGGCCTTGCTGGCGTTCATTACTGACGTGCACGCGCTGGGATTGCAGACCGCCCAGGGCCTGATCATGACCGAAGCGTGGTATTGGGATCTCAACGACGCCAACCGCGAATTCGCGAAGAAATTCGCCCCTCAGGACAAGGGCGTACACCCGACCATGGTCCACGCGGGAGTGTACTCGGCAGTCACGCACTATCTCAAAGCAGTCGAGGCGCTCAAGAGCGACGCCGACGGCAAGGCGGTTGTGGCAAAAATGAAGGAGATGCCGACCGACGATAAGCTCTTCGGCACGGGCGTCGTGCGGGCCGACGGCCGAAAGATCCATCCGATGTATCTCTTCGAGGTCAAGAAGCCGGCGGAATCGAAGGCCCCCTGGGACTACTACAAACTGCGGGCCACGATCCCGGCGGATGAGGCCTTTCGTCCCCTGGCCGAGGGCGGCTGCCCATTGGTGAAGAGCTGACGGGCCGATGCGGCGAGCTCGGGGGATGGCATGCTTCCGCCCCCCCCGCCCGCCGGCGATGTGATCAGCCATGTTCGAACTGCTCGGCATCAGCTCGCAGGCCCTGTTCGGCCAGCTGCTAATCGGCTTAATCAACGGCTCGTTCTATGCGTTGCTCAGCCTCGGGCTTGCCGTCATCTTCGGTATGCTCAACATCATCAACTTCACGCATGGCGCCCAATACATGCTGGGCGCCTTCACCGCGTACTTTCTTCTGCAATACGCCGGACTGGCCTACTGGTGGGCGATCGTCCTTGCGCCGTTCGTCGTCGGACTAAGCGGGATCATCGTCGAGCGGCTGTTTCTGCAATGGCTCTACAAGCTCGACCATCTCTACGGGCTTCTGCTCACCTTCGGTCTCGCGCTCATCTTCGAAGGCACTTTTCGTAATTTTTTTGGTTCTTCGGGCCTACCCTACTCCGTGCCGCCGGCGCTGCAAGGCGGGCAGAATCTGGGGTTCATGTTCTTACCCAACTACCGCGCCTGGGTGGTGGTGTTTTCACTCGCCGTATGCCTGACGACTTGGTTCGTCGTCGAGCGCACGAAGCTCGGTTCGTATCTGCGTGCAGCGACCGAAAATCCGACCCTCATGCGCGCCTTCGGCATTAACGTGCCGCGCATGATCACGCTCACCTACGGCTTTGGCGTCGCCCTGGCGGCGCTCGCGGGCGTGATGGCGGCGCCCGTTTACAACGTCAGTCCGCAAATGGGCGCGAACCTCATCATCGTTGTGTTCGCGGTGGTGGTGATCGGCGGCATGGGTTCGATTATGGGTGCGATCCTGACCGGATTCGGCTTGGGGGTGATCGAGGGGCTCACGAAGGTGTTCTTTCCCGAAGCATCCAACACCGTGATCTTCATCATCATGGCAATCGTCCTGTTGATCCGGCCGGCGGGGTTGTTCGGAAGAGGCGCGTAGCATGCAGCGCGTTGCGGAGCTAAGCAAAGAACACGCGGTGCGCGCGCACAGCGAGGCCATCGCATTTGTCGCGATGGCGTGCGTGCTTGTCGTCGCGCCGGCCTTTGCCTATCCCGTGTTCCTGATGAAGGCGCTGTGCTTTGCGCTGTTCGCATGCGCCTTCAACCTGCTGATCGGCTATGTCGGGCTGCTTTCTTTCGGCCATGCGCTGTTCTTCGGCTGGGCGAGCTACATCAGCGCACATGCCGCCAAGGTTTGGGGCTTCTCGCCGGAGCTCGCGATCCTCTTGGGAGCCGGAGCCGCCGCCGGGCTCGGCGTAATTGTCGGCGCACTCGCGATCCGTCGCCAAGGCATCTATTTTGCCATGATCACGCTCGCCTTGGCGCAGATGATGTACTTCTTCGCCGTTCAGGCGCCGTTCACGCATGGCGAGGACGGCATCCAGGCGGTGCCGCGCGGAAAGCTGTTCGGGATCATCGATCTTGCCGACCAAACCAACATGTATGTCACCGTGCTGGTCATCTTCCTCGGCTGCTTCCTGTTGATCTATCGCATCATCAACTCGCCCTTCGGTGAAGTGCTCAAGGCGATACGCGAGAACGAGCCGCGCGCGATCTCGCTGGGCTACAGGAGCGAGCGGTATAAGCTGGTCGCGTTCGTGCTGTCGGCGGCGTTCGCGGGAGTGGCCGGGGCGACGAAGGCACTTGTCTTTCAGCTTGCATCCTTGACCGATGTCGACTGGCCGATGTCCGGCGAAGTCATCCTCATGACATTGGTCGGCGGATTGGGCACGCTCTTCGGGCCGGTCGCGGGCGCCTTCTTCATGGTCGCACTGGAGAACTACCTGACCACGATCGGCCAATGGGTGTTCGTCGTCCAAGGCGTGATCTTCGTCGTCTGCGTGCTGCTGTTCCGCCGCGGCATCATCGGCGAGCTCGCCCAACTTCTGCGCGTCAAGCTTTGATTCATCAGCACCGCTCTTTGCCATCGGCTCTAGACGCAATGTGGAATGCTGGTCCAGATTTGACCGTAGGAAGACTAGCGGTCCGAGCTGAACGCTGCCACGTCCGCTTCGCCGAACAGCAATTCGGCCGCTCATTGCCATTGGGCGCGGTGCTCCCGATTCTCCGACAATGCCAGCATGTACGTGCGGGCATCGAGAATGGCTCCCAAACCAGATAGCTTGCTGGCACGATCTGTCCCGTCTGTAATTCTGACGGCGGCGGTTTTTGCAGATGCAGTGGCTTGAGTTCCCGCTTCATAATTTTGCGACGAGGCGTTCCATCTTTTGCGCGGTCGCGGCATTTGAATGTGCTCCGGACTAAGGGCGGACTAAGGATCGGTGCTTAATTCCTCTGAACGATACTTAACTGCGCTGAATGCTAGAAACTCAAGCGTGGCGCGGGTTTTTGCACGACTAGCTTGTTTAACTCGGTGATTTCAACACCTCAAAAAACCCGGGCTTTTTAAGTCTTAATTAACCACGGAGCGCGCTAATCCGAAATTGCCCGCCGGCAAAGATCCTCGGAGAGCGCGGTGACCAACGCGATTGCCGTTCGACCGCAAGGCGCGATGCGACTTCATGGTCGCTCGATCATGGCTTTCGTGCTCGCCCCAACCGCCCCGATCACCGACTGGCTGAGGGAACTGGACAAACGCACCGGAACCTCACCTGCATTTTTCGTCGGCCGGCCGATCATTCTCGATCTGCAGGCGCTTACATTGGAGGAAACTCAAATCGGCGAGCTGATCACCCAATTGGGCGAACGCGGGGTTCGCGTCATGGCTCTCGAGGGCATCGACGCGGACCAGCTCGGCGCCTCTCTACCACCCGTGCTCAAACGCGGGCGCCCAAGCGCCGGCGACGCGCTGTTGTCGGCCTCCTCGAGCCACAACGGCGTCGCAACCGCTCGCCTGCCACGGCGTCAAGAGCCGAGCTCGTTATTGATCGACAGCCCGATCCGCTCGGGACAATCCGTGATTTTCCCAAACGGCGATGTCACGGTACTTGGGCCGGTGGCGTCTGGAGCGGAAGTAGTCGCGGGCGGATCGATCCACATTTACGGGGCGCTGCGCGGCCGAGCTATGGCCGGGTCAATGGGTAACGCCCGTGCGCGAATTTTTTGCAGCAAAAACGAGGCCGAACTGATCTCGATCGATGGGTATTACCGGACGGCCGAGGAAATGGACGCAAGCCTCCGCAGCCGGCCGACGCAGTGCTGGCTCGAAAACCGCGTCCTTGCGATAGCAGCATTGGATTGAACGATGGGAGAAACAGCAAGCATGGCCAAGGTTCTCGTGGTCACGTCCGGCAAGGGCGGAGTGGGCAAGACGACGACCACCGCCGCGCTCGGCGCCGCGCTGGCGCAAGCCGGGCAGAAGGTGGCGGTCGTCGATTTCGATGTCGGCCTACGCAATCTCGACTTGGTGATGGGAGCAGAGCGTCGCGTCGTATTCGACCTCGTCAATGTCATCCAAGGCACCGCTAAGCTATCGCAAGCGCTGATCCGCGACAAACGACTCGAGACGCTGTGGCTGCTGCCGGCATCGCAAACACGAGACAAAGATGCTTTGACCGAGGAAGGCGTGGCGAGCGTGATCCAGGAGCTGCGCGGGAAATTCGATTGGGTAATCTGCGATAGCCCTGCTGGGATTGAACGCGGCGCAACCCTCGCCATGCGCTTCGCCGACACAGCCGTCATCGTCACCAATCCAGAAGTCTCCTCAGTGCGCGATTCCGACCGCATAATCGGGCTGCTCGATTCCAAGACCGAAAAGGCAGAAAAGGGTCAGCGCATCGACAAGCACGTTCTCATCACGCGCTACGACGCCCAGCGCGCCGCGCGGGGTGAGATGCTCAATATTGAAGACGTGCTCGAGATCCTGTCCACGCCGCTACTGGGTATCATTCCCGAAAGTGAGGACGTGCTGCGCGCCTCCAACGTGGGGTCGCCCGTGACGATCAGCAATGCAACGAGCGCCCCGGCTCGGGCCTATCTCGACGCGGCTCGCAGGCTCAAGGGCGATGATGTGCCTATGAACATCCCCAGTGAGCGCAAGGGTTTGTTTGACAAGCTGTTCGGACGGAGAGCGGCATGAACGTGTTCAACCTGTTCCGGCGCCGGGGCTCTGCCCCGGTCGCGAAAGAACGGCTCCAGATCCTCCTGTCCTACGAACGGGCAACGCGCGGCCAGTCGGACCTGCTCGCCGCTCTGCGAGAAGACATTTTGGCCGCGCTCACCAAGCACATTACCGTCGAGCGGCAGAACGTTCAGGTGCGGATGGATCGGGGCGCGAGTGTTTCGACGCTCGAGATCGAGGTCGAAATCCCAAATTCGGCCGGTATGCTCCTGCCCGCAGGATCTTAGGCCGTCTCGTCGGGATCGATATTCGTGTTCGCCGGGCCGGATTTTCACCGGTCCTGCAGACTATGATGTTCCGACCAATCAGGAATGTTCCCACCCTGCGGCGCCCCTTTCGGTCGGCGACCGCTCCGCAAAAACTCGGCGAGACTGCGGCTTCGGGTCTGTAACGGCGATTCCGGCGGTCCGGTGTTCGACAACGACATCGGGCGCTGGTTGGGATGGTGAACTGGTCGGCACGAACGGACGGTGAACCAATTTGCGGATTCGTGAGCGGCGTCATACCACTCGTCCGCTACCGGTAGGATCGCGGAGACCGCCGCGAGATTGGGTTCGCCGTTGGAGCCATGATCCGGATTGCGATCGTTCTCATCTGCACCTGTACGCTCTCATCTTCGCTTGGCGCAATGGTCGGCGGCGCACCGCCTGCCAGCCAGGACGCAGGAGGTGCGGTCATCATGCTGACTGGCTCACACGGCACATTCTGGCTCGGGCGTCGCGCTGGCACGCGATCTCGTTCTCACGGCAGCGCATTGCGTTCAGCCGGGCGCCAATTACAAGCTGATTGAATTCGACCACGCGCGGCAACCCACGCTCAAGGACCTCGCAATCATCGCGCGCCATCCGGACTTTGACATCAATGCCGCGGTACGCCACCGGGTCACTGCTGACATTGCCCTTATCAAGCTGGCCGCACCGCTGAAAGTCATTCCCGCACCGCTGGTGCCGACAGGCGGGTCCGTCGCTACCGGTGACGCCTTCGTTGTTGCGGGCTACGGGGTTGCCATTCGTGGCGACGGCAAAACTGCCGGCACGGTGCGCGCTGCGACGCTTCAAATCAGGCTCGCCGATCCCGTTACCAAAGGCGAGCGCCCGGGCCTGGGCGCGTGCACCGGTGATTCCGGCGCGCCGGTCTATCGGGAGGTGGGCCACATGCTGGCCGTGATCGGCGTCGTGAGTTGGTCCACCGGTCCGGCGGCGAGCGAAGGCTGCGGCGGGCTGACCGGCGTCACACCGCTCGCGCGCTACCGCGCCTGGATCATCGACCAATCGGGGAGGATGGGGGCGCCCCTGCCTCCGTAGCCGAACCCCGGTGTTGCTGCATGAACTGCACCAACAGGTTGACGCGTGCTAATGTCCGACTGCTCCAATCTCATTGTGATCGCACCAATTTCGAGGCATAAGATCGTTTGCCCATTGGCCCCAGAGAGCGCAGCTCAGCATGGCCCGCACCATTCGACTCCAAAGCGACAGTAACGCCCACGACCGACCCTGGCGGGTTGCAGTGGAGCAAGGCTTCTTTGCCGAGGAAGGGCTCGACGTCGCCTACCATGAGGACAATCCCAAGGGTAATGAAGGCCGGGTCAAGGACTTCTCCCACCGTTGGAAGGAGACGCAGCTCCAGCAGGGTACGCTTGAAATCTATCCGGTGTGCGAGTGGGGCGCTATCGAGCGCGTGCAGCAGTTGGGCCGAGGCAAGATCATCGGGCTCGACGCCACCATACGCACTGGCGCGATCATGGTGCGAAGGGATTCGCGTGTGGAGACACTTGCCGATCTGCGCAACGTTCCAATCGCAGTGACCTGGCACGCCGGCACGTTCTATGCCGCCGTCGAGGCGATGGAGGCAGCCGGGGTCTTGTTCAGCGAGATCAAACTCGAACACGCGGCCGATCGATTGGGTGCCTTGCTCAGCGGCGGGATCGAAGCGGCGGCGCTCATGGAACCGCTGGTGAGCCGCGCCATCGAGGCGGGCTGCCGTAAGATCGCAGAGCTACGCTGGCGCGGCGGTATTGTCGCGGCGGACGAGATAGATGCAGAGACCGCGGAAAAGCTACGGCGGGCGCTCAACCGTGCGATCGAATGGCTGCGCGAGAACGTAGAGCGCTCCCGAGACGAACTCCTGCGCGATTTGACCCCGGAGTTGCGCAAAGATGGGCTTCTTCCCGAGTTAATCGGCGTTAAGACTTATCGATCGGGCGAGTTCAAGGAAAAAGTCCAATGGATGCTCAAGCGCGGCTTTTTGCGCGAGGCGCCAAGCTATGAAGACACCGTGCGTACCGCGTAGCGATCTAGATCGGTTACTGTTCCCAAAGCTGCGGCGAACACACACGCGCGCCGGACAATGTTAGTGCGCCTTTTGCCAAGCTGGGCTTGAACGGATTCTCCTTACCATCCGTCTCTGTTGTAGGCCTTGTCCTCGGAACCCGCGGCATACTGCTGTGAGCTGCCGCAAATCCAGTACCATTTTCTCGAGCCGAAGCGAGCAATCTACGCTCCTGATTCGCGTCCTGCGAAGAATCTGACCGAGTTACTCCGCCGGCGCGGGCGGCGTATCTGCCGAGACACGGGGCAGTCCGCTCGCGGGCCCCCGCAGGGGCCGCTCTTCCATGAGCAGCACCGCCGCAAGCGCCGCAATCAAGAAAGCATCGGCAGCAAAGAATACGAATCGGAACACGACTGCGATGTCGATACCGGCGGCCCTTGCGGTTTCGACCAGGAGTTCCACGCCGGTGCCGCGCTCGGGCGTGGCGCCCAGGGCAGCCAGAAGAATGGCGCCCATGATGGCGACGGCGAGCGTGCTTGCGAGTGCACGGAAGAAATTCATTGCACCGGTCGCCGTGCCCACCTGATGCGCTGGCACGGCATTCTGGATCGAAACTGTTGCGACCGGATAAACAGTGCCAGCACCGAATCCGATGAGCATCAGCGCAATGATCACGCCGTGGAGCGGCATAGCAGGCCACATAGCGAGCGCCGTTACGCTCGCGATCGCGATAATAGCACCTCCGACCGCCGAGACCTTGTAATGACGCAGATACATCATTGAGCGCCCTGATAACATCGATCCCGGCGTCGTCATCACCACGATTGGAATAAGCGCCAGACCGGCTTCGGTCGCGGAGAGCTCGTGCACGACCTGGAAATAGAACGGCATATAGATGGTGAGGCCCAATACCGCACCGAGCATCCATGAGGTGGCGGCCGTGCCGGCGCACATCACCGGATTGCCGAGCACAGTAAGGGGCAGAAACGGTTCCGGCGCCAGCCTGAGCCACCACACAAAGATAAGGCTGAGCGCCAGCGAAATGCCGGCGAGAGCCACGATGGTGGACGACGTCCACGGCATCCGGCTGCCGCCCGATGTGACCGCGATAAGCAGCATGGTCGCGGCCGCGACCATCAGGGCCGCACCCGTGAGGTCGAGTTGGTGCGGTAGTTCATGGCGCGGCAGCCGCTTCATCGCGTGGTAAGTGAGCAGCGCTGCGAAGAGCCCCAGGGGTACGTTGATCCAAAAGATGAGCGGCCAATACAGGTACTCGGCAATGGCGCCCCCAAGGACAGGCCCTGCGACACCGGCCACGATCCAAGAGGTGCCCATGTAGGCCTGGTATCGGCCGCGCTCACGCGGCGTGATCATGTCGGCGATGGTAGTCTGGGTCAGCGGCACGATGCCGCCGCCCCCGATGCCTTGCAATGTTCGGCCCGCGATGAGGATGGCCATGTTGGGCGCCGCCGCGCACAGGGCCGAACCCGCGACAAAGAGGCCAATCGCCAGCAGCATCATGCCGCGGCGCCCGTGAATGTCGGAGAGCTTGCCGTAGAGCGGCGAGACCACCGTCGACGACAGCAGATAGGCAATGATGACCCAGGACAGATTCTCGAAATCGCCGAACTCGCGTCCGATGGTGGGCAAGGCGGTGGCGACGATTGTTTGATTGAGCGCCGAGAGAAACATCCCCAGCATCAGGCCATAGAAGATATTGCGCACGTCGGCCTTGGACAGCTCCGGGCTTGGCGTGGCAAGCATAGGCTCGGGTTTGAACGGTTGCTTCGAGTTTCGGCTCGAGGGTGTCATTCGACTCGGAAATGAATCAATGGATCACGGCGTGCTGTTGCTTCGCTTCGTATGGCGCTCGAACATCGTCAAGGCAATGGGGCACTGGACAGAGCAGGTATGACGCCGGCCGCTCGACTTTATGGGCCCCCGCAACCAAACGGCGGCTCCGGCAACTGTCGATCGCGGCGCTCGCACAAAAGCTATTCGACGTGCTTTGTCACCCGCGCGGAGCCGCGCAACGGGCGCTCCTCGAGCGCGAGGATAGATGCCAGCGCCACCATTAAGCAGGCGATGGCGGCTGCGAAGACCCAGCGGAAGCTTTCGGACGCATCGGCTCCCGTCAGCACCATGCCGACGGAGATGCCGCGGACCATCGGCGCGCCCGCGAGCACGATGGCCGCGAAGCCGGACACGATGAAGGCCGAGCCCAGGGCACGAAAGAAGTTCATGGTGCCGGTTACGGTGCCGAGCTGATGTAATGCAACCGCATTCTGCACCACCACGACCGTGAACGGGAACACTGGCCCCAATCCGAGCCCCACAAGGGCGATCAGGCCAAGCGCAGCGGAGGAAGGAAGCTCGGTAGGTGCGATCGCGAGCGGAATAAGCGCAATGATTGAGAGCGAAAGACCCACGAGCGGGACTCGCTTGTAATGGGTGAAGCGGACGAGCAGCCGGCCGCCGATGATCGATGTGAGCGTGGCAGCACCTTGCAGAGCAATGATGGTCGAGCCCGATTCGCCCACTGAAAGGCCAAGGGCAAGCTGGGCATAGAGCGGCAGCACGATGGTCAAGGCAATGGCCATGCCGATCGCGAAGAAGGCGGCTGCAGTGCCGACCCGCGTGGCGCCGTCGCGTAGCACGGCCAGCGGAATGAATGGCTCCTCGGCGGTCATTACCCGCCATGCAAACGAAGCCCACAGGGCGATGGACACGAGAAACAGCGAGAGGATTTGGGGCGATGCCCATGTATAGCGCCGCCCGCCCCAGGTCAGCGCGAGCATCAGCGCGACGGCGGCTCCCACCATCAGCACGGCCCCCAATAGATCGAGCCTGTGCTGGCGTTCGTGGCGCGGCAGCCGCTGCAACACGTTGCTTGTTAGCAGAAACGCCAGCCCGCAGAGCGGCAGGTTAAACCAGAAGATCCACGACCAATGCAGGTGCTCGGCAATGAAACCGCCGAGGATGGGACCGCCAACGGTCGACACAATGAAGATTGAGGACGTGTAGGCCTGGTAACGCGGGCGATCGCGGGGCGAAGCAACATCCCCAATGATGGTCTGCACCAATGGCATCAGGCCCCCGCCCCCGAGGCCCTGAAGCGCGCGGCCCATGATTAGCGTCAGCATGGAGGACGCGAGCGCGCAGGCAAGCGAGCCGCCGGCATAGATGCCTATGGCGATCAGCATCATGGCGCGGCGGCCGTGGATGTCGGAGAGCTTTCCATAGAGCGGCGTCACAGCGGTGGCGCATAGAAGATTGGCAGTGACGACCCAGGAGATGTTCTCGATCTCGCCCAAGCTCGCGGCCATGCTCGGCAGCGCGGTTGCCACCATGACTTGGTCGAGCGCCGCGAGCAGCATAGTCAGAAGCACGCCCACGACGATCCGGCGTGCGACGGCGTGCTCGACGTAATCCGCTGGCGGCGGTGTGAGCGGATCGCGCATGATTTTGCCTAGGTGGGCCGGGCGGCGAGGCGCCGGGCATCTAGGCGGGGAACAACCCCAAGAACAAGGTGGTGCCCCGCGAGGGCGCCATGCGCAGATGCGCGGCTTATCGGCGGGATGGCGGTTTCCTCGCCGCCTTCGGTATGCGCACCGGCCAGCTCACGATGTGCCCCTCAAGGTCATCGTCGTCCACCTCGTCCTCGCTGGCAGCGACGCGCCGTCGCACTGAGATTCCGGCCTGGTGGACGGTCTCAGGATCTCCTGAAACGAGCGGATGCCACCAATAGAGAGCCCTCCCGTCGGCCAGCAGACGATAAGCGCAGCTCGGCGGCAACCAGACGATTCGATTTATGTTTCTGTGCGTTAACCGAACGCAGTCGTTCACCTTCGCAGTTCGGTTGGAATAATCGCGGCAACGGCAGGCTTCGCTATCAAGCAGGCGGCAGCCGACATCGGTAAAATGAGTACGCGAGGAATCGTCGGCGTCCTCAAGCTTGACGAGACAGCAGCGCCCGCAGCCGTCGCAAAGGCTCTCCCACTCAGAATTTGTCATTTCCGCCAATGACTTACGGCGCCAAAATGGAATCTCTTGCTCGCTCATTTGTGAATTGTCCTTGAATCGACCGACATTGCCGGGATCGCCTGTTATTTGTCTTGTGACCGATGCCGCCATAGTTTGGAACCCCTGGATCAGTTAAAACTTTGCGCTAAATGGTTGGGTGCCCGCGGCCCGCGGGCGCGATGCGTCCGCTTTGAGGGAATCTGGAATCTTGAGCAACCTTTTCCAAGAGCGCGACAATCAGGTCAGCTGGAAGATCAGGCTGCGACGCTTCCTGCTCGATCTCGACGCTCGGATCGACTTTGGCCTGTACCAGGCCAAAACGTGGGGACGGGAGCTTTACGAGCGATTCACCGTCTTGATGGACCGGTTCCATGTCTCTGGCTGGCGGCGCTGGTATCTCGTCGAACCGGTCTCGGAGTGCCTGACCCTGGGCAATGCGGGCCTCTTGATCATGTTGGCGCTCGCGATCCCCGCTTTCCGTGAAACTGCGGACGACGACTGGCTCAAGAAGTCCGAACTCGCAGTGACCTTTCTCGACCGCTACGGCAACGAAGTCGGCTCCCGCGGCATCCGACACAATGACGCGATCCCGCTCGATCAGTTCCCTGACCACCTGATCAAGGCGACGCTCGCCACCGAAGATCGTCGCTTCTACGAGCATTTCGGCATCGACATTCCCGGCCTATTCCGCGCCATGCTCACCAACGCGCGCGCCGGCGGGGTAGTGCAGGGCGGTTCCTCGATCAGCCAACAACTAGCAAAGAACCTGTTCTTGTCGAACGAGCGCACAATCGAGCGCAAAGTCAAGGAAGCGTTCCTCGCGCTCTGGCTCGAGGTGCGGCTGCCCAAGAACGAGATTCTCAAACTTTACCTTGACCGCGCCTATCTTGGCGGGGGCACTTTCGGCGTCGATGCAGCGGCACAGTACTACTTCAACAAATCCGCGCGCGACGTGAACCTCGCCGAAGCGGCGATGCTGGCCGGGCTGTTCAAGGCGCCATCGAGATTCGCACCGCACATCAATCTCCCGGCGGCGCGCGCACGCGCCAACGTGGTCCTCGACAATTTGGTCGAGGCTGGATTCATGACCGAGGGGCAGGTCTTCGGCGCTCGGCGCAATCCGGCGATGGCAGTCGATCGGCGCGATGAGCGGGCACCCAACTATTACCTCGATTGGGCCTTCGACGAGATGAAGAAGCTCGTCGACACGCTGCCCAAGTCTGTGCACGAACGAGTGTTCGTGGTGCGCCTCGCGCTTGACGTCGATCTGCAGAAGCATGCGGAGAAAGCGCTCGAAGATTCGCTGCGGCAGTACGGCCACGAATACAAGGCCAAGCAAGGCGCCGCCGTGCTGATGGACATCGACGGCGCGGTGCGGGCCATGGTGGGCGGACGCGACTACAGCGAAAGTCAATTCAACCGCGCTACCGATGCCATGCGCCAGCCCGGTTCCTCGTTCAAGCCGTATGTGTATGCGACCGCGCTAATGAATGGATACAAGCCCACCTCGATCGTGGTCGATTCGCCGGTATGCATCGGCAACTGGTGCCCGAAAAATTACGGCGGGGGTTTTTCCGGCTCGATGACGATGACCGAGGCTCTGAAGCGTTCGATCAACGTGGTTGCGGTGAAGCTATCGATCGCGATCGGCCACGGGAATCCGAAAATCGGGCGTGCCAAGATCAGGGAGGTCGCGCGTAGGGCGGGCCTGCGCACCCCGCTTCCCGATACGCCTTCGATGCCGATCGGGGCGGATGAGGTGACCGTCCTCGATCACACCGGTGCCTACTCGATCTTCCCCAACCTCGGCAAGGCGATGGCGCCGCATGCGATCCTCGAAGTGCGTTCCGGCGCCGGCGAGCTGATCTGGCGTTGGGACCGCGACGGCAAGAAACCGGT
>WNFL01022252.1_pt2 | contig 14045 bp, 18 predicted proteins | sample 5400361 | NCBI WGS metagenome assembly WNFL01 (sample SAMN13153351, study PRJNA577476) | soil metagenome | isolation source: 40 cm soil on Douglas fir-dominated hillslope | place: USA:California | collected 2013-09-17
CCGCCGCTAGTGATCTCCGCTTCTTCCATTGAATCGGCGAGCTTCGCCGGCGAGATGAAGGCGACGATGGGCATGGTGCTGATCTCGGATCTCGCCATGGCGAAGGAATGCATCGCGGTCTACAAGGAGGCCGCGAGCGCCGCCTGTTGGGAGCCGCGGCCGGAGAACATCCTGGTCGGCATGCATACGTGCATTGCCGAGACCGACGAAGAAGCGAAGAGCGAGTTGAGTCGTGCAAAAGAGTACTTCGACCGGGTGCTGATGAGCGGCATGCGTACCGCGGGACGCCTGGTGCTGCAGAAGACGCGCTACTACCAGGAGGCGGGAAACCGCGAGCGGATGCAGACCCGCCTCGCCAAGCGCGAGGCGGCGAGCCTCGAGGAGCAGATCGAAGGCGGGATGATCTTCTGCGGCAGCCCGCAGAGCGTGGTGCGGCAGATGAAGCGCGTGCACGGCGAGCTCGGCAACGGCGTCTTCAACCTGACGATGAAAGTCGGCAACCTTCCCGACGCCGTGGTGAGGCGTGGCATGGAGCTGTTCCGCGACCGGGTTCTGCCCGAGGTGCGCGAGCTGTGACGCGGCCGATCCTCTATCTTCACCCCGCCGGTGGTCTTCGGCGCACGCGCGTCATCGAGGCGCTCGAGCAGACCCACAAGGTCCACATGCCGGTCTTCCCCGGCTTCGACGGCACGCCCACGCGTCCCGGCTTGAATACTCGTCGTGAGCTGGCGAAATACGTCGCCGACACGATCGGTGGGGCCTGCGACGTCATCGGCTGCTCGTTCGGCGGCGCCGTCGCGCTCTGGCTCGCCATCGACCGGCCGGAGCTCGTCGATCACCTGGTGCTCGAATGTCCCGCCGGCCTGCAGACCATCGATCCCGCGCTGCGCGCCGATCCGGCCGCGTTCCGCAGGGCGCTCTTCGCGCATCCCGAGAAGTTCACGGCGCCGCCGAAGAAGCCCGAGATCGAGGCGGGCAACCGCAAGATGCTCGGGCACTACGGTGCCGAAGAGGGTCGTGATGCCGAGTTGTCGGCGAGACTTTCAGAAATCAAATGCACGACCCTGATCCTGCACGGTACGCTCGATCGCATCATCACGCGCGAGGCGATGCAGCTCCTCAAGCGCCAGGTGGCGAAATCATTTCTCGTTTACGTCTGGGACGCCGCGCACAACATCGAGGTCGACCAGCCCGAGCGCATGCTCGCGCTGGTGACGGCGTTCCTCGAGCGCTCCGAAGCGTTCGTCGTGCGCCGAGCCGGCTGAGGCCGGCTATTGCCGGCAGCTCGCCGGGCGGTATTTCCTCTCCAGCGTGCCGGCGCTGCAGCTCCACTGCAGCGAATTGCCGGTGACGGCGGGCTGCAGGACGATCGTCTTGCCCTCGATCGACTGCCCCGACATGGTGAGCGTCAGCATGCCGTTCGAGCCGAGCAGCACCCGGCCGTAGCGCCCGCCCGCGGAGGCGGGGACGATCTCCTTGCGCAGCTCGGCCGTGTTCGCCGGCAGCGTTCGCGTCTCGGCGAAATGCTGCGTGACGGCTTCGCGCCACGGCGCGACGGCCACGAGGGCTTCCGACACCCGCGCCCGGTGCGAGTAGTCCTGGTACGCGGGGATGGCGACCGCGGCGAGGATGCCGGCGACCGCGACGAGCGGGATGACGAAGACGCCGATCATCACGCCGACGCTGTTGGGCGGAGTCGGCGCGCCGAAGCGGTTCGGCCCGTCGGTGCCAGGGATGAACCAGAACATCAGGTTCACGAGCGGCACGAGCCCCAGGATCGAGAGCCAGCCCGAGGTGTTGAAGTCGTGGCAGCGCTGGATGGTCAGCATGAAGCCGATCGCGACCAAGGCGATGAAGACGGCGACGGTGATCGCACCGCCGATCCCGCCCATCGTCGCGGCCGCGCCGTTGATCCCGCCGGCGAGCAGCCAGAAGCCCACGCCGTAGGCGATGTAGCGGGCGCGGCCGATGCGGCCGGAAGTCGAGAACACGCGGACCGGCTGCACCTCGTCGGCGCCATCGGCGACCGCGGCCTTGGGACCTGCGTATGGATTTGCGGCTGGAGTGACGTTGGCCATTTTTTTCCCCCTGGAAGAAAGGCTCTGTCGCGCCCGATCATATAATGCCGCGGCCATGACCGGAAACCCGCTCGACCTGCGGGCCTGGCTCGCGCAGGTGGGCGAGCTCGGCGAGCTGAAAGACGTGCGCGGCGCCGACTGGAACCTCGAGCTCGGCGCGATCAGCGAGCTGAACGTGAAGAAGCCGTTGCCGCCGGCGCTCCTTTTCGACGAGATCAAGGGCTATCCGAAGGGCTGGCGTGTCCTGACGTGTTCCACCAGCAGCCCGGCGCGCCTTTCATCGATCCTGCGCCTGCCGATCCAGAAGACGCACCGCGGGCTGGTGGAGGCGCTGCGCGGCAAGCCGGCGCAATGGCAGTCGGAAGCCGCGAAATACGACCCGGTCCTCACCAAAGAAGGACCTGTTTTTCAAAATACGCAAAAGGACGGCGCGGTCGATCTCGGGATCTTTCCGTCGCCGCTCTGGCACGAGATGGACGGCGGCCGCTACATCGGCACCGGCTGCTCGGTCGTGACCCGCGACCTCGATTCGGACTGGGTGAACGTCGGCACTTATCGCGTGCAGATGCTCGACCGCAACCACGTCTGCCTGGACATGGTCCCGGGCAAGCACGGGCGCATCCAGTACGAGAAGCACAAGGCCGCGGGCAAGCGCTTCCCGGTGGCGATCGTCTTCGGCGGCGATCCGCTCGGCTACCTGATCTCCGGCATCGAGGTGCCCTTCGGGATGTGCGAGTACAACTATATGGGGGCGATTCTCAAAGAAAAAATTCTTTGTGTGAAAGGCGAGCTGACCGGCCTGCCGTTCCCTGCGGCGTCCGAGATCGTGATCGAAGGCTTCGTCGAGCCCGATGACGAGCGCACCGAAGGGCCGTTCGGCGAATTCCACGGCTACTACCCCGGCAAGGAAGGCAAGGCGCCCGCGGTCACCGTCTCGAGGGTTTACTTCCGCAAAGATCCGATCCTGATGGGTTCGCCGCCGGCAAAGCCGCCCAACGACTACTCGTACTCGAAAGCGGTGATGCGCTCCGCGCTATTGCAGGATGCGATCGTCGCCGCCGGCGTGCCCGACGTGCGCGCGGTGTGGGCGCACGAGATCGGCGGCGCGCGCATGTTCAACGTGGTGGCGATCAAGCAGCGCTACGCCGGCCATTCGCGCCAGGCGGGACACATCCTCAGCCAGTGCGGCGTCGGCGCGTACATGTCGAGATGGACGATTGTGGTCGACGAGGACATCGATCCGTCGAACCTGCAGGAAGTGATGTGGGCCGTGGCGACCCGCACCGACCCGGCGGTGGACATCGACATCATCCAGCGCGGCATGGGATCGAAGAACGATCCCATGTTCGTCGCCTACAAGTACGACGCGCCGTTCAGCTCCAAGGCGATCGTCGACGCCTGCCGGCCGTGGGACCACCTCGCCGAGTTCCCCGCGGTCGCCGAGGCGAGCCGGGAGCTGCAGGAGAAGACCCGCCTTAAGTGGAAGGACCTGCTCTAACGGCAGACGCAGGACGACGGCGTCTTGCAGCTGGCGCCGTCGCTCTCGCCGGGCGAGCAGATCGCCGCCTCGCCCCGCGCGCAGCGGATGCTGCACGAGTTGCACGGCTGCACCGCCGGCGCGCGGCAGGAGTTCGCCGTGACGCGTTCGCGCCGGTGGCAGGCCTCCGTTACGACGACCAGCAGCAGGATCACGAACATCTTGAGAAGCGTGCTGCGCGACATGAAGCCCCCTGAGCTTTTTGGCTACGGTTCTTTGCAGGCGCTACGTTACCCCGGGGCGAGCAGCGCGAGCAAGCGCCGCCCTTCGAGCACCTCCACGCCGCAGACCCGGCCGCGCTCGTCCATGTCGACGTTGACCCCCAGCTCGTCGTAGAGCGAGAGCCGCTCGGCGTAGTCCTCGGCGCCGGGGGCAAGATGCAGGTAGACGACGTCGGCGAAGTCGTCGTAGGTCCAGCGCTCGAGCGGGGCCTCCTTGAGCTGCGCGACCAGGTCGCCGCGGCCGAGCTGGACCAGCGCGCTCTCCATGTCGGTGACGAGGTCGGGCAGGCGCTCCGCGAGGTCCATGCCTATAGCATAGCGTCGACCTCGGCCTCCCCCCGCCGGACCGGGAGCGTGGCTTGCTCTCCAAGCTGCGGCATAATCCGAAAAGCCTTCCCATGCAGATCGAGACGGTGAAAGCGGCGTATCGCCGCTACGCGGGCTTCTACGACGCGCTCTGGGGTCCGGTGCTGCACGCCGGCCGCAAGGCGGTCGTCGACGCGCTCGGCTGCAAGCCCGGCGAGCGCGTGCTCGAGGTCGGCGTCGGCACTGGCCTCTCGCTCGCGCTCTATCCGCCCGCGGTGCGCGTCACCGGCATCGACGTCTCGCGCGAGATGCTCGACAAGGCGCGCCAGCGCGTGGCGAAGCGCGCCCTGCCGCAGGTCGAGGCGCTGATCGAGATGGACGCCGAGGCGATGACGTTCGCCGACGCGAGCTTCGACAAGGTGGTCGCGATGTACGTCGTCACGGCGGTGCCGAACCCCGCGCGCCTGATCGGCGAGCTGCATCGCGTCTGCAAGCCCGACGGCGAGATCTACCTCGTCAACCACGTGCACTCGGACAACCGCATCGTGCGCGCGCTGGAGAAGGGCCTGGCGCGCTTCTCCGACCAGATCGGCTTCCGACCGGATTTCGAGCTGCGCGAGATGCTCGGCGGCTCCCAGGAAATAGCGCACGTTTCGCGCATCAATCTCTTGTGGCAGGTCATGAAGCTGAAGAACGGCGTCGCGCACCGCCTGTAGCGGAATAAACCCCCCCGCTGCCCGTTCACGGGCCGTAGGCATGAGCAGCGCAGTCATCCTGATCGTCGACGACCACCGGCCGACCGTGGAGCAGTTGCGCCCCGCGCTCGAAGACGCGGGCTATCGCGTGCGCGATGCCGCCAGCGCCGAGGAGGCGCTCCTGGCGCTCGCCACCGAGCTCCCCGACGCCATGATCCTCGACCTCGTCCTCCCCGGGCAGTCGGGGCTCGCCCTGCTGCGCCGGCTGCGCTTCGAGGAGCGAACGCGCAGCCTGCCGGTGCTGCTCGTCACCGGGCAAGGCCGGCGCCGACGACTACGTGGTGAAGCCCTTCTCCGCCCGGGAGCTGGCGGCGCGCGTCGGCGCGGTGCTGCGCCGGCGCCGGGCGCGCGAGCGCTCTCCGGAAGCGATCGAGCTCGCCGGCCTGCGCGTCGATCCGCTCACGCACACGGCGAGCGCTAGCGGCCAGCCGCTCGATCTGCCGCGCGTCGAGTTCCGCCTGCTGCACTTCTTGATGGCGCACCCGGGACGGCTCTATTCGCGCACGCAGCTGCGCGAGCAGGTGTGGCCGAACGAGCACGCCTTCGAGGAGCGCAGCGTCGACGTGCACATCACGCGCCTGCGCAAGGCGCTCGCCGCGAGCGGGCACGAGCAGCTGATCGAAACCGTGCGAGGCTCGGGCTACCGCCTCAAGGCGCCGGGCGTGTAACTTGCTCGACTCGCGGTATGCAAGTCGTACCGCAGGTCATCTTCCACGACGTGACCCGCTCCGAGTGGGTCGAAAATTACATCGCCGAGCGCGTGCAGCGCCTCGATCGCTTTGCTTCCGGCATCACTTCCTGTCGAGTCACTCTCACCCAGGAGCAGGCCTCGCAGCACAAGGGAAACCGCTACAGCGTGCTGGTGGAGGTGCGCGTTCCGCCGCAGCACGACCTCGCCGTGCGCAAGCAGAAGGAAGTGCGCGACATGACGACGCAGCTGCCGGCGCTGATCAACCTCGCGTTCGGCGCGATCGAGCGGCAGCTGAAGAAGACCGCGGCGCTGCGCCGCTACGACGAGAAGACCCACGACGGCCAGCCGCACGGCATGGTCGAGCGCCTGTTCGACGAGGGGTACGGCTTCATCCGCACGGTGGGCGACAACCAGCAGTTCTACTTCCACCGCAACAGCGTCCTGCACGGCGATTTCGAGCGGCTGGAGGTCGGCACCGAGGTGCGCTTCAGCCCCGAGGAAGGCGACAAGGGGCCCCAGGCAAGCAGCGTCCAGCTCGTCGCTAAGCCCGCGTCGGGCTAGGGTTTCTGGTCCTCCCAGACCACCGCCGCGGGTGGATGGGCAACGCCCGGGCCGGTCAAATGCGCTGTGGCCTCGACGTCCTCCGCGACCCTCGGCCGGCTGCCGCTCGCCCCGGCGCCGGCCAGCCGGCAGTCCGCGCTTCGCGTAACCGTCCTGCGTGACCGCGCGGCGCTGGCCGGGCTCGTGCCCGCCTGGGACGAGCTCGCCGCGAATGCCCTCGAGCCCAATCCCTTCTACGAATCCTGGATGCTGCTGCCGGCGATCGAGCACTTCGGCGCCGGCGCGGACCTGCGCGTCGTCGCGGTGTGGAACGGCGCCACGCTCGCGGCGCTGCTGCCGCTCGAGCGCGTGCGCGGCTACAAGGGCTTGCCGCTGCGCGCGCTGCAGACGTGGCGCCATCGACATTGCATGCTGTGCACGCCGCTCGTGCGCGCCGATGGCGCGGCCGAATCGCTGGCCGGCCTTCTGGCCTGGCTGCGCGCCGAGGACGAGGGAGCCTCGCTCATGGCGTTCGGCTACCTGGTGGCGGGCAGCCCCTTCCACAGCGCGCTCGTCGATGCCCTCGCAGCCGCGGACCTGCATGCCCTCACCAGCGACGCCTACATGCGCGCCGTGCTGCGCCGCGCGAGCGACGCGCAGACCTACATCGATCAATCGATCTCGCGCCACGAGCGCCAGGAGCTGAGGCGGCGCGAGCGGCGCCTCGCGGAGATGGGCACGGTGAGGCACGTCGCGTTGCGTCCGGGCGCCGAGCTCGCGCCCTGGATCGACGAGCTGCTGCGCCTGGAGGCGGGCGGCTGGAAGGGCGAGGAAGGAAGCGCGCTCGCCTGCAGCGAGGCGAACCGGCGCTTCGCCAACGAGATCTTCGCCGCCGCGTTCCAGCGGCAGCGGCTGCAGATCGTCGGCATCGACCTCGACGGCAAGCCGCTTGCGCGCTGCACGAGCATCCTCGCCGCCAATGGCGCCTACGCGTTCAAGACGGCTTACGACGAGGCGTTCGCGCGCTTCTCGCCCGGCGTGCTCGCCGAGATCGACCGCATCCGCGAGCTGCACGCGATGCCGGGCATCGAGTGGATCGACTCCTACACCGCGCCGGGCAACCGCGTGCTCAACCGGCTTTTCAACGGCCGGCTCACCCTGCAGAGCCTGGTGTTCGGCACCAGCGCGCTCGGCGAGCTGGGCGTGGCGACGTTGCCGCTCGCGCGCTGGATCAAGCGTCATCTCCTGAGGAAGCGCGGCAGCGGCGCATCGGCCGGCGCGGCGATGCCGAGCTCGTCGAGCGCCCGCAAAGCCGCGGCCTGCAGCCGGTAGCACGAGGACCTTAGGGCGCTCTGCGCCGCGTCGACCCGCGGCACGACCGTCAGTGCCAGCGCGCGCACGCTGCATTGCGGATGCGCATCCAGCCCGCGGAGGATCGACGCCTTGAGCGGCTCCGGCGGCGGCGCCGCGCGTAGCGCGAGCGCGATGGAGCCGGCGAGAGGGCTGTCGGCATGCTCGGCGAGCTCCCGCTCGAGAGCCGGCCACAGGACTTCCGCGGCTTCCTTGCGCTGCACCGCGCACACGAGCCGTCCTCCCAGGAAATACAGAGCTTCAAAGTAGTCGCGCCGCACCGAGGCGATCTCGGCCGGGTCGACGGTCACCTCCGGGGGGCACGAGGCGGGCGGCTCGGCTTCGGCGACCTTGCGCGGCTCCGGCGGGCCGGCGATCGGTCCGCCGTTGGCGGCGAACGAGGCGCGCTCGGGCTCGTAGAGGAACAAGCCGACCGTCGGCAGATCGCGCAGCCATTCCGCCTGTCCCCACTGGCGATCGCCGCTCGCCACCTGCCAGCGGTCGGCGCCGCCGCCGTCGGCGAGGATGCCGACGCCATTCGCCGTGCCCGTGCCTTGCGCGAGCAGTCCCGCGGAATAGCGATCGTCGCCCGAGAGGTCGGCGAGCACGCCCACGGCGAGGTCAAGCCCCATTCCCTGGCCGACGCCGACGGTGAGCACGTAGTGATCGTCGCCGCCCTCGTCGCGCAGCACGCCCACCGCCTGGTGCACGCCCGTGCCTTGCGCATAGCGCGCGGCGACGTAGCGGTCGTTGCCGCCGCGCTCCCAGAGCAGGCCCAGGCCGTAGAAGTAGCCTTCACCTTGCGCGAACATCTCGGCGGCATAGGCATCGTCGCCCGAGTCGTCGCGCAGGATGCCGATGCCGCCGGCGAGCATGGTGCGAAGGCCCATCGCCGCGCCCTGCGCGCCGCTCAGGCCGGCGCCGCGGTCGTAGGCGTCGGCGATGCCGGCTGCGTAGTAGCGATCGTCGCCGGCGAGGTCCCAGAGCAGGCCGAGCCCGCCGGGAAAGCCCAGGCCCTGGCCCCAGGCGCGGATCTCGTAGCGGTCGTTGCCGGCGCGGTCGATGAGGGCGCCGATGCCGAACACCGCCGCGCCCTGGCCGAAGAACGGCAGGCGATAGACGTCGTCGCCCGCATCGTCGAGCAGCACCGAAGCGCCGGCGATCGCCGCGCCCAGGCCCGGGCCGCGCATCTCATAGACGTCGTCGCCGGCGAGGTCGACCAGCGCCGAGAACCCGCGCACGACCACGTCGCTGCCTTCGTAGCGATCGTTGCCGCCGAGGTCGATGATCACCGACACTGCGCCGCCGGTCACCGGAGCGCGCTCGTAGACGTCGTCGCCGCCCGGATCGAGGATCAGCGCCGCGCCCGGCGGGTGGCGGTCGTTGCCGCGCGAGCCGATCACGACGCGGCCGATAGCCGTCTCCATCTCCATCTCTTTCTCGGGAAAATCGCGCACCGCGCGCAGCCCGCGCACGAAGCGCCCCGTCGCGGCGATGAAGCGTTCGTTCGCTCGCGCCAGCGCCTCGTCGTCGACTGCGGCAGCCACGGCGAGCTGGCTGTCGGCCGACAGCAGGCCCTGCTCGAGCTGCGCCAGTATCCGCTGCTCGTCGATGGCGGCGCGGCCGGTCGCCTCGCGCAACGCGCCTTGCGCCGCCGCGAGCTCGTCGAGGTAGTTCAGGAGAAGCTCGCGGAAAGGCGTCGGCGCCTCGTCCTTCGCGCCGTCGGCGAGGCTCGCGAGCGCGGCCGGTACGCTGCGGCGGAAGATCGCCGCAGCGTCGAGCGCCTGCAGCGGCTGCGCGAGGAGCTCGGCGACGAGCGGCGGTGCCGCCCGCACCGGGCGCGCGCCGTCGCCGCGCAGCAGGTTGTCGATCACGCCGAGCGCTTCGGACCCCAGAGCGCGCCGGGCGAGGATCTCGTCGACGCGCTGCCCGAGCCCGTCGAGGCCGGCGCCCGAGACGAAGAGCAGCGCGGCGAGGGCAAACGGCGCCATCGGCGGATTATGGCTAGAATCGCGCCAGCTTGATCGCCGACCTGAGCAAGTTCTCGCTGTTCGAGGGACTGGATCCCGAGGCGCTGCGCGCCCTCGCCGAGCGCAGCGCGCCGCGCGCCTTCCCCAAGAACGCGATCGTCGTCAACGAGGGCGACCTCAGCGACTCGCTCTTTCTCATCGTCAGCGGCCGCGTCAAGGTCTATCTCGGCGACGAGAGCGGCAAGGAGCTGATCCTCGGCATCAAGGGCCCGGGGCAGTACTTCGGCGAGATGGTGCTCGACGACAAGGCGCGCGCCGCCACCGTGATGACCCTCGAGCCCTGCCAGTTCGCGACCCTGTCGCGCGCCGAGTTCACCGCCTGCCTGATGAAGCATCCCCAGATCGCGCTGCACCTGATCCGCAACCTGATCCGCCTCGCGCGCGGCCTGAACGAGAACGTGCGCAGCCTGGCGATGCTCGACGTCTATGGCCGCGTGGCGCGCGTGCTGATCGAGCTCGCGGTCGAGCAGGACGGCAAGCTGGTGATTCCCGAAAAGATGACCCAGAAGGACATCGCCAACCGGGTGGGCGCCTCGCGCGAGATGATCAACCGCATCCTGCGCGACCTCTCGCAGGGCGGCTACGTCAGCGTCGATTCCGGCCGCATCACCATCAACAAGGCGCCGCCGCCCCGCTGGTAGCGCGCTTCGGCGTCTAGCCCTGCAGGCCGGGGACCTTGCCGGCGACGGGGTGCACCTGCACTTCGCAGAGCACGCGCGCCACGCCGGGCACCCGCCGCACCGCGCCGATCAGGCGCTGCCGCTCGCTTTCCAGCGCCACCCCCGTCAGCGTCACCTCGCCGCTCGCCGCGCTCACGCCGATCGATCCCGGGTGCGCGACTTCGCGGCCGATTCGCGCGCGCACGCGCTCGATGAGGATGTCGTCGGGGACCTCGGCGCGCGCGAGGCGCAGGCGCAACCGGCTCGCGAGCCCTTGCGCCCGGTTGCGCACGTCGGCGACGATGCCCGGCGCGCAGTCCTGAACGCTTTTCAGCTGGCTGTATGCCTTGTCGCGCACCAGGGCGCGCCGGCGCTTGCCTTGCGTCGGGTCGAGAAGGTAGGCGAGCAGCGCCCCGGTGCTGGCGGCGGCGAGGATGGTGAGGCCCTTGGCTGATCTCATGGCACCTCCGGGAAAATGAGCCGTTTCGTTGATACCGGGAGACGAGCAAGCTTCGCGCCTGCGTTACGACAGCGGCTTCAGCAGTCCTAGCAGGGTCGGCACCAGCTCCGAGACGGTCGGGTGGATATGCACCGCGCGCTGGATGGTCGTGTAGGGCTTGCGCGCATACATGACGTCGAGCAGCGAATGGACGACTTCGTCGGCGCTCATGCCGAGGAGCGAGGCGCCGAGCAGCTCGCGCGACTCGGCGTCGACCAGCACTTTCATGAAGCCCTGCGTCTCGCCTGCCTCGCGCGCGCGCCCGACCCGCGCCATCGGCATCTTCGCGCGCAGCAGCTTGCGCCCGCTTTTCCTCGCTTCCTGCTCGCTCATGCCGGCGCGGCCGAGCGGCGGATCGATGAACAGGGCGTAGGTCATGATCCGGTCGGAAATGCGCCGCCCCTCGCCGTCGAAGTGAAGGCGCCTTTGCCATTCACTTCGCCGAGCGCCCAGACACCGTCGGCGCTGGTGCGGCATTCATCGTCAACCTTGATGAAGCCTCGCTCGTCAGCTTCTATGTTTGCTTTTTGCAAATCCAAATCATCCGTATTAGGCCTGCGACCGACCGCGAGAAGGAGATGGCTGCCCGTCGCGACCGGCTCGCCGTCCTTGCACTCGAGGCCGACCACCACGCGCTCGCCTTCCTTCTTCAGCGCCATGCATTCGGCGCCGGTGCGGATCGCGATTCCCTCGCGCTCGAGGATGGCGCGGATCTCCGCCGCGATGTCGTCGTCCTCGCGCGGCAGGAGCTTCTCCGCGCGCTCCACGACCGTCACGCGCGAGCCGATATAGCTGCCACCGACGATCACCAGGTGCTCGGGCAGGAAGTCCACCGCCATGATCGTGCTGTTGGTGAGGAAGGGCACGTCCTTGATCCCGGGCAGATCGGGAACCACCGCGCGGGCGCCGACATTGATGAACACCCGCTCGGCCTCGAGGCTGCGGCCGTCGACGGCGATGGTGCGCGGCCCGGTGAAGCGTGCGTGGCCGTTCACCCGGGTGACGTGCTTCATGCCGCCGATCCAGTGGGCGAGGGCGTCGGTAGAGTGCTTCACGACGCCGTCCTTGCGCCGCTTGATGGCGGCCATGTCGATTTCGAGCTTTCCAACGGAAAAGCCGTAGTCGGCGCCGCGTCGGGCCATGTGCGCTGCGCGCGCGCTCGCGACCATGGTCTTGGTCGGCACGCAGCCGTTGTTGACGCAGGTGCCGCCGAGGAACTTGCGCTCGATGAGCGCGGTCTTCAGGCCTTCCTTGTCGAGGCGCGCGCACAGCGCCGGCCCGGCCTGGCCCGCGCCGATGACGATCGCATCGAAGGTTTCCGGCATGAGGAATGCAGGATAATCCAAGCATCGAAACCAGGAAATCGCCATGAATGCACCGGTCAAGACGGAAGACGCGTTTCACGAGCTGATCCACCGCAACCACATGTGGGGCCTCTGGGAGATTGCGAGCCAGATGACGCCGCATCCCAAGCCCGAGGCCATTCCCCACCAGTGGAAATGGTCGCTGCTGAAGGAAGTGGTGAAGCAATCGGCCACCGCCGTGCCGGTCGGCGACGAGCGCCGCGCCATGCAGCTCTTCAACCCGGGACTGAACGGCCAGTGGGCGACGACCAACACGCTCATCGCCGCCGTCCAGGTCCTGCTGCCGGGCGAGGTGGCGCGGGCGCACCGGCACTCGCCGGCGGCGATCCGCTTCATCATCGAGGGCGACGGCGCCTATACCGCGGTCGAAGGCGAGAAAGTCATCATGCGGCCGGGCGACTTCATCCTCACGCCGAGCTGGCAATGGCACGACCATGGCAACGAGACCAGCGAGACGGTGGTGTGGATGGACGGCCTGGATGTCCCGCTCACCAAGTCGCTGAACGCGATGTTCTTCGAGATCCACAAGCCGGTCAACGGCTCGCAGGCGCTCTACGGCCACGGCAAGCTCACGCCAACCTGGACGAAGGAGCGGCCGCTCTTCTCGCCGCTCATGCTCTACTCGTGGGAGCAGACGCGCGAGGCGCTGCACGAGCTGCGCGAGCACGATGCGAGCCCGTACGACGGCATCTCGCTCGAGTACACGCACGCCCAGACGGGCGGGCCGGTGCTGCCGACCATGTCGTGCCGCGTGCAGATGATCCGCAAGGGCGAGAAGCTGAAGGCGAAGCGCGTCACCGGCAGCTCGGTCTTCCACGTGGTCCAGGGCAAGGGGCGCAGCGTCATCGAGGGCAAGGCCTTCGACTGGGAAAAGGGCGACATCGTCGCGCTGCCCTCCTGGGCGCAGCACGACTACGCCAACACCGGTGGCGAGGACGCGATCCTCTTCTCGATCAGCGACCGGCCGGTGCTCGAGGCGCTCGGTTTCTATCGCGAGGAATCGTCGTAGCCGGCGGCCTTCTCACCGCCGCGTTCCTGGTTGTCGCGGGGTGGACGTTCCTCAACGCCTGGGTCTCCTGGGTCTACATCGGCGCTTTCATCGCCTTCGAGCTGTGGTTGCTGCGCGCCATGGCATCGGCGGGCAAAGGCGCCGTTCCCGCGGGCGAGCGGCCCTACCATTTCAGTGCCGAGGAGTCGGAGCTCGTCGGCCGCTATCGCTTCTACTTCACCTACCCCGGCCGGGCGCGCGCCGCCTCATCGGTGCTCGCCGCCCTCGGACTCACCGCGCTGCTGCTCGCGCCCTGGCTCACCTACAAGCAGGCGTTCCTGCAGGCGGCGCTCGTCGGCGTGAATTTGTTCGCAGTCGCCCGCCTGACCAAGGAGGTCGCGCCGCTCATGGCGCTGCGCATCGCCGCCTCGCGCGGCGACCGGGAGGCGCTGCGCCTGCTTGAAGCCCATGACCCGGCCTGGTCTAAAATCACGGCTGGCAACAACTCAGCAAAAAACCGGGAGGAAACATGAAAGTCGCCGCTGCATTTGCCGTCGCCGCCATCGGATTCTCGTCCGCAGCCATGGCCGTCGACGAAATCCACAAGATGCCCATTCAGGGCGGACTCGACGCGGGCCAGCACACCAAGCAGACCATCAACCCGGACATCAAGCTCTTCTTCGGCAACCAGAAGACGCCCGCCGTCGAGAAGAAGATCGGCGAGTGGGACTCCAACCGCAAGACGATGCGCAAATCACTCCAGGAGCGCTGCGACACCGCGTTCGTCAGCTCGATCCTTGCGCTGCAGGACCGCGCGCGACGCGAGGGCGGCAACGCCGTGATCAACATCACCAGCGAGTCGATGGAAGGCAAGACCGACAGCGCTACCGAGTACGCCTGCACCAGCGGGCGAGCGAGCGCCGGCGTGCACCTGCGCGGCACGGTCGTCAAGCTGAAGTAACAAGCGCCACGGCATGACGGCGGCGCACGCGCGCGCGATCGCTGCCGTCATGGCCATCACCGGCGC
>WNFL01197245.1_pt3 | contig 14045 bp, 19 predicted proteins | sample 5400361 | NCBI WGS metagenome assembly WNFL01 (sample SAMN13153351, study PRJNA577476) | soil metagenome | isolation source: 40 cm soil on Douglas fir-dominated hillslope | place: USA:California | collected 2013-09-17
CAAACGCTTCGCAAAAGCTTGGATGGTACGGGGCCCGACGTCCAAAATCATCTCGTGCGGCGCAACATCGTTAATCGCCACGATGCGGCAAGCCGCGTTCGGCTGCAACGCCTCGGCAACCACGACGTCCCTCGGCAGCATGACGGAGTCGGTGATGATTTCGCGCGCAACGTCACGCAAATCAAGCTCAGCAACCGACTTGCCTATTTGATAGCCCTGCGCCGCAAGAAACGTGTTCGCCATGGCGCCGGCGATCACGAGCACGTCCACTTTGGCGATCAGATTGTTGAGTAGATCAATCTTGGTCGAAATCTTGGCGCCGCCGACTACGGCCATCAGCGGGCGCTCGGGGTTGTCGAGCGCGCGGTGCAGATGCTCGAGCTCGGCTTGCATCGAGCGGCCGGCATAGGCGGGCAAAAGACAGGCAATCGCTTCGGTCGAGGCATGCGCGCGATGCGCGGCTGAGAACGCATCGTTGACATAGAGGTCGCCCAGCGCGGCCAGCGCCTTGGCGAACGCAGTGTCGTTCTTCTCTTCTTCCGGATGAAAGCGCGTGTTCTCGAGAACGAGCACGTCGCCGTCTTTCATGGCGGCGACCGCCGCAACGGCCTTCTCGCCGATGCAATCGGGAGCGAATCCAACCTGCCGGCCGATGAAACTTGCGAGTGCGGCAGCGACCGGCTTCAACGACATCGAAGGCACGACCTTGCCGCCCGGGCGATCAAAGTGCGACAGCACAATGACGCGCGCACCCTTATTGGCGAGCTCGACGATCGTCGGAGCCTGGCGCTCGATGCGCAGCGCGTCCGCGATCTTGCCGTCCTTCATCGGAACATTGAGGTCCGCGCGCACCAGCAGGCGCTTTCCCTTCACGTCCTGTTCGTGCAAATCGTCAAGCGTGCGGTAGGCGGCCATTGCGGCTCGGCCTTCTAATCTCAAATCAACTTGCCCATCGCAACCGTGGTGTCCGCCATGCGGTTGGAAAAGCCCCATTCATTGTCATCCCAGCTCATGACGCGAACGAAATTGCCGTCGATCACTTTGGTCTGATCGAGCGCGAAAGACGATGATGCGGGATTGTGGTTGAAATCGCTGGAGACGAGCGGTGCATTCACGATATCGAGAATACCCTTCAATTCCTGACCCGCCGCGCGCACCATCGCTTCGTTGATCTCGGCGGTAGACGTGTTGCGCTTGGCGACGATTTTCAGATCGACCACCGAAACATTGGGGGTGGGAACGCGGATGGCGACGCCGTCCAGCTTGCCCTTGAGCTCGGGCAACACCAGACCCACGGCCTTTGCCGCGCCGGTGGACGTCGGGATCATGTTAAGGGCCGCGGCGCGCGCCCGGTAGAGATCCTTATGCATCTGATCGAGCGAGGGCTGATCGTTGGTGTAGGAGTGCACCGTGGTCATGAATCCGTGCTCGATGCCGACGGTATCGTTCAGCACCTTGACGACCGGCACGAGGACAATTCGTCGTGCAGGAGGCATTCGAGACGAAGATGTGATCCTTGGTCAGGCGCTGATGATTGACGCCATAGACGACGGTCAAATCGACATTGTCGGCGGGCGCCGAAATCAGCACGCGCTTGGCGCCGGCGCTAAGATGCGGGGCAGACTTTTCCTTCGACGTGAACAAGCCGGTGCATTCGAGGGCGATGTCGACGCCCAGCTCTTTATGTGGCAACTCGGCCGGATTCTTGATGGCAGTCACTTTGATGACGTGGTCGCCCACCAACATGCGGTCACCGTCGACCTTCACGGGAGCCGGAAACCGCCCATGGATGGAATCGTAGCGCAAGAGATGCGCGTTGGTTTCGACGGGGCCGAGATCGTTGACGCCGACGACCGCGATATCGCTGCGCCCCGACTCGACAATGGCTCGCAGAATCAGGCGGCCGATGCGGCCAAATCCATTGATCGCCACGCGAACTGGCATCGTTTACCCCTTGTGCTTCAGGCACGCGAACGCCGCCGCGGCAGCGGCCTCGGCGGTAATGCCGAAGTGCTTGTAGAGTTCCTTATAGGGGGCGCTGGCCCCGAAGCCATGCATGCCGACGAAGCCCCCATCGGGTCCGATATAGCGCTCCCAGCCCATGGGGCCGGCGGCTTCGATGGCGATCTTGACCGTGCCCGGGCCAAGCGTAGCGTTGCGATAGGCGGGCTCCTGCGCATCGAACAATTCCCAGCACGGCATCGAAACGACGCGGGCGGCCACGCCCTGCGCCACCAAGAGGTCTCGCGCCTTCAGTGCGATTTCGACCTCGGAACCGGTGGCCAGGAACGTCACTTGGGCGGGGCCTTCGCTGTCGCGCAGACAATAAGCGCCGCGGGCCGAGACATTATCCTCCCGATATTCGCTGCGTACGGTTGGCAAAGCCTGCCGGGACAGAGCAAGGACCGTGGGCCGCGTCTTTTCGCGCAGCGCGATTTCCCAGCACTCGGCCGTTTCCACCGCGTCGGCCGGTCGCATCACCAGCAGATTAGGAATGGCGCGAAGCGAGGCCAGATGCTCCATCGGCTGGTGAGTGGGTCCGTCCTCGCCTAGGCCGATGGAATCATGGGTCATGACGTGAATGACACGCTGTCCCATGATGGCGGCGAGCCGGATCGATGGGCGGCAATAATCCGAAAACACCAGGAACGTGCCGGAGTAGGGAATGAGTCCGCCATGAAGGGCCATTCCGTTCATCGCCGCGGCCATACCGTGTTCGCGCACACCGTAATGGACGTAGCGGCCGGCATAATAGCCCGGCGCGATCACCGGATCGTTTTTGGTCTTGGTGAACACCGATCCGGTCAAATCGGCGGAACCGCCGACGGTATTCGGCAATTCGGCGTTCACGACTTCAAGCGTCATCTCGGAAGCCTTGCGCGTTGCTATTGCAGGCTTCTCGCTCGAGAGCTTTCGTTTGAGGGCCGCGACGGCGGCGATGAGCGAAGCCGGAATGTCGCCCGACAGCGCCGTCTCATACTGTTCGCGCAGGCCGCTCGCCTTGAGGCGCGCTTCCCACGCCAGGCGATGCGATGTTCCCCGCGCTCCCGCCAACCGCCACTCGGCCGCGAGATCGGCCGGAATTCTCGAACGGCGGATAGGTCCAGCCCAATGCCGCGCGGGCGCCCGCGACTTCATCGGCGCCCAAGGCTTCGCCGTGCGCTTTCGCCGTGCCGGCGCGTTTGGGCGCGCCATAGCCGATGGTTGTCCGGCAGGCGATGAGGACGGGTTTGTTGCTCGTCTGAGCTTTCGCCAGTGCTTCGTCGATGGCCTTGGCGTCGTGGCCGTCGATGCGCGACGCCGCCCAGCCATAAGCCTCGAAGCGCTTCAGCACATCGGTGGACTCGGTGAGCTCTGTCGGCCCGTCGATGGAAATTCCGTTGTCGTCGAAGAGCACGATCAGCCGGTTGAGCTTCAAGTGTCCGGCGAGGCTGCAGGCTTCATGGCTGAGGCCTTCCATCAAATCGCCGTCGCTTGCGATCACATAGGTGTGGTGATCGACCAGCGCGTCCGAAAAGCGCGCGTTCAGAATCCGCTCGGCCAGCGCCATGCCGACCGCATTGCCGAGGCCCTGGCCCAAAGGGCCGGTTGTGGTCTCGATGCCGGGCGCGTGGCCATATTCGGGGTGACCGGCGGCGGGGCTGCCCAATTGCCGGAAGCGCTTGATGTCGTCGAGCGTCATGCCGGGATAACCGGTCAGATAGAGCAGGGAATACAGCAGCATCGAGCCATGCCCTGCCGAGAGCACAAAACGGTCGCGATCGGGCCAATCGGGATTCGAGGCGTCGAACTTCAGGTAGCGCGTGAACAGCACGCTCGCCACATCCGCCATGCCCATCGGCATTCCCGGATGTCCGCTTTTGGCGGCCTCGACCGCGTCCATGCTCAGCGCGCGAATGGCGTTGGCCATGCGTCGAACGCTCGTTTGATTGCTGGCGTGATCAGCCGAGGCGGGAGACTCCGCTGAAGCCTTAGCCGACGATGCCGCTGTGGTCATGTGACCGCCCTTTCTCTGAGGCCTTAGCCACGCTGTCCCCATGCGTCAAGAGCCGGAAAGGGTTAGCAACAACGTGTGCGAGATTGATCGCAAATCCAGTGTATTGACGGTTTTGTCGCCTTCCGCATGATGTCAAACGATCTATGATGGGCTGAATTAGAACAGTGGATTGCATGCCATGACGAAGCTCGAAGAGGCGAAAGCACGTTTATCCGCAGCACTGGATTTCCTCGAAACCAGCATCGACCAGGAGCGTGCCGCTGCGCGCGAATCGGGGAATTCCATGGCGGAATTGGCGCTCTTGAAGGCCGAGCGCGAGCGCCTCTTCGCCCGCATCGCCGCGCTGGAAGAGGAATCGCGTGTGCTTGCGGGTTTGACCGAGGAGGTCGAGGACCGCCTCGATGGCGCGATCGCGGAAATCCGCGAAGTGCTGGGACAAAATTGAGATTGCGCAGATTCGTCCAACACGAGGGGAAAGTCCGCTGATGCCCGAAGTCAATGTGCCGATAAATGGGCGCGACTACATGGTTGCGTGCGACGATGGTGAAGAAGGTCATCTTCGCGAGTTGGGAGAATTTTTCGACAAGCGCGCGAAGGAGCTCTGCGCTTCGATTGGTCAAGTAAGCGATACCCGCCTGCTGCTGATGACGGGCCTTGTCATCTCCGACGAATTGCTGGCGGCGCTGGCCAGGCTGCGAGAGAGCGACAGTGAAATCGCGGCGTTGAAGTCGCAGCTCGCAAGTTCCGCGGAATCGCTGGAAAAAGGCGAAGACCGCGTTGCCGAGGTGCTGGAGGGCGCGGCGCTCCGCATTGAAAGCATTGCCGCGCGTGTCGCCCGTGCCTAGATTAGCTTCGGGCGGGTACTGCCCCGCGCGTCAGGAATGCGATACCCAGGGGCCTTAATGGTACTCACTGGGAGCTGTCCCTGACCGGGATCGTGGTCCCGGACATATGGCGCCCACCTGCACTTGCAGGCCCGTGAGGATCCATTTCGGTGCTTCTTTCTCCCATGGACATCGCCGCCCGTAAGCAAGCCATGAGGGAACAGCAGCTCGCGCGCCGCGCCGGATCCGTGGCCGGTTCGGCGGCCAACTCGGATCGGATCGCGGAGAATTTTCTCCGCTCGGTTCCTATTCCCGCACGCGCCACCGTCTCGGCCTATATCGCCATCGGCGAGGAAGCCGATCCGGCCCCCCTGATTGAAGCCTTGCGCGCGCGGGGTTACGCAATCGCGCTGCCCCGGGTCGCCGGCAAGGCCAAGCCGCTCGCCTTTCATCTCTATGAAGAGGGCGCGAAACTCGTCCCAGGCGTCCTTGGGCTTTCTCAGCCGGCGCCCGACTGGCCGGAGGCGATTCCCGACATTCTCGCCGTTCCGCTGCTTGCCTTCGACAGCGATGGCAATCGGTTGGGTTATGGCGCCGGTTTCTATGACCGGACGCTCGCCGGCTTACGCGCGCGCCACAAAGTCCTCGCGGTTGGCTATGCTTTCGCCGGCCAGGAGGTTGCCGCGGTACCCCATCATGACGGCGACGAAAAACTCGACGGGGTGGTGACCGAAGAAAGCGCGCGTTGGTTTGAAAGGTAGAGCATGCGGGTTCTTTTCATCGGCGATGTCATCGGCAGGCCCGGACGCGACGTGCTCGCCGCCGAGCTGCCGCGCCTGCGCGAGCGGCTCGCCATCGACTTCGTCATCGCCAACGGCGAGAACGCAGCCGGCGGCTTCGGCATTACCAGGCCCGTCGCCAACGACCTTTTCGCCACGGGCGTCGACGTTCTGACGTCGGGCAATCATTGGCTCGATCAGAAGGAGATCCTTTCTTTCATCGACGGCGAAGATCGCATCCTGCGCCCGTTGAATTATCCCAGGGGGACGCCTGGCCGCGGCGCGGGCCTTTATCAAACGCGCAGTGGCGCGCGCGTGCTCGTCTTAAACCCGATGGGACGCACCTTCATGGACGCGCTCGACGATCCGTTCGCCGCGGTCGAAGCCGAGCTTTCCGCGTGTCCGTTGCGTGAAGGCGCCGACGTGATCGTCGTCGACATGCACGCGGAAGCCACATCGGAGAAAATGGCGATGGGCCATTTCTGCGACGGCCGCGCGAGCTGCGTCATCGGCACGCACAGCCACGTGCCGACGGCGGACGCACAAATTCTCCCGCAAGGCACCGCCTACCAGACCGACGCGGGGGCCTGCGCCGATTATGATTCCGTAATCGGGATGGACAAGTTCGAGCCGCTGCACCGCTTCACCAAGAAGATGCCCGGCGGACGCATGAGCCCGGCCATGGGCCCCGCCACGCTCTGCGCCGTGTTTGTCGAGACCGACCGTCGGACGGGGCTTGCGCTCCGCGCCGAACCGGTCCGCGTCGGCGGGCGGCTTATCCCGACTTCGCCGATCGTCTAAGAACGCGGCTTGATCGGCCGCGCCGCGCAACCCACATGCAAACGGCCATGCACCCCGCGATCTTCGTTTCCCACGGCGCTCCGACACTGCCGCTCGATCCCTGTCCGGCGCGGGAATTCTTGCAAGGCCTCGGCAAGACGCTGCCTCGCCCGCGCGCCGTGCTCGCAATCTCCCCGCATTGGGAAACCGCCGTCCCGACCGTCAATCGCGTGGCGGCAAACGAGACCATCCACGACTATTACGGTTTCCAAGAAGCTTTGTACCGGCTGGAATATCCGGCGCCGGGATCACCTTCCTTGGCCGAGCGCACAAAGGCGCTGTTGGCTGACGCCGGCTACACGGCAAGTGTTGATGGAGCGCGCGGTCTGCTGATGCTGATGTATCCGGACGCCGACATCCCCGTGGTCCAGCTCAGCATCCAGACCGAGCTTGGCCCGGAACATCATTACAAGTTGGGGCGTGCGCTGGTCCCCTTGCGCGAGGACGTGCTGGTGCTGGGCACGGGCGGCATGGTGCACAATTTGCGCTTGCTCGGGCGCGTCCAAGTCGATGCTCCCGAACCCAAATGGGCGCATGATTTTGCCGAATGGGTCCACGGCGCCTTGGGCGAGGGCCGGACCGCGGAGCTTTTCGATTATCGCAAGCGCGCCCCGAACGCGACCGCGGCGCATCCCACAGATGACCACTTTATGCCGCTTTTCGTCGCCCTTGGAGCGGGCGGCGAGGGCGCCCAGGCCGAACGTCTGCACAAGAGCACCACCTATGGCAGCCTCAGGATGGACGCCTACGCGTTTTCCTGATTGGCATGCCACTTGAACCGGCGAATGAGCCCGGCTATCTGACCCGCAGATCAAGCTTGGAAAGCGCCATGGCCGGCCATTCCCAGTTCAAAAACATCATGTTCCGGAAGAACAAGCAGGACGCCCAGAAGTCCAAGCTGTTCTCCAAGCTTTCGCGCGAAATCACGGTATCGGCCAAGCTTGGCATGCCCGACCCGAACCACAACCCGCGGCTCCGCTCCGCCATCATGGCGGCCAAGGCGCAGAGCATGTCGAAGGACGTGATCGAGCGCGCAATCAAGAAAAGCCAGGCCGGGGAGGCCGAGAACTACGAGGAAGTGCGCTACGAGGGCTACGGTCCGGGCGGCGTCGCCGTAATCGTCGAAGCTTTGACCGACAACAGAAACCGCACCGCGGGCGACATCCGTGCCGCGTTTTCGAAATATGGTGGCGCGATGGGCGAGAACGGCTCCGTCTCCTTCATGTTCAACCGGGTCGGATCGATCCTCTATCCGGGCAATGCGGGCGATGCCGATTCCATGCTGGAAGCGGCCATCGAGGCCGGTGCCGACGAATCCGTTTCGGGCAGCGATGGCCACGAATTTCTCTGCCGGCCCGCGGATTTTGCCGCCGTGCGAGATGCGCTGGAGGCCAAGCTCGGCCCGCCGCAATCGGCCAAAATCGTCTGGCGGCCGACCAACACTGTGCCGGTCAACGATTCCGCTGGCGAAACGCTGAGCAAGCTCTTGGACGCGCTCGACGACCACGACGACGTGCAGAACGTCTACGCCAATTACGAAATGAGCGACGCGCTCATGGAAAAGCTGTCCGCGGCGTAGGCAGTTGCGCGCAAGGCGGTGCTTGGCGGACACTCCCGACAGCGATTCTAAGGGCGCGCGTGTGAACACAATCCGCATTGCCGGGTTTGATCCGGGGCTGTCACGCACCGGCTGGGGCGTGATTGCCGTCTGCGGCACCAAGCTTACGCACATCGCCAATGGCGTCATCGTCACCACGACCGCGCTTTCGCTGGGCGAGCGTTTGGCGGCACTCCATTTTGGCATCCGCGCCGTTTTGGTTGAGCACGCCCCGCATTCCGTTGCGGTGGAACAAGCCTTCGTCGCGAAGGACCCGGTCGCCGCGTTGAAACTCGGCCATGCCCGCGCAATTGCCCTTTTGGCCGCTGCAGAAGCGGGGCTGACAATCGCCGAATACGCGCCCAATCACATCAAGAAATCCGTCGTCGGCGTCGGCCATGCCGACAAGGCGCAGGTCCAGGCCATGGTGCGGCGCTTGCTTCCCGCGGTGAAGTTCGAAGCGGCCGATGCGGCGGACGCTCTCGCCTGCGCCATCGCGCACGCGCATCTCGCCGGCACGCGCGCGCGCATCGCGGCCGCGCTTGCGCCATGATCGGGAAACTGACCGGCCGAGTCGATTTCGTCGGTCCCGACTACGCCATCATCGATGTCGGCGGCGTCGGCTATATGGTCCATTGCCCGTCCTCGACGCTCGCGCGCCTAGCCATCGGCGCGACCGCGAGCCTCGCGATCGAGACCAAAGTTTCGGAGGAGGCAATCCGGCTCTACGGATTTTTGTCCGCCGACGAGCGCGAGTGGTTTCGCTTGTTGCAGACGGTGCAAGGCGTCGGCGCCCGGGTTGCGCTTTCGGTCCTCTCCACGTTGAAGCTATCCGAACTCGAGCGCGCGGTCGTGCTCGGCGACAAAGCGGTCGTCGGACGCGCTCAAGGCGTCGGACCCAAGCTCGCCACACGCATCGTCACCGAGCTGAAGGAAAAGGCGCCGTCGATGGCGCTCCAGCGCGGTGCGGATGCGGGCGAACGCGCGGCGCTTCAGGCGCCGCGGCCGATCGAGTCCGACGCCATCACGGCTCTCGTTAAGCTCGGCTATTCGCCGATGGCGGCCGGCGAAGCGGTCGCGCGCGCGGGCGCGAGCCTAGGCGATAGCGCGGCCGTTGAAGTGCTGCTGCGCGAATCCTTGCGCCAATTGGCACGGGCGGTCTAAACTGACTAGTCAGACTAGTCAGGAGTAACCCGTGTGACCAAGCATTGGGCCGTGCAAGACGCAAAAGCTCGCTTTTCGGAATTGCTTCGCGCCGCAGACAAGGAGCCGCAAATCGTCACCTATCGGGGCAAGCCAAAATACGAGGTGCGTGTCTGCGGCGCCAAAGACTCGAAAAGACCCAAAACCTTACTGGATGTTCTGAGATCGGCTCCCCCTGGCTTCTCGGAATTAGAACTACCGCCACGCAGACGCGAACGTCCCCGCAAAATCGATTTATGAGCTATCTGCTCGACACGTGCGTCTTATCGCAAGGGGCGAAGGCGGAGGCCGATGAAGGCTTGGCACAGTGGCTGGCTGCTACTCCAATAGATGCACAATTCGTCTCCGTCCTTTCGTTTGCAGAAATCGAGTTTGGGATCTTACGTATGCCGTTGGGTCCGCGTCGCTTAAGGCTCGAGGAATGGTTCGCGCTCAGTCTGAAACTGTCATTCGTGGGACGCGTGCTCGCATTTGGGGAATCCACGGCAAGCGTATGGGCGGCATTGCGTGCCCGGGACCCGAATTGCAAGTTCGCCGATAGCCAAATTGCGGCTACGGCACTCGTGCGCGGCTTGACGCTCGTTACCCGTAATGTCCGCGACTTCCGTTTTCCCGGGCTTGCGGTCTTCAATCCGTGGTCGAAGTGACGCACAGTGCGGGAAGAATGAGTCGCTCCATGGCCGCGCCCAAAACCAAGGCTGAAACCGAGAAGAGTCCGGACCGCTTCGTCGCGCCCGAGCGCCGCGATGACGACGATCTGGAAGCAAGTCTCCGTCCCAAGCGGCTCGCGGAATTCGTCGGCCAGGCCCAGGCGCGCGACAATCTTTCCATCTTCATCCAGGCGGCAAAGACCCGCGGCGAACCACTCGATCACGTGCTGTTCTCGGGTCCTCCCGGCCTCGGCAAGACGACGCTCGCCCAGATCGTGGCGCGCGAACTTGGTGTCGGATTTCGCGCCACGTCAGGCCCGGTTTTGGTACGGGCCGGAGATCTCGCCGCGCTTCTCACGAATCTCGAACCAAGAGACGTGCTCTTCATCGACGAAATCCATCGTCTCAATCCGGCAGTCGAGGAGATTCTTTATCCGGCGATGGAGGATTACGAGCTCGATCTCATCATCGGCGAGGGGCCATCGGCGCGCTCGGTGAAAATCACGCTCGCGCCCTTCACGCTCATCGGCGCCACCACGCGCACCGGACTTCTGACGACGCCCTTGCGCGACCGCTTCGGCATTCCCATTCGACTCTCCTTCTACGAGACCAAGGAATTGATGCAGATCGTGGCCCGTGGTGCGCGCGTGCTCGGGCTCAATCTTACCCCGGACGGCGCGCATGAGATCGCGCTCCGTTCGCGCGGCACGCCGCGAATTGCCGGACGGCTCTTGAAGCGCGTTCGCGATTTCGCCGCCGTCGCCGGCCGTGTGGAAGTCGATCAAGTGGTCGCCGATGCCGCACTTGCGCGACTGGAAGTCGACGGTCGCGGATTGGATGCGTTCGACCGGCGTTATCTGGCGCTGATCGCGGAAGGCTACAATGGCGGGCCGGTCGGTATCGCGACGCCATCGAGGAAATCGTCGAGCCCTATCTTATCCAGCAAAGCTTCGTGCAGCGCACCTCGCGGGGACGCATGCTGACTGGACAAGCCTATGTCCATCTCGGGCTTCCGGCTCCGGCGCCCGCGACCTCGCAACCGCAGCTCTTCTCCGATGACCAGCCTTGATCCGCCCGAGCCCGCTCAAGGCCGTTTCGACGACGCGACCTTCGTCTTTCCCATTCGGGTTTATTACGAGGACACCGACTTTTCCGGCGTCGTTTATCACGCGAGCTATTTGCGCTTCATGGAGCGCGGGCGCTCGGAATTCCTCCGCGCGGCCGGCGTTCCTCACCAAGCCATGCTTGCGGGGGACGCGCCCCTGGTTTGGGCCGTGCGACGGATGACGGTCGACTTTGTCAGGCCCGCTCGCGTCGATGAAGCGCTGCAGGTGCGCACAAAAGCGCGTGAGCTTGCGGGCGCCCGCATGCATCTCGAGCAAAGCGTCGCGAAAGGAAGCGATATTCTGGTTACGGCGGATGTTGAAGTCTGTGTTATCACTCTGGACGGAAAACCGCGCCGCGTGCCGGACGAAATTCGCAAGAAATTGGCGTTATTCCTATAAAGCTAAAGCAACCGGCAATTCACTAAGGAGGAACACCCCATGCGCAGACTCGCTGTCTTTTCGGTCATCGCTCTTTGTCTTGCGGCAACGCCGGCGTTGTCGCTGTCCGAGAAGCCCTACATCACCGCGGCCGACGTCGACTTCCCCGGCCTCTTGCCGCCGCCGCCGAGCGAGACTTCCCCTGCCGGTAAGCGCGATCTGCAGGCCATTCTCGATCTGCAGAAAAACATGACGCCGGAACGCATGGCAGCGATTCACCGCGATCTCGATCAAAGCGTCTATACGGTTGCCGGCCCGGTCCTGGGCGCCAAATTCACGAAGGCAAACTTCCCGATGGCGGGTGCTTTCTTCGATAAGGTAGTCAAAGACGCGGGCGTCGGCGTCGGTCCGATCAAGCAAAAGTACAAAAAGCTTCGTCCCTTCCAGTACACCAAGGACGTCCACACACCGGACGACATCGCCAAGGCCGCAGGCGGCCCGACCTATCCGAGCGGCCACAGCACCACGGGCGGCCTTGTTCCGCTCATTCTGGGCATGATGGTGCCGGAAAAACGTGACGCACTTTACGAGCGCGGCTGGGAATACGGCATCAATCGCATCACCAGCGGCGCTGCCTATCCATCGGACTGGGAGGGTGGCCACATCGCGGCCACGCTCGCGGTCAACCAGATGCTGAAAAATCCGGAATTCCGCGCAGATTTCGATGCTGTCAAGGCGGAAGTCCGCAAAGGTCTTGGTCTCAACTAAATTGTCATCACTTGGCCGCATCGTGCGCATAAGGGCCAGCGTCGCGAGGTCCTATCGACCAGACGCCGGCTTGGCGTTTCTTTGATGGCGGGTAAAAAAGCAACCACGGCCAATAGTTAGGCCAAATCCGTGACGAGGCCGTTGGCGTCGCAAAGGACGCGGGATGAAAGACAAAATTCAGCCATTTTTGAATGTGTTGGTTATGGCAGTGCCTTTCAGTTGGACGCACGGGGACAATGGCCGAAAACATGCTGAGCGCATGGCCCACCAATTTTGGCCTAAAGGTCGGTACATGGATGTAAAGCGTCTTGTCGCCGTGGCGTTGACGGCTCTCGCAATCGTCTTGGCGACCGGCGCAGTTGATGGCCCTCTCATGGCGCAGCTGCAACCGGCTCAGCGCACCGGTCAGGGGCGGGCACCCGTCGCCGCGCCGTCGGGCAAGGGCAATGCGGAATCTGCACCCTTGGCCGCGCCAACCGGCGGAGTTCAAACCACTCTTGTCGGTCCTCAATCGGAAACCGTGCAGACCTTCACGCCGGTCGGACTCTTCCTGCGGGCCGACATCGTCGTGAAAGCCGTGCTTCTGCTCCTGATTTTGGCTTCGTTCTGGTCGTGGGTGCTGATCATCGATAAGGGGCTTGCCATAGGCTCGCTCAAGCGCAAGGCGAAACGCTTCGAAAAGAACTTCTGGTCCGGCCGCTCGCTTGACGAGCTTTACGCGCAGCATTCGCAGCGTTCCGATCAGCCCTTCACCGCGGTGTTCGTTGCCGCGCTACGCGAATGGAAGCGCTCGTTCGAAGGCGGCGTCCCACGCGATGCGCTTATCCCTGGCGTCAAGGATCGCGTGGAAAAGGCCATGAGCGTCTCTATCCAGCGCGAGATAGAGAAGATCGAGCGCGGTTTGGGTTATCTCGCGACGGTCGGTTCCACCGCGCCCTTTGTCGGCCTGTTCGGCACCGTCTGGGGAATCATGACGTCGTTTCAGGCGATCGCGGCGCGTCAGGACACCACCCTGGCCGTTGTCGCGCCCGGCATCGCCGAAGCTTTATTTGCAACAGCTCTCGGACTCTTGGCCGCGATTCCAGCGGTCATCGCCTATAACCGCTTCGTCAACGAAGTCGGCCGCTACTCGAATCGCTTGGAGGCCTTTGCCGACGAATTCGCGGCCTTCCTTTCACGCCAGCTTGACGAGAGGTCGCGCTGATGCCGTCGGTTCTCAACAGCCCCCGAATGGCTCATGTTCGCGGACGGCGCGGACGTCCAATGTCGGAAATAAACGTCACGCCTTTCGTCGATGTGATGCTGGTTCTTTTGATCGTCTTCATGGTGACGGCCCCGTTGCTCACTGTCGGAGTACCGGTCGATCTGCCGCAGACGCGCGCGCGTTTGCTCGGCCAGGATCGCGAGCCGATCGCCGTCAGCATCGACGGCAGCGGCAGGATTTTCCTGCAGAACACGCCGATTACCGCCGACGAATTGGTTCCAAAACTGATGGCGATTTCCGAGAACGGTTATAATCAGCGCATCTTTGTGCGCGGCGACAAAACCGTCGATTACGGCAAGGTAATGGAGGTCATGGGACTGTTGAACGCGGCCGGATTCACGCGTATCGGCCTCGTCACCGAAACAACGCGAAAACCGCTCGAGCGTTGAATGGCAATGTTGAAGCGTAGCATTATGGGTTCGGGCACACTGCATGTGGCGGTCATTGCGGCTGCATCGCTGGCGTGGCCGCACACGCTTGATTTTTCCGACGAACCAAGCCCGGTCCTTCCGGTGGAACTGGTCACCATCGCCGAAGTCAGCAACATTGCGCCCACCGTCGAAGAGCAGGCCAAGCCGGAAGCACCGCCGCCGCCCGAACAACAGGCGCAGGCCGCCGAGCCTCCTCCTCCTCCTGCCG
>WNFL01111303.1_pt1 | contig 14043 bp, 13 predicted proteins | sample 5400361 | NCBI WGS metagenome assembly WNFL01 (sample SAMN13153351, study PRJNA577476) | soil metagenome | isolation source: 40 cm soil on Douglas fir-dominated hillslope | place: USA:California | collected 2013-09-17
GGTCGGGGGACTGGGTGCCGCGGTTGTGACACCGCTCCCCCCGGACGCACCGCCCGCGGAGCCTGGCCCACACACCGCTGGTGGCGGCGCGAGCCCGGCGCCGACCATCGTCATCGCCGAGGACGGCGTGCGTGTCGGCTCCCTCGGCGACGCCGGCCTGGATCACGAGCTCGAAGACGCGGCCGCCGACGCGCTGCTCCGCGGTACGTCGCGAACCGTCGAGCTCGGCGGCCGCTCCCTCTTCATCGAGGCCTTCCCGGTGCGGCCCCGGCTCGTCGTCATCGGCGCGACCGAGGTCGCCCAGGCGTTGGTGGCGCTGGCCCGGCCGCTCGGCTATGAGGTCGTCGTCGTCGACGGCCGGGCGAGCTTCGCCACCCCGGAGCGGTTCCCCGACGTCGACGGGCTCATCGTCGGCTGGCCGGACGAGGCAGCGGACGCCATCGGCCTCGGCCCGAACGATGCGGTCGCGGTCCTGAGCCACGACCCGAAGTTCGATGAGCCTGCGATCGTCGAGGCCCTTCGCCGGGGCTGCCGCTATGTCGGTGCCATCGGCTCGCGCAAGACCCAGGCGGATCGGCGGGCGGGCGCGCGCCGGCCGAGGTCGCCCTCGCGATCCTGGCCGAGATCGTCGCCGCCCGGTACGGCGGCTCCGGCCGGCCGATGATGGAGCGCGGTCACGCCTGATTCCCGACCAGACCGGCCGCGGGCCGGTCGCGTCGCCGGCCTCGTCCTCGCCGCCGGCGCCGCAACCCGGTTCGGCTCTCCGAAGGCGCTGGCGCTGCTCGAGGGCCGCCCGATGCTCGAGCACGTCCTCGATGTCGCCCGGGCCGCGGGCCTCGCACCCATCGTGGTCGTCCTGGGCGAAGCGCACGCGGAGGTCGAGCGCACCATTCGCTGGCGGGACGAGACTCGCGTCCGGAACCCCGATCCCGGCCGCGGGCTCGCGTCGTCCGTCCGGTCCGGATTGGCGGCGCTCATCGCGCTCGAGCCGTCGTTCGATTCGGTCGCGATCCTGCTCGCTGACCAACCCCGCGTTCGAGCGGACGTCATCGCCGCGCTGCTTGACCGACTCGGCTCGAGCCATCGCCCGATCGTCGCGCCGCGCTATGCCGGCGGCGGAGGCCCGAATCCGGTCGTCCTCGACCGGTCGGCCTTCGACCTCGTCGCGCAGCTCGAGGGCGATCGTGGGGTCGGGCCGCTCATCGCCGCCCGACCCGAGCTGGTCGACCTCGTCGACGTCGCGGGGACCAATCCCGACGTCGACACGCAGGCCGACCTCGCCGGCCTCGTCTAGGCTCGATCCATGGAGTATTCAGGCGTCGTCGAGATCCAGGCCCCGCGCTCGCGGGTGTGGGCATTCGTGATGGATCCGCAGCAGGTCGGCCGCTGCGGCCCGGGCGTCGAGACGATCGAGGTCGTCGACGCGACCCACTATCGGGCCCAGGCGAAGGTCGGCCTCGGAATCATCAGCGCGCGATTCAGCGTCGATCTCGAGCTCACCGAGGCCGTCGAGCCGGACCGGGCCGTGATCACGGCGAGCGGGCAGGCGCCCGGCAGCGCGGCGGACGCCATCGGCGAGATCACGCTGAGCGGCCCGGCCGACGGGCCGACAACGATGGCCTGGGCCGCGACCGTGACCATCTCCGGCTCGCTCGCGAGCGTCGGCTCCCGGCTCATCGAGAGCACCGCCGACAAGCTCATCGGTGAGACGTTCGCGTGCATCCGCTCGAAGCTCGAGGCCTGAGCGAGCGGCCCGGCTCGATGGATCGGATCTCGCGCACGATCGGACCCGTGGCCACGAACGTCCACGTGCTCGCCGATCCTCGGACCCGCGAGGCGATCGCGATCGACACGGCGATCCCGAGCCTCGCCTGGATCTCCGCGGAGCTCGTGGCCCGGGAATGGACGCTCAAGCTGATCGTCTCGACCCACGGCCACTGGGATCACATCGGCGACAACGCGGCGGTGGCTGCCCACACCGATGCGGAGATCGCCGTTCATCCCCTCGACGCCCACCGCCTCAGCGACCCGCACCCGATGTGGGCGCCGTTCGAGATCCCGCCGTCGGTCGCCGCGGTCGAGCTCGCCGAGGGCGGCGAGATCCGTTTCGGCTCGATCGTCCTCGAGGTCCTCCACACGCCCGGCCACACGGAGGGCTCGGTCTGCCTGCTCGCCCGCGGCGAGGGCCTGTTGTTGAGCGGGGACACGCTGTTCGCCGGCTCATTCGGCCGCGTCGACCTGCCGGGCGGGGATCCGGCCCAGATGGCCGAATCGCTGGCCCGGCTCGCGGGGCTCGACGACGGGTTCGCCGTCCTTCCGGGTCACGGCCGCGAGACCACGATCGGCCGCGAGCGGCCATGGCTCGAGTGGGTCGCGCGGGAGCGCCGGCTCCCGACCTAGCGCCGGCTCACGGCGCCTGGCTGGTCATCGATCGGCACCGCGCTTCAAGGCCAGATTCCGCTCGACCCCGCGGATCATCGCGGTCCACTTCTTGCGCTCGGCCCTGCGAGCGACGGCATTGCCGGCCAGCTCAGCCCGGTGGGCCTCGCGCTCGAGCTTCTGGAAGGCCGAGAACCGGCCGGCGTCGAGGCTGCCATCGGCCAGCGCCGCGCGAACCGCGCAACCCGGCTCGCTGGCGTGGCGACAGTCGCTGAATCGGCAGTCACTCGCGACCGTGTCGACATCACCGAAGGTATCCGCGAGGCCCTCACCGTCGGTCAGGCCGAGCTCGCGCAGCCCGGGCGTGTCGATGACGAGGCCATCGACGAGCCGGACGAGCTGGCGCCGGGTCGTGGTATGGCGTCCTCGGGCATCGTCCTCGCGGATCGACGCCGTCGCGAGGAGCTCCGAGCCCGCGAGGGCGTTGATGAGGCTCGACTTCCCGACGCCCGAAGAGCCGATGAACACGACCGTTCGGCCCGGCCCGAGGTGAGCGCGGACGGCCTCGATGCCCTTGCCGGTCACGGCCGAAACCGGGATGACCTCGACGCCGGGCGCGGTGGCTTCGGCGGCCACCCGCATCCCATCCGGGTCCTCGGTGAGGTCCGCCTTCGAGAGGAGGACGACCGGGAGCGCCCCGGATTCCCACGCAACAGCCAGGTAGCGCTCCAGGCGCCGGAGGTTGAAGTCCGCGTTCAGCGACATGACGACGAACGCGACGTCGACATTCGAGGCGAGGACCTGGGTCGGCAGGCTGCGGTCGGTGGGGCTGCGGCGGACGATCGCCGACGACCGAGGCAGGACCGACTGGACCACGGCGCTGCCGGGACCAGCGTCGGCGAGGCCGACCCAGTCACCGACAGCCGGCAGCAGCACGTCGACATCTCCTTCGGAGGCGTGCCGAAGCCTGCCCGCGAGCGTGGCCACGACAGGCCCGGTCGCCGTCATGACGTGGACGACGCCGCGCTCCTCGGTCATCACGCGGCCGGGCCGGAGGGTCGGCTCGGCGAGCGTCGACCAGCCGGCCGCCGTCGCGGACGACCAGCCGAGATCGACCAGCTCCCGCGGCGCATCAGCGCCCGCAAGCCCTCGAACGACCTCGACGCCGCTCATTCCTGGCCTTCCGGCGCGAGGCGCGGCCGGGAACCGGGCGGAAACGGCCCGAGGACGTACTCGTGGTCGAGCGCCACGATCTGGTAGCCCATGCTCTGGTAGAGCGTCGCGGCCTGGTTCGGGTTCTGGAGGTCGACGCCGAGGGCGGTCCGAGTCGCGCCCGCCCTGGCGACTCGCCGGATGCTCGCCGCGAGGAGCGCCCGGGCGAGGCCCCGGCGCCGATGCTCGGGCTGCACCGAGATGGCTTCGGTCCAGCCGATCCAGTCGTCGTCGCTTCGCTGCTCGTCCATGAAGTTGAGGATCTGGCCCGCAATCGCGTCGCCGTGGAACGCGACCTGCCAGAGCGTCGGGTCGAATGTCGGGCCGCCGAGCCACTGCTCGAACTCCGCGTCCGAAGGCGACTCCTCGCCGTAGGTGTCGGCGAATGCTCGCTTCCCGGCGTCATAGATGCGGCGGTGCATTGCCCGGTCGTCGGCGCCGATCGGGCGGATTTCCAGTCCGTCCGGAAGCGGGACATCGGGCACGTCGGCGACGGTCGGCCGGATGAGCTGGGCGCCGGACCGCGTGTGCCGGAAGCCAAGCTCCTCGGCCGCTGCGCGGAGGCCGGGATGCCGTTCCTTTGCGCCAACCTTGACGATCACGGTCCGGTCGGCAGGCACGTCGGCCACGACCTCGTCGGCTCGTTCGAGCATGCGCCGAAGCAGCCGGCCTTCGACGCCGAGGTCGTGGATCGCCGGGTCCACGTTCACGATGAGGAAGACCTGGAACTCACCGCTCATGAGGTCGTCGTGGGCGACGCGACCGTACGCCCGCACGACGCCATCGACCTCGACGAGGATGCAATCGCGAGGCAGGTCGACGCCCTCCAGATGGCCGTAGTAGTTGTCCATGTCGGCGACGGTCCGGACGCTCGGCGCGCCGTTGAAGACGTCGATGGCGTTCGCGGCGGCGGACATCGCCGGGTGGTCCTGCGGCCCGCGATAGGGCCGCAGGACGATCGCCGGCGTGCTGACGGGCGTGCCCATCAGCCGACTCGCTTCAGCTTGCCGGTGCGCTTGGCGTAGCGCTCGGCACGGCCGAACGCCCACAGCCCGATCGGGATGAGGACGATCCCCATCGCGATCAGCGGCCAGATGTCGCCGACGAGCTGGCCCAGTGGCACCCCGTCGATCAGGCCCTTCCGCACGCCGTCGAGGGCGTACGTCGCGGGCGAGATGTGGGAGATGACCTGCATCCAGCCCGGCAGGACGTCGATCGAGTAGTAGACCCCGCTGACGAGCAACAGGACCGACTGGATCACGAACGTCATCTGGGCGCCGCGTTCCACGTAGAGCAACGGCAGGATCGCCGCGAGCATCGCGATCCCGACAAAGCTGAACGAGCCGAGGACCATGAAGGCCGCGACGGTCCCGCCGTCAGCGTGCGCGATCGAGAGGTTCGGGAAGAACAGGACCATGGCGACGAGGATCGCCGCGGTGTGGATGAGGCCATAGACCATCGCGTAGGCGACGCAGCCGAGGAGGTGCGTCGAGCGGCGGACGGGGGCCATCATCGTGTACTCGAGCGTCCCCTCCCAGCGCTCGATCGAGATGGTCTCGGCGATCCAGCTGAAGACCACCGAGAGGTAGTTCCAGAAGATCGCCCCGACCATCAGGGTCAGGAGCAGGCGGGGATCGCCGGCCAACGCCACCTCCCAGCCCCAGTAGCGTCGGGACAGGAAGAAGTTGCGCTCGATGAAGGCGTACGAGGCCTTGAGCTCGTGCGTTATGACTGCCATCGGAGCTGCCTTTCGGAGTGTCGGGCGGTCGGCTCCGCTGCAAGCCGGCGGCCAGCCGCGATGAGCGCGCGGCCGGCTCGCAGGCGGAGCGTGGGACGGTGGCGACGCCGGGCCTGCTCGGCCAGGCGCGCCCGGGCGGCGAACCGCTGGCGGCGAGCGTTGCGCTCGTTCACCAGCTGCAGCCGCAGCTCGGGATTCGCAAACATTCGGGGTTCCTTTCTGTCAGTCATCGGTGTCGTCGGCGTCCTCCTCGACGTCCTCGTCGAGGGATCGGCCGGTGTAGGTCATGAACACGGCGTGCAGCGTCGGCGCCTCGCCATGGCTCTCGGCGACGAGTCGCTTGAGCCCATCGGGGGTGTCCTGGACGACGACCCGGCCGTCGTTGAGGACCGCGATCCGGCCACACAGCCGGTCGGCCTCGTCGAGGTCGTGCGTCGTCAGGACGATCGATGCGTCGTGGCTCTCGCGGATCTCCTCGATGAAGGCCTGGACCTCCAGCTTCGACCGCGGGTCGAGGCCGGTGGTGGGCTCGTCCATCAGCAGGAGGGCCGGGCTCGTCAGCAGGGCTCGCGCGATCGCGATCTTCTGCTGCATCCCTCGGCTCATCTGCTCGATCGGCCGGCCGAGCCGCTTGCTCGCAATGCCGAGCCGGTCGGTGATGGCGACTGCCTGGACCTTCGCCCGACCGGCATCGAGGCCGTACAGGCGAGCGGCGAACAGGAGGTTCTCCATCGGGCTGAGCTTCTTGAAGAAGGCGGCGTCGACGCTCACACGGTTGATGAGCCGCTTGACGGTCATCTCCTCGCGAGCGATGTCGTGGCCGAAGATCTCGACCCGGCCCTGGTCGAGAGTCAGGAGGCCGGACACGAGCCGGATCAGGGTCGATTTGCCGGAGCCGTTCGCCCCCAGGATCCCGACGGTCCCGCCCCGCTCGAGGCGGAGGGAGACGTCATTGATCGCCGTGACGGGTCGCTTCCTGCGACCGACCTGGAAGCGCTTCGTGACCCCTTCCACCAGGAGCGCGGGCACGCTGCTCTCCACCGGCAGATCGGCAGCGATGCTCGCAAGCCGGTCCGACATGAGCGTCGTCTTCATTTGTGGGAGCGTCGTGGCGGTCATCTGCTTCGTCCTTGCGCTTGCTGTCTGGGGTGGCTGACATGAAATGAGCCGCGGGCCCTGCCGGCGCCTCTGCGTCGGGTGGGCTCGCGGCTCGCCTGCCGGTCCGGCGTCGTGCCGGACAAACAAAGAACCGTGGGCCCGATCTGGCCCACGGCTCGTGGTGGCCTGTGTCAGGGCGGCATTGCCGCCTGTTGGCTACCTCGAGGAGGGCACAGATCTCCCGCCATCGACAACGCCGAAAGGCGAGGTCGAGCGCCGGTAGATCAGCCTGCTGGTCATATCTCTGAGCCGCCTCCTGGAGGTGGGCAAGGGCGCGGGAAGCGCGCCGGCCGCGGATGGTAGGCGTCGCCCCGGACGAATGTCAATCGCGAACTCGCGGCGTCGGTCGCTGGCGTCGCCGCGGGCTATCCGGGGCCGGGTCCGCTTGGTACAGTCGCCGCAGGTCGGAGCGAGTCCCGGCCAGCGGAGAGGGGAGTCCGACCCATGGAGCCTACCGAACCGAGCCAGCCCGCGGAGCCGATGGCACCGCCGCCGGAGCCGATGGCACCGCCGTCGGAGCCGATGGCACCGCCCGCCCCGCCCGTTGCCAACTGGGCCGCACCCGCGGCGCCGCCCGCCGTGGCGGCCATGACCGGCGCTCGCCCGATGGGCCTGACCATCGCCGCGATCCTCGCCGCCATCCTCGGCGCATTCGCCGCGCTCGGCGCGTTGCTGCTGATCGTCGGCGGCGGCCTCATAGGCGCTGCTGCCGGAGCGAATGGCTCGGCCGGCGTCGGAACCTTGTTCGCCGGTCTCGGGATCATCGCCGGGATCCTCGCCTTGCTCGTCGCCCTTGCCTACCTCGCGACCGCCTTCGGGAACTGGCGCGGCCGGCCGTGGTCATGGACGCTCGGGATCGTTGTCTGGGTCATCACGCTGGTGCTCGGCGTGCTCGGACTCGCCGGCAACTTCTCGATCACCAGCCTCATCTTCCAGATCGGTTTCCCGGTCGTTTCGCTGTACTTCCTGTGGCAGCCCGAGGTGAAGCGGGCGCTCGGCCGCGGCTGATTCCCCGGCCCGCTCGCTGAACGTCTCGGCGGCCGGCGAACCACCCTCGATCGTCGAGCTCATCGCCCGGGGAACCCTGGACGCTGAGCTCGGCGCGCTGCTCTGGGTCCTCGTCGAAGGGTCGGTGCCGCTCGTGGTCGCGGCCCCGGCCGACCGGCTTGGCGCGGCCGCCCAGCTCCTGCGCGGGATCCTCGCCTCCGTCCGACCCGATCTCGACGCGGCCGAGCTCACCGAGCCGCTGAACACGACCCGGGCGCGACGTCTCGTCCGCGGCAGCCGAGCCGGCGGCATCATCGCCGCGACGACGCTCGAGGAGGTCTTCGCCGGCCTTGGCACGGGCGCGCTCCCGCTCTCCGAGGACGAGCTGACATTCCTCGGCTGCGTCCTCGTCCTCGGCCCGAATGCCGCGGGCGACGCAGGCGAGGGCCGGTCGACGCGAGGTCGGCTGCGCGTCATCGCGGCTCACTACGTGCGCCCGCTTGCCCGCGACGCGCACGGTCACTCGCAGCGGCTCGGCCCAGCCGTTCTCGCGACGTGGGATCGCGACGGGTCGCGCTACGAGCACTTCGCCTGGGGGGTCCTGCCCGAGATCGCGGCCCGCCTCGGACAGCGCGGCGGCGATCTCGATCGTGACCTGCACCACCGCCGCGATGACCTCGCCGGGCTCGCCATGGCCGGGGTCACGAGCCTCGCCCAGGTTCGCCAGCTGATCGAGGGATACCGGGCCGGCTATGGGGCGGGCCACGGCGCTCGGTCGGATTAGCGGGCCTCGCGGCGATAGAATCGGGCCCATGCCCACCGTCGCCGGCTCAGTCTCGGAGCTCCTTGCAAGCCTCGCCGGCGTCGCCCGCGTCGAGAACGGGCGCCTCGTACTGGAGGATGCGGCCAGGCTTCGGAGCGACGGTGTCAGGGACCTCGCCTGGACCGCGGCATTCACCCTGGACCCGCCGACCGCCGAGGCCGCCCAGTGGATCGTCTGGGCGGCAGCCCAGGCGCTTGGTGCGCGGTCGGCGAGCATCCAAGAGCTGTACATGGCCCGCGCCCGAGGCGAGGTTTCTGGCTTCACGGTGCCGGCGATCAACATCAGGGCCCAGACGTTCGACATGGCCCGGACTGTCTTCGAGACGGCCGCGGCCGCCGATGTCGGCGCCGTCATCCTGGAGCTGGCACGGAGCGAGCAGACATACACGTTCCAGCGCCCGATCGACTATGCGACGGCGTGCCTGGCCGGAGCGATCGCGGCGGGCTGGGTCGGGCCCGTCTTCCTGCAGGGCGATCACTACCAGTTCAATGCCAAGAAGTACGCGTCCGACCCGGAGACGATGACCGAGGAGATCCGGCGCGCCTGCCGTCTCGCGGTCGACGCCGGCTATCGGAACATCGACATCGATGCCTCGACCCTCGTCGACCTGTCGCTGCCGACCGACGACGAGCAGCAGCGCGCGAACTACGAGCGAACCGCCGAGCTGGTGGCACTGACGCGGACGCTCGAGGTCGATGGCGTGACGGTCAGCATGGGTGGCGAGATCGGCGAGGTCGGCAAGGAGAACTCGAACGAGGCCGAGCTGCGGGCCTACCTCGACGGGCTGAATCGGGACCTCGCCGGACGCGCCCCGGGAGCGATCGGGATCAGCAAGGTCAGCGTCCAGACCGGGACCTCCCATGGGGGCGTGGTCCTGCCGGACGGGAGCATCGGAACTGCCGCGGTCGACTTCTCGATCCACGAGAAGCTCGGCGTGATCGCCCGCCGGGAGTACGGCCTCGCCGGCACGGTCCAGCACGGCGCCTCGACGTTGCCCGATGCGCTCTTCCACCGCTTCCGTGAGGTCGAGACAGCCGAGATCCACCTCGCGACCGGGTTCCAGAACCTTCTCTACGAGCACCCGGCGTTTCCGGTCGAGCTGCACCGCGAGATCGAGGCGTGGTGCTTCGCGAACACGCTCGACGAACGGAAGTCCGACCAGACCGACCAGCAGTTCGTGTACACGACCCGGAAGAAGGCCCTCGGCCCCTTCAAGCGACAGCTGTGGGATCTGCCGACGAAGGGCGAGATCCTCGAGGCCCAGGCCGCCAAGATCGCCTTCCTCTTCCGCGAGCTCGGCGTCGTGGACAGCCGGGCGATGGTCGCTGCCGGAGAGCCTCCAGGCGACGCCGGCTCACTGACGACGGATTCCGTCGAAATCCGGGCGATTCCCTGCCGGATTCGCGTTGTGATCGACCCCCGCGGCTCGTATGCTCGCTTCGGCATCGGCCGGCAGGAGGGCCGCCGATCGCCTGTTCGGTCCCCGCGTCTCCAGGACTCCTTCGAAGAGGACGGTCTCACGGGCCTCAACAGCGGCCCGTGGCGGTAGAGGAGGAACTCCGTGTCCATGGAATCGTCAGCCGACGTTGCGGCGCGCGATGACGCGCACCTGCGTTCGCTCGGCATCAAGCCGGAGCTGAGGCGAACTCTCGGCTTCCTGTCGAACTTCGCGATCGCCTTCAGCTTCATCAGCGTCTCGACCGGGACGTTCGGGAACTTCGGGGTCGGCATCGGCCTCGGCGGTCCGGCGTTCTTCAACTGCTCGTCGCACTCGTGTTCGCGGAGCTGGCGAGCCACTTCCCGGTCGCCGGGTCGATCTACCAGTGGTCCAAGCGGTTGTCGAACCGGACCCTGGGCTGGTTCACCGGCTGGATCTACTTCTGGGCCCAGGTCGTGACCGTGACGGCGGTCGCCGTGATCGTCGCCTTCGTGATCGACGGCATCCACGGCCCGATGGCCGACGGCAGCGGCTTCCTCGACTCACCGGACCCGACCGGCCTTACCACGATGTTCACATTCGTCTCGCTCACCACGCTGCTGATCACCACCCTGATCAACGCGTATGGCGTCCGACTGCTCTCGATCCTGAATAACATCGGCGTCGCGACGGAGATCCTCGGGATGTTCGTCTTCGCGCTGATCCTTCTGTTCTTCGCCAACCACCAGTCGCCCTCGGTCCTGTTCGACACCGGAGGCGCGGAGCAGGCGACGGGCGGGAGCTACCTGCCGGCCTTCGCGCTCGGCATGTTCATGGCCCTGTTCGTGGTGTATGGCTTCGACACAGCCGGGACATTCGGCGAGGAGACCATCGATGCGGGCCGCCAGGCCCCTCGCGGCGTCATCCTCTCGGTGGTGATCTCGGGTCTGATCGGCGCCGTCTTCCTCGTCGCGATCATCCTGGCGATCCCGAGCATTCCGGCGGCGATGGCCGAGGGCCAGGCCGGCGGTTTCCCGATCGCGACGACGATCACCACGGTGCTCAGCACCGAACTCTTTGCCGGCATCACCGTCGGTGAGCTGTACCTGTTCGTCATCCTGGCGTCCGTCTTCGTCTGCACGCTCGCCATTCAGGGTGCGGCGACGCGGATGATGTTCTCGATGAGCCGTGATCGGCACCTGCCTGGCGGCGCCATCTGGGGCAAGGTCAATCACACGTTCAAGACCCCGGCAAACGCCGCGATCGCGGTCGGCGTGCTCGCCGCGCTCCCAATCCTCGTGATCGGTCCTCTCGGCGGGTTCTTCATGTCGATCGCGGCCACCGGCCTGATCTATCTCAGCTACCTGCTGTGCAACATCGGGGTGCTCGCTGCCCGCCGGCGCGGCTGGCCGCGCGAGAAGGCCTGGTTCAACCTGGGTCGCTGGGGCATGCTCGTGAACGTCCTCGCCATCGTGTATGGCGCGACGATGCTGTTCAACATCGCCATCTGGCAGGACAAGGGCCTGTTCGGCGAGTTCGGAGGCGACGGTCGAGGGTTCACGAACCCCGGCATCTCGGCCTTCATCACGCCGTTCGGCAACACGATCGAAGGCCTGCCGGCGTGGCCGACCTTTGAGACGCTCGTCGGAGTCCTGCTGATCTTCGGCGCGCTGTATTACGTGGTCTCGGTGCGCGGCCGCGCGGCTGACGTCGAAGCGGATGTCGCAACCGGTGAGGCGATGATCGGCTGAGCCGCACCTGATGGAAGAAGAGCTACGAGGCGAGCTGCGAGAGCAGCTCGCCTCGGCGCTTCGACGGGTCCCTGAGCTCGGCGACGCCGAGCTCCATTTCGTCGCCCTGAGCGGCGGGATCACGAACCGCAACTTCCTCATCTCGATCGACGGCCGGGCGGACCGCTACGTCGTCCGCCTGGCCGGCAACGACACGTACCTCCTCGGGATCAGCCGTGAGGTCGAGCACGCCGCGACGGTCGCGGCCGCCGGTGTCGGGGTCGGGCCGGAGGTCGTCGCGTTCGTCCGGCCGGAGGGCTATCTCCTCACCCGGTTCATCGAGGGCAACCCGGTGAGCCTCGAGGCGGTCCGGACCCCAGCGGTGCTTCGAGCCGTGGCCCAGTCGCTTCGGCGGATCCATGACGGCCCCGCGATCCCGGGCCTCTTCGTGCCGTTCCGGATCGTCGAGGCCTATCGGGCGCTGGCGATGTCCCGCGGTGTCGCCATCCCGCGCGAGTACGACCTCGCGGAAGCGATTGCTCGTCGGATCGAGCTCGCGTGCCTCACCGCGCCGGTCGAGATGCGGCCGTGCCACAACGACCTGCTGAACGCGAACTTCATCGATGACGGCGAGCGGATTCGGATCGTCGACTGGGAGTACGCGGGGATGGGCGACCCGTACTTCGACCTTGGCAACTTCAGCATCAACCACGAGCTCGACGCGGACCAGGACGCGATCTTCCTGACGGCGTACCTGGGTGCGGACCCAGGTCCCGCGATGGCGGCACGCCTGACCGTGATGCGGGTCCTGTCGGACTTCCGCGAAGCCATGTGGGGCGTCCTCCAGCAGGGCATCTCGACCCTTGACGTCGATTTCGTCGCATACGCGGGGGAGCACTTCGACCGGCTGCTCGCGGTCGCGAGTCGACCCGCCTTCGAGCGCGCGCTGACCGGGGCCGCCGCGGGCTGAAGCCGGCGCTACGCTCCACGGGTGGAGCAGGCGCGGGTCGTCGTCATCGGCGGCGGGATCACCGGTTGCAGCGTCGCCTACCACCTCGCGGAGGCCGGCTGGACCGACGTCCTCCTCGTCGAGAAGGCCGGGCTGACCGCCGGCTCGACGTCGCAGGCCGCGGGCCTGGTGACGGCGTTCAACCCGTCGAGCACGATGCTCGCCTGGCGCCGGTACTCGATCGAGCTATACAGCCGCCTCGGGGCGTTCGAGGCGGTCGGCAGCGTTCGGTTGGCGTCATCGCCCGCGCAGCTGCGCGAGCTCGAACGGACCGCGAGCCGAGCCCGGGGCGTCGGCCTCGATGTCGGGGTGATCTCGGCGGCGGAGGCGCGACGGCTCATGCCCGCGATCTCGCCGGAGTCCCTCTACGGCGCTGTGCATCTTCCCGGCGATGGATTCCTCGACCCGCACGGTGCGACGTTCGCGGTTGCCGACGCGGCCCGCAAGCTCGGCGTCCGGATCCGCACGAACACCCGCGTCACCGGGTTCGAGCGCGACGCCCGTGGCGCGATCCGGCGCGTCCTGACTGACGGCGATCCGATCGACACCGAGCTCGTCGTCAACGCCGCGGGGATGTGGGCGCCGCGAATCGCGGAGATGGTCGGGGCGTTCATCCCGTCGACTCCAGTCGATCACCAGCACGTGGCTTTGAAGGCCGTGCCTGGCCATGATCTCCCGGCGGACATGCCGTGCTTCCGCGACCCCGACAACCTCGTGTATGGCAAGGCCGAGCACGGCGGGATGCTGTTCGGGGGGTACGAAGCCGAGCCGCGTGCGCGCTGGCTGGAGGGCGTCCCGTGGGAGCACGCCGCGTCCTCGATGCCGCCGGATTGGGAGCGCTTCCAGCCCCTCATGGAGGGCGCGATCCGGCGATTCCCGTTCTTGGCCGACGCGGAAGCCGTCCGCCTCGTCTGCCATCCCGACGCGATGACGCCGGACGCGAACCCGCTCATCGGCCCGATGCCCGGCGTGCCGGGGTTCTGGGTCGCGGCGGGGCTTTCGCTCAACGGATTCGGCGGCGGCGGCGGGATCGGCCGATCGGTCGCGGGCTGGATCACCGCGGGGGATCCCGGCGTCGACATCGCACCGTATCGAGCCTGGCGGTTCGCCGACACGTACCGGGATGTCGAGTTCGCGGCCGGTCTCGCCCGCGAGACCTACAGCGACTACTACCGGCTCCGGTTCCCGTACGACGCCGACATCGCGGGGCGGCCGCGTCGCCTCTCCGCCGTGAACGAGCGGCTCGAGGAGTCAGGCGCGGTCTTCGGCACGAAGGCCGGCTGGGAGCGTGCCGACCTCCATCGGCCGGGCCAGCCATGGACCCGGAACGGACGACTGCCACGCGAGCGAGGCTGGGCGCGTCCCGATTGGTTCGGGCGGGTGGGGGAGGAGCACCGTGCCGTCCGAGAGCGGGTCGGGATCATCGACCTCACCTCGTTCGGCAAGATCGAGGTCTCGGGGCCTGGTGCGCTCGCGCTGCTCCAGCGGGCGTGTGCGAACGACATCGACAGACCCGTCGGCTCGACGATCTACGGTCAGTTCCTCGATGCCAGCGGCGGGATCGTCGCCGACGTCACGACGACCCGCCTG
>WNFL01072886.1_pt1 | contig 14042 bp, 11 predicted proteins | sample 5400361 | NCBI WGS metagenome assembly WNFL01 (sample SAMN13153351, study PRJNA577476) | soil metagenome | isolation source: 40 cm soil on Douglas fir-dominated hillslope | place: USA:California | collected 2013-09-17
CCGCCCGGGCATGTACATCGGCACGACCGACATCCGCGGGCTGCATCACCTCGTGCGCGAGATCCTCGACAACTCGATCGACGAGGCGATGAACGGCACGTGCGATCGGATCGACGTGTGGATCCATAAGAACAACGACATCACCGTCGCCGACAATGGACGTGGCATCCCGGTCGGTCCGCACCCCACGCAACGCGATTCGCGGGGCAAGCCGATGGACGCGCTCGAGGTCGTGATGACGATCCTGCACGCGGGCGGGAAGTTCGGTGGCGCGGGCTACAAGGTCTCCGGCGGACTCCACGGCGTGGGCGTATCGGTCGTCAATGCGCTGTCGGCGTCGACGCTCGTCGAGGTCCATCGTGACGGCAAGGTCTACACGCAGAGCTTCGAGCGGGGGAAGCCGACGGGGTCCGTACGCACGACCACCAAGCCACAGCTGCCCGCACCACAGCCACTGCCCTGGACCGAGCCGGAGAAGATCACCGGAACTGTGACGCGCTTCACCGCTGACCCCCAGGTGTTCCCGGTGATCGAATGGGACACGCAGGTCATCGAGCAGTGGCTCCGGGAGACCGCCTACCTGAACAAGCGGCTCTTCCTGTCATTGCACGACGAGCGGACCGAGACCGAAGCGAACTACTACTTCGACGGCGGAGTCGTGTCGTTCGTCCGCCACCTGAATCGGTCGCACATCGCCCTGCACGCGAAGCCGGTATATGTGGAGAAGACCTTCGAGAACGACACGGTGGTCGAGGTCGCCCTCCAGTACAACGACAGCTTCGTCGAGAAGGTCTACACGTTCGCCAACAACATCAACACGATCGACGGCGGCGCACACCTCACCGGGTTCCGGAACGCGCTCACGAGAACGATCAATGCCTACGCGCGCAAGAGCGGGCAGTTGAAGGAAGCCGACGCGAACCTGACCTCGGAAGACGTGCGTGAGGGCCTCACCGCGGTGATCAGCGTGAAGATCAAGGAGCCGCAGTTCGAGGGTCAGACGAAGACCCGGTTGGGCAATGCCGAGGTCGCGGGCCAGGTCGCCGCCGCTGTGAACGATGCGCTGGGCCAGTACCTCGAGGAGAACCCCGGCGACGCGAAACGCATGGTGGAGAAGTGCCTCACCGCATTCCGCGCACGCGAGGCCGCGCGCAAAGCGCGCGACGTGTTCCGCAAGGGCGCACTCGACGGCTTCTCGCTGCCGGGCAAGCTCGCGGACTGCTCGGAGCGCGACCCCGAGAAGTGCGAGCTCTTCATCGTCGAGGGCCCGTCGGCCGGCGGCAGCGCGAAGGGCGGCCGCGATCGTCGCACGCAGGCGATCCTGCCGCTGAAGGGCAAGATCCTGAATGTGGAGAAGGCCCGTGCCGACAAGATGCTCGGCAATGAAGAGATCAAGACGCTGATCACCGCGTTCGGCACGGGCATCGGCGATTACTTCGACATGAAGAAGCTCCGGTACGGCAAGACGATCCTGCTCTGCGACGCGGACGTCGACGGCTCGCACATCCGCACGCTCCTACTCACGCTCCTGTACCGGCACTTCCGACCGCTGATCGAGGAGGGCCGCATCTACATCGGCCAGCCGCCGCTCTACCGGCTGCAGCTCGGCAAGGACATTCGCTGGGCTTACTCGGACAACGAACGCGATAAGGCGATCAAGGAGCTGAAGCAGCTGGCGAAGACCAAGCGTGAGGACCGCAAGAAGGCCGCCGGCGAGAAGGCCGACGCGGAGGGCGGTGACAAGGCGACGTCGCGCGCGCGCCGGCGCGCGGCTGAAGCGACCGTGGATTCCGACGCGGAGGCTCCCGTGAACAGCGATGAGGGCACCGATGACGGCAAGGGCGGACGCGAGCCGGCGATCGCACGCTATAAGGGCCTGGGCGAAATGAACGCGGAGCAGCTCTGGGACACCACGCTCAATCCCGCAACGCGCACCCTCAAGCAGGTCACGCTGGAAGACGCTGAGTCGGCCGACCTCGTGTTCGACGAGCTCATGGGCAGTGAGGTCGAGGGTCGCAAGAAGTGGATCATGGCCAATGCGAAGAAGGCGGCGCTCGACATCTAATGGCGAGACTCTCCGAGCTGGGCGTCGACTTCCAGCACTGGTGTTTCGCGTGCGGCCAGCTGAACGACAGCGGGCTGCACCTCGACTTCGACGTTTCACGTGGGCGCGCGGAGACGACCTGCACGACGCAGCGCAGGCACCAGGGGTATGAGGGTACGGTGCACGGCGGGATCGTCACCGCGCTGCTCGACGAGACGATGGGCTGGGCGATCTTCCATCAAGGCATCTGGGGCGTCACCGCGCGTCTGAACGTGACGTTCCGGCAGCCGGTGTCCGTCGGTGAAGAGCTGCGAGTCGTCGGCGAGGTCGTGCGCGAGCGAAGCCGTTCGATCGAGACGCACGGCACCGTATCGCGCGCCACCGACGGCGCGGTGCTCGCCGAAGCGGACGCGGTCTTTCTCCTGATGCCCGACGAAAAGAAGCGCGAGCTCGAACGACGTTACTCACGGACAGAAGAGGCATTCGCGCGCGTCCGCGCCGCGGTCGCCGCCGAAGAGCGGGTGAGGGAGCACGGCAGAACGTGATCGACGAACCAAAGAACGACCGCGTCGTAGGCATCGAGCTCGAACACGAGATGCGCCAGGCGTATCTCGACTACTCGATGAGCGTCATCGTCGCGCGTGCGCTACCCGACGTGCGCGACGGACTAAAGCCGGTGCAGCGCCGGATCCTCTTCACCATGCTGGAGGAGGGCCTGCGGAACGACCGTCCATTCCGGAAGTCGGCGAACGTGGTGGGCGTGGTGATGGCGAAGTACCACCCACACGGCGACGCGCCTATCTACGACGCGCTCGTACGCCTCGCGCAGGACTTCGCGGCGCGCTACCCGCTCGTCCAAGGGCAGGGCAACTTCGGCTGCTTCTCCGGAGACACGAAGGTCGAGCTGTACAACGGCGAGCAGAAGACGCTGGCGGAGCTCGTGGACATGGCGCACCGCGGCGCGCGCGTCGATGTGTTCACTGTCGACGCGCATCGCAACGTGCGCATCAAGCCAATGCGCGCGCCTCGCCTGGTGCGGCGCAACGACCCTGTCGTGAAGGTCACGCTCGAGTCGGGTGCCGAGATCGTCTGCACTCCCGACCATCGCTTCATGCTCCGCGACGGGACGTACCGCGAGGCAGAGAAGCTAAAGGCGAAAGATCAGCTCATGCCGTTCGCGCGCTCCTCGATCCCCGAGCGGCTCCATCGGACCGGCGCGTTCCCGATCCCCGCAAGCCTGGCACAGAAGGTGGCGAAGGTCGAGCCGGCCGGCCGGGCAGACGTGTATGACCTGACCGTCGACATCACACAGAACTTCGCGCTCGCGGCGGGCATCTTCGTCCATAACTCGATCGACGACGATCCGCCAGCCGCGATGCGCTACACCGAATCGCGGCTCTCCGCGATCGCGCACGAGCTACTCGCCGACATCGACAAGGACACCGTCGACTGGGTGCCGAATTACGACAGCCGGCACATCCAACCCGTCGTGCTGCCGGCGCGCATTCCGAACCTGCTTGTCAACGGTTCCGCGGGCATCGCGGTCGGTATGGCGACGAACATCCCGCCGCACAACCTGACCGAGGTCGCTCTCGCGACAAAGCGCCTCATCGACGATCCCGAGCTCACCACGGACGACCTCTGCAACACGGTCCTCGGCCCAGACTTCCCCGGCGGTGGTCTGATCTACCGCTTCGAGGAAGAGAAGAACGTCGAGACCGGCAAGGTCGAGCGCATCGATGCGATCCGGCGGGCCTATGCGAATGGCCGCGGTCGCATCCTCATGCGCGCGAAGGCGCACGTCGAGGACATGCGCGGCAGCCGCCAGGCGATCATCGTCAGCGAGCTTCCGTACGCCGTGAACAAGGCGTCGCTCATCGAGAAGATCGCGGATCTCGTCCAGAACAAGAAGCTGGCGGGCATCAGCGACATCCGCGATGAGAGCGACCGCGAGGGCATGCGGATCGTCATCGAGATCAAGCGCGACGACAGCCCTGATCGGGTCCTGAACAATCTGTTCAAGCACACCGCGATGCAGTCCGCGTTCAACCTCAACATGCTCGCGCTCGTCGACCAGGAACCGAAGACCCTCTCCCTCAAAGAGGTGCTGCAGCACCACATCGATTACCGCAAGACGGTGATCCGCCGCCGCACCCAGCACGACCTTACGAAAGCGAAGGAGCGCGCGCACATCCTCGAGGGCTTCAAGATCGCGCTCGACAACATCGACGAGGTCGTGAAGGCGATCCGTGCGAGCAAGACGCCGGAAACCGCGCTCGCGAGCCTGCAAGAAAAGTTCGGCCTCAGCGAGCTGCAGGCGAGGGCGATCCTCGAGATGCAGCTGCGCCGCCTCACCGGTCTCGAGCGTCAGAAGATCGACGAGGAGTACCAGGTGACGATCAAGCTCATCGCAGAGCTCGAGTCCATCCTGGCCAGCCCGCGCCGCATCCTCGGCCTCATCAAGACCGACCTCGACGAGCTCACCGCGAAGTACGGCGACGAGCGGCGCACGCTGATCGCCGACGATCAACCGCGGCAGTTCACCGACGAGCAGCTCGTCGCCGACGAGGACGTCGTCATCACGCTGTCGAGCCGCAACTACGCCAAGCGGATGCCGCTCTCCACCTACCGCGCGCAGCATCGCGGGGGCCGCGGCGTCATCGGGATGCAGACGCGGGACGAGGACGACGTCCAGCACCTCGTCATCGCGCGCAACCACGACAAGCTTTACGTCTTCACCGACCGCGGCCGCGTCTTCGCGCTCAAGGTCTACGAATTGCCGGACGCGAGCCGCACCGCGAAGGGAACGCCGATCCAGAACATCCTCGAGGCGATGCAGCAGGGCGAGCGCGTCTCGGCGCTCGTCGCGCTGCGTGACACCACCTCGGCGGAGTTCCTGATGATGGCCACGCGCAAGGGCTTCGTGAAGAAGACCGCGCTGTCCGAGTACGCGACGGTGCGTCGCGCAGGGCTCATCGCGATCGCGCTCCGCAAGGGCGACGAGCTCGCTTGGGTAGCGGCGTGCGCGAAGGACGACCGCGTGATCCTGGCCACGCGCAAGGGCAAGGGCATCTCCTTCAAGGCCTCCGACGCCCGGCCGATGGGCCGCCCGACCCAGGGCGTGACCGGCATCCGGCTCAAGAAGGGCGACGAGATCGTCGGCATGGGCATCGCGCGCCAGCGCACCGAGGTGCTATCCGTGACGGAGAACGGCTATGGCAAGCGCACCTCGGTCGACGAGTTCCCGACCCAGGGCCGCGGCGGCCAGGGGGTCATCCTCGCGTCGCTCGGCGCGAAGACGGGCGACGTCGCGGCGATGCAGATGGTCGACGAGGGCAGCCAGGAGATCCTCCTTATCTCGACCACCGGCGTCGTGATCCGCACCCCGCTCGACCAGATCCGCGTCCTCGGCCGGCCGACCATGGGAGTGAAGGTGATGACCACCGGCGATGCGAAAATCGCCTCGATCGCCACGTTCACCACGACACGGCCGACCCAAACGCAGCTCCCGGTGAAATAACAGCCACACTGGCGAGCCCGCGGACCTGTCAAACACGCGTACGAATCTGGTTGCAGCAGTACCAATTGCGGCCATTTGGCCGTTGTTTCGACGCATGCAGGCCGATATGGTCTCCCGGAATGCTCTGGACCCGGGCCTCGCTTGTCCGATCGAACGAGCAGCCAGGCGCCACAGGGCCGCGTTGAGAGGGAAGGCAGCCGGTTGATCGCGCTCGACGACGTCAGCAAGCGCTACCCCAACGGGACGTTCGCGCTGCGCGATGTAGACCTGCGCGTCGACTCGGGCGACTTCATCTTTCTCGTCGGCGCATCCGGCGCCGGCAAGTCGACGCTCATCCGACTCCTCATCCGTGAGGAGCTCGCGACGACCGGTCGTGTCGTCGTCGATGGCGAGGACGTGGGACGCATGCCGCGTTCGCGCGTGCATCGGCTCCGCCGAAAGGTCGGCGTCGTGTTCCAGGACTTCAAGCTCCTGCCGCGCAAGACGGTCGCCGAGAACGTGGCCTTCGCTCTCATCGTCACCGGTCACGAAGGACGCCTCGTGCGCGAAGAGACCGAGCGCGCCCTCTCGCTCGTCGGCCTCACCGCGCGGCGCGACCACTTTCCGAGCCAGCTCTCCGGTGGCGAGCAGCAGCGCACCGCGATCGCGCGCGCGCTCGTCAACCGGCCGCGCATCCTCATCGCCGACGAGCCCACCGGCAACCTCGACCCGGTGACGAGCTGGGAGATCATCAAGCTCCTCACGCGCGTCAACGAGCTCGGCACGACGCTGGTCATGGCCACGCACAACGCCGAGATCGTGAACGCGCTCCGCCGTCGCGTCGTGCATCTCGATCACGGGATGGTGGTGCGCGACGAGCGCGAAGGCCTTTACGCGGCATGAGGCGCACCGGTTACGTGCTCAGCGCGGCGGGCCAGGGCTTCTGGCGCAATCCGGTGATGAGCCTTGCCTCGACCTTCACCGTGACCCTCATGCTGCTGTTGTTCGCGTTCTTCCTCACGGCCGATCGCGGTCTGCAGGCGGCCGTCGGCGTGCTCGAGTCGAAGGTCGAGCTCGCATCCTTCCTCGACGACAACGCAAAGGTCTCGGAGGTCCTCGCGCTCAAGGCGCGCATCGAAGGAGACCCCGCGGTCTCGCGCGTCGAGTACGTCACCAGGGAGCAAGCCCTCAAGCGTCTCCAGGACATCGCGGAACGGCGCAAGGATTTCGTTCTCGCCGATGTAGATGCGAACCTGCTGCCGGCATCGCTCGAGATCAAGCTGAACGATGCGCGCCAGGCCAAACGGCTGGGTGACGAGCTTCGCGCCGAGATCGGCGGCGGCGTGGTCGCCGACGTCATCGACAATCCGCAGGTCGTCGATCAGCTCCTCACGATCACGCGCGTCCTATCGATCGGGGGCGTCGCGATCCTCGCGATGATGCTGTTCGTGGCGCTCTTCGTGATCGTGAACACGATCCGCATCGCCGTGCACGCGCGCCGCGACGAGATCGAGATCATGCAGCTCGTCGGCGCCTCCGACTGGTTCGTGCGCTGGCCGTTCATCCTCGAGGGGATGCTCGTCGGCGCGCTCGGCGCCGTCGTGGCGCTCTCGGTCGTGTTCGCGGCTTCGGGGCCCGTGACCGGTGCGATGCTCGACTTCCTCGTCACGCTGCCGATCTCCCTCGGTCCCGAATTCGCGTTCCAGCTCGCCGCGAGCGTGCTCGGCGTGGCACTCCTCGTGGGCGCGGGAGGGGCGACGCTGTCCGTGCGCTCGCACCTCGCCAAATGAAACCCCGTCGTGTCTTGACCGCCGCCGACCGCGGGTGGGACCATGCGCCCGTGGATGCTCCCCGGAGTGACCGGGGAGGTGGGTGGAGGAAGAGCGGGCTGCGCGCGACCGTCGTCGCGCTGGCGGCCGTTGCTTTGCTCGTCGGCCAGCAGATCCCCGCGGCCGCCGACGACCCACTGCAGGAAGCCCTTCGACGCAAAGAGGCGCTCGAGCGCGCGGTCGCCGTCTCGCGCCAGAACGCCGAGCGCTACAAGCAGGCGGCGAATCAGTTCCAGGCCGCCGTGGACTCCGCCAACTCCCGCATCGCCGACCTCGCCGACAAGCAGGCGTCGGCCCAGACCGAAGCCGAGGCGCTCGGCTACCAGATCCAGATCGCCGAGGAGCAGCTCGCCCTCGTCTCCTTCCAGCTCGACGAGACGAAGGCGCTCGCGGACTCGCTGAACGCGCAGGCGGCGGAACAACAGCGGCAGCTGGTCGCGCGCGAAGACCTCTACGCGAAGCACCTCATCGTCACGTACCGCCAGGCGCTCATCAGCCCGCTCGAGATGCTCCTGTCGTCGCACACGCTCACGGAGTTCGCGAACCGCGTGCAGCAGATGATCTTCGTGAACCGTCAGGACCAGCAGCTCGCGAACGAGATCCGCAGCCTGCGCGCCGACACGGCGGCGAAGCTCGAGGACGCCTCGGGCAAGCAGCGAGAGATCCTCGGCCTACAGGAGCAGATCTCGACGCAGCGTGAAGGTCTCGCGGCCGACAAGGCCAAGTACGACCAGCTCATCGCTGAGATGCAGACCGCGCTCGAGCAGACCGACGCGGCGCGCGCCGACGCGGCGCGCAACAAGAACCAGGCTGTAGGCGCTCTCGGCGCCGCGAACCGTGAGACCGCCGACCTCAACCGAAAGCTCGAGCAGGCCGAAGCACAGTACGCCCAGCTCGCATCACAGCTCGCGGCGCGGAGTGGTCTCGGCGCGTTCAACGGGTCGAAGCTCGCGATGTGGCCACTGTCTGGTCCGATCACCTCGGGCTTCGGCCCGCGCTGGGGCGGATTCCACAACGGCCTCGACATCGCGGCGCCGATGTACACGCCGATCCGTGCCGCGTCATCGGGCCAGGTCGTCACCGTCGGCCGCCCGTACGTGGCGTACGGCGACACCGCGGTCGTCGTGATCATCGCGCACGGCTACAACTTCTCGACGCTCTACGGCCACCTGGACGACAGCCGCTGGCCGCCGGTCAAGGTCGGGCAGTTCGTCGCCGCCGGCACGGTCATCGGCTACGTCGGCATGACAGGCTGGACCACCGGTCCCCACTGCCACTTCATGACGATCGTGAACGGTCAGGCCGTCAACCCGCGCCCCTACCTCCCCTGATCTAGCAGCTCCGTCCCCCGGGGTGAATCCGGCTCGGTCGCGCCTGTCGTGCCGCCACGTTTGCTGGCAATTTGTTTTTGCGACGTACCTCACATTGACGGCGCCTCGGGGCACGTGTGAGCATGGATGGCGAAAGAAAGGAGGTGATGTGGAGTGGGTGATGCCTATGGGAAACCAAAGACCCAGGGGTGCTCACTTCGGCCTTTCGTAATGAAACCAGTTGAGGTGATCGCGACCTAACCCGAGGTCTTTGGAGACCCAGTGACAGCGGCGGCAGCAATGCCGCCGCTGTTTCTTTTTGTCGCTCTGTACGCTCTGCGAGTGCCCGATCGCAGACCACCACCCGCGGTCGCCGCGCCTGAAAAGAAGCCGCGCGATCTTCAGCTCGCCGACAATCGCAAGGCGCTCTTCGATTACTCGATCGAGGATCGCGTCGAGGCCGGCATCGCTCTCACGGGCACCGAGATCAAGTCGATGCGCGCGGGCCACGTGAACCTGCGCGACGGCTACGCGCTGATCGAGAAGGGGCAGGCCTGGCTCCGGAACGTCCACATCGCCCCGTGGACGCATGCGGCCCACGACAATCACGAGCCGATGCGCCCGCGAAAGCTCCTCATGCACAAGGAGGAAATCCTCCAGCTCGCCGGCGCGGTCTCGCAGAAGGGCTACACGCTCGTCCCGCTACGCATGTACACCAAGCACGGCCGCGCGAAAGTGGAGATCGGCCTCGCGCGCGGCAAGAAGCGTTACGAGAAGCGCCAGGTGATCAAGGAACGGGAGGCCGCCCGCGAGATGCAGGCGGCCACTCGTCGCAGGATCTAGCCGCCGAAGGCCGGCGCGCCCTCGCGAACCTCATCCGTGCTCGGTCTCTCGGTGCGACCCTTGAGCGGGACCTCCTTGAGGAATACGGAGACCACCACAGCGACGCTCACCATGACGGCGGCATAGATGAACACGTCGTGGAGGGACGCTGCGAGCGCGCCGCGGATCGCGTCGAGGACTTGGTCGAAGATCGCCTGAGCCTGCGGCGGTAGTGCCGCCCTGGTGGCCGCGATCTTTGCCGGGTCGAACAGCGCCTGTGCGCTGCCGCCGCTTGGCAGAGATCCTGAGAGCTGCGGCGGCACGTTGAGGGCGGCGACCGCGGTGGTGATCTTGCTCGGAAGCTCGTGCGACAGCACCGCGCCGAGGACGGCGACGCCAACGGTCCCGCCGATGTTCCGCCAGAACTGGATCTGACTCGACGCAACACCGAGGAACTGACGCGGGAGCGCGCTCTGCGTGGCGTTGATGTACAGCGGCATCGAGACACCCATACCGATGCCGACGAGAATCAGGTCTCGGACCACCTCGAGCTCGGGCGTGCCCACCTGTACCTGCGAGAGCCCAAAGAGACCGGTGACCATGACGGCCAGCCCGGCTGTGCCCAGATACCGGTAACGCTTGATCCGGATCATCAGCTGACCGGTCACGATGCTCGCGCTGATGAGGCCGACCATGAGCGGTGTCACGAGGAGCCCGGAGTTCGTGGCCCCTTTGCCGAGGACGCCCTGGTAGACGAGACCGATGTACAGGATCGCGCCGAACATGCCGAAGGCGATGAAGAATCCGGTGATCGAGGACACCGCGAACGTCACGTTCTTGAAGAGCTCGAACGGAACGATCGGATGCGCGACCCGTAGCTCGACGAAGAAGAAGATGACGGCGAGAACAGCGCCGAGGCCGAGCAGGCCGAGCACTTCAGGCGACGTGAAGTCGTGGTCGCGCGTGATCGACAGACCGACGAGCAGCGGAACGAGCGCAGCCGCCAGCAGCCCCGAGCCAAGGAAGTCGATGTCGCGCCACGAGGCATCGTGCTTCGTGCGCGGCATCGTGAAGAACACGACAGCGACCGCGAGGATGCCCACCGGCACGTTCACGTAGAAGACCCAGCGCCAGCCCACGTTGTCGGTGAGGTAACCACCGATCGTGGGTCCTACAACGGACGCGATCCCGAAGATGCCACCGAAGATGCCCTGGATCCGGGCGCGAGTCTCGGGTGGGAACAGGTCGGCAAGCGACGCGAAGACGCTCGCGAACAGCACGCCGCCGAAGAGTCCCTGGATGCCTCGGAAGATCACGAGCTCGACCATGTCCTGCGCCTGTCCGCAGAGCGCGGAGGCGAGGACGAATCCGATCATGCCGGCGAGGAGGAATGGCTTACGGCCGAACAGGTCGCCGAGCTTGCCGGCGATCGGGGTGGTCGTCGTCGACGTGACCATGTACGCCGTCGCGACCCAGGCGAAGTACTCGAGCCCATTGAGCTCGCCGACGATGCGAGGGAGCGCCGTCCCCACGATGGTCTGGTCGAGCGCGGCGAGGAACAGCGCGAGGCCGACGCCGACCGATGCGAGGATGCGGGCGGTGCGGTCCATCTCAGCGGGCAATTGCGTTCTCCTTGTGCGTGATGCGGCGCACGCTGCGCCGTGGTGATGAAGAAGCGATGAACGGACGGCGGAGGTCCGTGGGGGCCGCCCGGTCTGCCGCGGCGAAGGCAGCGTGCAGATCCGCGAACGTGGTGCGCAGCCGGCGCCGCTGTGGCGGTGTGAGCCGACCGAGTACCTGTGCGAGTGCGGACGACGCGGCGAGCTCGTAACGCTCGCAGACGCGGCGGCCCCCGGCGGTCAACGCCAGCACGACGGCGCGGCGATCATCGGGATCGGTGTCGCGCCGCACCAGGCCCTCGCGGACGAGGACCTCGACGAGCTCGGTCACGGCGCCGGCGCTCAGCTTCAGCTGCTGTGCGACGAGCCCTGCGCGCACCGACTTGTCGCCGATGACCCAGAGCAGCCGCCCACGCTCGGGCGATGTCATGCCGCAGTCCTGGGACGCCTGCCACGCGATGCGGCCGAAACGCGGCATCACCGCGAGGACAGCGCGCGCCAGGGTGAGGTCGTCGTCGTTGGGTGTAATTCTGGTCACAGTTCCTTCGGTCCCTGAATAGTTTGGAGACCGAAGTATCTCATGGAGAGCGCTCTCGTCAACCCCGGCGAGCGTATCCCTGGTAACGGAGCGGTCTAGCCTCCGGCGGACTCCACGGCGGGCTGCTCGAGGTCGGCCGAGAAGAAGATCTTACCGCCGCACTGGGCGCATTTCTGCGGCGCCGCGGCGCCGTGCGTGATCGTGCCGCACGACTCGCAGCGGAAATGTCGCTGGCCACCGGTGGCAGGGATGACGGCAGGCGCCTGCGCGAGAAGTTGCCGGATCCTGCCGAGCTCGTGTGCCGCGGCGATCGGCTCGAAGCCAGCACCCGATTGATCGGCCTCGATGAGCTTTTGTGTGAGCGCGTCCAGGCGGCGCATGGCTTCCTGCATCGTGACCTCCCTGGAATGTTCCGGAGGATACCGTCTCACGGCGCCCGGCCGAGCGGCGTTCTACCGAGGCGTGCGCGACTATGGTCCGACGATGGCGTATCTGGTCTTCATCGGGTGCTGCCTCATCTGGGGAAGCACCTTCCTCGCGATCCGGATCGGGAATGAGGCTGCGCCGCCGATTTGGGCCGCGACGATCCGGTTGGCGCTCGCGGCACCGCTCCTCGCCGGTCTTGTCCTCGCGACCCGGCAGCATTTCCCGCGCGGACGGGCGCTGCGGGGCGCGCTCCTCTTCGGCTTCTTCAACTTCGGCGTGAACCTGTCGCTCCTTTATTGGGGTGAGCGCGTCGTGCCGAGCGGGATAGCGGCGGTGTTGTATGCGACCGCGCCGCTGTCGACGGCGCTGATCGCGGCGGCGCTGGGCGTGGAGCGCCTCGTGCCGCGCAAGATCGCCGCGGCGCTGGTGGCGATCGTCGGCGTCGCGATCATTTTCGCCGGCGAGCTGAAGCTCGATGTGCCGGTGGAGGGGCTCGTCGCGGTCTTCCTTGCCGCGACGGCCGCATCGTTATCGAGCGTCTTCCTGAAACAGACACCACAGCCTTCGGCCTTCGCGGCGAACGCCGTCGGTGCGGCGGCCGGCTTCGTGGTCTGTGCGGCTGTGAGCCTTGCGCTGGGAGAGGATCACGCATTACCAGCCACCTTGGCCGGATGGTGGCCGATCATCTACCTCACGCTTGCCGGGTCGCTCGGCGCGTACGTCCTCTACACCTGGCTCGTCCAGCACTGGTCGGTCACGAACGCGAGCATGGTCGGTGTCGTGGTGCCGGTGCTTGCGGTCATCCTCGGCGCCGTCGCGAAGCAGGAGCAGCGGTCGCCCGAGTCATACGTCGGCGCGGTCGTCGTCCTCATCGCGGTCCTCGTCGCGCTGCAGCCCTGGGCTGGCACCCGCTATGCGGGAAAGGCGGCGGTCGCGAAATAGTCGCGGGAGGACCGCCATGACCATCGATCACGGAGCGGACCGCCGAACGAAGGTCCGGACCAAGGACGGCCACGACGCCGGACACGTGAAGCACGCGGTCTGGGACCCAAACGGCACGAGGATCACGGAGTACGTCATCGCCACCGGCGGCCCGCTGGGGCATGAGGTGGTCGTGTCGCCCGAGCTGCTCGAGAGCGCGGCGCGCGGTGGCAACGAGATCGTTCTCAACATCAGCAAGCACGAGCTCGACCAGCTCGCGCACTACGAGTCAGCGAATTACACCGCGCCACCGGCGGACTGGGTCGCGCCGAGCGTTCTGGGCTTCCCCGCGTCGGGCTTTCCGGTGGGCGGCCATCTCTTCCCGGTGACCGAAAGGGAGCTCGAGCACATCGCCGAGCCGCCGCCAAGCGACGAGGCCGGGCGCGAGAGTGAAGTCGCTGGCCGCGACAGGAACTAAGGGGGCGAAGATGGCACAGCTCACAGAGACGGGACGTAAGCACATCGCGCGCAAGAACTTCGCGTACGTCGACAAAGCGGGTGGGGAGCACCTTCCGATCCATGACGAGGAGCACGTTCGCAACCCCGACTCAAAGTTCTCGCGGCGGCGAAGCGCCACGGGATCGAGGTCGCGAAAGACGACAAGATCGCCAGGAGGAGCACGGCCCGCCGGAAGAGGTAGACGTGTAGCGCGATGATGTCGCGCGGTGACCGGGCTCGAGGCTCCTGACTACTGGCTCGCGCGCCTGGTCTTTCAGCGCGCGCTCGCCGCGATCTACTTCATCGCGTTCCTTGTTGCGGCGCGTCAGTTCATACCGCTGCTCGGCGAGCGCGGACTATTGCCGGTGCCTGAGTTCGTTCGCGCCGTTCCGTTCCGCAGCTCGCCCAGCCTCTTCCACTTCCGCTACTCCGACCGTCTCTTTGCCGTGGTCGCGTGGGGCGGGGTCGCGCTCGCGGCGGCTGCGCTGATCGGACTCCCCGATGCGTGGCCGGTCCCGCTCACGATGCTGCTGTGG
>WNFL01357879.1_pt6 | contig 14041 bp, 13 predicted proteins | sample 5400361 | NCBI WGS metagenome assembly WNFL01 (sample SAMN13153351, study PRJNA577476) | soil metagenome | isolation source: 40 cm soil on Douglas fir-dominated hillslope | place: USA:California | collected 2013-09-17
GATGCCGCCGGCTGCCACGTCGGCGAGGTCGTCGATCGACCCGCCAATCTCCTCGTCCGGCAGTCCCATCCCGTTGTCGAAATCGTCGTCCATGATCCGCACCCCTTTCCGGGCGTTGTCGGTTCGGCCGCCTAGTCTGTGCGAAGCTTCGCAGCCACGTCAAGGCCGGGCAGCATAGAGATCCAGCGTCTGTTCGAGGGCGCGTCGGCACACCGCACAGAATCCCACGTTGTCGCGGGTGAACATGATGCAGTCCGACTGCGGACGGTAATAGCCCTTCTCCTCGTAGTTCGCGCCTTCGTACGCACCCACTTTTCCGGCGAGGGAGGGCCCATTGAGCAGCGCCGTGTCGCGCGCCAGCTCCTCCTTGAACAGCGCGTTCATCTCGCTTTCCGGGCGGTGCTGCGCCCGGATCTCCCGCCTGCGCTTCTGCCCTTCCCTGGAGCGCTCCTCGTACTGACCCTTCGGCCACGGCGTCGGCAGCGGCATTCCTGGCGCGACGAGATCCCGCCACTTGAGCTTCAGCGGATCGAGCAGCGCCGTCACATTCGGCTCCCACGGTTCGACCTTCTCCGCCGGCGGCAGGTAGGCGACGTCCGATGTGTAGTACTCGTCGGCCAGACCGGCAAGGTGATGGCCGAACTCGTGGACGAAGATGTACGGCGCCCACAAGTTGTCGGCGGCAACCGTGCTGTAGAGGTTGTAGATCCCGCCGCCGCCGTACTTCTCGCTGTTCACGAGAATCTCGACGACGTCGTACGGCGCGTTGGCGGCGAAGTCGCGGAACTTCCGGTTCTCCTCCGTCAGCACGTAACGCTCCGAATCGAACGTGTCGTAGGTCGCGCCGATCGCGGTGCGCTTGTGGATATGGTCGGACGGCCGCGAGATGCCCGAATCGATGGATGCCGGCACGAGCCCCCACACGTTGATGTCCCGCTCGCGCTCCTTGAACGGCGAGGTCGCGAACAGCACCGCCACGAGCCGCCTCGCATCGCGTTCGAACTTGCCCCGCTCGGCCGCTGTGTAGCCGTCTCCCAGAATCAGGAGATCGAGTTTGTCGGACGGGGCGCCGCGTTCGTGCAGCTTCATCAGCGGTCCCGCCGACGCCAGCGCGCCAGACTTCACGATGAACTTGTCCGCCGGATCCAGCTTCATGGTCCAGACCTCGCGGAAAACGTTCTTCGCGTCTCTCTTCTTGAGGACGACGCGCGCTGGTTTCTCGACACTGGGAAACCGCAGCGACTCGGAGAACGTCCGGTTCATTGCTTTCGCTTCGGCCGTCGTTTCCCATTCGCCGTACACCGACGCAAACCCACGCGAGTAGATCGTCTTGCCGGTCGCGGTGTCGATGATCTCGAAGAAGTACCTGCCCCGCTCCGTCGTGTCGATGAGCTGGGCCGGATTCCCGGGCCACGGCAGCGGCTCGACGACGACGCGATCGAGGCTGAAGTGTTCCTGCTTCTCGTTGCCGGTGTGGTAGTAGTCCACGCGCATCGTCAATACGGCGGCGGCCAGCAGCAAATGTGTCATGAGCGTCGCTTCCCCAGGAAATAGATCATCGCACCGATCACGAGCAGGACGGCCGACCCGCCGACGATTTTGATCACGGCCAGCGTCTTGTGCGGTTCCTCGTCCGGCGGGACGCACGCCAGCACGATCGCGACGAGGCACACCGCGAAGCCGAGGACGGCAAGGAGCTTAGCGACCGGTTCTCCGCCCGGCACCCGCATGACGCCCGGAGCCGCCGGCTCGCGCTGCAGCTTCGCCAGCGCCGCGAACATCAGGAGGAACGGAATGAAGTAAGAAATGATGCTCATGCTGACGAGCGCGTCGTAGGCGCCGCGCACCGACGTGCCTGCCTGACCGACGAAGAGAAACACGAACGCGACGCCGGCCTGCACGAGCAGCGCGACGTACGGCGTCTTCCATCGGGGATGCAGCGCGCCGAATGACGGCGGCAGGTACCGATCGAGACCGGCGACGAATGGGAGCCGCGCCGTCGCGGCGAACCAGGCGCCGGTTCCGCCGAGCGCGCTGAGCGTGATGAGCGCGGCGACAATCGGCACGATCCACTGCGCGCCCGCTTTGGCGGCCATTGCCTGCACCGCCTGCATCACGCCCTGCAGGCCGGAGAGCTGCTCCTTCGGCAGCGCGAGCAGCAGACACCACGTGCCCACGATGTAAAGCGTCGCGATGAGAATGCCGGCCGAGATGACGGCTCTCGGCACGGTCCGCCGCGCGTCGACGATCTCCTCGCCCATCGTCGATCCGCTTTCGACGCCGCCGAACGCGAACGCAATCGTCGAGAGGAACACCAGATCCTTGAGACGCGTGCCCGGCACAAGCGCGCCGGCGCTGATCGGCGTCGCGGATCCGTTCTTCGACCACGAATACAGTCCGAACCCGATCAGCAGCCCGACCGGAATCCACCCGGCGATCGCGCCGGCGTTGCTCAGCCACTTGCCAACGTTCAGGCCGACGACGTTGAGCGAGACGGCGATCGTGAGGCCGATGACGGAGACGGCGATGAAATACGGAGCGCTCGACGCGTAGGCCTGCCCGGACGGCCCGGGAACAATGTAGAGCGCGTTGGCCGCCGCGAAGTACAGCAGGCCGGGAAAGTACGGCAGGTTCGTGGCCCAGTACATCCAGCCGCTCATGAACGCGGCAAACGGACCGAATGCGCGCTTGCTCCAGATGTACAGCCCGTTCGGGATAGCGCGACGAGAGCTCGAGGACCGTGAAGACGAGCGGCACGAACAGGAACGCGGCCGCCACCACCCACAACACGAGCGCACTCGGACCGGCGGCTCCGGCCGTCGCGACCCAGCGCAGGCTGAACGTCGTGACGACGTAAAACAGGACGAGGTCGCGGAAGCCAAGGGCACGCCGGAGCTCCGGAGCCATGAAGGCGCGATTATGCCTACAAAAACAACGAGCGGCCGGTCAATTCGCGATGATCGAGGCCGGCGGCGCGATCGAGCTTGGCGACAATCGGCGGGAGCTCCACTCGACAGCGCCACTCGTCGGCCCGGCCGCCCGCATCGGCGAAGGCCTGCGTCCAGCGATTCCACCAGCGGGCGACAAACCCCGCGAGGGGCTCGACAACGAGCACGCGGTCGCCGTGTGCGGCGCGCTCGAGAAACCGGCGCAGCAATGTGTCACGTGCATCGTCGCTCAGCTCGTTCACGGTGAAGGCGGCGAGAATCAGCGCGGGCGATTTCGGCAATGGCGCCTTCGCGGCGTCCGCCCGCGTCGTGCGCGCGCGGAAACCAAGCTCGCGGTAGGTGCGAGCGGCTTCCGACAGCGCCCACGGATGGCGATCGATGCCGACGATCTGCGGACGCTTCGCGCACGCGCCGGCCCATGCGGCGCCGGCCGCGCCGGTGCCGCAGCCGAGATCGACGAGCTGCGCCGCTCCGGCAGTCGCGCCCGGCAACCGGGGCACGACTTGCGAAATCAGGAGGTAATGAAGAGGGCCGTAGAAGAGCGCAAACGCCGCCCGTTTGCCCGCTCCGGAAAGGGCGGCGCCCTCACGCAGTCGATCCCGCCGCTCGACATACGTGGCCGAAAGAGCCCGCAGCGATCGCGACACTTCCGGAAACGTGAGATCCGCCAGATGACGCGTTTCGAGGGCCGACAGCCATGCGTCAATCGCGGCGGTCATCGGCCATCATCGTTCGTCATCTTCCCCGCGTCCGCGTTTCCAGCGGCGCTTCCACTCGTTCTCACGCCACCACCGCCGGGCAAGATCCCCCGCGAAGACGAAAACGATGACCGCGATGACGAAGACGGTGGTGTCCACGAGTGCCAGATAGTTTACTGTCACCCGCAGTCATATAAGCTAGCGTGCATGACGCGCCGCATCGCTCGGTCGCTGTACGTGTTCCTCGCGTTGACGGCACTTGCCGTAACGGCCTCGTGCCAGTCGTCTGCGCCGGCCCCTCCGGTTTCTGCCGCGGCGGTCGGATCCGGTGATGCGGCATTTCGGATGCTCGCGACGAGCATTCTCGAGGACAGGTTCAAGCGCCATCCAAGCACATCTGTGGACCTGGGCATCCACAAGTACGACGGGGTGATGGACGACCTGTCGCAGGCGGCCATTACCGCCGAAACCGACGCGCTGAACGCGTTCGCCGCGCGGCTGATCGCCATCGATTCGGCGACGCTGACGCCCGACGCGCAGCTCGACCGCGAGCAGCTGATACGCGCAATGGACTCCGGCATCCTCGCCAATCGCGTCGTCCGGCAGTGGGCGAAGGACCCCGACGTCTACAGTTCCGGCGTGACGAACGCCGCGTACGTGATCATGAAACGGAAATTCGCGGCGGCCGGCGACCGCCTGCGATCGCTCGTCGAACGCGAGAAGAAGATGCCGGCGTTTCTCGACGAAGCCCGCAAGAACCTCGATGCACCCGTGAGAATCTTCACGGAGATCGCCATCGAGCAGATCGACGGCAACATCGCGTTTTTCAATAACGACGTCCCAGCTGCCTTTGCCGAAGTGAAAGACAAGGATCTGCTGACCGAGTTCGCTCAGACCAACAGCGGCGTCACGCGCGCGCTCGCCGCCTACAAGACATTCCTGCAGAGAGATGTTCTGCCGAAGGCGGCGGCATCGTACGCGCTGGACGCCGAAGTCTACTCGAAGGCTCTCGCGGCGAACGAGATGATCGAGCTCCCCCTCGACCAGCTCTCGAAGATTGCCGAGACCAACCGCCAGCGGAACGAAGAGGCCTTCGAGGCGACCGCGAAGCTCATCGACGCCGGCAAGAGCGCCGATGCCGTCCTCGCCGCCATGGAGCGCCAGCATCCGAGGCCATCCGAGCTGCTCAAGACGTCGCAGGAGGCGCTCGACGCGATCCGTCAGTTCATCGTCGACAAGAAAATCATGACGATCCCGCCGAGCGATCCGGCGACGGTGAAGGAGACGCCGCCGTTCATGCGATCGACCACGTCCGCCTCGATGGACACGCCCGGTCCGTTCGAAACAGCGAGGCTCGATGCGTTCTACAACATGACGTTGCCGGATCCGCGCGGATCGGCGGCGGCGCAGGAAGACTACATGAAGTCGTGGTACTACGCGGAGCTCGCCAATGTCTCCGTCCACGAGGTCTATCCCGGGCACTACATTCAGTTTCTGTACGCGAAAAGCTTTCCGTCCGATGTCCGGAAGGTCTACGGCGCGAACTCCAACAGCGAGGGCTGGGCGCACTACGCCGAACAGATGATGATCGACGAGGGCTTCCACGCCGGCGATCCCAAGTACCGGCTCGCGCAGCTGCAGGACGCCCTGCTCCGCAACGTGCGCTTCATCGCCGGCATCGGGATGCACACCAGAGGCATGACGGTGGAGGAGGCGACGAAGCTCTTCGAAACCCAGGGCCATCAGCCGCACGCGATCTCGGTTCAGGAAGCCAAGCGTGGCGCCGGCGATCCGCTGTACGGCTATTACACGATGGGCAAGCTGATGATTCTGAAGCTGCGTGACGACTATCAGCAGAAACTGGGCTCCGAGTACAGCCTGCAGAAATTCCACGACGCGTTCATCAGGCTCGGACCGCTTCCGCTGCCGCTCATCCGGAAGGCGATGCTCGGCGAGACGCCTGGCGCACTGTTCAACTAGAATCAACACTCTATGGCAAGAATTATCGGAGCGCTCGCGAGCTCGCACACCCCGACGATCGGTTTTGCCTTCGACCGGGACAAGCGCGACGATCCGGCCTGGGCGCCGATTTTTGAGCACTACGAGCCTCTTCGCCAGTGGATCGACGACAAGAAGCCCGACGTGATGGTGTTCGTCTTCAACGACCACGTGACGTCGTTCTTCTTCGATCACTACTCCGCGTTCACGCTCGGCATCGGCGAGAAATTTCCCGTCGCCGACGAGGGCGGCGGCGCGCGCGCGCTGCCGCCGGCGATCGGTCACCCGGCGCTCGCGCATCACATCGGCCAGGCGCTGATGGCTGACGAGTTCGACATGTCGTTCTTCCAGGACAAGCCGCTCGACCACGGTCTGTTCTCGCCACTGTCGATGCTCGCGCGCCAGAAGCCCGGCGGCGGCTGGCCAGCGCCGATCATCCCGCTCGTCGTCGGCGTCCTGCAGTTTCCGATTCCGTCCGCGCGCCGCTGCTACAAGCTCGGCAAGTCGCTGCGGCGCGCCATCGAAAGCTATCCGGAAGATCTGAAAGTGGCGATCGTCGCGACCGGCGGCCTTTCGCATCAGGTGAGCGGCGAGCGGGCGGGGTTCAACAACACGCCATGGGATATGCAGTTTCTCGAGCTGATCGAGAAGGATCCCGAGCGGCTCGCCGATCTCACGCACGCTGAATACGCGGAGTACGGCGGCTTCGAAGGCTCGGAAGTGATCATGTGGCTCGTGATGCGTGGAGCGCTGTCGGCCAACATCAGGAAGGTGCACCAGAGCTACTACCTGCCGTCGATGACGGCGATCGCGACGGCTATCTACGAGAATGAATCGTCAGACGACGTCGGCACGAACACGACAGAGTACCGGCACCACATGGCGCGGCAGATGGACGGCGCCGAAAAGATTCCGGGGACCTATCCGTTCACACTCGAGCGGAGTGTGAAGGCGTACCGGCTCAACAAATTCCTGCACGACATGGTCGACCCCGAGCACCGCAGGAAATTCCTCGCGGATGCCGAAGCGGCGTTCACTGAAGCCGGATTGACCGACGAAGAGAAGGATCTGGTCCGCCGCCGCGACTGGCGCGCGATGATCCACTACGGCGTGATCTTCTTCATGCTCGAAAAGCTCGGCGCCGTCGTCGGCGTCTCGAACCTGCACATCTACGCCGGCATGCGCGGCCAGTCGCTCGAGGATTTCCAGAAGACGCGAAACGCGCAGGTGCTGTACTCGGTGGCGGGCAAGGACGGCGGCACCCTCGCCTGGGACAAGAAATAGACAGGTAGTCTCCAGTCGTCAGTCTCCAGTCGTCAGTCTCCAGGTCGATCCGAACCGTTTGCCGGCATCCGGCCCCTTGGCTGGTAGACGGATGACCGTGGCCAGTCACAAGCAGGAATCGCAATGGGTTCTCCGGGCCCAGTGCGCCGATCGGGACGCCCTCGAGCTGTTGCTTGACAGCGTCCAGCCGTCGCTCCGGCGCTACGTGCTCGGCATTACCGGGCCGGCCCATGCGGACGACGTGCGGCAGAACGCGCTGATTGCCATCGCTCGAGACCTGAAATGGCTGGAGGATCCGGACCTCTTTCGAGCCTGGGCATTCCGGATCGCCAGCCGGATTGCGTTCAGGCACCTCAAGAAGGAACGGCGCTGGCAGGGCGACGACTCGCGGCTCGAGGAGCTGCCGGCGCCGGAGAGCCGGCCGCCGGACGAACTGCTGCAAACCCTGCTCGCGACGGACGTCATCTCACCGGCAAGCCGCGCGGTCTTCGTGCTGCATTTCCAGGAAGAAATGCGGCTGCCAGAGGTCGCCGCGATTCTCGAAATACCCCTGGGCACCGTCAAGTCGCGGCTGGCCTACGGCCTCGCCGCAATCCGCAAACATCTCGGAAACGACAGGAGCTTCTGATGTCTCAGGAAGACGCAATTCTCAGAAAGTCGCTCGACGCCGTCGACCGGCACAAGTCGCAAACGATCGTCATCATGATCATCGCGATCGTCTTCGCGGTGCTCGCATTTCTCCGCCTCGCGGGGTCATTTCATGAGGGCGCTAACATCCAGCGGCTGCTGCAGCTGTCCATCGTCGCAGGGGTCTTCTGGACGTCCGCGCTCACGGTCGTGGTCGTCCTGCAGCTTGCGGCCATGACGCGGAAAATTCTCCGGGCCATCGAGCTCGCGACGAGGCGCGACTAAACCTGTAAGATGCACGCATGCGAGTGAGAACGAGCGTGCTTCTTGGCGTCCTGTTGTGCGCCGGAGCGCCTGCATCCGCGCAGCAGCGATTCCTTCCCGCCGAAATCGACGCCGGCGGGCGGCTCTACCTGGCCAATTGCACCGGATGCCACGGTCCTGAAGGCGACGGCGTCGCGGGCATCAACTTCAGCCAGGGAAAATTCCGCCGCGGTGCGTCAGACGAGGATCTGATCCGCATCATCGTGCGGGGCATTCCAGGGACGCCGATGCCGCCGAGCGGGATCGCCGAGAATCAGGTCGCGACGATCGTGGCGTACCTGCGATCGATGACCGCCGGGAACGGCGACACTGCCGCCGGCGGCGATGCCGCTCGCGGCAAGGCCGCCGTCGAAGGCAAGGGCCAGTGTCTGACGTGCCACAGCATCGGCGCCGGCGGCGGACATGCCGGTCCGGCGCTGAGCGACATCGGGGTGCAACGCCGCAGCGCCGATCTGATGCAATCGCTCATCAATCCTGGCGCCGAGGTCCGGCCCGAGAACCGAACTGTCCGCGTCGTCATGAAAGACGGCAAGACCATCACGGGACGGTTCTTGAATCAGGACACGTTCAGCATTCAACTCATCGACTCGGCCGACAAGCTCCAATCGATCGACAAGTCGTCGGTTCGCGAGTCGTCTCTCGTGACCGCGAGCCCGATGCCGTCGTATCGCGACAAGCTGACCGCGCAGGAGCTCGCCGACGTCGTCAGCTACCTGTCGTCACTGAAAGGCCGGCCATGAAAAAGATCTTCGTGTCCTTCGTGGTTTGTTTTTCAGTTGGCGTTGTCCTGCGTGCGCAGGTGAACTGGATGACCTACTCGGGCGGCGCGACCAGCCAGCGGTACAGCCTGCTGACAGAAGTCACACCGGCCAACGTGAAGAACCTCGAGCTGAAATGGATCTATCAGGTCCAGTCGCTCGAGAAGTTCGAGGCCACCCCGCTCGTCGTCGACGGCGTGATGTACACGGTATCGGCGCCGAACGACGTCGTCGCGCTCGATGCGGCGACAGGCCGCGTGTTCTGGACATATTCGTACACGCCGTCCGGGCGTCGCGATCCTCGGCAACACGATCTACATGGGGACCATCGACGGACACCTGATCGCGCTCGACGCGAAGAGCGGCGGGCTCGTGTGGAACCTCGCCGTCGGCGGCGCGCGCGCCGAGACCGGCTACGGCTTCACGATGGCGCCGCTGGTGATCAAGGACAAAGTGATCGTGGGATCGGTCGGCGGTGAGTTCGGCGTCCGCGGGTTTCTCGCGGCCATCGACGCGAAGACTGGAAAAGAAGCCTGGCGCTTCAACACGATTCCCGGGCCCGGAGAAAAAGGCCACGACACCTGGGCGGGCGATTCATGGAAGAACGGCGGCGGCCCATTCTGGGTCACTGGCTCGTACGATCCGGATCTCAATCTGACCTACTGGGGCATCGGCAATCCCGGTCCTGACTGGAACGGCGACAAGCGCGCCGGCGACAACCTCTATACAGAGTCGGTGGTCGCGCTCGACGCCGACACGGGCGCGCTGAAGTGGCACTTCCAGTTCACGCCGCACGACGAGTTCGACTACGACTCGGTCCAGGTGCCGGTGCTCGCCGACATCACGTTCGGCGGCCGCCCGCGCAAAGTGATGATGTGGGCGAACCGCAACGGCTACTGGTACGTCCTCGATCGCACGAACGGGGAGTTTCTGCTCGGCAAGCCGTTCGTGAAGACGAACTGGACAAGCGGCCTCGACGCCAAGGGCCGTCCGATGAACGTGAAGCCGGTGACGGCTGAAGGCACGCTCATCTATCCCGGCAACCAGGGCGGCACGAACTGGTACTCGCCCTCGTTCAGCCCCCGCACAGGTCTCTTCTACATCCCGAGCTGGATGGACACGTACTCGACGTACATCAAGCGTCCCGTGGATTACGTCGAAGGACAGCGCTTCACGGGCGCGCTGCCGGTGATGTCGGTCCGCATGCTGCTGCCGGGCCCGCTCGTGAATCGCCGTCTGCCCGAAGAAGGCTACGGCGCGATCCAGGCCTTCGATCCAAAAACCGGTGAACGCAAATGGGCGTTCAACATGTCGGACATGACCGAGAGCGGTGTGCTGACGACAGCGTCCGACCTGGTGTTTGCCGGCGGGCGCGATGGCTACTTCTTCGCGCTCGATGCGAAGACCGGAGCGCTCTTGTGGAAAGCGAGCGTCGGTGGGGCCGTGTCCGCGGGGCCGATGACGTATGCGGTGGGAGGCAAGCAGCACGTTGCCATTTCCGCCGGCAACGCGCTGCTCGTTTACGGATTGCGGCCCTGAAAGAGCCGTTATTTCAAAAACCCGATCGCCTTCTTCGGCATCTTCGCGACTTCGCTCTTCGGGATGCCGAAGTTGTCGGCGATGAGCGATGCGGGGTTCCCCGCCAGCCAGCTCGAGATCGAAATCTCCTCGAACGTCGGGCTGTTGAACAGCCCGAAGAACTTCAGCGGCTCGCGGCCGATGTTCTCCACGTAGTGGCCGAAGCCCTGCTGCGCGAACACCACCATGCCCGGCCCGTACTCCGCACTTCTGACGCGGCCGTGCGCGCCGAACACCGTGATCCGCCCGCGGCCGCTGAGGATGTACTGCCATTCGTCCGCGTTCGGGTGCCAGTGCAGCTCACGCACCGCGCCGGGGTTGATCTCCTGCAGCACTGAGCTCAGCGTTCCGTTGATCGGAAATTCCTTCTGCGTCGCGCGGCGAATCCAGCCGCCTTCGTATCGCGTGAGCGGCGCCTGCGCCAGACGGTACTTGTGCTTGGTCTGAGTCTCCTGGATCTCGCCTGATAGATACTCCTCGGGAATGTTGGTCGGGATCGTGCCGTGGATGATGTACGCCTCTTTCTTCGGCATCTGCGCGATGACCGCTTCGGAGACGCCGAGGTTGCGCGCGGCGATCTTCGGATCGGTCTTCGACACCCAGTCGTGCGCGTCGGTCTGGCCGACGTTCTGCACCGCGTGGCCGTGGCCGCGCGGGAAGTACCAGAGATCGCCCGGCAGGAAGACGTCGGTGGACGACTCGCCGTTCGGGGAGATCACCGTGCCCATCACCTTGCCGTCGATCATGTAGGCCCACTCGGCGGCAATCGCGTGCCAGTGCAGCTCGCGGATGGCACCCGGCTTCAGGCGCATCGACACGCCGGCGATGTGCTCGGACGGCTTGAACTCGGCGAGCGTGGCTTCCATCGCCGATCCCGCGGAACCGACCCATCGACCGCTGCTGTTCAGGAGGTCGTACGTGATTTCCGGAATCGGTGGGTGGACGCCCGGGTCCTTGCCCTCGATGATGTTGGCTGTCTGTTGCTGCTGCGCGGCCAGAGCGGCCGGCGAGAGAATCGCCGCTCCGAAGCTCGCGGCCGCCGCGGCCTGAAGCATTTCCCGACGCGAAAGCTGACTCTTCGTTCCCATCACAGCACCTCTGAAAGAGTTATTCGTAATAGACCGGCGATTTCTTCATTTTCGCAATAGCCGCCCACTCGTGCTCGATCAGAATCGAGGTGTTTGTCTTCTTCACGTATTCCTCGATCATCGCCCGTGAGGCGGCCGACTGCTGGACGTTGAACTCGTTATCGGGCGGCGCGCGATGCTGCGTCCGCTCCGGCAGGTAGTGATACAGGTCGCCCGCGATCATCAGCCGGCCGAGCGATGCGAGCTGCAGGACGAGCACCTGATGCCCCGGCGTGTGTCCGGGCGCGGCCTTGATGATCGCCTTGCCGTCGCCGAAGACGTCGTACTCGCCATCCTTGGATTCATTCTTACTGATGTCGATCGACTTGCTGTGCTCGAGCTTCGTGTAGAAACTCGGCTCGACACGCTCGTTGCCCTTCTTCCACATGAACTCGCGCTCGGCCGGCCGCATCAGCCAGGTCGACGCCGCGAACTCGTTCAGGTTCGCCGAGTGATCCTTGTGAGCGTGTGAAATCGCGACATACGTAACGTCGGACGGGTTGTAGCCGATCGCCGCAAGCTGACTTTTCAGCGTGCGGGTGACGACGGCGGCCGAGACCGGATTGACGTCGAAGTGCGCTCCGCCTTTGGACTGCTGCGCCTCCACCGTTTCGTCCGGAATGACGCCGACATCCCACATCAACGTGCCCCTCGGATGCGCGACGAGAAAGCATGGCACCGGCATTCGCGTTTCGCCCGCTTCGCCCGGCGTGACGTGATATCGGGCAACGCCTGCGGGAGCGATGTTCAGCAGGCCGCAGTCGAAGACGTAGAGCCGCATCGCCTTCGGCAGCTCGGCCTTTTTCAGCGCCGGGGCTTGAGCAGCCGTCCCGAATCCGCCGCCTAGTCCAACGACGAGGACGACCGGTGCCAGCGCGGTCTTGAGCATGGCGTGCATTGTAGCGCCGGGCGTCATGGGCATCCTTACGATTTACTTAGCTGCCCTCACTTTGCCCGGCCGGGCTCCATCCCTACCTTCTTATATATAGCGGCAGCTTCCGGGGACGCCAGGTACTTCACGAGCGCCCGCGCTGCGGCGGCGTTCTTCGCATGCGACGACACGAACGCGACGAGCGTGGTGGGCGTTGAAATGGCCGCGGGCAGCGGGCCGACCGCTTCGACGCCAGGCTCGGTGAGGATTTCGCTGACAAAGGTCAGGCCTATCTCGACTTCGCCTTTCGCGAGCGCCTCCATGGCCGCCGCGCCGCCCCGCGCCAGGTGAATCTTCGGCTTCATCGCATCGGCGATGCCGAGATCATGCAGGGTCTTCGTGAAGCTGACGCCCGCCGCGGCGCCGCCGGCGGGATCGGGATACGAGATCGACTTCGCGCCGAGCAGCAGTTTCTTCACGGCATCCGGCGTCGAGATGTCCGGCTTGCGTTGACCGGTGCGAACGGCGACGCCAACAGCCACGCTCGCGAGCGGCGTCGCCGAATCGACCACCACGTGCCCTGACGCGACAACTTCTGGATATGGAGGCTGGACGATCGGTACGTCGAACGGCTCGCCGGCCGCCACCTGTCGTTTCGTCCCGAGACCGGAACCGAACGTGGCTTTCACCTTGTGGCCGGTTGCGCGCTCGAAACCGGGAATCAGCTGCTGGACCGCAGCCTGTATTCCGCCGGGAGCGACGAGCGTAACCTCATCCGCGCGAGCGACAGTCGATGCAAACAGCAGGAGCAGAACGACCGCGGACGACAACAGATGTCTCATGGCCGGCCATTCTAGACCGTAATGCCAGGCCGAGAATCGTAACGGCTCGTTCAAGACTGCGCAGTCGCAGTCGGCAGAACTCCGTGGAAACGAGCAGTGGCGGCACCTGGTGATGGCGCTGACTTTGCGACCCTTCCGCAGATGCTTCGCCTGTTTTCCGTCGCGGCCGCCGCCGCAGCGACGATTGCGATTGGCGTGCAGGCGCTCGCGCAGGGGCCCTCACGCCGGTCTGTGCTGGTCAACGGGCGCGAAGCGGTCGCCGGCGAAGTCCTGGTGAAGTTCACCCGAGAGCTCGCGGTGCAGGAGCGCCTTCAACTCGAGCAGGACGTTGACGCCGGGGAAAGCGAGACGATCGGCCCGGACGTCAGACGGATGCGCTCTCGCAGCCTCAATGTGCAGACGCTGATCGCGTCGCTGCGCACCCGCGCGACCGTGCAATATGCGGAGCCCAACTACATCTGGCACACGACGGTGTCGTCCAACGATCCTCAATTTGGCGAGTTGTGGGGTCTCAGGAACGTCGGCCAAGTCATCGGCGGCCGCATGGGAGTCGTGAATGCAGACATCCATGCGGCATCGGCCTGGAGTATCGCGACCGGGTCGCGCGCGAACGTGGTGGTCGTCATCGACACCGGGATCGACTACACACATCCGGATCTTGCGGCCAACGTGTGGAGCGCGCCGGCGGCGTTCAGCGTCACGATTGGCGGCACGACAATCGTGTGCGCCGCGGGCACTCACGGCTTCAACGCGATCACGAAGGCCTGCGACCCTCGCGACGACAACAATCACGGCACGCACGTCGCCGGAACGATCGGCGGCGCCGGCAACAACGCGCTTGGCGTGAGCGGCGTGAACTGGAACGCGAGCATCATGGGAGCCAAGTTCCTTGACAGCGCGGGCAGCGGCTCCAGCGTGAACGCGATCAACGCCATCGAGTTCGCGATTCAGGCGAAGAACGCGTTCGCAGCGACGGCAAAAGCCAA
>WNFL01049249.1_pt1 | contig 14040 bp, 13 predicted proteins | sample 5400361 | NCBI WGS metagenome assembly WNFL01 (sample SAMN13153351, study PRJNA577476) | soil metagenome | isolation source: 40 cm soil on Douglas fir-dominated hillslope | place: USA:California | collected 2013-09-17
GCTGTCCCACAGCTTCACGAAGTTGCGGAACCCGATGAACTCGCTCGGCCGGCCGATGAAGGCGTTGGACATCGAGAAGTAGAGCGCCATCACGAACGGGTACGCGACGAGCAGGAGCAGGAGGAGGAGGGCCGGGGTGACGAAGACCGGCCCCAGGATTTCCTCGCGGTCGAGCAGGCCCCTCACCCGGGCGACCAGCCCCGGGCGGGCGCGCGATACGCGAATCTCCTCTGCTCTGACCGCCATGTGCTCTCTTACCCTGACCCCTTTTTTATACTCGTTCGGCTCGCCTTCGGCTTCGCCTCACCCAGCCAGGATCTTCTTCATCTCGTTCTCGGCCCAGGCGATGGAGTCCTTGGTCGAGGTACCGGTCACCGCCTTGGCGATCATGTTGGGCAGCAGGTAGGTGTTGGTGATGAGCTGGACCTTGTCCGAGGGCGGCGCCGGCCAGCCGTAAGTGTGGAACTGAACCCCCTCGCCCTTGAGGGCGGCGTACTTGGGATCGGTGCGGAGCACCGGGTGGTCCTGGAGCTTGTCGAAGACGGGCAGGTTGAAGGCCTCCCCGGACATGATGTACTCGTCGTAGGTCTCGCGCTTGCCGAGCAAATAGCGGATCCACTCCTTGGACGCGTCGATGTTCTTGGAGAACTTCCAGATCCCGATGTGGCGCGGGGTGTCCGTCTCGTGACGGCCGCTCGGGCCGCCCAGGCTCCGGTGGTGGTTGATGCCGTCGGCGGTGACCAGCTTGCGCTGCTTGGCCACGATGTAGGCCGACACCGGGTTGTGGATCCAGCCCGCCTTGCCCTGCTGCAGCGACTCGTTGTTGCTCGCGTCCGACCAGGACAGCACCTCGGGCTCCATGCAGTCCTTGAACATCTTCTGGTACCACTCGATGGTCTGCACGGTGGCCGGCGAGTTGATGCGCACCGTCTTGCCGTCCTTGTCTACCTCCATGCCGCCGAACGACCACAGGACGGGGCCCGCGGTGGAGATCGAGTCGTAGTTCTGCGAGATGGGGATCCCGACCGGGTTCCCCATCTTCTTGAGCTCCTTCCCGACGGTGTAGAGCTCCTCCCACGTGTCGGGCACCTTCAGGGACGCCTTCTTGAAGAGGTCCTCACGGTAGGCGGCCACGAAGAAGCCGTGGTACTGCGGCACCGCGCGCCAGACGCCCTTGACGTGGGCCCCCTCATAGGACGAGGTCAGGGCCTTGCCGTACTGCTTCTCGAGCCCGGCCACCACGTCGGAGACGTCCGCGAGCTGCGGCTCGTAGAGCCACGGGAAGTGCATGCGCATCTCGACCATGTCGTGCCCGGCCTGGGTCTGCACCTCGGAGGCGTACTTGGCCTGCTGGGGCCCCATGTGGGAGATGTGGTCGATCTTGAGCTTGATGCCGGTGTCCTTGGTGAAGCGCTGGCCGATCTCGGTCAGCTTCTTGTCGGAGGCCGGCGCGAAGTTGTTCCAGCAGAGGTATGAGATCTCGCGCTGCTGGCCCCGGGCCGGCGGCACGCGGGTGGCGAGGATGCCGGCGAGGCCGGCCCCGGTGGTCGTCAGGAACTGACGGCGACTGACTGGTCTCATAGACTCCTCCTCACTGAGGGAATGGGTCGGGACGATGAATCGGGAAAGGTGTGTGCGGACTGTATCTTGCGTCGCGGGCGTCTGTCAAGGGTTGGCCGGCTCGACGAGCCGAGCGGGCCGCCCTGAAGGCGACGAAGCGGCGCCGGAGCGAGCCGCCGTCCGTCAGTGTGAGCGCAGCGGGATGATCTGGCCGGCCGCGTCGAACCCGAGGGGGCGCCCGGGGCCGACCACGGTCAGGTCGGGACGCTTCGCGATCTCCGGCAGCAGCGCTTCCGAGCACTCGATCTCGCCCAGCACCAGCGTGCTCCGGATGCGGATCACGCGGGCCCGCTCGGGCGGGGTGAGGCCGATGCAGTTCAGCGCGTTCTCGACCGCCTCGCGGTCGCTCTCGAACACGAGCGGCAGCTTGGCCCCGTTGGGGGCGCAGGCGGTGAGCGTGTTGATGGCGGTCGGCTTCCAGTCGATCTTCTCGGCGAGCCGGCGGGTGGTGAAGTCGGCGTTGCCGATCCCGGTGGCGTTGCCTCCGCTCTCCTCGGTGAGATCGAGGGCCACGATCCACAGGATCTTCGGGTCGGCGGGGAAGGGCTCGTGCGGGTTCGACGGGCGGCCGATCACGTTGGTGTCCATGCCGGAGCCGGACACGTTCTTGCCGATCTCCTCGACCACGAGCACGTCGATCGGGGAGAAGGGCAACCGGGCCATCCAGGCCCGCGCGTCCTTGAGCAGCCGCCGCTCGCCCGCCTCGAGATCCCCCGCGTTGAAGGCCTCCACGCAGGCGGTCTCGTCGTAGCCGTTCTCCACGATGCCGAGCCCGAAGCCGATGCGGGCCTTCGCGAGCATCTCGCGGCCCACCGCGGTGATCACCGTCTCGTAGCCGTGATTGACGTTGGCCCGGTGATACTGGGTGGCCCCGCGGTACTTGCCGAGCCCGATCGTCATCATCTTGAAGAGGCCGGACTCGATCGAGCCCTTGAAGTCGGTGTGGGGCTTGACCCGGTTGACCACCCCGATCCGGTCGGCCTCGGACGCGACCCGGTCGAGCCAGACCGGCAGCCCCAGGGCCTCCCCCACCTGGACCACGTCCATGGTGGCCCGGACCTCGCAGCCCATGGTGGCGTCCGTGATCCCGTAGTGCTCCAGCACCGACCGCTGCCCCTCGGCGGTGGCCCCGCCGTGGCTGCCCATGGCCGGAAACACGAAGGGCCGGGCGCCCTGGTCGCGGAGCCAATCGACGGTCGCCCGGACGATGACCGCGATATTGGCGATCCCCCGGCTGCCCGCCCCCACCGCCACCGTGTCCCCCCGCTTGATGGGCAGGCCCGCGGCGGCCAGGGTCTTCCTGACCCCTCCGGGGATGTCTTCCAGGCGGGTGCGGGCGAAGGTCTGCCGCACCCGGTGCATCGTGGGGAGCGTCACCGATCCCAGCGGCATGCCGGGATCATAATGTAGCCGCCCCTGCCCCTGTCAATGTCCTTGACTTTCCAGACTTCCGCCCTTACAACTGGGGGCCAATCGATGGCCAACCGCTGGCCGATGCGTCTCAAATTCCTCTTGGTTCCCGCGACGCTGGTGAGTCTGCTCCTGCTCCTGAGCGGGTGCACGACCATTGGAGACTTCTTCCGCCAGCGCCCGCAGGCGCTCCCGCCTGCCTCGGAGCTCTACTCGGAAGGCGAGAGCCAGCTCAACAAGAACCGGTTCGACGAGGCACGGACCGCATTCCGCAAGGTCGCGGAGCGGCATCCACAATCGAGCTACGCGCCGCGGGCTCGCTTCCTGATCGGCGAGGCGTTCTACCGCGAGGGACAGTTCGACAAGGCCATCAAGGAGTTCGAAGGCTTCATGGCCTTCTACCCGCGGCACCAGATCGCGGACCTCGTGCAGTACCGGCTCTCGATGAGCTACTACGACCAGATGAAGCCGGTCGAGCAGGATCAGGAGATCACCCGCAAGGCGATGGAGACGTTCAAGGTCCTCGTCCGCGAGTACCCGGAGAGCCGGTACGCGGCGGACGCCCTCGCCAAGATCGACATCTGTCGGGGCCGCATGGCCCAGAAGGAGCTGTGGGTCGCCGCCTACTACATCAACCAGGGCAACCCGGGGGCGGCCCGCCAGCGGCTGGAGAAGGTCGTCAAGGAGTACCCGCGCACCCTCGTGATCCCCGAGGCGCTCTTCCGGCTGGGTGAGGTATATTCCGGCGACGGACGGGCCGAGGAATCCCAGCGCATGTACCGGCAGCTGGCCGATGAGTACCCTTACACGGAGTGGGGCAAGCGCGCCGCGCAACGCCTCCAGGCCGCGAGGTAAGTCATGCACGACGTCGTCGATCTCCGATCCGATACTCTCACCCTCCCGACCCCGGCGATGCGCGACGCGATGGCGCACGCCGAGGTGGGCGACGACGTCTGGGAGGAGGATCCGACGGTCCGGCGTCTCGAGGAGACCGCGGCCCGCCGCACCGGCAAGGAGGCGGCCCTGTTCGTCTCCTCCGGCACCCAGGGCAATCTCGTCTCGGTCCTCGCCCAGACGCGCGCGGGCCAGGAAGTGGTGCTCGACGCCGACTCCCACATCTTCAACTACGAGGGCGCGGGGGCGGCCGTCTTCGGCGGCGTGCAGACCCTGCCGGTCAAGACCGCGCGCGGCTTCCTGACGCCCGCGCAGGTGCGCGAGCACATCCGGCCCAACAACATCCATATCCCGATGACCGGGCTGGTCGCGGTCGAGAACACCCACAACCGCCACGGCGGCACCTGCTGCACCCCCGAGGAGATCGAGGCGGTGGCCGCGGCGGCCCGCGCGGCCGGGGTGCCGGTGCACCTCGACGGCGCGCGGCTCTTCAACGCGGCGATCGCCCTCGGGCGGCCGGTCGCCGACTTCGTGCGGCCGGTGGACTCGCTCACCTTCTGCCTATCCAAGGGCCTCGGGGCCCCGGTCGGCTCGCTGGTGTGCGGCTCGCGCGAGTTCGTGGCGCGCGCCCGGCGGGTGCGGAAGATGCTGGGCGGCGGCATGCGGCAGGTCGGCGTGCTGGCCGCGGCCGGGCTCGTCGCGCTGGATTCCATGGTGGACCGGCTCGCCGAGGACCACGTCAATTGCCGTCGGCTCGCCGAGGCGGTGAGCCGCCTCCCCCGGGTCGGCCTGGACCTGGCCACCGTGCAGACCAACATCGTCATCTTCCGGGTGGACCGCGACGGCGGGGCCACCGAGCTCGTCACCGGCTGCCTGGCCCGCAAGGTGAAGATCCACCAGACCGGCCCCGGCACCATCCGGTGCGTGACCCACAAGGACGTCGACGCCGACGACATCGAGCGGGCCCTCGAGGCCTTCCGAGAGATCACGGCGGCCTGGTAGCCGCCCGCACCCCAGAGGAGGCCGCACCCTATGGCCGAGCGCCTGCTGGACGTCAAGAACCTCAAGACCTACTTCTTCACCGATGAAGGCGTCGTCCGCGCCGTCGACGGCGTCGACCTCTACATCGAGAAGGGGGAGACGCTGGGGGTCGTCGGGGAATCGGGCTGCGGCAAGTCGGTGACCGCGCTCAGCATCATGAAGCTCATCCCCCAGCCGCCCGGACGGATCGTCGAGGGGGAGATCAACTACAACGGCACCGACCTGGTGACCTTGCCCGCGAACCGGATGCGCAAGATCCGCGGCAAGGAGATCTCCATGATCTTCCAGGAGCCGATGACCTCGCTCAACCCGGTGTTCACCTGCGGGGAGCAGATCGCGGAGGCCATCCGCCTCCACGAGGGGCTCGGCCGGCGCGAGGCGATGGCCAAGACGGTGGACATGCTGAAGCTGGTGCACATCCCCAACGCGGAGCGCCGCGTGAAGGAGTACCCGCACCAGCTCTCGGGCGGCATGCGGCAGCGGATCATGATCGCGATGGCGCTCTCCTGCAATCCCAATCTCCTGATCGCGGACGAGCCCACCACCGCCCTCGACGTCACCATCCAGGCCCAGATCCTCGACCTGCTCAACGAGCTGAAGACCAAGCTGCGCATGGCGGTCATGCTGATCACCCACGACATGGGCGTCATCGCGGAGACCGCCCAGCGGGTCGTCGTGATGTACGCGGCCAAGGTGGCCGAGGAAGCGCCGGTCGCCGATCTCTTCAAGGAGCCGCTGCACCCCTACACCCAGGGCCTGCTCCGCTCCATCCCGCGCATCGACCTGGCCGCCACCGCGCGCCGTCGCCTCGAGACCATCCCGGGCACGGTGCCGACCCTCCGGGGCGAGATCGCTCCCGGGTGCCGGTTCGCGCCGCGCTGCCCGTTCGTGAAATCGGTCTGCACCGAGAAGGATCCGGTGCTCAAGGAAGTCAAGCCGGGACACAAAGTGTCCTGCTGGCTCTACTAGAGGGCAGACATGGCTGAAAGCGCGCTCCTCCGGATCAAGAACCTCAAGAAGTACTTTCCGATCCGTGGCGGTCTCTTCTCCCGAGAAGTCGCGCGGGTGCACGCGGTCGACGACGTGAGCTTCGACCTGCTCAAGGGCGAGACGCTCGGGCTGGTCGGCGAGTCGGGCTGCGGCAAGTCCACCACCGGCCGCTGCATCCTCCGCCTCATCGAGCCCACCGCGGGCGAGGTGTGGTTCGAGGACAAGAACGTCACCACCCTCGACAAGCGCTCGCTGCGTCACCTGCGGCGCGACATGCAGATCATCTTCCAGGACCCCTACGCGTCGCTGAACCCGCGCATGACGGTGGGCTCGATCATCGGCGAGGCGCTGGTGATCCACAAGCTCGCCAAGAGCAAGCGCGAGCGCGACGAGCGGGTCGTGCACCTGCTCGAGACGGTGGGCCTCAACGCCGACCACCTGCGCCGCTACCCGCACGAGTTCTCGGGCGGCCAGCGCCAGCGCATCGGCATCGCGCGCGCCCTCGCGGTGAGCCCCAAGCTGATCGTGGCCGACGAGCCGGTCTCCGCGCTGGACGTGTCCATCCAGGCCCAGGTCATCAACCTGCTCGAGGACCTCCAGAAGCAGTTCAACCTGACCTATCTCTTCATCGCCCACGACCTCTCGGTGGTCGAGCACATCTCCACCCGGGTGGCCGTGATGTACCTCGGCAAGATCGTGGAGATCGCCCCCGCCAAGGAGCTCTACACCAATCCGAAGCACCCCTATACGGAGGCGCTCCTCTCCGCGGTGCCGATCCCGGACCCCGCGGTGAAGCGCAAGCGCATCCTGCTCGAGGGCGACGTGCCGAGTCCGATCAAGCCGCCGTCGGGCTGCCGCTTCCACACCCGCTGCCCGATCCGGATCCCCTCCTGCTCCGAGAACGAGCAGGTGCTGAAGGAGATCTCCCCCGGCCACTGGGTAGCCTGCCAGGTCCGCGCCTAACTCTCTCTCTTACCCTCTCCCCAGAGGGGAGAGGGTAGGGTGAGGGGCGTGATGGTGAGGGGCGTGATGGCGAGGATCGCGATGGCGAGGGGCGCGATACTGAGGGGTTCTAGATCATGATCGCTTGGTCCGGCGTCTTCCATATCCTCGCGACCCCGTTCCGCGAGGACGGCGCCCTCGACGTGGCCGGGCTCCCGCGCCTGATCGAATCCGCGCTCGCCACCGGCGTCAACGGCCTCACCATCCTCGGCATCGCGGGCGAGGCCCACCGGCTCACCGACGAGGAGCGGCGCCGGGTCGTGGAGACCGTGGTGAAGGAGACCCGTGGCCGCGTGCCGGTCGCGGTGGGCGTCTCGGCCTCCGGCACGCACCTGGCCACCGCCTTCGCGCGCATGGCCCGCGAGCATGGCGCCGACGCGCTGATGGTGGCGCCGCCCGCGGGCCTCAAGAACCTGGACGCGGTGGCGGAGTACTACCGCGTGGTCGCCGCGGCCACCGGGCTGCCGATCGTGCTGCAGGACGAGCCGGTCACCACCCAGGTCAACATGCCGGCGCCCTTCATCGCCCAGGTGTGCGCCGAGATCGCGCAGATCCAGGCGGTCAAGCTGGAGGAGCCCCCGACCCTGCCCAAGATCACGCGCCTGCGCGCCCTCTTCGGCGACCGGGTGGCGATCTTCGGCGGGCTCGGCGGCGTCTACTTCTTCGAGGAGCTCTCCCGCGGGGCCGACGGGGCGATGACCGGCTTCCCCTACCCGGAGGCCCTCCGGGCCATCCGCGACCACTTCGTGGCCGGACGCCGGGACGAGGCGCGCGCCCTCTTCTACCGCTGGCTCCCCCTGATCCGCTACGAGACCCAGCCGGGGGCCACGCCCGGCACCGCGGTGGGCATCCGCAAGGAGATCCTGCGACGCCGCGGCTGGATCGCCTGCGCGCTGGTGCGGCCACCCGCACCCGCCCTCGACGCGGCCACCCAGACCGAGCTCGACGAGCTGCTCGCCGCGATCGTGGCCTGAGCGCCGTGCCCGACGCCCGGGTCAACGGCGTCCGCCTCTTCTACCAGGAGACCGGCGCGCCCGACGCCCCGCCGCTCGTGCTCATCATGGGCTGGGGCGGCGACCACACCGCGTGGGCGCTCCAGGCGCCGGCCTTCGCGGCCGAGCATCGCGTGATCGCGCTCGACAACCGGGGCGCCGGCCAGAGCGACGTGCCGCCCGCGCCCTACACGATCGCCGGGATGGCGGGCGACGTGATCGGGCTGATGGATGCGCTCGGGATCCGCCGCGCCCACATCTGCGGCGCCTCGATGGGCGGCATGATCGCGCAGGAGCTGGCCCTCGGCCACCCGGAGCGGGTGCGGACGCTCGGACTGCACTGCACGACCGCGGGCATCGACGCCTACGGCCGGTTCCTGATCGACACCCTCATCGCGGTGAAGGCGCACGACGACCGCGAGGAGTTCGTGCGGGCGATGATGCCCTGGATCCTCTGCCGGAAGACCATCGCCGAGCGGCCCGAGTTCATCCGCTTCTGGATCGAGCGGGCGCTCGCCTATCCCTACCCCATCGGGCTCGAGGGCCTCGCGCGCCAGGCCGACGCCATCCGCGGCCACGACACCGCCGCGCGTCTCGGCGAGATCCGGGTCCCCACCCTGATCACCACCGGCGCCGAGGACATCCTGGTCCCGCCGGTCTCCTCGCGCGATCTGCACGCGCGGATCCCCGGCTCGGAGCTGGCCACAATGGAGGACGCGGGTCACCTGCACTTCATCGAGCAGGCGGACCGCTTCACCGGAGCCAACCTGGAGTTCTTGCGGAAGCACCGCGGGGCCTGACGGCCCGCGGCTGCCCTCAGCGGGCGGACTTCGCGACGGCCGGGGCCGACTCCTCCCACGCGTAGCTGTGGGGGTTCACCGGCTGGCCCTTGACCTGGATCTCGTAGTGCAGGTGCGGGCCGGAGGATCGGCCGGTGTTGCCGGTCAGCGCCACCGTGTCGCCGCGCTTGATCGCCTGGTCCATGCCCACGTGGAGCCTGGACAGGTGGCCGTAGAGCGACCGGGTGTCGTTGCCGTGATCGATCATGAGGGTGACGCCGTACTCCGCGTGCTGGCCCGCGAAGATCACCACGCCGGGGGCCGGCGCTTTCACCGGCGTCCCGATCGGCGCCCCGATGTCGATGCCGCTGTGGAACTCCGAGTTGGGGGCCCACGGCGAGCGGCGCTGGCCGAAGTCGGAGTTCACCGGCCCGCGCACCGGCCAGCGCGAGGGCAAGGAGGCGAGGACCCGGCTGGCCCGGCCCAGGAAGCGCTCGAGGGTCCGGATGGACTCGCCCTCTTCCCGGACGATGCCCAGCAGGCGATCCACCTCCTCCTTGACCGGGCCCCGGTCGGGCTCCGCCGCGGTCTTCCCGCCGATCCCCGTCCCGCGCTTCACCGGAGAGGCCTCGGGCCCGAACGGCTCCCAGATCTTGGCGTGCAGATCCCGCCAGCTGTCGATCTCTCCGCGGATCTCGCGCAGCCGCGACTGGGAGGCGTCGAGCAGCCCCTGCTGGATGTGCAGGCGCTCGCTCAGGGCCGCGAACGTGCCCCGCTGATGGCGAAGATTGACGTAGTCGGGATAGATGAAAGCGAGCCCGAGGATGGTGACGGCCAGCCCGCCGACCACCACGCCCACGGCCCAACCGGGCACCGAGAGCCGCAGGACGCGACTGCCGTCGTCCCGGACCATCAGCAGGTTGAACTGTTTGGGCTTGGCCATGGTCCTCGTCAGCGCTTGAGGGGGATCACGGCCACGTCCCGGGGCGGCACCTCGGCCACCGGGGTCGGCTTGGCCATCCGGCAGTGCCCCTCGAACAGGACCCCCTCCTCGACCACCACCACGGGGGCCTCCACGTCACCGTAGACCCGCGCCGTCCGCTTCAGCTCGATCCGCTCCGTGGCGCTCAGGTTGCCCGTGACCTCCCCGTTGACCACGACGCGGCCGGCCCGGATATCGGCCTGAAGGACCGCGCGCTCCCCGATGATCAGGGTGTCGTTGGAGCTGATCTCGCCCTTGAACTTGCCGTTCAGCATCACGGTGCCCCGGAACGTGTAGCGGCCCTCGATCTCGGACCCTTCGTCGATGAAGGCCGTCAGCTCGCTTCGGCGCGGCGCCTTGCCCCTTCGCCTGAACATAAGACTCTTCCCTCTCTTGCTGGACTGCCTCGTCCTACCGGGTCTTGGCGGCCCATCGGGGCCTCGAACATTCCCAACTACGGAACGACGACCACGGAACGCGTTGGAAGGGTAGATGCTGGTTACAGTTTCGCCCGGTAGGGTTTCTTCTAGCACGTCAATTCAAGGGGTGTCAACCCCCCCACCCGGCATCCGGAGCGCGTCCGGGATGCGCTCTATCTCCGCGCGATTGTTGACACTCCTGAGCACGAAACAGTATGATCGAACTCCTGATCCAAGTCCCCCGGGAGAAGACCCATGGATGAGTTCTACCGGATCAAGCGGCTGCCGCCGTACGTGTTCGCGATCGTCAACGACCTCAAGTCCAAGGCCCGAGCTCGTGGCGAGGACGTCATCGACCTCGGCATGGGCAATCCGGACCAGGAGACGCCCAAGCACATCGTCGACAAGCTGGTGGAGGCCGCCCGCAATCCGCGCAATCACCGCTACTCGGCCTCCAAGGGGATCACCCGGCTCCGGAAGGCGGTCACGACCTGGTACCGGACACGCTACGGGGTGGAGCTGGATCCGGAAACCGAGGCCATCGCCACCATCGGCGCCAAGGAGGGCATGGCCCACCTGGCCCTGGCGGTGCTTCAGCCGGGAGACGGGGCCCTGGTCCCGAACCCCACCTACCCGATCCACTCCTACTCGGTGGTCATCGCGGACGGCGACCTGCGCTCGGTCCCGCTGGTCCCGGGGGACCTGATCCTGTCCTTCCCGCACAACCCGACCACGGCCTGCGTGGACCGGGACTTCTTCGTCAAGGTGGTGGACTTCGCCCGGGAGCATCACCTGATGGTGGTGCACGACTTCGCCTATGCCGACTTCACCTTCGACGGCTACAAGGCGCCGTCGTTCCTGGAGGTCCCGGGGGCCAAGGAGGTCGGCGTCGAGATCTTCTCGCTGTCGAAGTCGTACAACATGCCGGGCTGGCGGGTGGGCTTCGTCTGCGGCAACTCCACGATGATCCACGCCCTGGCCCGCATCAAGTCCTACCTCGACTACGGCGCCTTCCAGCCCATCCAGATCGCCGCGATCATCGCGCTGGAGGGCGAGCAGGGCTGCGTGAGCGACATCGTGGAGCTGCACCGCAAGCGCCGCGACGTCCTGGTCAACGGCCTGAACAAGATCGGCTGGAAGGTGGAGAAGCCCAAGGGGACCATGTTCGTCTGGGCCCCGATCCCCGAGGAGTTCCGCAGCATGGGCTCGCTGGAGTTCTCCAAGCTGCTGATCCAGGAGTGCAAGGTGGCGGTCTCCCCGGGGATCGGCTTCGGCGAGTACGGGGACGGCCACGTCCGGTTCGCGCTCGTCGAGAACGAGCAGCGCATCCGGCAGGCCCTGCGCGGCCTCAAGAGCCTGAGCGGCCGGTAGCCGACCGGCGAGACGACGCTCTGAACGAGATCAAGATCGCCCTCCTGGGCCTGGGCACCGTCGGCTGCGGGGTGGTCAAGGTGCTCCAGAGCCACGGCGCCGAGATGGCGGAGCGCGCCGGCTGCCGGCTCGCCCTCGGGCGGGTGGTGGACGCTGACCTCACGCGCCCGCGCGACGGCATCGACCTGGCCCGCCTGCCGCTCGGCGGCGACGCCAACCAGGCGATCGACGATCCCTCGGTGCAGATCGTCATCGAGCTGATCGGCGGCCTCGAGCCCGCGCGCACCTTCATCCTCCGGGCGCTCGCGGCGGGCAAGCACGTGGTCACCGCCAACAAGGCGCTCCTGGCCCACCACGGGACCGAGCTGTTCGAGGAGGCGCGGCGCCGGCGGGTCATGCTCGGCTTCGAGGCGGCGGTGGCGGGCGGCATCCCGCTCATCCGCGCGGTCAAGGATGGGCTGCCCGCGAACCGCATCCTGTCCACCTTCGGCATCGTCAACGGGACCTGCAACTACATCCTGTCCAAGATGACCGACGAGGGGCGGGACTTCGGCGAGGTCCTGAAGGAAGCGCAGGCCCACGGCTACGCGGAGTCGGACCCCACGCTGGACATCGAGGGCATGGACTCGGCCCACAAGCTGCAGATCCTGGCCACCCTGGCCTTCCGCACCTCGGTGGACCTCAAGGACATCTACACCGAGGGCATCACCGCGGTGACCCAGCAGGACGTGGTCAACGCCACCGAGCTCGGCTATCGCATCAAGCTGCTCGCCATCGCCAAGGCCTCGGAGGGCGGCCTGGAGGCCCGGGTTCACCCGACGATGATTCCCGCCGGCTCGCCCATGGCCGCGGTCTCCGGCGTCTTCAACGCGGTGTTCATGACCGGCGACAACGTGGGCAACCTCATGTTTTACGGCCGCGGCGCCGGCCAGCTCCCGACCGCGTCCGCGATCTGGTCCGACGCGCTCGAGATCGCGCGGCGGGTCGCCCACGGGATCCCCGCGCTCGACATCGATCTCCCGTCCATCGGCCGGAACCCCCTGCCGCTCCGGCCCATGGATGACATCCGCTCGGCCTACTACCTGCGCGTGATGGCTCTGGACCAGCCCGGCGTGCTCGCCCAGGTCGCGGGCATCCTGGGACGGCACGACATCTCGCTGGTGTCCGTCCTCCAGAAGGAGCGCGCTCGCACCGAGGCGGTGCCGGTGGTCATGATGACGCACGAAGCGCGGGAGCGGGACATGCGGGCCGCGCTCGCCGCCATCGACAAGCTGCCGGTCGTGGCCGGGCGCACCACCATGATCCGGGTGGAAGCATGACCGCCGGCGCGCGGGAGATCTGAGCCGCCCCTCGATGCCGTCGCCGCGACGGCTGGCGCAGATCCTCCTGGGCCTGGCGGTGAGCGCGGGCCTCCTCGTCTACTGCTTCTGGGACGTCGACCTGGCGGTCATCGCCGCGCGGCTGCGCGAGACGCGGTGGACCTTTCTCGGGCTCAGCATCGCGCTCAGCTTCGCCTCCATCTGGGCCCGGGCCTGGCGCTGGGGGTATCTCTTTCCCCCGGGTCCGCGCCCGACCCGTCTCTTCCGAGCGCTGCTCATCGGCTACATGGGCAACAACCTCCTGCCTCTTCGCGCCGGAGAGGTGGTCCGGATCTACGTGGCCTCGCGCCACGGCCCTCGCTTCTGGACCACCGTGGCCACGGTGGTGGTCGAGCGGGTTCTGGACGGCCTGGCGCTCGGGCTCATCGTGGGCGGGCTGCTGCTCCTGGTGCCGGTGCCGGCCGAGATGCGCTGGTCCATCGCGCTGTTCCTGACGCTGGACCTGGTCGCCATCGTTCTGCTCGCGCTGATCGCCATCGCCCCCGGCCTGTGTCGGGTGCTGATCGAGACGATCTTCCATCGGGTCGGATCGCTCGAGAAGCGGCTGGTCGGGCTGCTCGGGACGATGACCGATGGGCTCCGGGGGATCAGGGCGCCCGGCCACGCGATCCCGGTGGTGCTCAGCTCGGTGGCGGTCTGGCTCCTCCTCGCCCTGTCGGTGTGGACCGCGATGCACGCGGCGCACCTCGACCTGCCGCTGGTCGCGTCCTGGGTCGTGCTGGCCTTCCTCGGGCTGGGGGTGAGCCTGCCGTCGAGCCCCGGCTTCGTGGGCGTCATCCAGGCCGCGACGGTGCTGGCCCTGGCGCTCTTCGCGGTCCCGCGCGCGGAGGCGCTCTCCTTCTCGCTACTGTTCCACGCCTCGCAGTTCTTCCCGATCACCGCGGTCGGGCTGGTGTGCCTGCTGCTGGAGCACGTCAGCCTGACCGACGCCGCGCGCGCGGCCTCTTCTCAGGGCGCCTCGTCCGAGGGGTAAGCGGTCCTGGCGGAGGCGGGCGAGCCGACCCCACCGGCGCCGCTCGACCCATTCGGAGAGCCGGTCGCAGAGGTCGATGAGCAACACCGCGCCCGCCACCACCACGACGAGCCAGCCGAGACCGCGCAAGGTGGTGGCGCCCGCGAAGAGCAGCGCGGGGACCACGGTGGCCAGCAGCAACGCGAGGA
>WNFL01248830.1_pt1 | contig 14037 bp, 17 predicted proteins | sample 5400361 | NCBI WGS metagenome assembly WNFL01 (sample SAMN13153351, study PRJNA577476) | soil metagenome | isolation source: 40 cm soil on Douglas fir-dominated hillslope | place: USA:California | collected 2013-09-17
ATGAGGTGGCTGCGATTCAATTTCGTGCTGACCTGAATCGTGAGCTCACATTTCTGCACTGCAGGAAAGGTGTAAGCGGGATCCGGCGCCGCGAGAACAAAGTTGCCTCCCATTCCGACAAAAATTTTAACGTCACCGCGCATCATCGCCGGAATCACGCGAACGGTGTCCAACCCGTGCTCCCGCGGGGATTTGATGCCACATGCCTGATCCAGACGTGCCAGCCAGTTCTCAGCCGGGCGATGATCGATGCCGCAGGTGCGATTGCCTTGCACATTCGAGTGGCCCCGAATCGGGCAGGGCCCCGCGCCTTCGCGCCCAATATTGCCGCGCATCAACAGCACGTTCAGGATTTCCTGGATCGTGTCGACGGCGTGCTCCTGTTGGGTGACGCCCAGACACCATGAAATGATGGCCGACCTGGCCTGGCGATAGACTTCACCGAATGCGTGGATCTGCGCGCGCTCCACTCCGGATTGAAGCTCGATGTCTTCCCATGAGGTATTTTTCAGCAGCTTCTGGTACGACTCGAAACCCGCCGTGTATCGCTCGATGAACCGCCAGTCGATGGCGTCCGGATCGATGTCGGATGCCTCCAGCAGATGCTTCGCCACACCTCGCATAAGCGCCATGTCGCCTGCAATTCTGGGCTGGATGTTGAGCGTCCCAATCCGGGTCGGGTGGAAAAGCATCATGCTCGGGATCTCGTGCGGGACAATGGTGCTGCGCGACGCCGCTTCGATGAATGGGTTCACGTGCACGATCTGTGCGCCTTGGCGATAGGCCTCCGCCAGCGAGGTCAGCATCCGCGGCGCGTTCGAAGCGGCGTTGACTCCCATGATGATGAGGCAATCCGTTTTCTCCCAATCCGCCAAGTCTACCGTCCCTTTTCCGGTGCCGATCGCAGCGCTGAGCGCACGCCCGCTCGCCTCGTGACACATGTTCGAGCAATCCGGAAGATTGTTGGTCCCCAACTCGCGCGCGAAAAGTTGGTAAAGAAACGTCGCCTCGTTGCTGAGTCGCCCCGAGGTGTAGAAAGCCGCTTGGTTCGGATTGTCGAGGCCGCGGAAGTGCCGCCCCGCGAGTTCGAAGGCTTCATCCCAACTAACCGGCACGTATTTATCCGAAGCCGCCTCGTAGCGCATGGGCTCCGTCAAGCGTCCGGCCGCCTCGAGCGCATAATCGGTCCACCCCATCAACTCGTTCACGGTGTGCGTCGCGAAAAAAACGCGTTCCACCAGCTTGCGCGTCATTTCCCATGTCGCGTGCTTAATGCCATTCTCACAGATGTCCATGCGCAACCCCTTGCGGTCATCGGGCCATGCGCATCCCGGGCAGTCGTATCCGCCGTTCTCGTGATTCATCTTAAAGACGGCACGAGTGCCGTCGATCAACTCGCCCTGTCCGATCAGGACCTTAGAGACGCTAATGGCGGCACCCCACCCAGCAGCGGGATGGTGATAATCCTCTTGCGAGAAGTCGCCTCCCCGGTTGGGACCAAATCCGACGGCCGCCGCTGGCGATTCGTTCGATGATTCTGCTTCAGTCATGACGTTCTGAGTTTGGTTTGACGATTCTAGTGCAAAAGTGCATCGGCCAATTGGCCTCGTCGATAACCGCTGCGACCTTTGCTGGCTGTTCCAGTATGACCATGTGGCAGGTCGGCAGAGTTGTCGTCATTGCATCCATCTTCATTGCGGCCGATTCTTCCATTGCTGGCGGAAGCATCCGATCTTTTGCCGAGATGATAGCCCATGAGGGCTTGGTCTGCCATGCCGCAACGGTCAGCTTTTCGTCGAACATAGGACCATAGCTCTGGCCCTGTACCGCAAGCGCAAGTTTCCGCTCTGCCATTGGGAGTCCTTGTGCTATGTCCTCCAGCATGCCTTCGGAAGTCACCGTAGCGAACTTCTCGCTGTCCATGCGAATCTGCTTCTGCCCTTCCGTCGATCCAAACGGTGTGCTTGCATCGTTCGCAGACTGTCCCGCCTCCGGCGCATAGGCCGCCACATACACAAGACCGGCAACCTTGGGATCGTCGCCAGCCTGGGTGATCACAGCACCGCCCCAAGAGTGGCCCACCAGCTTGTGCCGTCTGCAAAGGCGCCGTGCCAGAATCCGAGTAGAGGACGGGCATGGATTCACGATCACGTTCTATTACGACTTACGGACTGGCCAAATGCTAGGTTGTAGAGCCTCCCCAAGTGCTCCTAGCTGAGGCGGCTTTTATTGAACCCTTACAGGCGTCGTAATAGGGGTCACTCCATAACGGCGGGTTGCCCAAATAAGGAGCAAATATCGTAGCTAATTAAGCTACATATGTGGGTAATCTCTGGTTCCCATGATGGGAGGGCGAGACCCGCAGGCAGCACTCTGGAATTATCGGGTCACAACTTAGATCAGCGGGTGCGCAGAGATCATCCGTTGCGACGAATCAATGCGGCGCTCACGATTGACATCAGTCGCGATGCGCAGCAAGACCCCGGTCTAGGCGATCGGACGCGAACCAAGAATGAGAATGTGGACCAGTCTTTTTGCGCTTAGCGCCCAATCCGGCTCGGATGCCACGTTGGCAACGCCGATGAGCGCCCGGAGCAGATCGAGTGGATCGAGGTCAGGTCGGATGTCGCCGCTTTCGATCGCTCGCTGCACCAGCGCATTGATAGCTCCTTTGATCTGAGCACCCGTGGTTTCAAATAGCTTCGAAGGTCGTCCAACAATCTTGTTTAGAGCAGGTGCTATGATCTGCTTCGTTGCGAAATAGTCAACGAAGAGTAACATCCATGCCCGCAATGCTTCGACCGGAGGCATGGACTTGGCAAAATCGCGCTCTGCTGCCGCCAGCTTTTCCACCTCGGTGCGATAGACCGCCTCAAGCAGTGAATCGCGCGTCGGAAAATGGCGGTATAATGTGCCGGCGCCGATGTGCGCCTGCCGCGCAACCTCGTCCAAACTGATGTTCGCACCTGACCTGGTAAAGGCATCCTTCGCTATCTCCAGGATGCGGATCCGATTGCGTTGCGCATCAGCACGTGGCTTTCGCGGACGAGCTTTTGGACGCTTTGAAGACATATGGAAATTCACTTGCAATCGGAGACAGTCTCCGCTTATCATCTTTTACGGAGATATTCTCCGTTTAACAATAACATGGGCCGCTCGTCAACGAGCTGCACTCAGATTTTTAACTGAAACCGGAGCAAGAAATGACAAACGTATTTGGTGCCACTTCAACCACGGACGAGGTGTTGTCCGGAGTCAATCTCCAAGGCAAACGAGTCTTAGTTACCGGCGTCTCCGCTGGAATCGGGGTGGAGACCGCGCGCGCTCTAGCAGCGCATGGCGCACACGTTGTGGGTACCGCCCGCGATTTGACTAAGGCGGAAGCTGCAACCGCTCAAGTTCGAAGGGACGCGGCGCAAAACCGGGGAAGCTTTCAACTTGTAGAGCTCGATCTCGCCAATCTGAAGAGCGTGCGTAATTGTGCCGAGGAACTCATAGCCAAAGGTGAACCGTTCGACTTGGTAATCGCAAACGCCGGCGTGATGGCCACACCCTTTGGGCATACCGCGGACGGTTTTGAAACTCAGTTCGGTACTAATCACCTGGGTCACTTTCTTTTCGTCAACCGGATAGCGCTCTTGATGCGAGCCGGATCCCGGCTCGTCAACGTATCTTCCTCCGGTCACCGTTACGCAAATGTTGATCTGGACGATCCGAACTTTGAGAGGACATCCTATGAACCGTTCGTTGCTTACGGACGATCGAAGACAGCGAACATCCTGTTCGCCGTCGCCTTCGACGAGCGGCATCGCGCGCGCGGTGTACGCGCCGCGGCTGTACATCCGGGAGGCATCCAAACCGAATTGGCCCGTCACCTGGATCCGGCCCGAATACCAGCGATCATCGAGCAGTTGAATAACCAACTTGCAGCAGAGGGTAAGGCACCTTTTCAATGGAAGACGATCCCGCAAGGCGCTGCGACTTCAGTCTGGGCAGGCGTTGTCGCGCCCGCTGACGCGGTCGGCGGTAAGTACTGCGAGAACTGCCACGTCGGGCGGGTCGTACCGGACGACGTCAGCATCAGCGCCATTAGCGAAGGCGTACGTGGATATGCGCTCGATTCCACAACTGCCGCGGCGCTCTGGAAGAAAAGTGAGGAGATGGTTGGAGAGTCCTTCTAAGTAGTCATACTTCGTCATGAGGGCGTCGTTATGAGTGTCACCTCACACGTTTTGTAACAATTGCGCGGCATAGCCCCGCCGCCCCGCGCCACAGCCCGCAGACTGGCTCCTCACTCTGCGCTTCCAGCATCTCGAGCGCTGTCCCAATCAGCGTTTCTCGAAGCCCAACCTGCGTGCCCACTTGGAATACCCTAGTTTACGGTGCAATCAGCGATAGTGCATTTACGGTGTAAACAGTGCGAGGGGTTGTGCCTATGGCTGTGAAGCGTGTGATCAAAGGAGTGCACGTCGTCCCGATGGGGAAGGCAAACGCCTTCCTGATCGAGGGCGACGACGGGTTGACCCTGATCGACGCCGGTTACCCGGGTAAGGAGGCAGCCGTCTTCGGGGCGATCCGCGGGCTGGGCCGTTCGCCACGATCAGCTCAAGCACCTAATTTTCACTCATGGCCACCCTGATCACATCGGCAGCGCCGCTGCGATCGTGCGGGAAACCGGTGCGAGGACCTACATGCACCCGCTCGATATCCCTTTGGCCGAGAGTGGAGGTCCTTTTCGGCCTTTGAGGGCGGTACCTGGTCTGTTGCGGCGAGTGATGTGCAAGCTGTTCTACCATCCCGCCGAGCGACTGGAGCCGGTTGCCATCGACCAGCCTTTGACCGCTGGGGAAATACTGCCCATCGCTGGCGGCATCGAAGTTATTCATACTCCTGGGCATTGCGCGGGACAGGTCGCGCTGCTGTGGCGTCCGGGACGAATGCTGTTCGCGGGCGATGTGTGCACGAACCTCATGGGCCTCGGTGATCCCGTCGGCTTCGAGAGTTTAAAGGAAGGTCGTGCGAGCCAGCGCAAACTTGCCAGTCTTTCATTCGATGCTGCCGGGTTCGGCCATGGCGGGCCTATCGCCCGCGATGCGTCGACGCGTTTCCGCAATAAGTGGGGCAGGAAATCGTCTGCCTGACGCGGGAGATGCCTGCTTTGGGTCGATTCCAGATGTCGCATATTTTAAGGTTTATGCGAGGCTTGGGCTCAAATCGAAGAGGAAGCGTCCCGTACCCTCAAGCGCCACTTAGCGGCGCGGCGGGTCGTGGATGTGCCGGCCTCGAAGGGTCTCGAACTCTCGGCTGTCGGCACCGGTCACCTCCACCAGATCCAGGCCCTGGCGATGGGATCCAGGCCGCACAACGCGAGGCGAAGGCGCTCGTCGAATTGCGCGTTCCATTCGAACTCACGCGCCAGGAGATTGACGACGTGGAACGCGGTGCAACCGATTCAGACTGGTCGCCGGTGAAGGAAGCGGCGCGCAAAATCGCCTTTGCCGAAGACCGCTCCGTCTTCGACGGATACGCCGCGGCGGGGATTCAGGGCGTCCGTCAAGGAAGCAGCAATCCGGGATTGACGCTCCCTTCCAATGTGAGGGGTTATCCGGGTGCGGTGGCGCAGGCGGTGAGTCAATTGCGCCTCGCTGGTGTCAATGGCCCCTACGCCCTCTTGCTGGGCGCAGACGCATACACGGCCGTCAGCGGGGGAAGCGACGAAGGGTATCCTGTCCTTCAACATATTCAGGGTCTTGTCGATGGAGAGATCGTTTGGGCCCCAGCCATCGAAGGTGGCTTCGTGCTTACGACTCGTGGCGGTGATTTCGAATTAGATATCGGGCAGGACATCTCTATCGGCTACTTGAGCCATTCCAAGACGATCGTCGAACTGTACTTCCAGGAGACCTTCACTTTCCGGCCGCTGACAACTGAGGGCTGCCGTAGTGCTCGCGCCTGGGGGAGAAGTAAACGTTGGGCCCATCTGTCCTGAAAGCGCGTAGGCGGCGGCCCCTTTGAAGATGCCCATAGAGGAGGAGCGAAGTTGCGTAAGCGCTCGGCGGGAGCAGAAACGAGCAATCAACAAGATGGCTAGGATGTTCAAGATTGGCGTTCATGTAGGCTGGAATTCCGAAGCGGGTCGAGTGACAGGGACAGTCATTGCCGTCCACACCACGGTTAAATTCCAACAAAGGTACCAAAAGCGAAATAGGAATTAAGAAAAGCAAGGCTATCCTTGGACGGTTTGAGTTCCGCTTTCTAACACACTAACAGATCGTTCCGAGGCTGAGATTCCCGATACCGATCGCCGTAGTAAAATCGCTAACTCCAGAGCGGCAAAACGCGATCTTAAACGCCGCCAACATTTGATGGAACGCAGTTTTGCTGACGCCGCCAATTGTCATGGGTTGAAGCGCTCGCTCAACCCCGACCTGCTCCAGAATAACCCGGTATCAGGTCGAGGTTGCTCGGCATAGGATTCGGACGCCTATCTTCCGAGATTGAAACGATCAAGATTCATCACCTTCGTCCATGCAGCCACAAAGTCCTGCACGAAGTTTTGCTGCGCATCTCCGCTGGCGTAGACCTCGGCAAGAGCGCGGAGCTGGGAGTTCGATCCAAAGACGAGGTCCACCACAGTGGCCGTCCACTTCAGGTCGCCTGTGCCGCAGTCGCGTCCTTCCAGCACGCCTTCCGTCGAAGACTTCTGCCACTTTGTGCCCATGTCGAGCAGGTTGACGAAGAAGTCATTAGTCAGGGTCTCAGGCCGCTTAGTGAAGACGCCGTACTGGGTATGACCATAGTTCGCACCCAGTGCTCGCAGTCCACCGATCAGGACCGTCATTTCGGGAGCGGTCAGGGTCAGCAGTTGCGCCTTGTCGATCAGCAGGTTGGCAGCATAGCCCTCAAGCCCCGTGCGCACGTAGTTGCGGAAGCCGTCTGCGCGCGGTTCGAGAACGGCAAACGACTCCACATCGGTCTGCGCCTGCGCAGCATCGGTGCGGCCCGGCGCGAAGGGAACTTTCACGTCGTGACCGGCCTTCTTCGCCGCAGCCTCCACGGCAGCCGAGCCCGCGAGAACAATGAGATCGGCCAGAGAGATCTTCTTGCCGCCCTTCTGCGCGGCATTGAACTCCTTCTGGATCGCTTCGAGCTTGCCGAGCACCTGCGCCAGCTCTGCGGGCTGGTTTACTTCCCAGTCTTTCTGCGGAGCAAGGCGGATACGCGCGCCGTTGGCTCCGCCGCGCTTGTCACCGCCGCGGAAAGTGGAAGCCGAAGCCCAGGCCGTGGTAACGAGCTGCGAGATGGGCAGACCGGAGGCGAGAACCTTGGCCTTCAGGGCTTCGATGTCCTTGTCATTGACCAGCTCATAGTCGACAGCGGGAACTGGGTCCTGCCAGATCAGCGCTTCCGCCGGCACCAGCGGGCCGAGGTAGCGGGCACGCGGCCCCAAGTCGCGGTGCGTCAGCTTAAACCAGGCCCGGGCGAAGGCGTCCGCGAACTGGTCTGGATTCTCGTAGAAGCGCCGTGAAATCTTTTCATAGACAGGGTCGAGGCGCAGGGAGAGATCGGTAGTCAGCATAGCCGGCGCGTGACGTTTGGACGGGTCATGTGCATCCGGCACCGGACCGGACTCACCCTTCGGCCTCCACTGGTATGCGCCAGCCGGGCTCTTCGTTAGCTCCCAGTCATAGCTAAACAGGTGTTTAAAGAAGTCGTTACTCCACTTCGTCGGCGTACTGGTCCAGATGACTTCCAGGCCGCTGGTGAACGCATCCGCGCCATTACCGGTGCCAAAGCTGTACTTCCAACCGAGGCCTTGCTCCTCAACAGGAGCACTCTCAGGCTCAGGTCCCACCTGGGAGCTGGGGCCCGCGCCGTGCGTCTTGCCAAAGGTGTGGCCGCCCGCAATCAGGGCAACGGTTTCTTCGTCATTCATCGCCATGCGACCGAAAGTCTCACGAATATCCTTGACCGCTGCGACTGGATCCGGCTTGCCTTCAGGGCCTTCCGGGTTGACGTAAATCAAACCCATGGTGGTCGCAGCAAGCGGATTTTCGAGATCGCGTTCGCCGGAGTAGCGCTTGTCAGTACCCAGCCAAGCGGTCTCCGCACCCCAGTAAACGTCCTGATCCGGTTCCCAAACATCCGGACGCCCGCCCCCGAAACCGAAGGTCTTGAAGCCCATCGATTCCAGGGCGACGTTGCCGGTGAGGATTATCAGATCTGCCCATGAAATCTTCCTGCCGTACTTCTGCTTGATCGGCCACAGCAGCCTGCGTGCTTTGTCGAGGCTGACATTGTCGGGCCAACTGTTGAGGGGCGCGAAGCGCTGCTGACCTCTGCCGCCGCCGCCGCGACCGTCACCGATGCGGTAGGTGCCCGCACTGTGCCACGCCATGCGAATGAACAAAGGCCCGTAGTGCCCGAAGTCCGCCGGCCACCAGTCCTGGGAATCCGTCATCAGGGTCTTGAGGTCCTGAATCACGGCATCCAGATCAAGGCTTTTGAACTCTTCGGCGTAATTGAATTCATTGCCCATCGGATTCGACAGCGAAGAGTGCTGATGCAGAATTCCCAGGTTCAGTTGTTCAGGCCACCAATCCCGGTTCGACGTTCCTACGCCATTGGCGTGATGGAACGGACACTTCGCTTCGGTTTGCGTTGTTTTTTCGTCTGGCATTTATCTCCTTAAGTTTTGGGTGACGTATCACACACGTCACGCTTGCTCGAAACCTCTCAATGGAATCCGCGTTTGTCTTACCACACGCGATGCAGCAGCATGGAATCTGATAGCTCCAATACATATTTTCCATTCGGAGCATGGCCAGGCCAGTCACTGATAACTGCAACGGCGGGCTTCTCTGTGACCGCAGATAACAAATCTTTCCTCGTCGTTTCCATTCTATCCCCAAGGACCCTAGGCTTTACATGGCGCCCAGCCATTGCCCAAAGAAACGATTTTCGATTACCCGAAGGAGCGAAAGACGCACGGCCCAATTGACGACCAAAGACTAGTCCTCCCCACGAGATGGGGTTGGTCAAACGCTAGCGAAAGACGCGCCTTCGCTCGTGCCACATCGTACAGAGCCAGGTTGATCTCCTCGTTCAGTCGCGACGGATAAAGAATGCCATCCGGAGCGATGAACCGAAATAGATCATGCCAAACCGGTCCGGCGCTCCAACATCGATACGCGGATCCCTTGCCCAGAAGAGGTAGTCTGGATGAACTCAAAGCGCCGGTCCCGGCCCAGAAGGGCAAATTCCGGACATCGGAATTTGGGCTGAACCGGCTCGGGGTGAACCCCAATCCTAGCGGGTAAGGATAGCGCGACGGCGATAGAGCCGGAACCACTTGGTTCCGGTTTCTGATATGACCCAGTCTGGGCGGCCATTCGGTCCCTCGGAATAGAGGAACGTTATTCATCTTCCCAGTGTGCCGGCGAAGACTACACCGAGAATTTTCTATGGCGAAACCTCAAGACGGATCACTCGGGCGATCGTCGAGACTTCCTGATCGCTGGGTGCTAAAGAAACTCTCCGGGCGGCCCATCGAAGGCTGCAGCGTAAGGGACTCCTGACCACGTTTACACTTTGGCCTTTCTGGCCGAATGAATTTGTCGCACGCGACTAAGCGGGGAAAGCTGGTTTAGCGAATGCCCCAAAAGTCGCTCACCTAAATGCATCGCATAACGATATATGTTTGAACGCTTACGATTCCAACTTGTCCAATGCTAAGGAGAGGAGTGAGCGGAATGAACACTGAACAGATCAGCAAACGATCAGCCACTACCGACAGTAGCAAGCTCGCGAAGGCGATCTCGCTAGAGGAGCTTGCGGCTATTGGTACACCAAGCGGCACGTTCGCGGACACAACAGATATTGTGATAAGAATCCGTAACGGAAAACCGATCGCGGCGAACGCGGGTGGCCAGGGTGGCGGCCAGAACTAAGATTCAATAAACCATTGCGAGTCAGCGTACCGGATCGCAGAGCAGTTTCCTCCAAACCGAAATCTTCTGCGCCGACTTGAACGCGCTGGCAGTTCAAGTGACTGATCCGGAATCGGGTTGCGCAGTAGAGACGTATACCACCGAGCCGGGCAAAGCCGATCGGCTGACCGGGAAGCTGTCGGTCGTCGATTTTGAATCTACGCTGCGTAAGTTCCTCCCGTGCTCGCGGAGAAACATCACCGAAGGTAAACGAGGCAAATCCGGCATAGCTCGCTTTTCCGTGCTTCCGGCTCAGCATTTTTCGGCAGCCCTGGCCACTTGTTCGGTCCAAGCCACATAGTCATATTGGATCGCGACGAGGAAAGTATTATCCTCGGTAACGCAGCAGGGAAAGCGTTGGAAGGAAGTGATTCGCATAACTCCTCCCAATTGTGTGTTGGTTTCCGACCGAGAGCGCGGCACACTGATCGAGCCTTCGAAAACCGGCGGAAAATCCCTCAAGCTTTAGCACCAGGGGCGAGAAGGGTGACGTCCAATGATCTCGCTTTCAATGCGCGGTTCCTCCGCTCTCCGGCCGGGCGCTTCCCCCGAGAGTCCTTACGTAATGCGCCAAATTCCAAATGTGCTCGTCGGATTCGACTCTTCCAAAGGCGGGCATCCCGCTCAGACGAATTCCATTTTTTACAATCCAGAACAACTCGCGATCGGAGTATCGCTGCACCTCTGGCGATGTGAGATCCGAGGCGCGCGGATACATCCACCGACCGGCGTCAGTGGGTTGGTGGCCGTCGAGGCCATGACACATTGCGCATTCGGTGCCGAAGAGTTTGTCTCCTTCTTCGATGCTCGTCTGCAGATTCGTTGGTGCTGGGGGAATACCGTCGCGGCTGCTTCGACTAACCAGGACGTGTTTTGCTCGTGTCGCGAGAACGGTTTCGAGAGGGCTGGGCTCCTGTAGCGCGTCGAGCTTGATTTGAGAGAATCCCACGATCACCGCCACGGCACCCAACCCGAGGGCAATAAGTACAATGAGAACCCAGCGCTTCACCCAATTAGTCTTGACTAAGAAGTTATCCAGCAAGCAAGCGAGGGCCGGTTACCCGCTCGGCCCTCTCCGACAGACCTACTATCCCGCTTTGATATCCGTGACGTGGATCGTCTTGGTGGCCTTGTCCAAGGTTCCTGTAACCTGCACCTTCTGCCCGGCGAACGGTTGGGGTTTCTTCTGGTCGTCCAGTTGGTAGAACCCCTTCGACGCTCCGTTGAACAGAACGTATTTACTACCAGCCATCTTCATGCAGGCCTCGGTACACGCCTTAGGGTCGGTGGTGCCCATCTTCTTTAACATTGACTCGTGCCCGCCGCCCTTGGCACATGGACTGTCCATGATCTCGCCGGCGCTTTATTTTCGTTCCGACAGATGAATAACGACGCGTGTAATACTTGACTCGTATTCTTTTCTCCACCGGTTGAGACGAATACCATCGACAAAGGCGCAACTCGCCCCTGCAACGACCCAGAGAAGGAGGAACGGGATGCTATTCGGAAGAAGATAGAAAAGGCAAACGGTAACGGTTAAGTAGAAGAAAAAAAAGCGCACACTTTCGGACAGAACCTTCGGCCGCCTGCTCCAAAACCAGTCTGCCCGTGACAACTCGTCGTGATTAATCGCAGCTGGTTCCAGGTGCAGGGATTTAACCAAATCGGCAGGAGGCAGTTCTTCGTATTTCCAGACGGGGTCAGCGTCGACTTTCTTTTGCGGGTACATAATAGAAACCAATTGAAGGCCGCACAGGTACAACCCAGCCTACACAATATCGCTATACGATACATTGTAAAGGCATTCCGTTCTTTGTTACTGGCTCCTTCACCCGCTTAAACATACTATGTAGCGACCGACGTCGCAGGAATGGATCCCGTTAGCGAAGCGGATGCGGGATATCTTTTTCCGCGAGCAAATTCTTTCTCGTCCTCAGATAGGACAAGCACTAGGGGCAACTGGTCCGAAGAAGTAATCCGAGACGACCCGACCGCATTGAATTCCCAAAACGAAGTAAGGGTAAATGCTCATCTTGATTCGCTATCAGCACGTATATCGGCCGCGAACTTTACAAGCGGTTAAAAGCAACGAAAGAAGTATCGCCGCATTAGCCAAGGAAACTTAAAAGCAATTTGAGCAGGAACGTATGAAAAGAGTTGAGGCGAAAATTGTAGAAAACAGGAAAGAAGATGCTGCATCAGAACCTGATCAAGATCCAAATACTTGGCTTATTGAAGCAAAGCTCGATCAAGACATTCTCGACTGGCAGAGCGTGCGACTCGACCTTCGATCTTCCGAGATCGACGCCGAAATTGTTGAAAGCAGCATGTCGGGACCGGACCGCTTCACGGTTCGCACTCGCGGTCAATCACCCCTGCAAACGGACGATGTCATCCAATTTGACATTCGGAAGCAAAGCGAAAGTTGAGGAATTATAGGTACACCCGAAGACCCATTTGCTGCTGTGGGACGCTCGTTGGCTCGTCTGTTCCGGAGACGACGACAATCCGAGCTGGATTGCAAAGCGCCTTTGGATGGACAGCGCGGCCAATGTCAACCAGCAGATTCGCCGATTCGAGGCTAATGTGAACGGCGATGAACAATACCCCGCCTGATTCACGGCGAAAGGGACCGCAATGAGGCCTTATATCATTTGTCACATGCTCTCGTCTGTGGACGGGAAGATCGACGGCGCAGCTCTGGACGCAGTCACGGGCGACGGCGAGTACGAGGCAACGGGTGCGAAGCTGAACGGCGATGCCTGGATTTGCGGTCGAACGACGATGGAGCAGCACTTCGCGGAGGATGAGCCGTTCGTCTCTGCCTCGAACACGCCGGCAGGACCTCGGCCCGTGTTTGTCGTTCGACGAGCAAAATCCTATGCCATCTCCGTTGATACGCTTGGCAAGCTACGGTGGCCAGTCGGTGATCTCGATGGCGATCACCTCGTTTGTGTGGTGAGTGAACAAGTCCCAGAGGACTACCTGGCCATGCTCCGGGAGAAGGGAATCTCCTATGTCGTCTCTGGAAAGGCCTCTGTCGATCTCGCTAATGCCGTGAACCGGCTCGGAGAGCACTTCGGAATCCGCACTCTACTTCTCGAAGGAGGCGGCCGCATTAACGGGGCGTTCCTCCAGGCCGATCTCGTCGATGAGGTGAGCCTCTTGGTTGTCCCTGGCATCGATGGACGCCACGACATTCCTGCCGTCTTCGACGGTGTGAGCCCTTCAAGAAACACAGCCGTTCCCCTCAGGCTCAAATCCGTTGAGCAACGCGGACGTGATGCGCTCTGGATTCGATACGAGATGGTTCGGTCCGAAACAGCTGAAAGGAGAAACAATCGAAAAGCGTAAATTAGGAACCAGCAATCTGGAAGTGTCGGCCCTCGGGCTCGGCTGCATGGGCATGAGCTACGGTTACGGACCGGCTCACGACAAAAAGGAGATGATCTCAGTTATTCGTTCAGCCGTCGAACACGGTGTTACGTTTTTCGATACCGCTGAAATTTATGGTCCGTTCACAAACGAAGAACTGGTTGGAGAAGCCCTCGCTCCCTTTCGTGAGCAAGTGGTGATTGCTACCAAGTTCGGAAGGTTAAGCACTTCGGTTTTTCCGAAGCAGGCGTGCAAACGATCCGTCGTGCGCACGCCGTTCAGCCCGTAACGGCACTTCAGAGCGAATACTCGCTGTGGTGGAGAAACCCTGAAGCGGAAGTGTTACCGACACTTGAGGAACTTGGAATCGGGTTCGTCCCATTTAGCCCTCTTGGTAAAGGCTTCCTTACAGGAAAGATCGACGAAAAAGCCCGGTGCGTCGAAGGGGCTGATTTTGCAAACCTTTGGAGAGAGAAACAGCTCGAATACAGTTTTCACCGCGGTTTGATGCAGAACTACGCCGACTTTTCAATCTGCGCGAGCGCGTGATTCGAAGATCGACGCTGGATTCTGGTTGGAAGGCTTTAGATACAATCACAATGCGCAGATCACGGAGGATTCAAGGTATTTTCCGACTCTGAACAAAACCTTAACTCTGTCGTGGATTCACGAC
>WNFL01439333.1_pt1 | contig 14037 bp, 15 predicted proteins | sample 5400361 | NCBI WGS metagenome assembly WNFL01 (sample SAMN13153351, study PRJNA577476) | soil metagenome | isolation source: 40 cm soil on Douglas fir-dominated hillslope | place: USA:California | collected 2013-09-17
TAGGCCATATTCTTCTCCAGCCATCGGCGGATGCTGGCATTCAAGTCGTCGAGATGTTCCAGTACGATTGCGCCCTTGGTTTCTTTATCGAATGTAAGAACGGTATTTCCACGGAAGTCTTGCATCGCGCCAACCAACTCGCGGCAGATTTCGCGGGGCATCAGGTCGCGGTGAAAAGTCTCTCCGGCGAGCGATCTAGTTACAGCACCATTCGAACTGATCAGCCAAAGATCGAAACCCAGTTGCTGAGCAATCGGCAAAGCAAATGTGTGACGGCGGCCTGTCACCAGCACGATTTCGATGCCAGCCGCGTGGGCGCGCCGCAGCGCGTTCAGGTCGTCTTCGGAAATCTGAAATTGCGGATTGAGCAGCGTGCCGTCAATATCAGAGGCCAGCAGGCGGATGGAAGGTGTGAAAGGCTTCACCATTCATGATTTTAGCATCGGTGTCGTCTGAGGTCTGAAGGTCTTGGGTCTTGGGTCTTAAGCTCAGCCCGCCAGGCCTGATAAACCTGATACCTAACACCTGAGACCCAAGACCTGACACCCAACGCTTGACCTGCTATATTTCGCATTCCATGGGATCGCTTCTCTTCTTTCTCGGTGGCTGGGGATTCGCTCTGCAGGCGATTGCGATTGTGCATTTCATTCGCCGCCGGCCGGATATGTACTGGCTCTTCATCATCCTGATCGGCGGATGGATTGGGGCGCTGGTTTACATTGTCGCAGATGTTTCCACGGCGGCGGCGCATTCATGAGTTGGAGCGGGCCGTTCTCGACAATCCTTCGGCGGGCAACTACGAAGAACTTGGACTGCTCTATCTCGACAACGGCGACTATGCCCGCGCCCGCGCAAGCTATGACAAAGCAATCGCCTCGCGAACCGATTCGGTGGACGCTTTCTACCGCCGCGGCGTTGCCGAAGTAGAGTTGGGAGACTGCGCGGCGGCGGTCCCCGATCTCGAGCGCGCCGTCCGCGCCGACGCAAACTACGACTTCCATCGCGCCAAAGGCCTGCTGGCACACGCCTACGCGCAAACCGGACAAGCGGAAAAAGCCGAAGCGCTGTTTCAGCAGGCGACAGAGATTTCCACCAGTTCGGAGACTTATTACAACTACGCGGTCTTCTTGCAGGCTCAGGGACGGGTGGAAGAAGCGCGGCAGAGGGCGCAGAAGATTCTGGATCAGCGCCGGACGATGCCGGGCTACCAGCGGCGGCGGGAGCGGGTATGGTTTCGCAAAGCCTACGCGCTGTTGGCGCGGTCGCGGCTGTAGACCTTCGCAGTTATGGGCCACACGCCATTACACCGAGGGGGCGCGTCGGCGGCGTTGAGGACTGCCCGCTCGTTGGCTCTTCGCCACCACTTCAAAAGTTAAATCCATCGCGCCCAGCACCGCAACAAAAGTCTCAAAAGTTGGATTTCCGGCCGGAGAAGTGGCTTTGTATAGACTCTCTCTGGTTACGCCCGCATTCCTGGCAACGCGTGCCATCTGGCGCACCTGTGCCACATCGCGGACAGCCTCAAGAAACATTTGCGGAGAGTCTCCCAGGGCGGTATTGAGATAGTTCGCGGCTCGCCGAGGATTGGCGAGCTTCTCAAGCAGCCAAGACTGGTGATCTTTAGTTCTTTTAAGCATCGTTCGCTTAGGCACGTTCGTACTCCCTCCAGAGACCCTTCGCTCTCGCGATGTCCCTGGCTTGCGTTTTCTTTGTCCCGCCGGTCAACAAAATCACTGTGTCGCCATCCTGGCCGAAGTAGACCCGGTAGCCAGGGCCGTAGTGCTCTCTCAATTCTGAAACTCCCTGCCCGACGGGGCCGTAGTCTCCGAAATTCCCTTGTGCGACCCGCTTGAGACGGATGACTATCTTGGAGAAAGCCGTTGCATCTTTCAGGCTCTCCATCCATCCATCGAACGGGTCACCTGTATCGGTTAGAAGGTGAACGACGTTCTTTGGCTTGGCTTCCACATTGGTGCAATCCGGGTCGAAGTGTATTCTTTAGTTCACGTATTCCCTAGTTCACACCTAGCCTAGCACTGCCATCGGGTTGTTGCAAGAGCGAGATTGCCTGAATGGTGGTCGAAAAGCAACGAAGGGCTTAATAGCGGTCGTTGGTGTCGATGTTAAATCCGAGGATGGCGTTTACTTCGACGGACTGTTGGCCGCGCATAGCGGGGCGGAACTTCCAGGTGGGCAGGGCGGTCATAATCTTTGCGGTCATGGCGGCGGGGCCGGGTTCGAGGACCTGGAGATTTCTCAGGTTGCCGGAAGAATCCAGCGTGCATTTGATCACGATGCGCGCGTGCGGAAGGTCGGCAGGCAGATTCGTGCGCAGACCTTGCGGTCCGACGAGTGCTCCGGCCTGACGATGCGCGGTGGGATTGGCTTCGGCGAATTGCATCACTGCGGTGCCGATTGCCGTGTCCACGTAGACGGTGTAGTTGTCGCCGGCGAGTTTGCCGTAGAAATCAAACGCGCCGCCGGAGCGCGATGTTGCGACGATGGTGATGGCCGGCCCTTCTTGCTTCTTAACCGAGGAGCGTCCAGGAAGAGTAGGTTCGCTGCCGCCTTCCGATCCAAAGCTGGGCAGATTCACGACGTTGGTGCTGCCGCCCCGAACGTCGACGCCGGGGACGACGGGCGAGCCAGTGGGTGCGTTGCCAGCGCCGCCGGGGCCGGGCGTAGGAGAGATTCCTCCGCGCGCGTTCGCATCGGAACCGACGCCGGTTCCAGTTTTGCCAGCGCCTGAGCCTGCTCCCGCCATGCCGCTGCCGGGGCCATCGCCGTGACCGATGCTTGTGCCTCCGCCGGAACCGCCGAGGCCGGGCTTGTCTCCACCGGAAGGCGACATGGCAAGCGAGCCTTTGCCGCCGGTGCCGGGGAGTCCTACTTTCGAGCCCGGTTGTGACGAGACAACGATTCCAGAACCAGTGTTGCTTCCGCCTTCGGCTTTTGGAGGAGCGAGAACGGATCCGACGTCGCCGGGACCGCCCAGGCCGGATCCTTTTCTGCCGGAGCCGGAGAGTCCGGGGCCTGAGCCGATGGAGGGAGGCGGCGGAACAACGTTCCCGGCGAGCAACGTGCCACTGCCCGAGCCACCAGAGTTTCCTGCGCCCGGCGACCCAAAGCCGGTCCCGGAGCCTGTGACTGATGGCGGCGGAGGGATAACGTTTGATCCGCCCAGGGTGGGATTCTGAGATCGTCCGTTTGCCGATCCTCCCGCTGCGCGGCCGGAGCCTCCGATAGACGGCGGAGGAGGAACGATGTTGCTTGCGAGCGAGCCGCCGGGTGCGCCACCGCCGTTGCGCGCAGTCCCCGAAGTAGTCCCAGAGGAGACCGTTGGCGGAGGTGGAACGACATTGCTAGCCAGCGCGCCTGATCCACCCGCGGGATTACGGCCGGCTCCTGAAGTATTCCCTGAAGCGACGGTAGGCGGAGGCGGTACAACATCCTGGGTACCGAAAAGCTTTCCGATGACGCTCCTTACGAATGAGGTATTACTAGCCGGTGCGGGAGGCGGGGGAATCACAGTTCTTGAAGGATCGGCGGTGCCGCTTTCCAGTCGGCGCAAGTCGCGTGGCGAATCGGCCGAGGGCGGTGGAGCGATGACCGAGGGCGCGGGCAGGTTGAGTTTTGCGGTGCGGGAACTCTCACGCTCGGGCGCGGAAACTGGCGGAGGCACGACTGCAACACTGTTCATCTGCACACGTGAGGGTGAGACTTCGCGGCTGGCAACATTGGGAGCAGGCGGAACCACGCTGGTGTTAAGAGATGGTGCTGAGCGGGCCTGGTCCCGGGAGACGCGCGTGGATGCCGGGCCTATCACGTTCGGATTTAACGAAGGAGCGGCGACAGTGCGTTCCCGCGAAACATTCGGAGCCGGCGCGATGATGCTGGGGTCCAGACGCGGAGTGTACAGCGTGTGCTCGGATCTGATACTGGGCGCGGGAGGAACGACCGCCGCATCCAGCGCAGGCGCAGTCCGGGAGTTGTTGGACGAAACGCTGGGCGCGGGCGGCACGATGGAAGTCAGCGTGAGTCCGCCGCGTGACTGATCGCGGGTGAGGTTGACCGGCGCGGGAGCAATCACGTTGGCGGGAAGACTTGGAGCGGTCAGAGAAGAATGCAGGCCTTCTGCAGGAGGCGGTCCGGGTGATCCGGGCTTCGACTTGAAGGCGAGCAAGTTGGCGACTGCGCCGGTGGAGGAAGGAAGCTTAAGGTCGGGAGCGTCGACGACTTGCGGCGCCAGCGATCTGCCGCGAGTTACGTGAATGGTTTGTGTGCGATGACGCGCTTCCTGACCGCCCGCGCGGCCGGTTATGCCGGACTGCGAACCGCCGAGGTCTTCGGTCCGCGGCAGTTCATCGCCGGAGTAATAAATCACTTCATAAGGCTTCAACTTCGGTGGCGCGTAGGGGCGGAGCTGGTTAATCTGTCGCGGAAGAACGATGACGACAAACAGCAGGAACGCTTGCAGCAACCACGAAGCCAACATGCCCCGGTAGGGAAAAATGCCGTAAGGAGCTTCTCCCGCCAGGCGCCCGCCGGAGCGGGCAAATGCCGGGCGGATGGAGGTGACAAACTCTTCCCACCGCGAGGTCCACTGGACCAGCAACTTCGGCGCGTCGTGAAGTTCTACGATCGCGACTTCTTCGAGTTGGAGAGTTTCGATCAAAGCGTGAACGTCTTCCGCGGGCTTGAGGGTAGATGAAAGCAAACTTCTAATCCGGCTCCTTCATCTTGATTTCAATACGATCGCCCAATGCGGTTTCAGTTCTGGCCACGGTGTGGCTGGGTAACTCCAGGACTGAGGCTGCCTGCATGCGGATCGGGGAGAAGCGCCAGGGCTGGAGGTTGTGCTCGACGTGCACCACCGTCCCTGCGCGGTCTAAATAGACTACGTCAATGGGGAATCGCATAGCAAGAGTATGAACTCCATGGCAGGGACGAATCCAGAGACCTCTTCCGTTACGGAAGTCACCTTCGGACGTCCCCAGCAGGCCACGCAGGCGGGACCAGTGTGTGTCGGCCACACCGAGGTCCGTGGCGAGATAAAGCTGGCGAGTCTGGTTGAAAGCCTGGCTACGCGGGATTAGTCCCGGCATGACGACTCCTGATCCTCTATTGGGTAGTGATTCAACTGCCTCTCACTTCCCGTTCCTACTTTAATCGGTTATTTGCTAACGAGGGAGCGATAGGCCTGAATGAGTGCCGGGCCCACAGTGACTGCGAGGAACGGCACCAGAATGAACAGAACGAGAGGAGGAACCATCTTGATGGTGGTCTTGGCGGCCTGCTCTTCGGCGCGCTGCCGGCGCGCGGTACGCAAAGAATCCGAGTGAACCCGCAAAGCCTGAGCGACGCTGGTGCCGAAGCGATCCGTCTGGATCAGAGTGCCCACGAGAGAGCGAATGTCGTCCACACCAGTGCGGTCGACGAGATTGCGGAGGGCCTCGGCACGGGGCTTGCCGGCACGCATCTCGAGGTTGACGAGATGGAATTCGTCGCTGAGGTCGGGATGGGCGTGGTGCAGGTCCTTGCCAACGCGCATCAATGCCTGGTCGAGAGCGAGTCCGGCTTCCACGCAGATCACCGTGAGGTCCAGAGCGTCGGGCAGGGCGATGCGGATGCGTTGCTGGCGATCTTTGATCATGCGCTTCAGGAAGAAGCGGGGGACGAAGAAACCGAAGGCGGGCCCGCAGACCAGCAGAGAAAGACTGTCGAAGCCGGAAAAAACCACGACGCCGGCCAGACCCAGAAATGCCAGCAGCAGGCGAGCTCCGAAATAGTAGCTGGAATGGCGGGGCTCGCGAAGTCCGGCTTGGATGAGCCACGCGCGGGTGCGGGAGACGTCGGAGGGCGACAGCGGAATCGCTTTGCTGATGGGTTCGAGGGCCTGCTCCAGGCGCTCTTTCATCTTCACCGCGGGCTTTTCCGCGGCTTGTGTGGGCCGGCCGCCTAGAGCGCGCAGGCGGGCTCCCAGCACGGAACTGGGCGTGACCACAGCCGCGCCGAAGGCGAACACGACCAGTACGACGGTCACGAACACGACAATGGTCAGAATCATCAACGGCATCGTTAGTACCTTGATCTAGTTAACTGATCCAGTTAAACCTTCTAGTTAAACATTCCAGTTAAACGTTCTCGTTAAACCTGGATCTTAATAATCTTTCGTATCACGAAATAGCCAATGGTCTGCAGGGACAGACTTACTACCAACAGAGCGTGGCCGATGGGATCATGAAAAAGAGGATAAACAAACTCCGGACTGAACACCTGAAGAATCGCCACTACCGTTGGTGGCATGCCCATGAGCAAGATCATGGTAAGGCGGCCCTGCGCGGTGTGAACCCGCACCTGGCGCTGGATCTTGAAGCGCTCGCGGATCACGTAGGACAGGTTATCGAGGATTTCGGCAAGGTTGCCGCCGGTTTCGCGCTGCAGCATGACGGCGGTGACGAAGAACTTCACGTCTACCAATGGGACGCGCTCGGTGAGATTCATGAGGGCGTCGCGCACGGGCATGCCGAATTTCTGCTCTTCAAAGAGTTGGCGGAACTCGCTGGCCAAAGGCTCGGTGGTTTCGTTGGAAATCATTTCCAATGCAGTGGTGAAGGCGTGTCCGGCGCGGACAGCACGGGCCAAAGTATCGATGGCCTCGGGGAAAAGCTCCTCGATTTTTTCAAAGCGTTTCTGGCGCCGATAGGACACAAACGCATAGGGAAGAAATGCGCCGATGATCAGGGCGGCCCAGGCAATGGCAGGATTCCTGCTCCAGACCAAAGCTGCGAATCCGGCCACACCGCCGCAGACCAGGCACAGCACGAGAAAGTTCCCGGCGCGATATTTCATGCCCGCCTGCAGCAACGATTCCTGGATAGCTGAGACCCGCGCCGAGCGGCGCAGCAAAGTGTCGAAAGCGGGAATCCTGCTGAGTTGCTCGTCGCGCAGCAGCGCGAGCTCGGCGTCAGGCTCGCGTTCCGCCGCCTTCTGCACGGTAGCCAGACGGTCTTTTATGAGGCGAGACTGGGCACGGCGCTCGTCGAACAGGGATGCCACGGCGAAGGTTGCGAGCGCAACCACGACGAACACGACGAGTGCAATCAAGAGTGCGGACATATTCAGTGGATCTCTAGTGCCAAACTTGGAGCCACGTCCTCAAATTTCAGTCTTCGATTCAAACAGCGCCGGGCGCAATCGCGCACCCGCTGTGGCCAACCGGTCGGCGAATGACGGGCGGATCCCGGTGGCGCGGAAGGTTCCACGCACTTTCCCACTCTCGTCAATGCCGCGGCGTTCGAACACAAAAACGTCTTGCATCGAGATGGACTCGCTGTCCATGCCGGTGACCTCGGAAATCGAGATGACCTTCCGCGTGCCGTCCGACAAGCGGGCGACCTGTACGACCGCGTGAATGGCAGAGGCGATCTGATGGCGCACAGCGCGCTCTGGAATATTGAGATTGGCCATCGAGACCATATTCTCCACACGGGCCAGCGCGTCGCGCACGGAATTGGCGTGAACGGTTGTCAACGAGCCCTCGTGGCCGGTGTTCATTGCCTGCAACATATCGAAGGCCTCTTCGCCGCGGACCTCGCCGACCACGATGCGGTCCGGACGCATACGCAAACTGTTCATGACCAACTGGCGTTGGCGCACCGCGCCTTTGCCTTCGATGTTGGGCGCGCGCGTTTCGAGGCGGACTACGTGCTCCTGCTTGAGTTGCAATTCGGCGGCATCTTCGATGGTGACGATGCGCTCGACGTTGGGAATGTAGCCGGAAAGCACGTTGAGCAAGGTAGTCTTGCCAGCGCCGGTTCCACCCGAAATCAGCAGGTTCAATTTCCCTTTCACCATGATGGAAAGAAGTTCCAGCATGGCTTCGGTCAGGGTATGGTTCTCGATCATGTTGCGCGCCGTGACCGGATCGCGCCCGAAACGCCGGATCGAAAGGCAGGCCCCGTCTAAAGCCAGAGGGGGAATAATCGCGTTTACGCGGGAGCCATCGGGCAGGCGGGCGTCCACCATGGGAGAAGATTCATCGACGCGGCGGCCCACGCGGGAAACGATGCGCTCGATAATCTGCATCAGGTGCTGATTGTCTTTGAAGGACAAGCCGGTCAATTCCAGCTTTCCGCCGCGCTCGATGTAAACCTTATCGAAGCGGTTGACCAGAATGTCGGAGATGGTGTGGTCCTTGAGCAGGGGTTCAAGGGGGCCGAGACCGAAAATCTCGTCGAGGATTTCGCGCGACAACCGCTCGCGCTCGGCAAAACTGAGAGGAATGACCTCATTGTTGACCGCGTTGCGGATGAGGACGAGCACTTCTTCGCGGGCTGAATCACCGGTAGAGCGGCCCAGCTTCTCCAGATCGAGGCGATCGAGGATCTTGCGGTGCAGGTCTGCCTTTACTTGCTGGTACTCGCTGTGCTCGAAGGTCTGCAGATTGGCCATAAAGTCTTATACGGATTTAAACAGCGACCAGGCAGCGCGTTTCACGTCGACATCATTCCGGGTCAATTCAGTTGCCAGCCCGGAAAAACACCGGGCGATTTCAGTGTGACTTTGCTCCATCACCGGTGTGCCCCGATCAATAGCCGAGGAGATCGCGAAATATTGATTGGGGACGCGCCACAACAATTTTACGCCAGCGGCGTTTTCCGCATCCGCTTCGCTGAAGCCCGGGACTTTGCGAAAGCGATTAAGAATCAAGCGCAGACGCTCGCGATTGCCGGTTTCTCCCAGGTATTGTTGCACGCGGGCGGCGCTCCACAGAGATGCTACATCGGTGCAGGCCACCAGCAGCACACATTCCGACAAATTGGCGACCAGTCGGCTGGCGGCATCCAGGCGTGAGGAGTTGTCCACGACCACGTAGCGGTAGTGAGTGACCAGCATGTCGAACAGCCGGACGAACTCCGCTGTCGACGGTTCGATAGAAGCCGGAGCGTTGGTTCCCGCCAACAACTGCAATCCCCCGCCGTGGCGAGTCATGAAGCTTTCCAGCAGGGAACTGTCCATGCGGTGGAGATTGCGCGTGGCGTCGGCCAGAGTGAATAAAGGTTTCAAGTTCAGATGTAAAGACGTGTGCCCTAAGGGAGCGAGGTCAATCAGGGCCGTTTGCCCGTGGGCCGACTGCAGCGCCAAGGCAAGGTTGACGGCCACCGTGGTTGCCCCGCTGCCGCCCTTGGCGTTGACGACGGAAAATACCTTTCCGCGCGGACCTTCCTTCTGCACCCGCCGCTGGGCTGTGGTGAGGCGCACAAATGCCTCCAGCAGGTCGGTGGTTGTGGTGGGGCGCTCGATGAATTCGCGGGCGCCGGCGCGCATCGCACTGACGATGACCTGTGGCTGGTTAAGATTTCCGATGGCGAACACGGCCGAATCGGGCAACTCCTGGTGCAGAAGTTCGACTGCGCGCATTGCCATGCCTGGACTATCGGCGGGAACGTCGATCAGCAGGACATCGGGATTGGCGGCTTGAACACGCCGCGTGACCGGATCCGATGCCGCAACCGGGAAACTGGCGCAGGTATGGACCGTCCGGGCTACGCTGGTGCCGTCGACTAACACCTGGAGCACAGTGCGCTGCTCATTGTCAGTAGCTACGATAACGACTGAAAGCTCGGGCATACCCTAGCCTATTATCACTCCTAAAAAGCAGTTGCCAGTTATCAGTTGCCAGCAGATCCGGACTCGTCTGTAACTGGCAACTGCTTAGTCCTCTTCTTCTTCCCGCGCCGCGTTCATCTACATCCCGGCTCGAAGGTCTACTTCCCCGAGGGCTTTTTCCCATCGAACTTCTCATTGTCGATGTAAGGCTGCGGAGTCTTGGGCCCGGGCGGCGGGGTGTCGGCGTTAGGCGAGACCCGGTGCACGGTGCAAAGGACCATCAGTTCCGAATTGCTTTTCTGCGCGCTCTTGCTCTTGAAGAAGTTACCCAGGATCGGGATATCGCCCAGGCCGGGAACTTTGTTCCAAATATCGGTGACGCGGTTGTCGATCAATCCAGCGATCACGAAGCTTTGGCCGTCCCGCAATTCGAACTCGGTTTCAGCCTTGCGAGTGCTCAATGCTGGGATGGTGAAACCGGAGATGGTAAGTGCCTGGGCGAAATCCAGCGTGCTGACTTCAGGGGCGACGGTGAGGTGGATGTTGCCGTTGGGCATGATCACGGGGGTGAACTCGAGCTTCACGCCAAACTCCTTGAAGGAGATGGTAACCGCGGTAAAGCCGGCGCCCGGCTGCACAATGGGGAAAGGGAACTGGCCGCCAGCGAGAAAGCTGGCCTTCTTGCCATTGACTGCGATCAGAGTGGGCTCCGCCAGAATTTGCAGAAGGCTCTTGTTCTGCAACGCCTCAATCACAACGCCGAGGTGAATGTCAGGACGGAACAAGAACATGTTCAAAACACTGCCGACGGTCTGGGTGGCAGTAAAGGGCGGGCTCTGTCCTTGAGTTTGGCTGATCGATTGGGAAGAGAAGCCGCCGTATTGGCCCGTGGTGACGGTTCCGATCGTATTGCCGGCGCCGGTAGAGAAGAAGTTGGCACCTAGCTGGGTGAGGGCGGAGCGGTCGACCTCGGCGAACTTCACTTCCAGCAGCACTTCCTGGGCGCCCACCGGACCGAAAGTGAGTACGTTGATAACGTTCTTCGAATATGCGGAAGCCAGTTCGCCCGCGCGCTTGGCGACGTCCTCAGTAGTGACGTGGCCGGAGAGAACAATGGCGGCGCGCGACGGCGTGACGGAAATCTGTTCCTCGGGGAAGATGCGATGTTCTTCTTCGGCGGCGGCGCTGACGTCAACGTCGACCCGGAGATCAAAGCTGCGCGAGCGTTCCAGTTCGTCCCAGATGAGCAGGGAGACTTCGCCGGAGGCTCGCCCGTGGACCAGGATCTGAGTCGGAGTAATCGGAGTGGCGTAGGCTACGGCGGGATCGGTGACCGAGATGCGCTTGATCGGCTCCGTTGTATTGATGAGCAGAGATTTGCCGACCATGACGCGCAACGGAGCTGCGCCTTGCGGCTGGGTCGATTGCGACGGCAGAGTCGTCTGAGGAGTGGCCGGCGAGATCGGTTCCTGCGGCGCTTGCGTCGCCGGCTGTTGCAGTTCCGCCTCGGCCAGCACAAACCCTGGCAAAACGAACACCGCGAGTGGAAGCGTCAACGCGACCGCTGTGAAAACTGTCGTGCGCATCTTCATCTTGTGATTCCTCTCCAAGGGAGGAAACCTGCTCGGACTACTCTCCGACTACTTTTGTTCTTCACTGCTCTGTTCCGGGAACTTGACGACGTCCATCTTCCTATCACCTTGATAGACCTCAATACTGAGAACCGAAGGAGAGGGGCGCGGCTTCTCAGTCTTCTGTTGCTTTACCGGATGAATGGTCATCCGAGGCGGAGCCACGGGCACAGTGCCGCCTTTGTACAGCCCCTTGGCATTGGCTGCGTCCACGGGATCAGAATGCGTGTCCAGTGGGTTGCGCAGCGAGAGTTGGATCCTGCCTTCGGAACTGGCCAGGGTGAGACGTTCGGCGTCCTCGGGCGAGGCCAAAAGCGTAATTACCGGAGTGTTCTGAGCTTCACCGGAGGCGTTACGCTCCAGCGTGTGCCCGGAGGCAATCACTGCTACATTTTGCAAGACCGTTGTGGTTTGAGGCTCGGAGCTGCCGTTGGGGGTTCCGGTAAGGAGAACGTCGACGCGGGTCCCCGGACCCACGAAACCTGCGACCGAGACCACTTCATTCACGCGCACAGATACGGCGCGCATGCCCGGGGGAATCAGAGAAGGCAAACCGGATCCGGCATTCTCGGGCGCCAGCTTGCTGGGCAAAATGAATTCGCCTTTGGCGATGGGAATGATCACGCCACGGCCCAGGACTTGAGATTTCTTGCTGTAAGCTCCTGCCGGCAGGCCAGACACGGGAAACTTGGCGACGCGCGCATCACGGTCCTCAACCCTGGCGCCCACTTGAATGTCACCGGCGGCCACGACGACGTCTGCGCCGGCCTCGACGGTCGCACCTTTCCCTTGCATGTTCTTGTACACCAGGAGGCTGACAAAGGCTCCCAGGGCCAACGCCAGAACTCCGATCATTAACAAACGAGTGCGGTTCATGGTACTCCGTCAGAGCGAACAAACGCGCCCCGCCGTCATCCGGCGAGAATTGCCTTTATCGTGCCGCCTGTGCAGATTCTTTACTGCGAGATCGAACTGGCGACGTTCGAGAAAACATTGTTTGCATTCGAACCGATCAGCCGAATCGTGCCTACGACGATTACAAGGATCACGGCCAGCATCACGGCATATTCCGCAATGTCCTGTCCTTCGTCTTCGCGCCACAGTTTCCGAAGATGGTGCATAGTTCGTCCCTCCTGATTGAAAATTCGAGCTTTTGAAACAGCCTCCAAAGCAGATCAGAGGCTCATGGCCTCTCAGGGACTCGTGTCCCCCCTCTTACTCCGCTGCGCTGGGGATTTGATACCACTCATAATAACCTGCAAATTGCTCTGACAGGTGTAATTTATTGCGTGCCGAACGTAACACCGTCGTCGGCTCGCTTCGGGCGCGACGAGGAACCGCTGTCAGCACAATCGCCTGAGAGTCTTCATAGGAGACCGTCCAACCCGGAGAGATCCGCAGGCCGGACGCGAGCGCCGAATCCGCGGGAACAAGCACGGTGTCGATGCTCCAGTTCTGCAGCGTCTGCTGCCATGCGCCTGCGAACTGATAAGTATGGGCAAACTGATCCAGCAGTTCTTTTCCATAAAGATCAGCACGGCCGTCGATGAATACGAGAGTGTTCGGGTAAAGCCTATAAATCAAATAACCTCCCCAGTCGTAGTGGTTGAAGATTCGGCCAGGAGGGTGCGTCTGAAGAAATGCTACGGCGCCGGCAGGGAAGCGCTGGGTCTCAGCCATTGGCTGGCGCTGGATCACCCGGAAAACGTGGACTCCGGCAAAGATGGCCATTGCCAACACAATCACCGCGTTGAGCAAGTTGTGGAGTGCAGGCTGCGAGCGCAATCGGCTCGCAGGCCAGTTCCCCAGCCTTTGGGAGACGAGCGGGACGGCGATCAAAACGAACAACGGCATCATGCGGATAGAAACTAGCCCGGCATACAGACTGACGACCAACAGAAGCAGGTCCCGGGGCCGAATCTGCATGCGAGACCAAAACAGAGTCGCGAAGGTACCCATCACAACGATCAGGAATGGCCAGTACTCGGGGTGATGGAAATTGGGCGAGGCCCATTCGGCGATGTAGTTTTGCATGGCAGCCGACCGTAGGGTCTCGAACGGGTAGGAGAACATGCGCAAGCCGTTAGGGTTCAACGGCACAATCAATAGATCGAGCAACAGTATGAAGGCCGTTGTACGCAGGCGCGGCGAGTTTTGTTGAGAGCGTCCCAACAGGCGTTCGGTCCATTCTCCCGCAAGGAACAATGCCGATAGCGCTAAGCTCAGGGCGAACCCGGCGTGGAGATTCACCCAGAGAAGCGTGAGCGGCAGAGTCCACCAAAGAAGTCTTGGATTGCGTTCGGAGCGCTCGAGAATCAACAGCCACAGGCTCGTCAACAGGAGCGAAAGAACTTGAGGCCGAACTCCCCAGACAGGCATGGTGGCCCACGCTCCGCAGAGCATGGCCACGCCCGCAATGTAGGAGCCAGAACCGCAGCGCAGATACAGCAAGAAGAATGCCTCACCAAGGACCGCGGCAAAGAAGACGATCAATCCTCCCCATCCAATGGTGTTCTGGAGTTGGTAGAGCAACAATTCCGTGAGCCATTCATGTGCGACCCAGGGCTGTCCGGCGCGAGTGTAAGAAAAGGGATCGGCGTGCGGAATGCTCTTGTGCTCGGCAATGAACTGACCGGTCTTGAGATGCCACCAGACGTCAGGATCGGTGACATTGCGCGCGGCCATGGCGAACAACCCGAGCAACAGCACTGCCAGGAAGACACGCGTGGTGCTAAGCCTCTTGCCTGGCATCTCGTTCATTGCGGATCCGGTGCGGCTGCTGGCGCTGCTGCGC
>WNFL01231734.1_pt1 | contig 14036 bp, 5 predicted proteins | sample 5400361 | NCBI WGS metagenome assembly WNFL01 (sample SAMN13153351, study PRJNA577476) | soil metagenome | isolation source: 40 cm soil on Douglas fir-dominated hillslope | place: USA:California | collected 2013-09-17
TGAGCTTTGATTTGCAACTCGCCCATCGTCGCGCGCTGGTGACCGGCGGCACTAAGGGCGTGGGCGCCGCCGTGGTGGAGGCGCTGCACGATGCTGGAGTGCAGGTCGCCGCGACCGCGCGTTCCGCACCGTCTCAACCGGCCGAGGGCGTGCGCTATGTCGCCGCGGATCTTTCGACCGCGGAAGGCGCGAGCGCCGTAGCCCGCTCAGTGCTGCAGCAGCTCGGCGGCATCGACATCCTGGTCAACGTGCTCGGCGGCTCGAGCGCCCCCGGCGGCGGATTCGCCGCGCTGGACGACACGGAGTGGTTGAAGGAGCTGAACCAGAACCTCATGCCGGCGGTTCGTCTCGATCGCGCCTTGCTGCCGTCGATGATCGCGCAGGGGTCCGGCGTCGTCATCCACGTGACGTCGATCCAGCGTGTTCTTCCATTGCCCGAATCGACGATCGCCTATGCTGCGGCCAAGGCGGCACTCTCGACCTACAGCAAGGCCCTCTCGAAGGAAGTGACACCCAAAGGAATCCGCGTTATCCGCGTTGCTCCCGGCTGGGTCGAAACCGAAGCGGCGGTCGCCCTCGCGGAGCGCCTGGCGGTCCAGGCCGGTACGAACTACGAGGGGGGCAAGCAGATCATCATGAAGGGCCTCGGCGGCATTCCGCTCGGCCGTCCTGCCAAGCCGAAGGAGGTTGCGGACCTCATCGCTTTCCTGGCCTCTCCGCGAGCGTCTTCGATTACCGGCACGGAGTACGTGATCGATGGCGGGACCGTTCCGACTGTCTGAACCGTTGGGGTCTGCCCCGCTGGCCCGTTACGCGCCTTTCAGGAGTTATAGAGGGCCTGGCCGAGATTGTCGGATCCAGCCGAACACATGGGTAGCTCACTGTCCCCTGGCATTCGAGCAGCCAATTGACGTCCATCAAAGTCGGACGTCCAGACTTTTCAGCAATAGTCGCGACGACCAAGGAGACCATGAGGTTGCGGGGGTTTTGCGTGAATTAGTGACGCTTTGTGGTGCTCAGTGATGACAATTGCAACGGCATCCCGGTGGCGGTGGTTTAGTAACTCATTGATCTAGAAAAAAAACATTCTCAGCTCCAAATTCCCCTGAGAGCGCCTCGGCCAACTTCGAACCAGGTGGTCGGCGTTTCGAATCCGTCCGGGCGCGCGAACTACAACGAGTAAGGCAAGGCCCTACTCGGGTTGTTCACGGCGTGTAGTGTGCTGCCTCCGAGCCAAACAGAAGCCTTACATCGGCGCTCCGCGGACTGTGAACAGGACGCGATCCAGCTGTTGGCCTTGGGCGTCGAGCAAGCTCAGGTAGTACGTTCCGGGCTTTGGCGTCCACATCGTGGTCGCGGTAGCCGGGCCATAGACCACGCTGTTTAGTGCAAACGACTGGCCTCGCGAGGCGCCCTTTGCAGAGAACAGCACACGCTGACGATCCGGAGGAATGTCCGGATCCAGGGCGACTACGATGCCGTTTGCCGGACTAGTGATGCCCGGTCTCATGGCACCCGATATCGTAGTTATGGTATCTGCTCGGTGAGTCGTGTCCGTCAGGAACCACTCATTGCGCGGGGGCTCGACGGCAGGCTGAAACGTCACCCTGTGCACGGTGAGGCTATCAGGCGCGCGGGGCGGATTCCCGCTTCCACCGTCGCCCAGGGCAAGCATCAGATCGTGCCAAATCGGCGCTGCGCCCGTAACGCCGCTGACATCAAGCATGGAGTCGCCCTCGAAGTTTCCCACCCAAACGGCGACGGTGTAGCGGCTCGAGTAACCAATGCACCAGTTGTCGCGCATGTCTTCGCTTGTGCCGGTCTTTGCCGCTGTCCAGTAAGGAGTCTTCAGGTGGTTGTCGAGTCCAAAAGTGACGGCGCGTGCCGCCGGGTCAGCGAGGATGTCGTTCACGATGAAGCTGGATTCCTTCGGCATCAAGTAGTGATTGCGGCCTGAATTGCCGGAGGCAGTAACCGAAATTGGTGACCACTCGCCGCTTCGGGCCAGTGTTCGGTAGGCCTGCGCCTGCTGCCATAGCGACACTTCCGCCGATCCCAACGCCAGCGAGTAGCCATAGAACTGGCTGTCGCGCTTGATGTCCTGGTACCCCAGTTGCAGCAGCCGGTCACGGAAGCTGTCGATGCCCACGAGCACCAACGTGCGCACGGCCGGAATGTTGAGCGAGCCGGCAAGGGCAGTGCGAACGCTGACCAGGCCCTTGAAGTCGTGCTCGTAGTCCTGAGGCAGGTAGACGCCGCTCGCGGTCTCGAGGCTCAGGGGAGAGTCTTGCAGAAGAGAGGCGGCCGTGATGTAGCGGCGCTCTAGTGCGAGCTCATAAAGAAATGGTTTGAGCGTCGATCCGGCCTGGCGCAGCGCCATGACACCGTCCACAGCTCGGGCGCGCGAGGCGTTGCCGGCGGAGGCAACATAGGCCAGGACTTCGCCCGTCTGGTTATCGACGATCAGTGCTGCGCCATCGCGCACGTTGTGGTTCACCAGCGAGTCCAGGTGATTGCGGACGGCGTCGCGCGCCAGACGCTGCAGGCGCGCGTCGATCGTTGTGCGCACCTGTTCGCCCGGATCGTGGAGCAGGCGCTGCGCGAGCTGCGGCGCCAGGTGGTCATCGTCGACGGCCACGTTTACTCTGCCCATCGTGGATGCAGCCGCCCTGATTGCCTCACAATCCGCTTCCGCCGGAGTCTGACTGATTCGTACACAGGCCCGGGCGACAACTCGCTCGATGCGGGCCCCCGGATTGGGCAGCAGTGCAGCGAGCACCAGGCTTTCGGGCGTGCTGAGTCCGGAGGGTATCTTGCCGAACAGGCGTCGCGACGCTGCGGCGATGCCCTGCAGTTCGTTGCGGTAGCCGAGCAGATTGACGTAGGCCTCCAGGATCTGCGCCTTGGTCCAGCGCCGCTCCATCGCCAGTGCCGTGCGCGCCTGGCGGCACTTTTCCCACCAGGAGGTGCCGACTTGGCTGGCAAGGCGTCCATCCAGAAGCCTCGCCAACTGCATGGTGATGGTGCTGGCGCCGCGCCGCTTGCCGTGCAGCAAGTTGTCGCGCACCGCTCCGGCTGCCCCAATCCAGTCGACGCCGTGATGGAGCCAGAAGCGGCGGTCCTCACCTTTGACGAGTGCGGCGACCAGGGCGGGCGATAGATCGCTGAGCGGCGTCCACCGCAGGCGTTGCACGTCGAAGCGCAGGCGACGGGAGTCGATTACCACATCGTTCCGATCGAGCAAGTAGGCTTCGGAAGGCCGGTAGGCCTCCCTCACCGCGTCGAACGTGGGCACTGGTACTGGCCAAAAAATCCACAGTGCAGTGGCAACAGTCGACGCCAGCACAATTGCACCCACGCCCGTCATGATCCGCACCAAATGCGGGTTCACGGCGCAGCCACCGCAGGTTGGATGGTCAACGGCGGGTTTGGCAGTTCGCCGAACATCTCCGGCGCGTACATGGCTTCCACCCGCGTGGCCGGAAGGTTGAAGATGCCCGGATTGTTTAGCCGAGCCGTATATTCGACCGTCCAGTGGCCCTTTGGCACGAAGCGGTAGTAGGCCCGGTAGGCATCGAACCGACGCTCTTCGAAGGCGATCCACCCCCAGCCCGTGCGCCGATCACCTCGTTGCACCAGCGCGGATTGACCGCCGATGCCGCTGCCGAGCACGGTAGATCCGGCAGGCACGGGGTCGTCCACAACCACCCAGCTCATGTCCGACTGTGCATCGAGCTCCAGGTGTATGCGTGCCACATCACCGCGCGACCAGGTGCCGGCGTGCTGTTGTTCTATGGGGGTAACTGTCCGCTCGACCTTGAAGCCGGTAAAAAGGGGCTTCTCCAACGGAAGTGCGGCGGTCGCGCGCACCAACACCCAGGGTCGGCCCTGTCCCTCGTGGGTGACTTTGAGCGCTCCGGGCCCGGATTGCCACGGGAGGTCGACAACTTGGAAGGGTTCGGCGGAGGGCCAGCTCACGGTTCGCTGCTGCGGGCCGTATTGCAGTGATGTCTTGCCGGAGACGGGTGTCGATTCGAACGACGCTGAGAACTTCTCCATGGCGAGCACGCCCCAAGCGTTGGCGACAGTCGTGTTCCAATGGCCAGACTGCTGACGCCCGAGGCTGCCGCGTACGAGGCGTGGCATGTCTTCCTTCCACTTGGGTTCCGACATCACCGCCAGCAACATCCGGTTGGCGTTTGAGTCCGCCGAGATCATCAGCCACCAGAGCGCATCACTGCGCTCCGTTGAGAAACCCATCGTGGTACCCTGAAAATTCACTCGAGCGCGCAACAGCGCACCGACCTGCGAGGCCTTCGCGTCGGCATCGGAAATGCCCTGGACACGTTCGAGTATTCCCATCCAATCGAGCAGTCCCGAGGTGGGCAGGAGGTTCGCGTCTACCGGCAGGCTGTCGAGCATGTGGGCGTCGGCTGCTCCATGGCGCGACAAGGCCTCGATGGCCGTCAGTTTGCGGTAGCTGAGGTCGGCCGTGGGCAACGCCGAGTCGCGTGAGAGCTTACCCGCCACGAAGCGGGTGAGTGCGTCGAGCATCTTCTTGCGCTCCGCTTCGGGCACCGCATAGCCCGACTCGTCGGAAATCGCCAAAATGTAGGCGGTCAGGCTGTCGTCGCCCTGCAACCAGTCCACGGGGAAGTACTTGATAAGCCCGTCCCCGTCGAGGTAGGCCGGCAGCCTTCTCATGAGCGAATCCCAGTCCCCGTGCGAGCGCAGGACCACGGCGCGCGAGGCCAGCTGCTCGAAACAGATGTACGGGTAGCGGCTCATGTACTCGCGCACCGCCTGCATGCTGTCGGCGAGGTGTGCCTGGAGCGTAACGTCAAGCCCACCGCGGCCCGCGATCGCCTTGCGGGGGCGCTCGACGGGCATGGACAGCGGGCCCGCCAGTTGCGTGATCGTTGCTTGATACGTGCGCACCGGGTACGCGGCAACGACCTGCTCGCTGACCTTGAGGTGGTCCACTGCGGATCCCTGGTTAGCGGAAGCCGAGACACTCCAGTCGAGCTGCGAGACGCCAATTGGAACCGTCACCGGCCAGTGGATGTCAACCGCGTGCCCGCCTGGCACTTCCGTGTCGATCGGCGGCAATGCGTCATGCAGCGCCTTGCTTGTCGCGGCCGCGTGTACCTGAAGCGTGTGGTCGGTCGCATTGCGCACGGTAAAGGTGGCCTCAAACCGATCGCCCTCGCGGAGCAGTGGGGGCAGTCCGGACATCAGCATCAGTTCCTGTGTTGATACGATCGTTGTCGAGCCCGTTCCGTAGAGTTGCCCCCTGTTGTGCGCGACCGCCACGATCCTGAAGGAGGTCAGCGAGTCGTTAAGTGGGACTTCGACCGACGCGTCCCCATTTGCGTCGATGGGAACTCGGGCCTTCCAGTACAGCAGGCTCTCAAAGAGTTCGCGCGCCTGGTTGCCCTCACGACCGCCGCCGCCGCCCTGAGGAACAGCTTTGCGACCGTAATGTCGTTTGCCCACGACCTGCATCTGTGAGGTCGAGGTCCAGACCTCCAGGCCGCGTGGATTCATCATGGCGGTGAGCAGGTCCCAGCTGTGGTTGGGCGACAGGTCCAGCAGCGCCTCGTCAACCGCAGCGACGGCGACCTCCGTGCCTTCGGGCAGCGGAAGGCCGCTGGCCGGGGTCACATGGATCTTTACCAATGCATGCTGCCGCACATTGTAGGTTTTCTGGTCAGCATGGACCAGTACGTCAAGCCGATGCGGCTTCCACCCCACCTTGATCTGCGCCAGGCCAAGGCGATACGCGGGCTTGGTGAGATCCACCAGTGCGGTCACTTCGTTGGAGCGCTTTACCTTGGCGCCACTGTCGACATGACGAATGCGGCCGCGCACGGCGAGTACTGACACAAAGGCGTTGGGGGAGTACTGGGGCTCGATTGGAACTTCGATGACCGGCGCAGCGCCCCTCAGTTCAGTGACGAAGCTTTGCAGCACGCCCTCGCGCTCGATTGTGACCAGCGCAGTTGCCTCTCGGAAGGGCATCCGCACTTGGAAGCGCGCGATCTCACCACTCTCGTACTCCTTCTTTTCGGGCAACACATCCATGCGGTCGCCGCTTGTGCCGCCGAACCACCATTCGTCCTTTCCGAGCACCCACATCGACGATGTGGCGCCTGCGATGGCGCCCTGCGCGTCGCGCGTCTCAGCGCGGACCAGTACTTGACCCGATACACCAGGAGCCACCTCGCAGAGCAGGAGTCCCTGCTCGTTGGTCTTGCCGGAGCAGTCAACCTTGAGTTTTCGCGTCTCGTTCGTGGTCTCGTAGGTATAGAAGCCGCCCAGCATTCGCTTGCGGTAGGAGTAGTCGCTCGACTGGTAGAGCGAGACCGAGACGGCATGCCGGGCCTTGGGCTTACCATCGAGATCGAGCGCGACGACACGGAAGCGCATCTGGCCGGGGCTTCCCGCCCAGCTATCGGTCTTGATGCCAAGGCTCAACTGCGAAGGCATGAGCCGTGCGTATCCTACGCTGGTCATGGTTTCCCCATTGCCGTCGGCATATTCGAGTTCTGCAGTCAGGCGAGCGGGACCGTCGAGCATCGGCAGTTTGTCGATGGTCACCTGGCCTGAGCCGTTGGCGTCGAGCGTCAGTGGAATGGTCTGGGCCTTGGCCGCCTGGCTCTCCTGTGTTGCCTCGAAGTCGAAGTCCGCGGGGCCATTGCTGCTGGTGGTGACGCCCTCCACGACGCGCTTTCCACCAAAGGTGTAATCGTCGTAGCCAGGGTAAGTCGCTTCACTTGCTTCGGTCAGTGTCCTGACCTTGACGGGTAGGCCACCAGCGCCGCCACCCGAAAGGTAGGCCACGTGCAAGTCAAAGGTTATGGATCGCGGGGAAACCTGCTGACGGGGAGGGCCAGTGATGCTCCCTCGCATGGTCGGCAGCCTGAATTCCTCGATCTTGAATGTTCCACTCGGGTGATCGTCAATCGTAATGGAGTAGTCGCCGAGCCGGGCTTCAGACGGAATCTTCCAGGAGTTGGTGCCGGTGCCGTCGTTGTCGAACGTCACCGGGATCGTGTACTTCTGACCGCTCCCCCCATGGTGGATTTCCACATTGTCCGTGTGTTCGAAGTCCTTGAGCACCGCGATGCCACCTGAAGTGTGTCGGCGCATGAAGTGCTTCATGTACACCGTTTCGCCCGGCCGGAACAGCGAGCGATCGAGGACGGAGTGATAGATGTCCGCAGACCTTTCCGAACCCACCGGAACGCTGAAGTCGTAGGGGCGAATTCCGTCCATCCAGGTGGACTCGGTGAAGCTGAAATCCTCACCCTTGCGCGCGAGAACGATCAGCGGCTGCGACCAGGGGCAAGCCTCGAAATAGTTGGGGGCGCCCAGCTCTTGCTGCACCGTGGCGATGCCGTGGGAATCGGTCGTGCCACTCCAAAGTCCATGCCCATCGCAGGCGCTACTGATCTGCACCGAAGCATTGTGGACCGGCGTGCCGTCGCTAAGCCGCGTCACCCACACCAGGGAGCTCTCCCGGCCCCACTTCAAGTGCACCGCCATGTCGGTGACCAGTGCCGCCGTGGACACATAGCGCACGTGCGTGGACTCGAGCAGGCTTGCACCCAGCAGGGAACTTGCAACCTCGATCACATAGAAGCCCGGCTTCTTGAGTGGGATGCCGACGATCTCCTCGTCTTTTTTCGTAAGAGATCGGGTGAGCGTAAAGGACGCGGTCGCTTCATTTGAGTTGAAGACAGAGGTGGTACCGGTCGTGTCGACCCACTCCCGCTCAGGTTGGCCGTAGGCGGTGGCTTCTTCCTGATCCTCGATCTTGGACTTGGGTGACTCGCCGTCCTTTTTGGCTGGATCAACCTTCCTCACGTAGCCACTGGGCCCTTCCGCCTTGTGCACGCGTCGCAACCACTCGGCGATCGTTCCAGCGTCAGCGTCCAGCCGCAGTACCTTGCCTTCCATCGATACGGTATGGCCCGGGAGACTCGCCTCGACATTCCTGAGCGTGACGGGCAGCACTCCTCCTTCACGCAATTCCAGGATGCCAAAGGTGCCCGAGAATTTGACCAGCGGCGGGTACGCGTCAACCCGGATATCGAGGGGGAACCGGCTCACGTTTTCCAGCGTGCGCCCGGAGTCGTCCACGAGTCCCTTGGGGAGGATTACGGTCAGCTTGCTCGATTCCTGAAACGGCCCAGGAAACGTCACGCTTGCGATCACGGGTGCCTGGGCGCTTACTTTCAGGACCGGAGACAGGAGAGCTCCGCGTGGCGTTCGCAGCCGAATGGCGAGCGCCTGCGCCATGGGTACCGGTGCCGTGAAGTTCACGGCGATGGGGAGCATCGGCATGCACCCGGCGCGCGGATTGGTGCGCGTGCACTCGACCTGTGCGATGAACGCCGACCGAACGCGGAATGCGAGCTGTTGATCGGATTCCGTGCGGATGCCGCTTGCCGTTGCAATGCCGGCAGACCACTGCAACAACACCTTTGTCGCAGGTGGGAGCCTGCGCTGGCAGCGGACGACGGAGATGACTTCGTCGCGCTTTTCCATCGACCGGTTGCGCACGCGGACATCGGTCGTGGCGCCGCTCTTCCACAGGAGCTGCATGTAGTCGTAGCCGAGCGCCTTGCGCTGGGCAAGAACGGCCGTACGTTCCGCCCCCGTAAGCACTCTAACCGGAATGCGCTCCTCTATGCCGTCCACGGCGCAGTAGGCGTTCGTCTCAATTGAGATGGGCGTGGCTGGGGCGTCCAAATGCAGGATGAAGATCTGCTCTTCGTCAATCTCCGACCAGCCTTCCCTGGGTAGCGAAGCGACGATGGCGGGACCTCCAGTGTTGAAGCGGAAATCGCGCATGCCCACCAATGAGGAACCGTCCAGCGCCTTCAGGCCGGGTTTCAAGTTGAACCGGCAGGAGACACCGGCATCAAGATCCTCGTCGAAGTCATAGGCCCAGTTCGTGGCATCGGCCCACCGTCCGCGGCCCGATGCCGGACAGGAAACGTCGAAGGGATCTGGCAGGCGCGGATCACCCACTGCCACCATAGGCGCACTAAACCTAGCCACCACCTGCCGCACCTGCCGCGCCGTGCCCTCTGGCGAGAAGAGTTCTATTTTTGGGCTTGTGGCCGCGCTGGCGGAGGCAGCGGAAAGCGCCCAGACGAGGGCGAGGCAGGGCATGGCACGCAAAAGGCACCCCTTCAGAAATTTCATCGGGAGCCCCGGGGCGGGTGAAGGGGACGACGGACTAGGCGGGCGGCGAGCATTCACCACGTCTTCTGACCTGGCGAGGCGATTGCGTGCATTATGCGATCAGTGGTGCATGTACGGTAGTCCTCGATCCCTTAAACTGCGTATTCCGCCCAATAACGATATTGGGCGACTGAAAGCATTCTCGTCGACAATGACTGCATGGTGCGGGATAGCCCGACAAGCTGACGGTGGGACAGGCGATGCCTGCCCCGTAGTTCAAGACGCGCCGCTGGTCAACGCCTCAGATCGGCCCGAAGCAACCGCTCGAACCAATTGCCGCACTGCATTGCAACCCTGACTGGACCCCGGGCATCCTGACCTCGTCGGCCCAGGGACGACAAGATCTGGTATACCCGACGAATAGACCCACCCCTGGCAACTTCAAGGCACGGTCGTGCCGCCATCGTGCTCGCTGAGAAGACTGCCCCGAGCGCGGAACCATCTCATTCACTCGGCGGCTTCTCGCGCGCCGTAAGACAAAATGGCGGAGAACCGACTTTGGGTTCGGATACAAAAATTGACAGGGCTTCGCGCGCGGGTATACTTAACGGCTTAGTTAATTATATAACTCCGACATGAACAAAGTATTCGAGGCCCTGGCGTCGACGCCGCGTCGAAAGATCCTGGCTTACCTCTCAGATGCAGAATTGACGGCTGGCGAGATTGCGGCGCGTTTTGAAATGTCGAAGCCCGCAATATCAAGGCACCTCGCAATTCTGCAGAGCGCCGGCCTGATTCACGGAGACAAACGCGGACAGTTTGTTCATTACAGCCTGGTGCGTGAGAACCTGGTAAACGTGCTCAATGGCTACGTACAGGAAGTCTGCCCTGTATCCCGTCCGCTAAAGCGAGAGAGCAGAAGGCTTAGGCAGCGCCGCGCATGAAATCCCCATTTGGTTTCCAAGGAACCATTGCACGGGCTCCCTATCTCGTGACTTCCATGGTTCTTCTGTTTGTGCAATACCTCGTTCAAGGTCTGGTATACGCTGCTCACGACCACGCGGTATTGGGTTTCTGGAATTTCACGTTCGCCATTCCAATTGCGGGGCTAACGTTATGGTTTGAGCCCAGCTGGAAGTCTGACCATTGGATGCTGATGCTAATCGCGATCTTTGACATCGCGGTATCTTGGCTCCTTCTGGCGTTGGCGATTCGCCGTGCGAGAGCAACGAATCGGTCATTGCTACTCGCGTGTCTCACCATCGTCCCGGTCATTCAAATTCCCACCATATGCTGGCTGGGCTGGTCGCCGACCCGCGAGGGGGACGCGGTTCCGGTTTCCAGTAATCGGGTGTCCCTGGAGGTCGCCCTCAAGGGCTTGATTGCGGGATTCATTATCACAGTGGTGTTGGAGGTCGTTAGTACGCTGGTGTTTCGTACGTACGGTCTCGGACTGTTCCTCGCTTCGCCCTTCTTCGTTGGTTGTGTCACGGGATACATTGGGAATCGACGTTCCGACATAGGGTACAAAGCTACTGCGCGGCTTGTGTTGGGGGCCTGCTTCCTGGGTGGTGTTGGTCTCTTGGCAATCGCCGTTGAAGGAATAGTTTGCCTCGTCATGGCCGCACCGTTAATCGCAGCGATGGCATGGCTCGGAGGGCTTGTCGGCCGCATGATTGCCCTGAAAAGTCCTGGCAGGGTGCCGGGTCGCGCGGCAATGAGTATTGTCGCATTGCCAATGTTCTTCGCCGCGGATTTCATCGCGCCGCCCAAGTTCGCGTTTGAAAGCGTTGAAAGTATTGAAGTCGCCGCCTCCGATCGAGACGTGTGGGATGCCATCGTACATATGGGACCGATACCCGCCCCGCCAGCAGCACCCTTTCGTTGGGGCTTGGCGTATCCGATGAGTGGCAGTATTCACGGTAGCGGTGTTGGGGCGATTCGAAAAGGTGTCTTCTCTACCGGCGTCGCCTATGAGCGGGTGACGGAATGGGATCCTGCCAAGCATCTGTCATTCATCGTGCTGAGCGATCCACCCACCATGCGCGAACTCAGTCCCTATCAAAATGTGAACGCACCTCACGTGAACGGCTATTTTCGGACGTTGGATGCTCGATTCACCATCACAAAGTTAGTCGACGGTCACACGCTGCTGTCATTGGCAACGCGCCATGAACTTGATCTCAATCCGGGTTTCTATTGGCTTCCCATGGCGAAGTGGGCCATTCATGCCAATAAGGTGCGCGTTCTGGAACATTTTGCGCAGCAAGCTGAAGCAGCGGCTACAGCCGAAACTACGCAGTAGTCAATGTGGATTCGGACTATTCCGATTGGTGTCTGGTAATCGAGCATCGCTCCTACATTAATCGTGCGCCGGTCGGGCACTCGCACTGATGGACTCGTACGGCACTGTTGCTTTGCGCACAGTTTCTTGAACGGCGTACCGCATGATTCGAGCGACTCCATTCGGGCATAGCAGTCGGATCTCCTCAACGATCAATGATTGCTTCGGCCGATTGCGTTCATTCGGTCACGCAGCAATCTGGATCGGCGACGGATGCGCCTGGTTCAAACTGCGTGTGCCACAAACGTGTCTTACTTAGGCTGTATAGACGACTGGCAAGCGCTGCAAGTGGTTGATTATTAAAGACCCATAGCTGTCGATGCGTGCCTTCGAACCAGGTGGACGGCGGTTCGAATCCGTCCGGGCGCGCGAATCTACATCGGTGACAATCCATCGGTTGGCGCCACGCACGATTCGTGGGCAGTTGCCAGGGCATGCTTTCTGAGTTGCAAGTCTGTGTACCATGGTGCACTACGCTTCGTCGACCCGTGGAATCGCCGGTCAATCGGCACAAGCCTGCACTTGAAGGGGGACGGCATGTTCGATCCAACGATCTGGCTTAGATCGGCGCTCGTTACAGTGTTCCTTGCAGCTACCGCGTGCGGGGGCGGTGGCGGCAGTAGCAACGGGCCGTCGTACTCAATCACGGTGTCACAGTCTTCCGTCACTTTCAGCGGCGTGAGCGGCGGCGACCCGCTCCATCAATCGATCATCGTCAATTTCGTTGGCGACGGTGTCGTGGTGGGTACTTTGCCTGGGCAAACGCGCCCGGATTGGCTAACGGTTAGCGCGCCAGCCCAATCCGCAAGCCCCGTAACCGTCGACATTTCCGCGTCGACATTGGTTGTGCCAGGCAGTTATTCCGTCACGTTGCGATTCGCGACTGGCAAGGCGGATGGCACCAATGTCGTATACAAGGACGTCGTTGTAAGCCTCCAGCTCGTGGCTGGCACGTGGATTCGAGCGAATGTCTATGGCGTCGGATCCATCGGCGTCAGCCTCAATGGAGGAGCGCTGCAGACGCTTCAGCGCGATCAACTCAAATATCTTGGACTGTTGGCGACGGGCACTGACTACGCGGTCACGGTACCGACCCAGCCTGTCGGGCAAACATGCACATTCCCGGATGGCACTACTACAGCTACTGGCATCCTGGGAATCGACACATTGGAACTGCGGCTGAATTGCAATGCGTCATTGATTCCGTGGACGTGGCTCGGTGGCTCGAAGAGCGCCGGTGATGCGACGGTCTACGGTACGCGACTGACGCCCGCGACTGGCAATACGCCGGGCGGGCGGGTGCCTTCGGCCTACGCCGCTGACGCCGTGGGCAATCTTTGGCTATTTGGCGGAGGGGACACTCAATTCGCCGCTGAAGTTCGAAATGATCTGTGGCGCTATAACATTGCGACCGGAATGTGGACATGGATGAGCGGCTCCACTGGCGTCAACGCGCCTGGAGTGTACGGAACGCTCGGACAGGAAGCCCAAGCGAACGCGCCAGGGGCGCGCTCCGCAGCCGCAGCGTGGATTGATGCGAGCGGCAATTTCTGGCTATTCGGGGGCACAGGCTACGGGGCAAGCGCGCAGGGCATGCTCAACGATCTGTGGATGTACAACGCTTCAACCGATATGTGGACCTGGGTCAGCGGCGCGAGCGACGTCTACCCCGCCGGCACCTATGGCACAACGCCGTCCGTAAACAACATTCCTGGCGGTCGCTCCTTTGCAACCGTCGCCAAGGATCCGAGCGGAGCAGTGTGGCTGTTCGGTGGGAGCGGACTCGGAGCAACTCCCAACGTGATAGGTTTTATGAACGATCTTTGGCGATTTGACCCCTCTTCCGGCGTGTGGGCCTGGGTCAGCGGCAGCAACGCGCTGGGCTCGATATCTGTACACGGAACTCTGGGCGTTCCCGACGCTGCCAACCATCCGGGCCAGCGCCTGGGCGCTTCGGGCTGGGCTAACGGTACGAGCGTCTGGATTTTTGGAGGGTCGAGCCCAGAGGGCATCGGACTCCTGAACGAAATGTGGCGATTTGATATCCAGACCGGAGTGTGGACCTGGATGCAGGGAATAGATCCGACGAACGGTCAAGTTCCTGTCGGCGTCTACAATGCGCCCGGTACAACGAACGATGACGTGCCCTCCGGTCGCGACTTTGCTTCGACATGGACGGACAAGTCGGGGAATTTCTGGCTTTTTGGCGGGAATGCAGTCACTGAGAACCCGCTTGCGGCATCGGGGTACGTCAACGATCTGTGGAAATACACGCCCGCATCCAATAGTTGGTACTGGATCAGCGGTTCCAACGGTTCCAATTTCCCCGCGATCTACGGAACGCCAGGAATCCCCTCGAATACCAACGTTCCCTCACACCGCAAAATGGAAGCGACTTGGGCAGACCCAAGCGGCACGCTCTGGCTATGGGGAGGCGCGAGTTCCGCGGGCAATTTGAGTGACGTGTGGAGTTTCGTTCCACAGTGATCCGAACTCT